>Ga0226835_1000107_pt1 | contig 156522 bp, 142 predicted proteins | sample LAC_MetaG_1_FD_163627 | JGI IMG/M metagenome (GOLD analysis project Ga0226835, IMG submission 163627) | Anaerobic ammonium oxidizing microbial communities from anammox membrane bioreactor (MBR) in UC Berkley, California, United States -... | ecosystem: Engineered > Bioreactor > Anaerobic >... | reverse complement strand
GACGTGGCGCACGTTGAGGCCGAGATACTCGACCATCGAGATCGGCCCCAGGCCCGGCGCGTCGTTGTCGCAGAAGAAGCCGTCCACGTCCGCCATCGTCAGCCCGGCGTCGGCGACCGCGCCAGCCGCGACTTCGGCGTGAAGCTGCGCCAGCGACTTGTCCGGCGCCTTGCGCGTCGGGTGCTCGTAGATGCCCGCGATGTAGGCCTTGCCTCGTATGCTCATTGCATTTCCTGTCCGCTGAATTCCGCCTGCGTCCGGCATCAGCGCGCCCGCTGCGCCGCGCCCGAGAGCGATGCGAACCTGCGCAGGTGGTAGCTCTCGTCGCCCATCTGGATGCCGTTCATGGTCAGGCGCTTGAAGTAGTGGCTGAGCGGCGTCTCCCAGGCCATGCCGATGCCGCCATGGAGCTGCACCGCGTTCTGGCCGACGAAACGCCCTGCCCGCGAGACCAACGCCCGCGCGGCCGAGGTGACACGGTCGCGTTCGGCCGCAGGCGCGTCCCAGCTGCCGGCGGCCAGCAAGGCCATGGAGAGCGACTGCTCCGTCTGGCTGTACATGTCCACCAGCCGGTGCTGGATCACCTGGAAGCTGCCGATCGCCGTCCCGAACTGCTGTCGGGTCGCGACATACTCGCGCGTGAGATCGCACATGCGCCGCATGATCGCGGCAGCCTCGCAGGCGAGGTAGATGCGCGCGCGCCCGATAGCCGTGTCGATCGCATCGCCGCCGCGCTCCGGCCCGACCACCAACACGCCCTTCGCGCCTGAAAGACGCAGGTCCGCCCCGCGCTGCCCGTCATTGGTGACGTATGCCTTCACATCCAGGCCGGCAGCGCCCGGATCGACGGCGAAGATCGCCACGCCTCCATCCAGCCGCGCCGACACCAGCAGCCTCTCCGCGCGGTCGGCCCATGCGACGGACGCCTTGGCTCCGCGCAGCACGAAACCATCGCCCTGTGGCACCGCACTGGCATTCACGTGTCCGGCGTCGAACCGCGAATCCGGCTCGAAATGCGCGACGGCGTAGACGCTTCCCGCCACGATCTCCTCGGCCAGCGACCGGCGCAGTCCCACATCGTCGCAGGCTTCGACGATGGAGGCGGCCATGACAGCCGTCTCCAGATAGGGAGCGGCGACGAGGTTGCGGCCCAGCTGCTCGGCGATGATGGCGATCTCCGTCCCGCCGCCGCCGATGCCGCCGTTGTCGGCCGAAACCGGCACGGCGGGCAGGCCCATTTCCACGAAGCTCCGCCAGTGCCCATCCGTGCCGGTGGCGCCGGCCCCGGCCGTGCGGGCCTCCATCGGATGCTCACGCCCGAGGTATCGCTCCAGCGTTTCGCGCAGCATGCGCTGCTCTTCCGTCAGCGTGATGTCCACCATCAGAGCCCCGCCATGTTCTTGGCCGTGATCTGGCGTTGTATCTCGCTCGACCCGCCATAGATCGAGGCCTTGCGCCAATTGAAGTAGTGCGATGCCGAACTCGTCATCCAGCGCGTGTCGGCGTTGCCGTCGAGCGTGCCGTCGAGGCCGTGCTGCCAGGCCATACCCCGCGCGCCCGCCGCGATCACGAACAGCTCGCTCAGTTCCTGCTGGATGTCGGTGCCGCGGACCTTGAGCATGGGAATGGCCGCGTCCGTTGCCGCGCTGCGCCTGCCGCCGTCATCCTCGGACAGGAAGCGCAGCATGGTCGTCTCCAGCGCCATCAGCTCGATCTCGACCCAGGCGACCCGCGCTGCGAAATCCGGATCGTCCAGCAGCGACGAGCCGCCCGTACCCGCGGTTGCGGCAATCTCTTTGAGGCGCCTGAGCTGCTGCTTGGAGCGACCCACCTCCGGTGTGCCGAAGCGCTCGTATTCGAGCATGAACTTGGCGTAGCTCCAGCCCTTGCCTTCCTCGCCGACGACGTTCTCGACCGGAACCTTCACGTTCTCGAAGAAGACCTCGTTGACCTCGTGCGAGCCTTCCATCGTGATGATGGGGCGCACCGAAACGCCGGGCGCCTGCATGTCGACGATGAGGACCGTGATGCCTTCCTGCTTGCGGCCGGAACTGTCGGTCCGCGCCAGGCAGACCATAAGGTTGGCGTACTGCGCCTGCGTCGTCCAGATCTTCTGGCCGTTGAGCAGGTAGTGGTCGCCGTGGCGCTCGGCGCGGGTGCGCAGCGCCGCGAGGTCGGAGCCGGCGTTGGGCTCCGAGAAGCCCTGGCACCACCAGTCCTCGCTCATCAGGATGCGCGGCAGATAGTAGGCCTTCTGCTCCGCATTGCCGAAATGGATGATGACCGGCGCGATCAGCGACACGCCGCAGGGATTGACGCGCGGCGCGCATTCGGACGCGAGCGCTTCCTCGCAGATGAAGCGCTGGAGCGCGCTCCAGCCCGGGCCGCCATGCTCGACCGGCCAGTGCGGCGCAGCCCAGCCGCGCGCGCCGATCGTTCGCTCCCAGCCGACGTGCTCCTCCTTTGTCAGGGGCAGGTTGTCCCGCACCTTGCGCGCGACCTCGGGATCGATGTTGTTGCGGACGAACGAGGCGATCCCCTCGCGGAATGCCTCGTCCTCGTCGGAGTAGCGGAAGTTCATATCCGGTCTCGCCCTGCCAGGTTCATGCGCCGACCGTGCGGTCGTAGGCGGCGAAGCTGCCGCCCTCGCGCGCCAGCCGCACGAGCAGATCGGCCGGCCGCCAGCGGTCGCCGTAGCGGCGGTGGTAGTCCTCGATCATGGCGAGCAGCGCGGGCAGGCCGACTGTGTCGGCGTATTTCATCGGCCCGCCCCTCCACGCCGGGAAGCCGTAGCCTGCGGTGTAGATGACGTCGATGTCGCTGGCGCGCAGCGCCACGCCTTCCTCGAGGATCCTGGCGCCCTCGTTGATCAGTCCGTAGAGACAGCGGCGCACGATCTCGTCTGCGTCGTTCCGCCTCGGCTCGATCGACAGCCGAGCCGCCTCGGCGGCAACCAGCGGCGCCAGATCGGAGTTCGGCAGCGGGACGCGGTTGCCCTTCCCGTAGCGATAGAAGCCGGTGCCGTTCTTCTGGCCGTAGCTGCCGGCGTCGAACAGCGCCTTGACGAGCATCGGCGAGTCGTCCGGCCACGTCCCTTCCTCGATGCGCCGCTTCTCCACGTCCCAGCGCACGTCGAGACCCGCCATGTCGAGCATTGCCAGCACGCCCATCGCAAGGCCGAAGCCGGTCAGCGCGCCGTCGACGTCCGCCGGGGTCGCGCCTTCGAGCAGCAGCTCCTGCGCCTCGCGCAGGTAGGGATCGACCATGCGGTTGCCGACGAAGCCGTCGCAGATGCCGACGACGACGCCCACCTTGCGCATGCGGCGGCACAGCGCCTGGCTGGTCGCCACGACGTCGTCGGCCGTCTTGTCCGCGCGCACGACCTCCACCAGCCGCATGATGTTCGCGGGGCTGAAGAAGTGCAGGCCGATGACGTCCTGCGGCCGCCCCGTAACCGCCGCAATCTGGTCGACGTCCAGCGTCGAGGTGTTGGTGGCGAGGATGGCTCCGGTGCGCACGTGGCGGTCGAGTTCCCTGAAAACCGACTGCTTCACGTCCATCCGCTCGAACACCGCCTCGACGACGAGGTCGACATCGGCGATCTCCTCGTACCCCGAGACTGGTGTCAGCAGCGAGATGCGGCGATCGGCCCGCGCCTGCGTCATCCGGCCCTTCGAGACCGAGCCGGCATAGAAAGCGCGAATGCGTTCGACGCCCTTTTCAAGCGAGGCGGAAGATGCGTCGAGCAGGCGTACCGGGATGTCGGCGTCGAGCAGGCTCATAGCGATGCCCGTGCCCATCGTGCCCGAGCCGATCACGGCGGCTCGCTCGACCCTGCGCTGCGGCGTATCCTTGGCCAGACGGGGAATCTTCCAGACGCGGCGCTCCGAGATGAAATGATGGATGAGGCCCGAGGCTGCTTCCGAGCCCGAGCATTCGCCGAAGAAGTCCCACTCCTTGGCAAGCGCCTCGCTGAACGGCATCGTGGTCGCGAGCTTCACTGCATCGACGATGCGACGCGGGCCGACCAGGTGCGGCTTGCGCGCCGCGTTTGCATAGGCCTTCTCGAAGACCGCTTCGGGAACGTTGGTGATCAGCCCGTTGCGTCGGCTGACCGCAGGCGGGGTCTTGCCGACATTGGCGCGCGCGAATGCCTTCGCGGCGGCGAGCAGATCGCCTTCGACGACCTCGTCGACAACGCCCAGCGATTGCGCGGTGGCCGCGTCTACGATCGCGCCCTCCATCATCAGTTCCAGCGCCTTTTCCACGCCTGCCAGGCGCGGTAGCCGCTGCGTGCCGCCTGCTCCGGGCATGATGCCGAGCTTGGCCTCGGTAAGGCCGAAGCGCGCGCCCTCGAGCGCGACCCGAAAGTGGCACGCCAGCGCCAGCTCCATTCCGCCGCCGAGCGCCACGCCTTCGACCGCGGCCACGACAGGGCCCGCAAAATCCTCGATCGAGTTGAAGACGTCGTTTGCGTCCGGCTTGCCGATCGCCTCGTAGAAATTCGCCGAGCCGAGGCCGCGCTCGACCTCGCTCACGTCCGCCCCGGCGGAGAAGACGCCGTTCTCGCCGATGATGACCATCGCCTCCACGCCGGCCTTGCCAGCTTCCGCGATCGCTTCCGCGAGCGCTGCGCGCATGGGCTGGTTCACGGCATTGATCGGCGCCTGGTTCAGCGTGATGACGCCAATGCCGTCCTCGACGGTCAATCCAGCAGGTTTCAACTTCTTCTCCTCATGAAAATGGCCGGCGCGCAAGCGGGCGCGACGGTGGCCGCGCATGCCGCAGATATGCCGGGCGCTATTGGACGATTTCTTCCTCTGCCTTGAAGGACCCGAGGAAGTCGTCGCGCATCTGCCGCTTGACCAGCTTGCCAGGCGCGTTGCGCGGGTGGTCTTCCCAGAAGACCGCGCTGCCGAGGCGCCGATGCTTGCCCAGCCGGGCGTTGGCCCACGACACCGCGGCATCGTCGGACATGACCGCGGGCTTGAGGGCAAAGTTCGCGGCATGTGCGGAGACCAGATCGAAAACGTTCATGAAACTGGAATCAAGCATCGACCACTCCAGACATCGCCGACGACCGCGGAGAATGGAACCGCGAACGAGGACGCCGCCGCCACTCCGTTTCCGATGCAGTGGGCGGACGCATCACCACAGTGTTTGTTAGCGATAACATACCGATTCCGCTCCACAAGCTTTTTCTCCGTTCGGCGTCAGCTGCATCGTGCGACATCGCGCCCGGCGCAAATGCCAGACCGCGCCCGACCTAGGCGCTCTGGCGACGGATGATCTCGAAACCTCGGTCTATGACACGCGGCCCCTGATACGTGCCCGCGATCTTTTCCAGCAGCACCTCGGCGCACATCCTGCCGAGTTCCCGCCGCGGCGTCCGCACCGTGGTGAGCGACGGGACCGTTTCCCCTGCGATCTCGACGTCGCCGAACCCGGTGATCGCGATATCCTCCGGAACCCGCATCCCCCGTCTCTGGGCCTCCATCAGCGCGCCAACCGCCAGCGTGTCCGAACCGAAAACGATAGCGTCCGTGTCGGAGTGCCGCTCCAACAGCCTGTCGAGGATCATCGCGCCTTCGCGAATGGCGAACGATCCGCCCTGCGTACGGCTGTCCTGGCATTCGTAGCCGGCCTCTTTGAGCGCCTTCTTCCAGCCCCGCCGGCGTTCCATCGACCTGTCGTTGTTTTCCGAATCGACGTAGCCGAATCCGATCTTCTTGTAGCCCCACCCGATCAGCGAGCGGGTCATCTCGTAGGCCGCCCGCTGGTTGGAGAAGCCGACAACGATGTCCAGCGGCTTGGTCGTCTTGCACCACGTCTCGATGATCGGCACGCCTGAGCGCCTGCACATTTCCCTGGTGCGCTCGGTATGGCTCGTCCCCGTCAGCACGACGCCCGCCGGACGCCAGCCCAGGAACTCGGACAGTATTTCCTCTTCATACTTGTGGTCGTAGGAGGAGCAGCCCACCATGGTGGTGTAGCCCTTGGCGATGAGCGTGGTCGACATCTCCTCGATGAAATCGGAAAAGACGGAGTTGGCAAGGCTGGGCACCGAGACAGCCACCATCCGGCTTTGCCGGGACGACAGGCTGCCCGCCACGAAATTGGGCAAGAACCCGAGCTCGTCGATTGCCTTGCGGATCCGCTCCAGCGTGTCCGGCGAGACCTTGTTGGGCGTGCGCAGAGCGCGCGACACCGTCATCGCGGTCACGCCGGCGCGCTCCGCGATCTCCCGCATCCGCACTGCGCCCCTCGGCACTTCGTCGCCGACCACCAAAGTCGCTTTAGCAATATTCCTGCTGGTTCTGCGGCCGGACATCGAGCTTTTCCTTGGGCCGGGCAACAACACGCCCCCGGACCGAGAATGTTATGTAGGCTATAGACGCACGAGCGACCAGCCGCCCCGGCCGGGTTGTCCCCGTCTTAGTATCGCCGACGCGAAGGCTTGACGATCCCTGTTCAAACGGCAGCGGCTCCAGGCTCTTCGCCGCCGATCATGACCCTTTCCTCCGCGATCCATGCCGCCATCTGCCCGCCGTCGCTGTAGCGGCACAGGATCGAGACAAGGCGCGCGAGTATCCCGCCCTCGGCCACGACGCCTGCCGAGAGGGAAGCATAGTCGGCGAACCAGAGTTCGAGCATGTAGTCGAAGCCGTCGCGATCGCTGCCGCGCGGCTCGCGCAGCTTCTCGTTCGCGGGCGTGTCGAGGCCGTAGTTCTGGACGGCGCGGGCGATGCCGGCACCGTCCGCGCGGCTCTCAAGCGCCGTGGCAACCTGCTTCCCGAGCAGGATGGCGTCCCGGGAGTCCTTGAGCGACACCCCCAGCACCACCTTGTGCGCGCCGGAACCGGCGACCCCGCTGACGCAGCCCTCCTCGCGGTAGAACCGGATGGCGCTGTTGGGCAGGTCGAGGAAATTCCGCTCGTCCTCGACCAGGTCCCGGGTCGCCGCGGCTCCGTCCGCGCTGGCGCGCGTTTTCAGCACGGCATCCTCGCCGTCGAACCAGAGCTGGCAGACGCCCTCGAAGGGTTCCGTCGCGGGACCGACCAGATCGGCAAGGGCCTTCGCCAGGGGCGTGACCACCTGGTGGTTCTGGACGTAACGCCGCATTCCCAGCCGCGCGGTCCTTCCGCTCATCGCGTACGGGCCGTGCTGCTCACGCCAGTAGTTGCTGAACTCGTTGAGCGAGCGGTCCGGCCGCTTCCGCATGCAGAAATTCATCTTCAGCATTCGTTCCTCCCGGCGTGGCAGCCAGACCTTCAGGCAAGTTGCAGGCGGACCTCGATATTGCCGCGCGTCGCATGCGAGAACGGGCATGTCTGATGCGCCTTCTCGACGAGTTCCATCGCCTTCCCGCGATCGACATCAGGCATGTCCACCGTGAGCACGACGGCGAGCGCAAAGCCCTTGTCCTCCGCCTTGCCGATGGTCACGTCGGCGCTGACCGAGAAGTTGTCGGGCTTGAATCCGGCCTGGCCGCCGACGAAGCGCACCGCGCTCTCGAAGCAGGCGGAGTAGGCGGCGGCGAAGAGCTGCTCCGGGTTCGTGCCCGGCGCGCCGTCGCCGCCCATCGCCTTGGGCCTGGTCAGCGCCACGTCGAGGACACCGTCGCTCGAACGCACCTGGCCTGCGCGGCCGCCGACGGCCTTCGCCGTAGCCGTGTAGAGCGGCGTTACGATTGCTCGCATCGGAATACTCCTTTCGGACCCTCAGGCCGAGACCAGATCATGGATCGGAATGCCGCGCGGATAGGCGTCGGTGCGCTCCCTGGAGACGCGGAAGTTCAGCAGCGCGCCCTCGGTCTTGGCGATCATGATGGTGAAGTGCGACTGCTCGTGCAGCGAGCGAACCTTGCAGCCCTCGATCAGGTGGCCCATGTACGCCTTGCCCTCGTGGCAGACGGTCAGATGAACGTGGATGTTCGGCTCGCCTTCGCGGTAGACGATTCCCGAGGCGCCCTCCGAATCATAGGTGTCGCAATTCCAGCCGAGCGTTCCGACGCCGCTGCACTCCATCAGCCCCTGGAGCTCGATCACACCGGGCTGGGCATCGACCGCGCCCTTGGCAACCGGCATGCTGAGCCGCGCCGAGCGCAGGCCGCCGACGATGTTGAGGACGAGTCCGGTCCTGATGTCGTTCTCTTTCGCAATGGTCATGATCTCGTTGTAGAGATCGCCGTCAGGGTCCAGCTGGGCCACGATGATGTCGGTGATCCGGGCGTGTGCGGTGCGCGCTACCATAAGCCTGTCTTCTCGTTCGCGTTTGTTGGGGTTTCAGGTTATGGCCTCTCGGCCAAGCAAATTGTCATCATATTCATGTTATCGATAACAATAATGATTTGTCAACGTGTTGCAGAGCGCCTCGCGATCTCCTTCACCCAGTCACCGTGAGGTCTGCGATCCCGCCATGTGCCGTGCGGCGGCGAAGCCGAACGTCATTGCCGGTCCGATCAGGGAGCCCGCGCCGGGATAGTGCCCGCGGAACACGTTCGCTGCGTCGTTGCCGACCGCGTAGAGCCCCGGCACCGCCGAGCCGTCGCGGCGCATGACCCTCCCGTCCCCGTCGATGCGCACGCCCGCAAACGTCCCCACGTCGCCGGCGTAGAACCACAGCGCGTAGAAGGGGCCCCGCCTGAGTGGCTGCTCCACCGGCGCGAACGACGTCCCTATGAGTTCGCCAAGGTTCTTCATGACAGGTTCTAAAGGGCCCTTGCGATGATTTCTTTCATGATCTCGCTCGTTCCGCCGTAGATGCGCTGGATGCGCGCATCGGCCCACATCCGCGCGATCGGGTAGTCGAGCGTGTAGCCGTAGCCTCCGAAGAGCTGCAGGCAGTTGTCGACGATGGCCATCTGGCGTTCCGAAACCCACAGCTTCGCCATCGCGGCTGTCACGGCATCGAGTTCGCCGTCGAGAAGCCTGGAGATGCAGTTGTCGACGAAGACCCGCGCGACCTCCGCCTCGGCCTTTGCCGCGGCGAGGACGAACCGGGTGTTCTGGAAGTCGAAGACCGTCTTGCCGAACGCCTGCCGGTTGCGCACGTAGTCGAGCGTCGAGCGTATGGATTCGTCGATGACAGCGAGGCCGATCACCGCGACGGTCAAACGCTCCTGCGGAAGCATCTCCATCATCTGCGGGAAGCCGCGCCCCTCCTCGCCGACGAGATTTGCGACCGGCACGCGGACATTGTCGAAGAACAGTTCGGCCGTGTCCTGTGCGTGCATGCCGATCTTCTTCAGCAGCCGGCCCCTGGAGAAGCCCTCCACCTTGTCGGTCTCGACGGCGATGAGGGACAGGCCCTTGCTGCCGGCGGCCGCGTCGGTCTTGCAGGCGACCAGGAGGAGGTTTGCGAGATGACCGTTCGAGATGAACGTTTTCTGGCCGGAGAGGACGTAGCTGTCCCCGTCCCGGACGGCCTGGGTCCTGATCGCCTTCAGGTCGGACCCGGCGGACGGTTCCGACATGGCGATCGCGGCGACGAGTTCGCCGCTGCGCATGCCCGGCAGCCAGCGCGACTGCTGTTCGGCGGTGCAGTACTGATAGATGTAGGGCGCTATCAGCGCGCTGTGCAGATGGATGTTGAAGTCCAGGCATCCGCATTTGGCGAGTTCCTGGATGATGATGGCTTCGTGCCTGTAGTCGCCGCCCGCGCCGCCCAGCTCCTCCGGGCAGCTTGCGAGCAGGAAACCCGCCTCACCCGCCTTTCGCCATACGTCCCTGCTGACCATCCCCTCATCTCGCCAGCTGTCGATGTTGGGGACGGCGTGACGATCGAGGAATGTACGGAAGCTGGCACGGAAGATGTCCAGCTCTTCGGTTGTGGCCGTCGACGGCCGTGCAATAGCTGTCATTTTTTATCTATCTACTATTCGTTAGATCGTTCTGCAAAAAAATAATCCTGCTAGATCGCATCCCAGCTGAATACGTCGCCCGAACTCTCCAGCGGCACCAGGGAGCTTTTGAAAGCGGGCAGCATCACGTTGGCGAGATCGCCCAGCCCCCAGCCGTCGCTCTTGTGGATCTGGCGGATGGGCCGCGGCTGGCTCATCAGGAAGATCTCGTTCTTGCGCACGCCGAATATCTGGCCGTTGATCTCCGAAGCAGCATCGCTGAGCAGGAAGGTGACGACCGGCGCGATATGGGCCGGCGATACGGCCTGCATCTTGGCGAGGTCGAAGTTCCTCTGCATCGCCTCTTCGGGCATGGTTCCCACGAGCCGGCTCCAGGCGAACGGCGCTATGGCGTTCGAACGCACGCCGAACTTCTGCATGTCGATTGCTATCGACCGCGACAGGCCCGCAATGCCGAGCTTGGCAGCCGAGTAATTGGCCTGCGCGATGTTGCCGACCAGCGCGGAGGTCGACGTCATGTGCACCATGCTGCCGAAGCCCTGCTTGCGGAAGTGCGGCGCCGCCGCGCGCGCTACGTAGAAGCTGCCGCGCAGGTGCACGTCGACGACGAGGTTGAAGTCTTCCTCGGTCATGTGATGGAAAATCTTGTCGCGCAGGATGCCGGCATTGTTCACCAGCCCGTCGATCTTGCCGAAATTGTCCAGCGCGGTCGCAACGATCCGCTCCGCGCCTTTCGGGTCCGCCACGCTGTCCGTATTCGCGACCGCGCGGCCGCCTGCGCTCTTGATCGCGTCGACGACCTCCTGAGCCGGGCCGCGGTCGGAACCTTCGCCGTCCACTGACCCGCCATAGTCGTTCACGACTACGGCTGCGCCCTGGCTGGCGGCCAGGATCGCGATCTCGCGACCGATTCCGCGGCCGGCGCCGGTCACGGCGACGACGCGCCCTTCAAGAGTGGGATTTGCGGACATGATTACTCTCCTGGTATTGTATGTCTTCGTGGTTCACTTCACGCCGGACGGAGCGTAGACTCCTGTCGGCTCCGCGGCCGCATTCCTGCGGCGCCCGATGAAGCGGTCGAACAGCGACGCGATCCCGTCCGGAATGAAGGTCACGACCAGGATCAATGCGGCTCCGTAGACGGCCCATGGAGCCGCCTCCGATATCTGGTTGGCGATATTGGGCACGTAGAGCATGAAGAGCGCCCCGAAGATCACGCCCCACACGGACTTTACGCCGCCCACCACCGCGCCCACCAGCAGGGTGACCGACAGGAACATCGAGAAGCTGTCGGGAGCGACGTAGCGGACCGCAAGCGCGCTGATCGCACCGGCCACGCCGGTCAGCATCGAGCTGAAGGCGAAAGCGAGCATCTTGTAGTGTTGCAGGGAGACGCCCATCGCGACCGATGCGGTCGGATTGTCGCTGATCGCGATGAACGCCCGCCCCACACGTCCGCGCAGGAGGCCGGCCGTAACCGCGAAGGCGATCACGGTCGTCACGAGGCTTACGAGGAACAGCCAGTGATCCTGCGTCACGCCGAGGAACTCGGGGGGCTGCGGCAGCGATACGGTAAGGCCGAGAACGCCGCCGGTCACGGCCTCCAGCCCGGGATGCTTGAGCAGTTGCGGGAAGGCGACTGCGAGGCCGAACGTCGTGAGCGCCAGATAGATCCCCTTCAGGCGTATGGCCGGGAGGCTGACGAGCGCGCCGACCACGAAGGACGCCGCGGCCGCCACGGGCAGCACCAGCAGATAGTGCAGCGACGCCTTGCCTATCAGGACGGCCGCGACATAGGCGCCGAACCCGAAGAACGCCCCCTGGCCGAGCGAGAACTGCCCGCAATAGCCCGTAAGCACGACGATCCCGAGCAGGGCTATCGCATAGCTCATCAGCATCGTCAGCTGGAAGATGTTGTAGCCGTTCATGAAATATGGGCCGCAGGCGAAGAGCAGCAGGGCGGCTGCGCCACCGACGACCAGGATCGGCTTGCGGGAAGAGGTCGTTCTACGGAGCATTCTGGCCTCCTAGACGCGCGACACTGCGGCCTTGCCGAACAGGCCGGACGGCCGGAGGATCAGCAGGATTACGATCAGGCAGAGCGCCGATGTGAGCTTGAGTTCCGACCCGGTCACATACACGCCGAGCAGGTTCTCGAAGATGCCGACCGCGAAGCTTCCGATGACAGCTCCGGTCGGGTTGTTGATGCCGCCGAGCAGCGCGCCCGCGAACGCATACAGAAGAATGCTGCCCATCATGTTGGGCTCAAGGAACGCTATCGGCGCCACCATCATGCCGGCGATCGCGCCGATCGCTGCGGAAATGCCCCAGCCGATTGTCAGCATCAGCCCGACACGTATGCCTACGAAGCCGCTGGAAACCGGGTTCTGAGCCGCCGCGCGCATCGCGAGGCCGAACGGCGTGCGCTTCAGGAATGTGAGCAGCGCCACCAGCACGATCATGGTCACGAGTATGGTGCCGGTTTCATGGGCGGACAGATAACGGCTGCCGAGCCAGCCGGGGAACGGACTGGGGAACTCGCGGATATCGCCGCCACCCACCCAGTGGCTTGCGCTGTTGGCGATCATCAGCAGGCCGACCGTCACGGCGATGAACGCGAAGGGAGACGCCGTGCCGACCGGCTTGACCACCAGGCGCTCGACCAGCGCGCCCATGATGAACGAGCCGAAGACCGTAAGGGCGAACACGACCCAGTAAGGCATGCCCGCGTCGAACAGGAACCACGCCCCGAAGGTGGAAAGCGTGGCCATCTCGCCCTGCGCGAAATTGATGTGCTGCGTGGCCTGATAGATCATCACGAGCGCAAGCGCGAGGCTGGCATAGATGCCCCCGTTCGCGACGCCCGCCAGCACCTGGTTCAGAAACTCACCCATGTTCAATACCCCAGGTATGACTTGCGGATTGCGTCATCGCTGGCCAGATCCCTGCTGTCTCCGCTGAGAACGACCTTTCCGGACTCCAGCACATAGGCCTTGTCGGAAAGCATCAGGGCCATTCTGGCGTTCTGCTCCACGAGCAGGACGCTCAGCCCGTCCTCCTCCTTGACCTTCCTGAGCAACTCGAAAATCTCGGCAACGACCTTCGGCGCGAGACCGAATGAAGGCTCGTCGAGAAGCAGTATCTGCGGGCGCAGCATCAGCGCGCGACTCAGGGCGAGCATCTGCTGCTCGCCGCCCGACAGGTTTCCCGCCTGCTGGTGTATGCGACTCTTCAACCGCGGAAAGAGCTCGAGGAAACGCTCGATGTCGCCTTCGACCTCGCCGTCGCGTCGCGTGTGCGCGCCGAGCAGCAGGTTCTCGCGCACGGTGAGGTCGATGAACGTTCCCCGATTGTCAGGAACGTGGGCCACCCCGAGCCGCGCGATGCGGTCCGACGTCTGCCCGACTATGTTCTTGCCGGCGATAGCGATCTCGCCGGTCGCCGGCAGCAGGCCGCAGATGGTCCGGATCGTCGTCGTCTTGCCGGCTCCGTTGGCGCCCAGCACCGCTGTGACGCCCCCACGCTGCACGGAAAGGCTGACTTCATGAAGGACCGGGGTTTTCCCGTAGCCGGCGGATACGCCGGTCAGCCGCAGCATGTCGGTCATTGTGGCGCACCAAGATATGCTTCGAGAACCGCCTCGTTCGTCTGAAGGGAGACCGGATCGCCGTCGGCGATCTTCTCGCCGAAGTTGAAGACCACCACGTGCTCGCAGAGCTTCATGATGAAGCCCATGTTGTGCTCAACCATCAGGACGGTGAGGTCGAAACGCTGGCGAACGTCCCTGACGAGCTGGCCGAGGGCCTCAACCTCGTCATGGATAAGCCCGGCCGCCGGCTCGTCGAGCAGCAGCAGCTTTGGCCTGGCCGCGAGAGCCCGGGCAAGCTCCACCCGCTTCTGGAAGCCGAACGGCAAGTCGGAGACTTTCTGGTCGGCATTGTCCTGCAGGCCGACGATACCGGCGAGTTCCCACGCCTCTTCCCTGAACCGCTCCTCCTCCCTGCGGGAGGACGGCAACCGGAGCGAGTCGGCCATCCAGCTGCTGCGGGCGCGGTGATGTCCGCCGAGCATGACATTCTCCAGCACCGTCAGCGAACCGAACAGGGCCAGGTTCTGGAACGTGCGGCCGATACCCAGGCCGGCGATCTTCGAGGGATCGACCTCGTGCAGAGAAACGCCGTCGAAGCGAATTGAACCGGCGGGAATCGGGTTCAGCCGGCTGAGACAGTTGAAGAAGGTTGTCTTGCCCGCCCCGTTTGGGCCGATCACGCCGCAAATCTCGCCTCTCGCGACATCGAAGGATACCGATTTCAGCGCCACGATGCCGCCGAACCTCACGCCGAGATCGCGAACCGTCAGCATCGGGGTTCCCGCCGCGCTCATGATCACCGCCCTGAAAGGGCCGGCTTGCGCCGACGCCGTTGAATGCGCGGCGCTTCACGATGCCTGGCGGCCAGGCCAAGACTGATAGGTAAGGCGCTCAACTATCCCCTCCCGAATTCGATCGCGACAGCAGCGGATGTATCAGCGTTCCATCTTCTTGACAATAACCTATTTAACAGTAATTAGGTAAATCGGAACGGTCCTGGATCGCCGGCTTGCCCGGCACGGGGACATGCTGGATATTGCAACCGAGGCGCGTGTTGGCGGGTCCGCCGAATAGAGCCGGGTGACGAGGGCAGCAATCGATGAAAAGCAAGAGGCGCCGCGGCGCGGGCGCCGCCAACAAGCTTCAGTACGACGAGCGCGAACAGCAGATCCTGAGCATCGCGACGGCGCTGTTTGAAGCCCGCGGATACGAGCGGGCCTCGTTGAAGAACATCGCGGACGAAGCCGGCATCGAGACAGCCTCCCTGTATTACTATTTCGCTTCGAAGGAGGAACTCTATGTCAGCGTCATGGACCGGAGCCTGCGCATCCTCGGCGACAATGTGAGGAGAGCGACGGAAGCGGTGAGCGACCCTTGGGACAAACTCGAGTGTGCGGCCATCGCACATTGCGAGAGCATGCTTGCGCGGAAGATCGTCCAGGTCGTCTTTCACCCCCGCTTTCCCTTGGAGATCAGCGAAGGAAGCCTGAAAGAGCTCAAACGCCAGCGGCGCGACTACGAGCGGATCATCCGCGATATCGTGGACATGATCGAGCTCAAGGAGAACGTCGATCGAACGCTCTTTCTCAATTTCTTCCTGTCTTCGATGAATTATTCCGGCCTCTGGTACAAGCCGGAAGGACGGTTGACGCCGGCGCAGATCGCATCGGGCGCGATAGCGATCCTGAAGGGGTGCGCGGCGGACGCCGGCTGAGCCGAACAAGCGCCCGGCTATGCAGGGCTGCACTTTCTCCTGCGCGATCACAGATTGAAGGAACGTTGCGATGCGGCCACTGGAAGGTGTTCGGGTGCTTGAGGCCGGCGGCATCGGGCCGGCCCCCTATGCGGGCATGATACTGGCGGACATGGGCGCGGACGTCGTCGCGGTGCGGCGCGGCGCCGGCGCGGACGACGTGTGGGACATTCCTCCCCGTTTCGACCTCCTCAACCGCGGCAAGCGCAAGGTCGAGGCCAACCTCGCAGTCCCGGAGCAGCGCCAGGCCGTACTCGATCTCGCCCGGTCGTCGGACATCCTGATCGAGGGCTTCCGGCCGGGCGCGATGGAAAGGCTGGGGCTGGGCCCGGATGTCTGCCTGGCCGCCAACCCGCAACTCGTCTATGCCCGCATCACCGGCTGGGGACAGTCGGGCCCATTGAGCCAGGCAGCGGGTCACGACCTCAACTACATCGCCCTTTCGGGCGCGCTCGGCTCGATGGGAGCCGAAGGTCAGGTTCCCCCGGTCCCGCTCAATCTGGTCGGTGACTTCGCCGGCGGCACGCTTTTCGCGGTGAGCGGGATCCTGGCTGCGCTCTACGACGCGACCCGCACCGGCGAGGGGCAGGTCCTGGATTGCGCCATGGTCGACGGAGCGGCCCATCTGATGGCTGTCTTCCACGGCCAGGTGCAGGCGGGAATGTGGCGGGAGGAACGCGGAACCAACATCATCGACGGTGGCGCGCCGTTCTACGACGTCTACGCGACCAGCGACGGCAAATACGTCTCGCTGGCCGCTGCCGAGCCGCGATTCTATGAGGAATTCCTCCGCAAGACCGGCCTTTCGCAGGAAAACCTTCCTCCCCAGTATGACCGCTCGGGATGGAAACGCCTTCGCGAGCGTTTTACGCGGCTGTTCGGCTCGCGCACGCGCGATGAATGGTGCGACCTCCTCGAAGGCAGCGATGCCTGCTTCGCGCCCGTTCTCAGCATGTCCGAGAGCTTCGGGCACCCGCATCTGGAGGCCCGCGGGACGTTCGCCGAAGTGGAGGGCGTGACGCAGCCCGTCGCAGCGCCCCGCTTCAGCCGGTCGCAGGCCGCCGCGCCGAACCCGCTGCCGACCGCAAGCCTGCCCATTGCCGATGTGCTTGACGGCTGGGCGTCCGCCCGCCGGAACTGACCGATACGATCAGGCGGCGGCGCGCATCCGCGCCTCGCCGCCGATCATGATCCTTTCCTGTGCGATCCAGGCAGCGACTTCGTTGCCGCGCTGATATGCGCGCACGGACTTCACAATCGCCTGCAGGACGCCGGCCGGCTCGTGAACGGCCCGCGCCAGCGCGGCATAATCCCGGAACCACAATTCGAGGAAATAGTCGAAAGCATCCCGGTCGTTGCCGCGCGGCGCGCGCAGCTTTTCGTTGGCGGGGGTGTCCAGACCGAAATTATGCACGGCCCGCGCGATGTGCCGGTCCTCGTCCTGCACGCCCGCGAGGATGTCGCCCACATCGTGGCCGAGACCCTCAGCCCGACCGGGATCGCTCATCTTGAGGCCGAGGATGAGCTTCTGCGCACCCGAGCCGGCAATGCCGTCAATGCAGTGCTCCTCCCTGTAGAACCGGATCTCGGATTGCCGCAGGTCGAGGAAATTGAGCTCGTCATTGACCAGATCGCCGGTCGCCCGTGTGCCGTCGGCGCTCGATCGCGTCCTCAGGATCGCGTCCTCGCTCTCGAACCATATCTGGCAGACGCCCTCGAAAGGAGGCACGCCCGCGCCGACGCGATGGGCAAGGGCATCGGAAAGCGGCGTCGTGATCATGTGGTTCTGCACATAGCGAAGCATCCCGAGTCGGTCCGTCCTCCCGCTCATCGCGTATGGGCCGTGGTTCTCGCGCCAGTAGTTGCTGAACTGATCCAGGGATCGGTCCGGGCGCTTGCGCATGAAGAAACTCACCTTCATCGATCTCTCCTCCTCGACGAACCCCGCGATATGCCGAAAACATCCCTGCAAATCGGTCGGACGATGTCAATCATCTAATTGAAATAGGTGATTTCAACCGAATGGATCGCCACCACCAATCCGGTTCGCCGTCCTCCCGGGTGGTTGGGGCCAGCCGCGTTTATGCGGCGTCAAGCGAGTCCACCTGACTGCAAGATGCTCTGGCGGGGGGAGGAAGGGATTGCCGCCTGCGCGCGGGTGGCCCCCCGCGCGCAGGCGTGCGGTTCGGCTCAGCGGTAGCTGACGAACCCGGTCAACGGCTCGACGGTGTTCTCCATCGGGTTGACCCGAACGATCTGGACCTCGCGCGCGGCGGTGTTCCGGTCGTTGGTGAAGTCCAGCGGCGAGGAGAGCCCGCCGCTGTCGAGGGCGTCGATCTTCTTCAGGTTGTCGTTCAGGCAGTCGCGGGTCAGCTCGCGGCCACAGGCCTCGGCGGCGGCGAGAACCGCCTTGGTGCCGAGATAGCCGGTGAGCGAGAAGCGGTTCAGGCTCTTCTGCTCCTCCTCGCCCAGATGCTGCCTGGCGAGATCGCGGAAGCCGGCCGCCGCCTCGCTGGCGATCGGCACGACGTAGTCGGCCGCGTAATAGGCCATGTTGTAGGGGGCCGACAGCCGCGCCGTCATGTCGATGGCGCCGGTGTGCGCGTGCGCGGTCGGGATGTTCATGCGCAGCTTGGCCAGCTCCTTCAGCACGCCCGGCGTCTCGGCGATGACGCCGCCGACGGCCAGCGCGCCGATGCCCTGGCTGCGCAGGCGCAGGATCTCGGCCGAGAAGTCCTTCTGGCCGCGCTTGAAGCGCACCGGCGGCACGCTCGGCAGGCCGAGCTTCTCGACGGCCATCATCACGCCGGCCTCGACATGGGCGCCGTAGTCGTCGTCCTGGGCGATGACGGCATAGGGGCCCTCGGGCTTGTCGTGCTCGCTGATGTACTTGATCTGCGCGAAGAACATGTCCTCGTAGTCGGCGCCGAGCATGAACACGTAAGGCCGCACCGGCTCGACCGCGGCGTTGGAGACCGAGGTCGAGACCATGGTCGGGATCTTCTTCTCGTCGATCACCGGCAGCATGGCGCCGAGGCTGCCGCCGCCGCTGGTGCCGACCAGGGCGAGGATGCCGTCGTCGGCGAGCTTGACCAGGCCCTGATAGGCGCGGCTCGGCACGTAGCCGTCGTCCTCGACCAGCATGCGCACGGTGCGGCCGTGGATGCCACCCTTGGCGTTGTACTCGGCGATGGCGAGGCGGCTGCCGGCGCTCGCGCCGAGGCCGGGGAAGCTCGCCGGGCCGGACATCGGCAGCACCGCGCCGAGCACGATCTCGGTGTCGGTGACGCCGGGGGTCTGCGCCATCGCCGGTGTGCCGAGGCACAGGGCAAGCGCCACATATGTGAGTGCTTTCATTTTCTCCTCCATTGAAGACCGGGTCAAACCGACAGCGGCCATTGCAGCCAGTAGCGTTTCGTCCTGCGCCAGATGCCGATCAGCCCGTCGGGCTCGATCCGGAGCATGACGATGATGAGCACGCCGGTGACGACGGCGCGGATTTCGAAGACGTGGGCGGAGCCGGTCTCGCCGGTCCAGCCGACGAGCGCCAGCAGGCCGCGGGCGATCTCGGGCAGGAGCACGATGAAGGCCGCGCCGAGGATGGCGCCGGCGACCGAGCCGACCCCGCCGACGAGCAGCATGGCCAGCGCCTCGATCGACAGGAACAGGCCGAACACGTCGGCGGTGATGAAGCGCAGTTGCAGCGCCATCAGCGCGCCGGCGACGCCGACGATCGACGACGAGACGAAGAACGACAGCAGCTTGTAGCGGACGAGGTCGATGCCCATCGACTTGGCGGCGATGTCGTGGTCGCGCAGCGCGATCCACGCCCGGCCCGAGCGCGAGCGCATCAGGTTGTTGACGAACACGACCGTCAGCACCGCGACGATCAGCGCGATGTAGTACATGCCGCGCCCGTCGGCGATGCGCAGGCCGAGGAAGCTGACGTCGGGGATGCGCAGGCCGAACGGCCCGCCGGTCAGCGGCTCGGCATAGAGGATGATGTGGATGACGATCAGCGAGGCCGCGAGCGTGGTGATGGCGAGGTAGAGGCCCTTCAGCCGCAGCGACGGCACGCCGATCAGGAGGCTCAACGTGCCGGTGATCAGGCCGGCGAGCGGGACCGCCAGCTCCGTCGGCAGCGACAGGTCGCGGATCAGCAGGCCGCAGGCATAGCCGCCGATGGCGAGGAAGCCCGACTGGCCGAGGCTGATCAGGCCGGTGGTGCCGGTCAGCACGTTGAGCCCGACCACGCCGACGGTGGCGATCAGCACCGTGGTCGAGACGACGAGGAGGTGGCCCGACACCGCCCACGGCAGCGCCACGAGCGCGGCGACGAGCGCGCCCGCCCAGGCCCAGGTGATCGGGTTGGTGGTGAGGGCGAGGAGCCGCCCGTAGGTCTCGACGGCGTGGCCGGTCCGCATCACACGCGCTCCAGTTCCTTTTCGCCGAACAGGCCGTAGGGACGGACCATGAGCACGGCGATGATGATGACGAAGCCGGAGATCTCCTTGAGGCCGTAGCCGATGTAGCCCTCCGACAGGCTGGCGGCGATGCCGACGACGACCGCGCCGAAGGCCGAGCCGAGCGGCGAATCGAGGCCGCCGAGGATGGCGGCGGGAAAGGCCTGGAAGCCGATCTGCCACATGTCCGGCGCGCGGGCGACGATCAGCGCGTAGCAGACGCCGGCGACGCCCGACACCGCCGAGGCGATCATCCACGACAGGCCCTGGAGCCGGCGCACGTTGATGCCCATCAAGAGCGCGGCGGTCTCGTCGTGGGCGGCGGCGCGCATGGCGACACCGACGCGCGAGAAGCGGAAGAAGGCCCAGGCCGCGGCCGAGATCGCCACGAACAGCGCCAGCGCGAAGATCTGGTCGCCCAGCATCATCACCGGGCCGAACTCGTAGAGCTGGCTCTTGAGCGGCGCGTCGATCGGCTCGGACTCGACGCCCCAGAAGATCGGCACCAGCCCGCGCAGCACGATGGCGACGCCGACCGTGGTCATGATGATCGAGAACTGCGACTGGCCGATCATCGGCCGGATGAACACGCGCTCGAGCAGCGCGCCGAAGGCGCCGCCGACCACGATGGCGATGAGCAGCAGCAGCCACAGCGGCGCGGCGACGAAGGTGCCGACCATCCACGAGAAGTAGAGGACGAACATCATCACCTCGCCCTGGGCGAAGTTGACGACGCCGGTGGTCTTGTAGATCACCGCGAAGCCGATGGCGATCAGCCCGTAGAGCGAGCCGAAGATCAGGCCCGAGGCGACGAGATTGGCGAAATAGTCCATCGCTTACGCCTCCGCGGGCTGCGACGCATAGAGCGCGTCGATGATGTCGGCGAACTTCTTCTCGATCGAGCGGCGGCGCACCTTCATCGTCGCCGTCACCTCGCCGTCGTCGTGGTCGAGCTCCTTCTGGAGGATCGCGAAGCGGCGCACGTTCTCGACGCGGGCGAACTCGCCGTTGAAGCGGTCGATCTCGGCCTGGACCAGCGCCTCAACCTCGGCGTTGCGGGCGAGGCTTGCATAGTTGGTGTAGGCGATGCCCAGCGACTGCGCCCACTTGCCGACCACCTCGTAGTCGATCTGGATCAGGGCGGTGAGGAACTTGCGTCCCTCGCCGATCAGGATGGCCTCGCGGATGTAGGGCGAGTCCTTCAGCCGGTTCTCGATCAGCGACGGGGTGATGTTCTTGCCGCCGGAGGTGATGAGCACGTCCTTCTTGCGGTCGGTGATGAACAGCGAGCCGTCCGCGCTGCGGCGGGCGATGTCGCCCGAGTGCAGCCAGCCGTCGACGATGGCCTCGCGCGTCGCCTCCTCGTTGTAGAGGTAGCCGGAGAAGACGGCGTCGCTGCGCAGCACCAGCTCGCCGTCGTCGGTCAGCTTCTCCTCCCAGCCGTCGAGCGCCGGGCCGCAGGAGCCGTGCACGGTCGAGCCCATGAACTGGGTGTGGGTCGCGCCGCAGGTCTCGGTCATGCCGAAGATCTGGTATATCTCCAGCCCGATCGCCCAGTAGAAGCGCAGCACCTCGGGCGAGATCGGCGCGCCGCCGCAGAACAGCCTGCCGCCGGCCCGGTTGAGGCCGACCCATGTCTGGAGCGAGCGGAACACGGTGAGCCACAGGAAGGCGTGCACCAGCCTGTCCCGGAGCGAGGCGAAGCGGCCGCCATTGGCCAGCCGCCGGTCGGCGATGCGCTTGCCGGCCTCGATCGCGGTCTCGGCCACCTTGCGCGGCAAGGGCCGCGTGTCGAGCAGCCGCACGGTGATGGTGCTTTGCAGCTTCTCCCAGATGCGCGGCACGCCGAGGAAGGCGTTGGGCGCGACCTCGCGCAGGTCCTGGAGCACGGTGTCGATCGATTCGGCGAAGCTGACCGTGGTGCCGTTGATAAGCTGCATCACGGTCGAGAACTCGCGCTCGGCGACGTGGCAGAGCGGCAGGTAGGCCAGCATCGACAGCGGCCGCCGGTCGAGCCCGTGCCGGGCGATCATGCGCCGCGCGTTGGCGATCAGGCCGCGATGGCTGAGCATCGCCCCCTTGGGCAGGCCGGTGGTGCCGGAGGTGTAGACGATGACGGCGGTGTCCGACGGCTTCACGGCGTCGATGCGCGCCTCGATCAGCGCCCGGTCGGCGGCGATGCGGGCGCGGCCCTGCGCCAGCACCTCGGCGAAGCTCTTCAGCATCGGGTGGGCGTAGTCGCGCATGCCCTTCATGTCGACGCACAGGATGTGCCTCAGCTCCGGCAGGCCGCCCGGCTGGGCCAGCGCCTCCAGAACCTTGTCGGTCTGCTCCTGGTCGCCGCAGACCACGACCCGGGCGCGCGAGTGCTCGAGGATGTATTTCACCTCCGGCCACGGGCTCGTCGGGTAGATGCCGATGCAGGCGCCGCCGAGCGACTGGGCGGCGAGGTCGCCATACATCCATTCCGGCGTGTTCTCGCTGGCCACGCAGAGGAAGTCGTCGCCGGTGAAGCCGAGCGCGTCGAGGCCCAGCGCCAGCTCGCACACCCGCTCGAAATAGTCGGCGTAGGTGATGCGCTTCCAGATGCCGAGGTCCTTCTCGCGCAGCGCCACCGCGTCGGGGCGGGCGCGCGCCCAGTGGCGCAGCAGTCCGGGGATGGTCTGGCTGTCGTAGTCCATCGTCCCCTCCCTCACGCGCCGCCGAGATAGGCGTCGATGACGCGGGGGTCGGCGGCGACCTCCCCCGGCGTGCCGTCGGCGATGCGCTCGCCGAAGCTCAGCACCGTCACCCGGTCGGAGATGTCCATGACGATGCTCATGTCGTGCTCGATCATCAGCACCGCGATCGACAGCTCCTGCTTGATGTCGAGGATGAAGCGGGCGATGTCCTCGGTCTCCTCGGTGTTCATGCCCGACACCATCTCGTCGAGCAGCAGCAGCTTCGGGCCGGTGGCCAGCGCGCGGCCGAGCTCGACGCGCTTCTGCAACCCGTAGGACAGCATGCCGACGACCTCGTTGCGCAGGTGCTCGATCTCGAGGAACTCGATGATGCGCTCGACCTCCTCGCGGGCGCGGATCTCGCGGGCCCGCGTCGAGCCGAAGAACACGCCGTCGGAAAGGACGTTGCCGCCGATGCGGTGGTGCATGCCGACGAGCAGGTTCTCGACCACGGTGGCGTGCGAGAACACGGCCAGGTTCTGAAAGGTGCGGCCGATGCCGAGCCGCGCCAGGTGGTGCGGGCGGGCGCGGCTGACGTCGCGGCCGTCGAAGACGGCGCGGCCGGAGGACGGCTTCACCAGCGCGCTGATCATGTTGAACAGCGTCGTCTTGCCGGCGCCGTTCGGCCCGATCACCGAATGGATGCTGGCGGGCGCCACGTCGAAGCTGACGCCGCGCACCGCATGCACGCCGCCGAAGCTCTTCGACAGGCCCTCGACCGACAGCAGCGCGCTCATGCCAGCCACCTCTTCCTGCGCTTGTAGTGCTTGAGATCGCGCAGGCTCTTGCGCTCGCCGCCCTTGGCCTGGCCGAGATAGAACTCCTGGATGTCGGCGTTCCCGGCGAGGTCGGCCGACGGGCCGTCGAGCACGATGCGGCCGTTCTCCATGATGTAGGCGTATTCCGACACGGCCAGAGCCAGCCGCGCGTTCTGCTCGACGAACAGGATCGACAGGCCCTCCTCGGCGTTGAGCCGCTTCACGATGTCGAAGATGTCGCGCACGATCTGCGGCGCGAGCCCGAGCGACGGCTCGTCGAGGATGAGCAGCTTCGGCCGGCCGATCAGCGCGCGGCCGATGGCCACCATCTGCTGCTCGCCGCCCGAGAGCAGGCCGGCGACCGCGTGGCGCTTCTCCCTGACCCGCGGGAACATGGCGTAGACGCGCTCAAGCCCCTCGCCGAGCTCGGCGGCGGCGAGCGCGTAGCCGCCGAGGCGCAGGTTCTCCTCGACCGTCATCGTCTCGAACAGGCGGCGGCCCTCCGGCACCTGCACGATGCCGGCGGCGACGATCTCGTCGGCGTTGCGCGCCGTCAGGTCGACGCCGTCGTAGCGGATCGAGCCGTGGATCAGCCGCCCCTCCTCGGGATAGAGCACGGCGCTGATCGCCTTGAGCAGCGTCGACTTGCCGGCGCCGTTGGCGCCGAGCAGCGCCACGATGCGGCCCTTGCCGACGGTCAGCGACACGTCGCGCACCGCCTCGATGACGTCGTTGTAGAACACCTGGACGTTGAGGACTTCCAGCGCCCCGCTCATGAGCGGACACCCCCGGCGATGGCGCGCAGCTCCTCGGAGATGCCGAGAAGGCGCTCGGCCACGTCGTGCCGGCGCACGTCCGTCTCCGGCGGGCGCGCGAAGGCGTTGTAGATCAGGTCGGCGATGTTGTCGGCGATCTCGTCGGGGTCGAAGGTGCCGACCTTCATCCGGTAGGGCCAGGTCGACTGCTCGACCACGCCGAACAGGATGTCGCGGCCGAGGCGGGGCGACTTGTCGGCGCGCAGCTCGCCGCGCAGCGCGCCCTCGCTCAGGATCTTGACCACGCGGTTGGCGTAGCGGCGGTTGAGCTTGTGCAGCTCCGACCCCCAGTACTCGCGCGACATACGCACGACGCCAAAGTAGAAATTCACCAGCTCGGGATAGCGATAGATGCAGTCGATGTGGTGGTAGGTGACGAAGCGGAGCTGCTCGCGCACGCCGGAGATCTGCTCGAGGCCGGATTCGTAGCTGGCCATCACCTCCTCGTACCAGTCGCACAGCACCGCCATGACGAGCTGCCTCTTGGTCGGGTAGATGCGGTAGATCGCGCCCTCGACGATGCCGAGACGGCCGGCGATCTCGCCGATCGGCATCTCGACGCCGTTGTTCTCGGTGATCACCTCGCGGGCGACCGCGATGATCTCGGCGATGCGATCGCCACGCCGCAGGCGCGCGCCGGCCTTTCTCTCCTCCGCCACCCGATGACCCTCCTCATGCCTCGAACGGGAAAGCTGGCGCCTCGTCGGCAGCCCGCTGACGGGGTGCGCGACTGGCGTGCAAAATATGTGACATAGACTCACTAACTTGGCAATAGCTTTCTTGCTGGGGCTCATCCATCGAAGGATACGGCAGTCCCGCATCCGAAATCCAGAATTGAACTCATTGATTTTATGCTATTTTTAGAACAAACTCCCTCACCCAGCGCCAAAGGTGGGCACAATGATGACGGGTGGTTGAACAGGTCAGAAAATGTGATAGATACTCACTTAACGGCTGTCGCAGGCGGCGGAACGGCCAGCACGAGGGAGGCACGGATCGTGAAGGCACTGCTCTGTCCGGACTATGGCGGCATCGACACGGTGCGGCTCGCCGAGCTTCCCGATCCCGTCCCGTCCGAGACCGAGGCGCTGATCGAGGTCGACGGCGCCGGCATGAACTATGCCGACCTCCTGGCGCTCGAGGGCAAGTACCAGGCGAGCCCCAGGCCGCCCTTCGTGCCCGGCGCCGAGGTGTTCGGCCGCGTGGTCGCGGCGGGCGCGGCGGTGACGCGCTGCCGCGTCGGCGACGTGGTGATGGGGCAGGTCGTCAGCGGCGCCTATGCCGAGCGCGCCGTGGTAGACCCGCTTCAGATGGTGCGCGTGCCCTGCCCGATGCCCGCCGCCGACGGCGCGGCCTTCTTCATCAACTACGGCACCGCCTATTCGGCGCTGTTCCAGCGCGGCGGCGCGCGCGGGGGCGAGACGCTGCTCGTCCTCGGCGCGGGCGGCGGCGTCGGCCTCGCCGCGGTGCAGATCGCCCATGCCTGCGGCCTGCGGGTCATCGCCGCCTGCCGCGGCGAGGCCAAGCAGAAGCTGGCGCGCGACGGCGGCGCCGAGGTGGTGCTCGACCATTCGGCGCCCGGCTTCGTCGAGGCGGTCAAGGAGGCGACCGGCAACCGCGGCTGCGACCTCGTCCTCGACATGATCGGCGGCGCGGCGAGCGCGGCGGCGCTGAAATGCATCGCCTGGTGCGGCCGCATCATCGTCATCGGCTTCGCCGGCGGCCCGCCCTTCGCCTTCCCCGCCAACCATCTGCTGGTCAAGAACTGCGCCGTGATCGGCCACTGGTGGGGCGACTACCACATCCGCGACACGCGCCAGCTCGACGAGGCCTTCGCGCGGCTCTTCTCGCTCTACGCCGACGGGCTGCTGCGCCCGCACGTGGAGGAGTGCCTGACGATCGACGAGGTGACCTCGGGGCTCGAGCGCTACGCGAGCGGCACCGTGCTGGGCAAGCTCGTCATGCTGAACCCAACCGCCGTTCACCGAAAGGAACAGGACCGATGAGCTACGACAACCTGACCATCACGCGCGAGGGCGGCCTCGCCGTCGTGACGCTCGGCCGCCCCGACGCGCGCAACGCGCTCAATGTCGAACTGATCTCGGAGCTTCGGCGCGCGGCGCTGGAGCTTCACGACGATCGCGACATCAGCGCCGTCATCCTCACCGGCGACCGCAGCAGCTTCAGCGCCGGCGCCGACCGCAAGGACGCCCGCATCTTCGCGCCCGCCGACCGCACCTTCCTCGACCACTGGAAGGACACGGAAGCCGGCTCCGAGGTGGCCAAGGCGTGGGAGGCGCTGCCCGGCATGACCATCGCCGCCATCGAGGGTTTCGCCATCGGTGGTGGCTTCACGCTCGCCATGGCCTGCGACTTTCGCGTCATGAGCGAGACGGCCTTCATCCAGATTCCCGAGGTCCCGCTCGGCTTCAACTATGGCTGGAACTCGATCCCGCGCATGGTCAACCTGATCGGTCCCGCCCGCACCAAGCGCGTCGTCGTGATGGGCGAGAAGGTCGCGGCCGCAACCGCGCTCGACTGGGGTCTCGTCGACTACCTCGCCCCCGAGGGCCAGGCGCTGGCCGAGGCGCGCGCGCTCGCCGCGCGCTGCATGGCCATGCCGCAACTGCCGGTGCAGTTCACCAAGCGCGCGGTCAACGCGCTGGCGAACCAGGCGCAGGAGGCGAGCAGCCACGCCGACATGGCGCAGATCGTGCTCTGCCTCGAGGCGGTGAAAGCCGGCCAGTAAGGCATACGGCACGACCGTGCTGATCGTGGCTGTCGAGCGCGGCCATGCGGAGGAGAGGCCGCCGCTACGCGGCGTCGCGCTGGTGATCGGCCTTGCCGGGACGCGCGGCGTGACCCACATCGCGCCGGCCGGAACGGCGCTGCCGGTGCAGGCGCGCAGCCTCGTCGAGCAGGTGGCCATGTAGCTCAGTCAGCAATGGCACCACCTTATCGCCGCTCGAGCGCCTCCAGGTCGGGCAGGTCGCGCAGGGTGTCGAGGCCGAAATGCTCGAGGAACCGCCCGGTGGTGACATAGGTGTAAGGCGCGCCGGCCTGCGGCGCGCGCGGCCCGGAGCCGACAAAGCCGAGCTCCCGCAATCGCGCGATCACGTCGCGGCTGACCTCGCGGCCGACAATGTCGGCCAATCCGGCGCGCGTAACCGGCTGGTGGTAGGCGATCGAGGCCAGCACCAGCATCTCGGCCTCGGTGATGTGCGCGCCAGACGACGACGCGCCGAACGCGGCCTGCAACACCTCGCCGTGACGAAGCCGGGTGCGGAACTGCCAGCCGCCGGCGACCGCCACGATCTCGTAGGGACGGCCCTCGAGCTCGGCGCGGATGTCGTCGATGAGGAGGTCGATGCTGCAATCCGGCCCGACGATCCGCGCCAGCAGCTCGCGGGTGACGGGTTCGGGCGCGGCGAAGATCACCGCCTCGACGCGGGCCATCCATTCGCGCCAGCGCAGCTCCGGCGGCAGCGCATCGAGGGCGGTGTCGAGCAGGCCGGCCTTGTCGCGGGAGGGGCGCGCCATCGCTACAGCCCGAATATCCTGAAAGCTGCGCGGCCGCTGAGCTCGCGCGCGGCGTCGAGCTGAAGGAGACGGTCGAACAGCCGACGGCTCCCCCAGCGTGACAGCGCCTTGGTCGTCAGCGTTCCGGCCACCGCGTCGTCGTCCAGAAGAAGCCGAACCACCTCCCCCGCCCCCTTCGAGCGCAGCCTGGGCGCCACCTCTTCCAGCCGGCGCGCCCGGACCGCGATGCCGGCCGCCAGCTTGCAAGCCTCGGCCGCGCCCGCCGCCGCCGCAACCAGGCACGCCCGCCCGAACCCTTCCCTTCCCGGCCGCGCCCGGACCCGATCGTGGCCGAGGCGCAGGAGCGGCGAGTGGATCTGCGTCACCAGAACGGGAACGGGGAACGCCCAGCGCATGTGCCGGGCGAGCGCGAGATCGGCCAGCCACCAGGCGAGCGGCTCGGCGCGCGGCTCGATACGAACCACGGCGTCGGCCATCCGCGCCGCCGCCAGTGGAGCGGGACCGGCTGGAACCGCTTCCACGAGTTCCGCGAGCGCATCGATGTCGATGTCCGCACCGAGGCCGAGCTGCTGCGCCACACTGGCCAGCGACGCGGCCCCGGGCGCGCTCGATCGGCCGGCGAGACGACGCCACGCCGCCAGCACGTTGCCCGCCGGTCCGGGGTCGTCGCCGGGCGTCCGCAGGAGCCATGCGTCGCGCAGATCGGATTCGGACTCGCGCCGCCCCATCAGCCTGACGACGGCGGCCGCGCCTTTCAACGCCATCCGATGCCGCCACGCGCCAAGCCAGGCGGCATCCGAGCGAACCAGATTATCGAGGGAATTCAAGGCGCTGCCGGCCATATAGGCCGCTTCGACATCGTTCTCGATGGCGCTGCGCGGCATCGCCCAGGCGGGCACGGCCGGCACGACATCCAGGGAATCGAAGCGCGTGTTCATAGTGGAAGCGTACTCGTACCGTGCGCTTTATGCCACAATTTTTACAATTATCCGCACGGCTTGCAGGATCATAATTATGAGCGATAATCTTGCATTATCGTTCGTTATGTTCTTTATAGAAAGGATCGCCGTTCCCGTCGAGCGCAAGGCCGCAAATCGCGCCCGGCGACGCTCGGATCGACCACAGGGCCTGTCTTCGGATGCCGAACCGTCCTTTCTCTCGCACCCGCCGGCAGGAGCCGGCGCCCGGCGATCGCCCCGGCGACGATCTCCCGGACATCGTCCACGTCGTCATGGCGATGAGCGCGCCTGCCCGGGGCGACGCTGACAGCGGCGGCGCGCAGCGGCACGGCGAAGAGGCTGCCGCCGCCGGCGACGGCGGCGAAACGGACGCGCAGGGCCGCAGCGCCGCGGAGGCGGCCGCCCCCGCCCTTCTTCCCGCGACCGCGCAGCGGACCGGGCCCCGCCTGCCCGGCCACCTCGAGGATCTCGCCGGCCGCGCCCGCGCCTATGCCGAGGCGGCCGCGAGCGCCAACACGCGGCGCGCCTACGCCGCCGACTGGAAGCATTTCTCAGCCTGGTGCCGCCGGCAGGGGCTGGCGCCGATGCCGCCCTCGCCACAGACGGTCGGCCTCTACATCGCGGCCTGCGCCTCGGGCGCGGCCTCCGGCGGCAGGCCCAACGCGGTCTCGACCGTCGAGCGCAGGCTTTCCTCGCTGGCGTGGAACTATGCCCAGCGCGGCCTTCCCCTCGACCGCGCCGACCGCCACGTCGCCACCGTCATGGCCGGCATCCGCAACCGCCACGCCGCGCCGCCGCGCCAGAAGGAGGCGATCCTGCCCGAGGACCTGATAGCCATGCTGGAGACGCTTCCCCGCGGGACCCTGCGCGGCCTGCGCGACCGCGCCATGCTGCTCGTCGGCTTCGCCGGCGCGCTGCGCCGCTCCGAGATCGTCGGCCTCGACGTCGGCCGCGACCAGAGCCAGGACGGGCGCGGCTGGGTCGAGATCCTCGACAAGGGAATGCTCGTCACCCTGCGCGGCAAGACCGGCTGGCGCGAGGTCGAGATCGGCCGCGGCTCCTGCGACGCCACCTGCCCGGTGGCGGCGCTGGAAACGTGGCTCACGCTCGCCCGCGTCGCGCACGGGCCGCTGTTCCGCCGCGTCACCGGCCGGGGCGCGAAGGTCGGCGCCGATCGGCTCAACGCCCAGGAGGTCGCCCGCCTCGTCAAGCGCGCGGCCATGGCCGCCGGCGTGCGCGGCGACCTGCCCGAAGGCGAGCGCGGAAAGCTGTTCGCCGGCCATTCGCTGCGCGCCGGCCTCGCCTCCTCCGCCGAGGTCGAGGAGCGCTATGTGCAAAAGCATCTCGGTCATGCCTCAGCGGAGATGACGAGAAAATACCAGCGCCGGCGCGACCGATTCCGCGTCAACCTCACCAGGGCCGCGGGGCTGTAGGGCGCCGTGGGCCCGCGGGGGCCGGGTCTCGCTTTCCGGCCCCGGGGAACACCTCGATGCCGGGACAGGAACACGGATCGCCCTGCGCGCATCCGTCGAGGCCCACGGCGATCCATCCGGGCCACGCAGGGCCCCTCCCCTGCCCTGCCGCAGCTTTCCGTCCGCAGCGCCAAGGCGCGCGACCTCGCCCACCGGCATGCATTCCCTTTTCGCTTCGTGCTGCTCAGGTAGAACATCGACCACCGGGAACCCCGGCTTTCCCACATGGCCTTCAGCATCGCCCCGCCGAGACCGGGCGGCCGGCACCCCGGCCGGCCAAGGGCGCCGGCGCAACCATCACCGCCTGAAGGCGCGCGAAGGCGGGACCGTTCCTCCGCCTCCCTCCCCCGCCCCGCCGCGATCCATCGGCGCCGTGAATCGATGGCGGGCGACCGATTCGACAAATGCGTTGGACGCGGGCGCGGCCCCGCGCGCAGGCTTGCCGCCATGGAAAACCGGCCGCTCGTTCTGTCGCGCATCGACCCCGCCCGCAACATGGCGCGCTTCTACGCGCTGTCGCTGGAGCCCAGCCTGTTCGGCGACGTCGCCGTCGTGCGCCGCTGGGGGCGCATCGGCACGCGCGGCCGCCAGGCGATCGCGCTGCACGCGGATATTTCTTCCGCGCAGGCGGCGCTGGAGCGCCTGTCGCGGGCCAAGCGCCGGCGCGGCTACCGCACGGCCGGCGAGATGGACTGTTCACCCTTTGCCTGATGCGCGGGCGCGGCTTCGCCCCTATGGTGCGGGCAGCGAAACGACGGACCCCTCCCATGAAGAAGATCGGCTTCCTGTCCTTCGGACACTGGACCCCCTCGCCCCAATCGCAGACGCGCTCGGCCGCGGATGCGCTGTTGCAGACGATCGAGCTCGCCGTCGCCGCCGAGCAGCTCGGCGCCGACGGCGCCTATGTGCGCGTCCACCATTTCGCGCGCCAGCTCGCCTCGCCCTTCCCGCTGCTGGCGGCGATCGGCGCCCGCACCGGCCGCATCGAGATCGGCACGGCGGTGATCGACATGCGCTACGAGAACCCGCTCTACATGGCCGAGGACGCCGGCGCCGCCGACCTGATCGCCGGCGGGCGGCTCCAGCTCGGCATCAGCCGCGGCTCGCCCGAGCAGGTCGTCGACGGCTGGCGCCATTTCGGCTACCGCCCGGGCGAGGGCGAGAGCGACGCCGACATGGCCCGCCGCCACGCCGAGGTCTTCCTCGACCTCCTGCGCGGCGAGGGCTTCGCCGAGCCCCATCCGCGGCCGATGTTCCCCAACCCGCCCGGCCTGCTGCGGCTCGAGCCGCATTCGCCGGGCCTGCGCGAGCGCATCTGGTGGGGCGCGGCCACCAACGCCACCGCCGTGTGGGCGGCGGGGCTGGGCATGAACCTGCAAAGCTCGACGCTCAAGTTCGACGAGAGCGGCCAGCCCTTCCACATCCAGCAGGCAGAGCAGATCCGCGCCTATCGCAAGGCGTGGCGGGAGGCCGGCCATGCGCACGAACCGCGCGTTTCCGTCAGCCGCTCGATCTTCCCGCTGGTCGACGACCGCGACCGCGCCTATTTCGGGCGGCAGGGCGCGGACCAGGACTCCATCGGCTTCATCGACGAGGAGACGCGGGCGATCTTCGGCCGCACCTATGCCGCCGAGCCCGACCAGCTCGTGCGCCAGCTCGCCGGCGACGAGGCGGTCGCCGAGGCCGACACGCTGCTGTTGACAATTCCCAACCAGCTCGGCGTCGACTATTGCGCCCATGTCATCGAGGCGGTGCTGACCCATGTCGCGCCGGGGCTCGGCTGGCGCTAGAACATCTTGCAGTCAGGTGGAATCACTTGACGTCGCATGAATGCGGCTAAAACAAAGAGATAGAGCGGCAGCACGGACGTGTCCGGGCGTCCGCCGCTCCAGGCCGTCAGCCGCCGTCCCTGCCCTTCTCCAGCGCCGCCAGCATCGGCCTGAGCGAGAACTGCCCGCGCCCGGCCCGCTCGGTCAGCGCCCGGAGATACCCGCCCGGCGAGCGGATCGCCTCGGCCCGTTCGAGGATGGCCGCCACCACGGCCGCCGCCGCCTTGTCGCCCAGCGCCGCGCGCGCCTTCGCCCAGGCGTCAGGCGAGATCCCCAGCATCGAGCGCACCAGCCCGGCGGTCGCCACCGCGTCCGGCCAGCCGGAAATGCCGTCGCGGGCATAGGTTTCGAGCGTCGGGCACACCGCCAGCAGATAGGCCAGCGGCACCGGCTCGGCCTTCGTCTCCGGCGGCCGGCCGTCGGGCGCACCCCGTCCCGCCGCGTCCAGCCCGCCTTCGGTCCCGTTATCGGCCCCGTCGTCAGCTATGTCGTCCGCTTCGCCGGCCCCGCTCCGCTCGCGCCGCCGCTTCAGCCCTTTTTCCGGGCTTTTTTCAATATGGTGGTCTGTATTTGAATTCTGATATTGCCGCTCGAAACCGGCGTCATTGCCGCTCATTTCCTGTTCCGAAAGGGAATCGAGATAAGCGCTCTCGACCTCGGCGCGCAGCCGCACCAGCGCGTCGCGCCTTTCCTCCAGCGCCGCGCGCGAGGCCTGGCGGGCGAGCCGGCGCGACAGCGGCATCAGGGCGAGCGCGAAGCCTTCCCAGTCGCCGCGCCGGCGCTCGGCGATGCCGGCCTCGACGATCCGGGCCGTGTCGCGCAGATGCACGGTGATCTCGCCGCGCAGCCGCCGGCATGCCCTGGCCTCGGCCCGCGCCGCCTCGGCCGCCGCGTGGATGCCCGCCGCCTCCAGCGCCAGCGGCGCCAGGTCGAAGCCGAAGGCGCTCTCGATGCCGCCATGCTCGTCGCGGCGGCAGTAGCGCTTGCCGTTGGGGCTGTCGCGGCGCAGGATCAGCCCGGCCTCGACCAGCGCGGCAAGGTGCCGGCGCAGCGTCGCGTCGGCCATGCCGCGGCTGCGCAGCGAAAGCTCGGCATTGGAGGGAAAGACGATGATCGGCTGCGTCCCGTCCAGCTCGCGCCCGGGATGGAAGCTCAGAAGCGCCTCCAGCACCGCAAGCGTGCGGTCCGACAGGCCGTAGGCGGCGCGCGCCTCCGACAGGGCGCGGATCAGCTGCCACTTCTCGGCGCGGCCCGTGTCGTTGGCCCGGTGGTCGGGCCGGTCGTCGCCCTTCAGCGCCGCGCGCCGGCGCTCGACCGCCTCGTGGCGCAGCAGGGCAGCCGCACCCGTCCGCCCGCCGCCGAACGGCGTCGTTGCAAATCGCTCCGTCATTGTCGTCCACCTCGTCTGCGAGGCACAGAAATTCGTGGCCGGGACGCGCCCACGCCTTGACAGCATGACTCGGAAGTGATTCTTTCAGATCGCTACATCGAAAGGGGCTTCCGGAATGGCGACGTTCTGGGGGCCTTTTTTCTTGCCTGCTTCTCCGTTCCTACGTTTCGCTGCTACGCATCACGCCCTACGCAAACCGGCCGGGCGGGCGGCAGGCCCGCCGGCGAACCTTTCTCACCCCTCCTCCTCACCCTGCCCGCCCTTCGCGGCGAAGGCGGCGTGGAGCCCGGGCAGCCGCGCCGCGACATAGTCGGCGAAGCCGTCGCCGGCGCTGTCGGGAATGGTCAGGCGCGTGGCGCGCCCGGCCCGGGCGAGTTCGGCGATGGCGCGGCCGCCGGCGCCGGCGATCCGCCGCGCGCCCTGCCCGCTTGCCGGTGTGCTGCGCCATCGGGCGGCGGCCTTCAGCCGGTCGAACAGCCGCTGGAAGCGGGCGTCGCTGTCGGCGGCGCGGAACGCCGCGGAGGCGATCTCGTCGTCGGCGTGGCCGCCGGTGTCGCGCGCCAGCAGCGCGCCCAGCTCCATCCAGCGCGGCCGCCCCGCCCGCGGCGCCGGGCCGATCGCGCGCACGATGTGCGGCGGCACCGCCTCGGCCACCTGCAACAGCCGCGTCATCTCCGACTTGTGAACGGCAAGTGCGGCCTGCACCGTGGCGCGGTCGAAGCCGTGGCCGGTCAGCGCGCGGGCGAAGAAGGCGCGCTCGATGAAGCTCAGGGCCCGGCGCTCGGCGTTCTCCTTGCCCTGGGCGAGCACGAGGGCGGCGTCGTCCAGCGTGCGCACCACGGCGCGCACCGGCCGGCCGAGCGCGCGCGCCGCCTGCACGCGGCGGTGGCCGTAGGCGATCTGGTAGCGGCCGGCCGCCGCCTTCGCCGCGTCGGCGTGCGGGCGCACCAGCACCGGCACCTGCTGGCCGTGCTCGGCGATGCTCGCCTTCAGCGCCTCGAAATCCGGGTCGTTCACGGCCCCCTCGCTCAGCCGGTCGACGAAGGGGGAGCGGTCGATCAGGCCGGGGTCGATCTCGATCACCCGCTCGCCGGCCGCCAGCGCCTCGCGCAGGCGGCGCGCGTCCTCGGCCTCCTGCGACAGCGCGCCGAGCGACAGGCCCATGGCCTTGACCGCGCCCGAGGCGGCGCGCCGGGGCGCGGCCGTCCCGGGCGGAGACGAGGGGCCGGGGGCCGGGGCAGAGGCAGGGGCGGCGGGGCCGGCATCGGCGTCGCCGAGCGGCTGGCCGCCCAGCAGCGACCGCAACCTGTCCTTGCGCGTGTTCATGGCCGCCTCCCTGCCTGTCGATCCGCGCGGCATGATGCGCCGCGATTCGGGGGAGGTGGATAAAGTCCCGGCGCGGGCCGGCCGCGCGGCCGCGACGGGGGGCGAGCCGCCCGGCCCCGGTTGACAGGTGTCAACGCCCGCCGCGCCGCGATCCGCGTCCTCACGGCTTCCTCCCCCAGGACTGCGCCATCAGCGCCTCGATCTCGGCGTTGACGGCGGTCAGCGCCTCGTAGGCGCGGTCGTAGGTGGCGCGGTTGAAGTTCTCGCGCCCGACCTCGTAGAGCGTCTGCTTGCTCAGGCCGGCATCGGAGATCGCGGTGGATTTCAGCATCGGCGCGGTCAGCACCCGGTCGCCGAACTGGGTGCGCAGGAAGCCGGCGATCTGGGTCTGCGGCCCGTCGTTCGGCTCGTAGCGGGTGATGAGGTAGCGCAGGAAATCGAAGTTGAGCGCGCCGCCGGCCTCGCGCACCACCGACAGAAGGTCGGAGGTCATGAACAGGAACTGGCTCATCGAGGCGACGTCGAGCATCTGCGGATGCACGGTCACGATCACCGACGTCGCCGCGCACAGCGCCGACAGCGTCAGGTAGCCGAGCTGCGGCGGGCAGTCGATGACGACGACGTCGTAGTGGGACTCGACCGAGGCGATGGCGCGCTGCACGCGGGCGAAGAACAGGTCGTCCGCGCCGCCCTGCGGCCGCCGGGCCAGGTGCTGCGGCGTGGTGTGCTCGAACTCCTGCAATTCGAGGTTGCCCGGCACCAGGTCGAGCCCGTCGAAATAGGTGGCGCGCACGATCGAGGCGAGCTCCACCCGCTCCTCGTCGTAGCGGATCGCGCCGTAGAGCGTGTCGTTGCCGGTCAGGTCCAGCTCCGGCTGGTAGCCGAACAGCGCCGACAGCGACGCCTGCGGGTCGAGGTCGACGGCGAGCGTGCGGTAGCCCTGCAAGGCCAGATACTGCGCCAGATGCGCCGCCGTCGTGGTCTTGCCCGAGCCGCCCTTGAAGTTGGTGATGGCGACGACCTGCAAATGCTCGCCCGGCTGCCGCCATTTCAGGTAGTGCCGCGCCTTGGCCCCGCCCTGGGCGGCCAGGTGGTGGCGCAGCGCGTTGACGTCGGCCAGCGAATAGAGCCGGCGCCCGCCCGAGCCGATCTCGGGGGAGGGACCCTCGCCGGAGATCGAGAGCTGCCTGAGATAGCCGTCGCTGACGCCGACCAGCCGCGCGGCCTCGCCGCTGGTGAAGGGGCGCAGCGTCTTTTGCGCGCTCGGCGGAAACAGCCTGCCGCGCAGCGCGGCGAGCTGCGCCGACAGCGCCTGCGCGTCGGCGGCGATCTGCCGGTCGGCCGGCTCGGCCCGGCTCATGGTCTGGTCGTCGATCGTCGTCACCCGTAATCCTGCCTGCACCCGCGCGCGGAAGCCCGAAGCGGCCAAAGCCGGCGACGCCGCGCGCCGTCCGACTCACTCCTGCCCGGAAATTCTACGCAATTCCTCTCGAACTGACAGGGCCGACCGCAAGTAACGGAAAAACGCGCGATTGCCGGCCCGCGCCGTATATACGCTCGGCCACCCGGCGATTCCTGTCAAGCGAAAGAGGGTTAACGCGAATTAACCCGTCTGCAACCGGCAGGCGGCGGATGTTGACAGCTGGCAACCGGCCCGGGGGCGGCGCAAGCGCGGAACGGCGCGCGCGCGGCATGTGACCCGTTCCGCGCGCGCCCCGGGAAGGGGGAGGGGAGGGGAGGGGAGGGGAGGGAGAGAAGATAAGGAAAGGGGAAGGGGGCGGCCATGGCGGCCGCGATGTGGTAGAAGCCGTGCAGGACGATCCCCGAATCGAAAGGCCGGCCCCGGCATGAGCGCTGCGCACCACCGATCCGATGCGAGGAGCCCCGCGGCCGCCGGCCGTGCGGGACGGCCCGCGCTGTCAGCGCTCTCCGGCAAGGCGTGGGCGCGCGAGGCGGTGCGGCTGATCGAGGCCGAGGGGCGGCGCACCGCCGACACCCACCTGATCGCGCTGCCGGCGCCGATCTTTCCCGGCATCGACATCTACATGAAGGACGAATCCGTCCATCCCACCGGCAGCCTCAAGCACCGGCTGGCCCGCTCGCTGATCCTCTACGGCATATGCAGCGGCGCCATCGGCAAGGACACCGTCCTGGTCGAGGCCTCGTCCGGCTCCACCGCCGTCTCCGAGGCCTACTACGCGCGCCTGCTGGGGCTTTCCTTCTACGCCGTGCTGCCGCGCAACACCAGCCGCAGCAAGATCGAGGCCATCCTCCAGCATGGCGGCCGGTGCCATTTCGTCGACGAGCCCTCGGCCATCTACGAGGAGGCGGGGCGCTTCGCGGCGGAAAACAACGGCTACTATCTCGACCAGTTCACCTATGCCGAGCGCGTCACCGACTGGCGCGGCAACAACAACATCGCCGAATCGATCTTCGAGCAGATGTCGCTCGAGCACCATCGCGAGCCGCGCTGGATCGTCATGGCGCCCGGCACCGGCGGCACCTCGGCCACCATCGGCCGCTACATCGTCTATCGCGGCTTCGCCACCAGGCTGTGCGTGGCCGATCCCGAGCATTCGGCGTTCTTCGCCGGCTGGCGCGACGCCGACGCCGGCGCCGCCTGCCCGCGCGCCTCGCGCATCGAGGGGGTGGGGCGGCCGCGCGTCGAGCGCTCCTTCATCCCCGGCGTAGTCGACGCCATGGTCAAGGTGCCGGACGCGGCCTCCGTCGCCGCCTGCCGGGTGCTGTCGCGGCTGCTTTGCCGGCGCGTCGGCGGCTCGACCGGCACCAACTTCGTCGGCGCGCTGTGGGCGGGCGCGCGCATGCGCGCCGCCGGCGAGGAAGGCTCCATCGTCACCCTGATCTGCGATTCGGGCGACCGCTACGCCGACACCTATTTCAACGACGCATGGCTGGCGGCGCAGGGAATCGACATCGCGCCCCACGCCGCCATGATCGAGCGGGCGCTCGAAACCGGCGAGGTGCCGGCAAAGCTGTTCCTCGACGAGGGCTTCAGGACTCGACCTGACGCGGCGTGAGCGGCGGCGAGGCGCCCGCCGGAAGGGCGGGGCCGGCGGCAGGGCAGGCCGGAAAAAGCGCGGGCCGGCAAAGAGGGCGGGCCGGCAAAAAAGACGGGGCTCAGGCCGGGGCCGCCCCCGCGCCGCCCGACACGCTCCCGTCCGACACGTTCCCGGCCGCGCTTCCTGCCGCGTCCTTCGTCCGCGCCGCCGCGGCGGCCTTCGCCGACGCCTTGGCCGCCAGCCGCTCGCGGATGCGCGCCGGGTCGATGCGCGGCGTGGCGGAAAACAGCATCTTCGTGTAGGGGTGCTGCGGCCCGGCGAAGATGGCGTCGCGGCTGCGGTACTCCACCACCTCGCCGGTCTGCATCACCATGACGTCGTCGGCGACGTGGCGCACCACCGACAGGTCGTGCGAGATGAAGACATAGGTGAGGTTGAACTCGTCCTGCAGGTCCTGGAGCAGGTTGAGGATCTGGGCCTGCACCGAAAGGTCGAGCGCGGAGACCGGCTCGTCGAGCACCAGGATCTCGGGATTGACCATCAGGGCGCGCGCGATGGCGATGCGCTGGCGCTGGCCGCCGGAGAACATGTGCGGATAGCGGTTGAAGTGCTCGGGACCGAGCCCGACGCGCAGCAGCATCTGCATCGCGCGCTCGCGCCGCTCGGCCGCCGGCAGCGCGGTGTTGAGCTTCAGCGGCTCGCCGAGCACGTCGCCGATCTTCTGGCGCGGGTTGAGCGAGCCGTAGGGGTTCTGGAACACGATCTGCACCTTGCGGCGCATCTGGCGCGAGATGCCGCGCGCGATGTCGACCTTCTGCCCCTCGATCAGCACCTCGCCGCCGGTGGGCGCGTCGATCATGGTGATGATGCGCGCCAGCGTCGACTTGCCGCAGCCGGATTCGCCGACGATGGCGAGCGTGTCGCCGCGCCTGACCGAAAGGTCGACGCCCTTGAGCGCGCGCACCGTGCGCTTGCTGCCGAAGACGCCGCCGCTCTCGTAGTCGCGCACGACGCCGCGCGTCTCCAGGACGGGAACCTCGCCCGCCGCCCTGCCGCCTTCATCGCTCATGCCCGCCCCGCTCATCGTCGCCCCGCTCATGGCCGCGTCTCCCAGCCGCCGGCCGCGGCCACGGTCGGCAGCCGGCCGCCGACGGCGTTCTCCGGCAGCGCCGACAACAGCGCCCGCGTGTAGGGGTTCTGCGGGTTCTCGAACAGGGACAGCACGTCGGCGTCCTCCATCTTGCGGCCGCGATACTGCACCACCACGCGGTCGGCGGTCTCGGCGACCACGCCCATGTCGTGGGTGATCAGCACCAGCGCCATGCCGTGTTCGAGCTGGAGCCGCAGCAGAAGGTCGAGGATCTGCTTCTGGATGGTGACGTCGAGCGCGGTGGTCGGCTCGTCGGCGATCAGGAGCTTCGGCGTGCAGGCGGTGGCGATGGCGATCATGACGCGCTGGCACTGGCCGCCCGACATCTGGTGGGGGAAGGAGGACAGTCGCTGCGCCGGCTCGGGGATGCCGACGGCGTCGAGCAGCTCGACGGCGCGGCGGCGGCGGCCGGCGGCGTCGAGGCCGGTGTGGCGCTTCAGCGTCTCCTCGATCTGGAAGCCGACGGTGAAGCAGGGGTTGAGGCTGGCGATGGGCTCCTGGAAGATCATCGCCATGTCGCGGCCGGCCAGCCGCCGGCGCTGGCGCGGCGACAAGGACATCAGATCGCGGCCGTGAAACAGCATGGCGTCGGCGCTGACGGTGGCGGTGTCGGGCAAAAGCCCCATCACGGCGAGCATGGCCACCGACTTGCCGGAGCCGGATTCGCCGACCACGGCCAGCACCTCGCCGGAATCGACGGCGAGGTCGAGCCCCTGCACGGCGTGGAAGCGGCCGGCGGCGGTCTCGAAGGATACGGTGAGGTTGCGGATCTCGAGCAGCGCCACGGTCTCAGCTCCGCTTCAGCTTCGGGTCGAGCGTGTCGCGCAGGCCGTCGCCGATCAGGTTGATGGACAGCACCGTGGCGAGGATCGCCAGGCCGGGCATGGTGACGACCCACCAGGCGCTGGAGATGAACTCGCGCGCCTCGGCCAGCATGGTGCCCCATTCGGGCGTGGGCGGCTGCGCCCCCATGCCGAGGAAGCCGAGCGCGGCGGCGTCGAGGATGGCGCTGGAGAAGGACAGCGTCGCCTGCACGATGAGCGGCCCGAGGCAGTTGGGCAGGATGGTGAAGAACATCAGCCGCAGGTGCCCGGCGCCGGCCACCGAGGCGGCGGTGACGTATTCGCGGCTCTTCTCCGCCAGCACGGCGCCGCGCGTCAGCCGCGCGAAATGCGGCTGGAGCACCAGCGCGATGGCGAGCATGGCGTTGAACAGGCCGGGGCCGAGGATGGCGACCAGCACCAGCGCCAGCAGCAGCGACGGGAAGGCGAGGATGATGTCCATCAGCCGCATGATGAGCGCGTCGGTGCGGCCGCCGACATAGCCGGCGACGAGGCCGACGATGATGCCGCTGGCGAGCGCGATCGTCACCACGACGAGGCCGATCAGCAGCGAGAAGCGGGCGCCGTGCATCATGCGCGACAGGATGTCGCGGCCGACGGCATCGGTGCCGAACAGGAAGGCCTCGCGGCCGCCCGCGGTCCAGGCCGGCGGCACCAGCAGCGCGTCGCGATACTGCATGGCCGGGTCGTGCGGGGCGATCCAGGGCGCCAGCACCGCGATCGCCACCAGCGCCATGAACACGCCGAGGCCGACCACGGCGCCGCGGCTGCGGGTGAAGTAGTGCCAGTTCTCCAGCAGCGGCGGGACCGGCTGCGCGGCCGGGCCGGCGCCGGGCACCGGGTCGAGCGTCGGGTCGGGCGTCTGAACCGTCATGGTCTGGTCCTCACGGCCTGGTCCTCACACATGCCGCACGCGCGGGTTGACGAGACCGTAGAGCAGGTCGACGGTCAGGTTGACGAGCATGACCATGGCGGCGATGAGCAGCAGGCCGCCCTGCACCACCTGATAGTCGCGCCGCGAGATCGAATCGATCATCCACTTGCCGATGCCGGGCCAGGAGAAGATGGTCTCGGTGAGGATGGCGCCGCCCATCAGCACCGAGACCTGGAGGCCGATGGTGGTGACGACCGGGATCAGCGCGTTGCGCAGCGCGTGCAGCCCGATCACCCGCGACGGCGACAGGCCCTTGGAGCGCGCCGTCATCATGTAGACCTCGCCCAGCACTTCCAGCATCGCCGAGCGCGTCTGGCGCGCGATGACGGCGAGCGGGATGGTGGCGAGCACGATCGTGGGCAGGACAAGGTGGTGGACGGCCGAGGCGAAGGCGCCGGGCCGGCCCGACAGCAGGCTGTCGACCAGCATGAAGCCGGTGACGCTGGGGAAATAGTGGGTGAGCGCGATGCGGCCCGACACCGGCGTCCAGCCGAGCGAGGTCGAGAACAGGATGATGAGCAACAGCGCCCACCAGAAGATCGGCATCGAATAGCCGACCAGCGCGGTGCCCATGGTCGCCTGGTCGATCCAGCTTCCGCGCTTCACCGCCGCCAGGATGCCGGCGGCGACGCCCAGCACCGTGGCGAGCACGATGGCGCACAGCGCCAGCTCCAGCGTCGCCGGGAAGCGGGCCATGAACTCCTCCAGCACCGGCCGCTTGGTCGAGAAGGAGTGGCCGAAATTGCCCTGAAGGAGCTGGCCGATATAGTCGACATACTGCCGCCACATCGGCTTGTCGAAGCCGAACTGCGCCATCAGCTCGGCGTGGCGCTCGGGCGAGACGCCGCGCTCGCCGGCCATGAGCAGGACCGGGTCGCCGGGCAGGATGCGGATGAACAGGAAGGCGATCAGGGTGATGCCGACGAAGGTCGGGACGACCAGCAGCAGGCGGCTTAGAGCGAAACGCAGCATCGCGACCCCACAGGCGACGGCGGGCGGGCCGGAACGACCCGCCCGCCGTCTATCATCGTTGCCTTATTCGGACTTGTCCACGCCGACGAAGCGGTGGATGCCGAGCGGGTCCTGCTTGAAGTTCTGGACCGAGTTGCGCATCGGCATGGTGACGATCGAATGCGCGATCGTCGCCCACGGGGCCTCCTGCTTGAAGATCACCTGCGCCTCGTCGTAGAGCTTCTTGCGCTCCTCCTGGTCGAAGGTGGTCTTGGCCTTCTGGATCAGGTCCTCATAGGGCTGGTGGCACCACTGGGCGCGGTTGTTGGAGCCGACGCCGTCGCAGCCCAGGAGGACGGCGAGGAAGTTGTCGGGGTCGGCGTTGTCGCCGGTCCAGCCCAGCAGCACCGCGCCGTCGCGGTCGAGCGCCGAAGACTGGGCGAGGTACTCGCCCCATTCCATCGACACGATCTCGACCTCGACGCCGACGGCGGCGAAGTCGGCCTGGATCAGCTCGGCCATGCGGCGGGCGTTGGGGTTGTAGGGCCGCTGCACGGGCATGGCCCAGACCTTCATCTTCAGGCCCGAGACGCCGGCGGCCTCGAGCTCGGCCCTGGCGGCGGCGGGATCGTAGGGATCGTCGACGAGCTGGTCGTTATAGCCCCACGAGGTCGGCGGGAGCGGCGCGACGGCCGCCTGGCCGGTGCCCTGGAACACGGCGTCGATGATGGCCTGCTTGTTGATCGCCTTGTTCAGCGCGCGGCGCACCTCGGGCTTGTCGAACGGCGCCTGGCGGGTGTTGTAGGCCAGATAGCCGATGTTGAAGCCTTCCTGCTGCATCACCGTCAGGTCGGGGTTGGCCTTCATCCCCTCGATGTCGGCGGGGTTGGGGTAGGGGATGATGTCGCATTCGCCGGCGACGAGCTTCTGCTGGCGCACGCCCGGATCGACGGTGATGGCGAAGATCAGGTCGTCGATGGGCTGCTTGCCGTCCCAGTAGTCGGCGAAGGCCTGGTAGCGGATGACCGCGTCCTGCTGGTAGTCGACGAAGGTGAAGGCGCCGGTGCCGACGGGATGGGTGTTGAAGCGCTCGCGCGTGCCGGCGGCGTCGAGCTGGTCGGCATATTCCTTCGACACGATGGAGGCGAAGTCCATCGGGAAGGTGGCGAGGATGGTGGCGTCGGCGCGGGTGAGCACGAACTTCACCGTGTGGTCGTCGACGCGCACGATCTCCTTGATGGCGGTGGCCATGCCGGTGGAATCGAAATACTCCCAGGCGATGCCGGGCGCGTACTCGTACCACGGGCTCGACTTGTCGAGCTGGCGCATGAACGAGAAGATGACGTCGTCGGCGTTGAAGTCGCGGGTGGGGGTGAAATAGGGCGTGGTGTGGAACTTGACGCCCTGGCGCAGATGGAAGGTGATCTCCATCCCGTCGTCGGAGGTCTCCCAGCTCTCGGCGAGGCCGGGCACGGTCTCGGTGCTGCCGGGCGCGAACTCGATCAGCCGGTTGTAGATCGTCCGCGAGGAGGCGTCGAAGCTCGTGCCCGCGGTCCACGGCGCGGGGTCGAACCCTTCGGGCGAGCCCTCGCTGCAATAGACCAGCGTCTTGGCCTGGGCCGCCCCGGCCACGGCGAAGGTCATCGCCGTCGCGGTCAGCAGCGCTTTCATCAGTTTCATTGTCGTTCTCCTTCCTCAGCTCCCCTCGGCCGGGCGCCGTGCCTGATCCCGGTGCCGATGGCGGCGCTCCCTGTTCTCGTCTCCGGCGCATGGCGGCCGGCGCACGGCGCGCCATGACGCGGCCCGCGCCCGTCCCTCCCGCGGGAAGGATGGGCGGGGCTGCTCCGGCACTTGAAGCTAGACGATAATGCAAGCATTATGCAATGGCGATTTTCGTTGCATGACGTTCCGTCACCGCCGTCGCGGCGCGGAAGCGGGCCCGCCTGCGACCGGCTGATGGCCCAAGGGTGTGGACAGCGAACGGGAGAGGATCGGGCCGAGGCGATGGAAACGGGCATGGGCCGGACGGGCACTGAGGGGACGGGCACGGAGGGGACGGGCATGGAGGAAGCCGGCGCGCGCGAGGCGGCCGATGGCGGCGCGGCCGCCCGGGGCAGGCGCACGCGCGGCTTCGCCGCCGTCTACGAGGAGATGCGCGAGGACATCCTGTCGCTGCGCATCGCCCCCGGCACCGCCATCGACGAGACGGCGCTGGCCGCCCGCTTCGGCCTGTCGCGCACGCCGGTGCGCGAGGCGCTGCTGATGCTGTCGCGCGAGGACCTGGTGAAGTTCCTGCCGAGCCGCAGCGCCATGGTGGCGCCGCACTCGATGGACAACGCCCACGAATATCTCGACACGCTGGCGCTTCTGTCGCGCGCCGTCGCCCGGCTGGCGGCGGAGGCGCGCCGGCCCGCCGACATCGAGCGCATCCGCGCGCGGCAGGCCGACTACGAGCGGGCCGCCGCCGGCACGGGCGTCGACGCGATCGTCGCCGCCGACCTCGCCTTCCACCGCAGCGTCTCCGACGCCAGCGGCAACGGCTTCCTCGCCAATTTCTACAGCCTGACGCTCGACTACGGCCGGCGCATGATGCTGCTGCACTACTATCCGCGCTTCGGCGCGCAGGACCGCGACGCCTGCATCGCCGACCACCGCGCCATGGCCGAGGCCATCGCCGTCGGCGACGGCGCGGCCTGCGAGGCGCTGGCCAGCCGCCACGTCATGTCGGAGCTGCGCGTCATCCAGCGCGCCTTCGAGCCCGATGTCGGCCTGCGCTTCTCGCTGGAGCCGTGAGGCCCCGGCCCTGTCCCCCTTCGCCCTTTCCCCAGCCTTTCCCGGAGCCCGCCATGATCGATCCCACGCTCGCGCAAAGCCGGCAGTCGCGGCTGCTGGCCGCCATGGACCGCGCCGGCATCGACGCCGCCGCCATCGTGCCCGGCGCCAACTTCCTCTTCCTGACCGGGGTGCAGTTCGGGCTGATGGAGCGGCCGACCGTGCTGTTCGTGACGCGAGCGGGCGAGCGGCACGCCGTCATCCCGCTTCTGGAGAGGTCGCGCTGGCGGGCCGCCGCGCCCGACGTCGAGACCGCCTACTGGCAGGACGCCGACGGCTATGACGAGGCCTTCCGCGCCGTGGCCGGCCGGCTCGGCGCCGGCCGCCGCATCGGGGTGGAGGGCCAGCGCATGCGCTTCTTCGAGGCGCAGGCGCTGCGCGCGGCATTCCCCGGCGCCGCCGTGACCGACGCCCACGCGGCGATCTCGCACATGCGCCTGCACAAGGACGCGGGCGAGGTCGCGGCGCTGTCGCGGGCGATCGAGATCAGCGAGGCCGCGCTTGCCGCCACCCTGGCGCGCGCCGCCGCCGGCATGAGCGAGGCCGAGTTCCGCCAGCGCCTCGTCGCCGCCATGCTGGAGGCCGGGGCGGACGGCCCGTCCTTCGAGCCGATCGTGCTTGCCGGCGCGGCCTCGGCCGACCCGCACGGCACGCCGAGCCCGCAGCGCAGGCTGGAGAAGGGCAGGCCGCTGCTGGTCGACTACGGCGCGGTCTTCGGCGGCTATGCCGCCGACATCACCCGCACCTTCTTCGTCGGCCACGCGAGCCCTGAGCACCGCGCGATCTACGAGGCGGTGGCGGCGGCCAACGGGCTCGGCCACGCCATCGCCCGGCCGGGCATGAGCATGGACGAATACGACCGCCGCGTGACGCAGGCGATGAAGGACGCCGGCTTCGCCGACCTGGTGGTGCACAAGACCGGCCACGGCCTCGGGCTCGAGGTCCACGAGGCGCCGCAGGTGATGGCCGGCAACATGCAGGCGATGGAGCCGGGCATGGTGTTCACGCTCGAGCCCGGCCTCTACCGCGACGGCGACATCGGCGTGCGCATCGAGGACGACCTGCTCGTCACCGAAGACGGCGCGCGCTCGCTGACGGGCTTTTCACGCGCGCTGACGGTGATCGGCTGACCGGCGCAGGCCCCGCCCCCGCACGCGGGGAAAGGGCAGGGCGGCCGGATCGTCTCAGGCGTCGAGCGCGTCCCGCGGCAGCAGCGCGGCCGGCAGGTTCTGGTAGCTGACCGGCCGCAGGAAGCGGCGGATCGCCATGGTGCCGACCGAGGTGGCGCCGAAATTGGTCGAGGCGGGGTAGGGGCCGCCATGGACCATGGCCTCGCAGACCTCGACGCCGGTGGGGAAGCCGTTGGCGAGCACGCGGCCGGCCTTGCGCTCCAGCACCGGCAGCAGCGCCCGGGCGAGCTCGATGTCGCCGTCGTCGAGCTGGAGCGTGGCCGTCAGCTGGCCCTCGAAGCTCTCGGCGAGCGCCACCATGTCCGGGGCCGCCTTCACCCGCACCACCAGGCCGAGCGGGCCGAACACCTCCTCGCCGAGCGCGCGGTCGGCGAGGAAGGCGGCGGCCGTGGTCTCGTAGACGTTGGGCGCGGCGGTGCGGCCGTCGCTGTCGGCCTCGTGGACCGGGACGACGCCGGCGTGGCCGGCAAGGCGCGCCTTGCCGCGGCGGTAGGCCTCGGCGATGCCGTCGGTGAGCATGGTCTGCGGCGAAACGCCTTCGAGCGCGGCGCGCGCGGCGGCCACGAAACGGTCGCCGTCCGGCCCGGCGGCCGCCACCACGATGCCGGGATTGGTGCAGAACTGGCCCGCGCCCATCGTCAGCGAGGCGGCCCAGCCCCTGGCGATCTCCTCGCCGCGCGCGGCGAGCGCGTGCGGCAGCACGAAGACGGGGTTGACGCTGCCCAGCTCGCCGAAGAAGGGGATCGGCTCGGGCCGCGCCGCGCACAGGTCGAACAGCGCCCGGCCGGCGGCCAGCGAGCCGGTGAAGCCGACCGCCTTGATCGCCGGGTGCTTCACCAGCGCCTCGCCGGTGGCGCGGCCGTCGCTCTGGATCAGCGAGAAGACGCCGCCGGGCATGCCGGTCTTCCGCACCGCCGCCCTGACCGCCTCGGCGACGATCTCGGCCGTGCCGGGATGGGCGGGGTGGCCCTTGACCACCACCGGGCAGCCGGCCGCGAGCGCGGCGGCCGTGTCGCCGCCGGCGGTGGAGAAGGCGAGCGGGAAGTTGGAGGCGCCGAACACGGCGACCGGGCCGAGCGGGCGCTGGACCAGCCGGATCTCCGGCCGCGGCAGCGGCGCGCGCTGCGGCAGCGCCGGATCGACGCGCCGGTCGAGATAGGCGCCGTCGCGGATGTGGGCGGCGAACAGGCGAAGCTGGCCGACCGTGCGGCCGCGCTCGCCCTCGAGCCGCGCCGCCGGCAGGCCGGTCTCGGCCGTGCCGATCTCCGTGATGGCTTCGGCGCGGGCCTCGATCTCGTCGGCGATGGCGTCCAGGAAGGCGGCGCGCCCGGCGCGGTCCGACCAGCCATAGGTGGCGAACGCCTGCGCGGCCGCCTCGGCCGCGGCCGCGACGTCGCCGGCCGTGCCGGCGCCAAAGACGTGCGGCCGGCCCGAGGCCGGCTGCGAGAGGAAGGTGGCGCTGCCGGCGACCCACTCGCCCGCGATGAGGTGCTTGCCGTGCGGCGTGAAGGACATGGTCGAGATTCCCGGTTGTCGAGACGAGGATGAAGGGCGGGGCCGGCGGCGGCCCGGCGCGGCGGCGTGCGGGCTTGCATCTGCGGCGCAATCTTGCATACAGAACGTATGCAAGATTGCAAGCCGCGATTGCGCCCGCGCAACGCGGTCCGCCTTTCGATCCCACGACACCGCCGGCGCGACGCGACCAGCGTGACGCCGCCAACAGAACGGACGCCGACATGAGCCAGACGACCACCCTGACCTTCGACGCCCTGACGGCGCTGATTTGCGAGATCTTCGTCAAGGCCGGCTTTTCGCCGCGCGCGGCCGGCTCGCTGGCCGCGACCATCGCCGCCGGCGAGCGCGACGCCTGCAAGTCGCACGGGGTCTACCGCATCGAGGGCTGCCTGCGCACGGTCAAGGCCGGCAAGGTGGCGCCCGCCGCCGAGCCGGCGGTGGAGGACGAGGGCGGCGCCATCATCCGCGTCGACGCCGCCAACGGCTTTTCCGGCCCCGCCTTCGACCTCGGCGCGCCGCTGGCGGCCGAGCGCGCGAAGAAGCTCGGCGTGGCGGCGCTGGTCATCAACCGCTGCACGCATTTCTCGGCGCTGTGGCCGGAGATCGAGACGCTGACCGGCATGGGCGTGGCGGCGCTGGCCATGTGCCCGAGCTATGCCACGGTGGCGCCGGCCGGCGGGGCCAAGCCGCTGCTGGGCACCAACCCCATCGCCTTCGGCTGGCCGCGGCCGGGCGGCAACCCCTATGTGTTCGACTTCGCCACCAGCGTGGCCGCGCGCGGCGAGATCGAGCTCTACCGGCGGGCGGGCAGGCAGCTGCCGGAAGGCTGGGGCCTCGACGCCGAGGGCCGCCCGACGACCGACCCGGCCGAGGCGCTGGCCGGCGCGATGCTGCCCTTCGGCGGCCACAAGGGCTCGGCGATCTCGACCATGGTCGAGCTTCTGGCCGGCGCGATGATCGGCGACCTGACCAGCGCCGAGGCGCTCGACTATCTCGGCACCACGGCGCTGGCGCCGCACCATGGCGAGCTGATCCTGGCCTTCAGCCCCGAGCGCTTCGCCGCCGGCCGGCGCGGCGACCCGTTCGCGCGGGCGGAGGTGCTGTTCGAGGCCATCGCCGGGCAGGGCGCGCGGCTGCCCTCGCAGCGGCGCTTCACCGCGCGCGCCAAGGCGATGGCCGAGGGCATCGTGCTGAGCGCCGAGGAGATGGCGCTGATGGAGCGGCTGCGCGAGGGCGGACTGGACGCGGTGGCCTGAGGCCGCGCGGCCGGCGTGGCGGACGCCCGGACAAATCCGGGCGGCCGCTCTATCCGTCTGTTTTTGCCGCATTTATGCGACGTCAAGCGGTTCCGCCCGACTGCAAGATGCTCTACCGCGCGGGCAGCACGTCGAAGCCGTCCATGAGGATGAACGTCGCCTCGCGCCGCCGATGGGCGTTGATCCGCGGAACGAGGCGGCGGAAATGCCGCGACGCGCAATGGGCGTCCAGCGCCGCGCGGTCGGGCCATTCCTCGACGAAGATGAAATGCCCCGGATCCTTCCGGTCGACGAACAGGTCGTAGGCGAGGCACAGCGGCTCCCGCCGCGTCAGCGCCACGAGCTCGCGATAGAGCGGGGCGACGATGCCGACGGCGTCGGGACGGATGAAATCCTGCGCGATGACCTTGAGCATGCTGCCTCCTGGCGACGGGAATCGGCCCGGCGGCAATGTTCGTTATTTGTTCCAGAATGTCCAGATCGCGCGGGTTGCCGCGCGATCCGGCAGTGGCGGCGCGCCGGCCCGTCAGGCGGCGGCGCGGTAGGTTGCGCCGAGGCGGCCGTTCCACGCCGCATACCAGGCGTCGAACAGCGCAAGCTGCGCCTCGGCATAGCCGCGCTGGCTCTGCGACAGCTCGTCGGTCTCGTTGAAGTGGAGCGCGTATTCGGGGTTGCCCTTCAGCACCATCAGGTACTTGTAGTAGAGCACCAGGTCCGGCCCCTCGTCGAAGGAGGACAGCACGTGCAGCGCCTGCTCCAGCTCCTGCGCGAGCTGGCGGGCCTCGGCGTCGCCGCGGGCGGCGGCGCGCGCCAGGGCGCACAGGTGCAGCACCTCGCGCGGCAGCACGTTGCCGATGCCGGTGATGGCGCCGACCGCGCCGCAGTTGACGAAGCCGTGGAACACGGTGGTGTCGACGCCGACCATGAGCGTGACGTCCTCGCGGCTGGTGATGTGCTCGGCCGCGTAGGTCAGCGCCGCGACGCCGCCGAACTCCTTGAAGCCGATCAGGTTCTCGTGCTCGGCGCGCAGGGCGAAGAACAGGTCGGCCCTGGTCTCGTAGCCGTAGTAGGGGCTGTTGTAGATCACGGAAGGCAGGTCGGGCGCGGCGGCGAGGATCGCCTTGAAGTGGTGGCGCTGCGCGGTGGCCGAGGAGCCGCGCGACAGGACGCGGGGAATGACCATCAGGCCCTGCGCGCCGACTTCTCTCGCATGCGCCGCATGGGCCACGGCCACGGCCGTGTTGACCGCGCCGGTGCCGACGATGACCGGCACGCCGGCCTTGACCAGACGCTCGACGCCTTCCATGCGCTGGGCGTCGGTGATGAGCGGCCAGTCGCCCATCGAGCCGCAATAGACGACGCCGGACATGCCGGCGGCGACCAGCTCCCTGCCCTTGCGCACCAGCGCGTCGAAATCGGGCGTGCGGTCGGCCTTGCACGGCGTCATCAGGGCCGGGATGCAGCCGGAAAAGATGTCGAGATTCATGCGATCCTCCTTCGGGAAGCCCACCCCGCCCGCCGCCGGGAAGGCGGGAGCGCGGATGCGGAAACGTTCGGTCGGGATGGATAATACCATTTGTATTTTATTTGTCGACAAGAAATGTGGAAGAGGGGGCGACAGGGGACAAAAGGGGGCGGTGGAAAGAGGGAGGAGAGTGAAGGGAAACGAGGGAGAGAAGGAGGGAGGAGGGGGGATGGCGAGGCACGACGCGGCCGGCGGCGGCAGGGTAGGGCAGTGTGGAGAGACGCCCCGCGCGCGGGTTCGGATGCAGGGGCACGAGCGGGCCGTCCGGGTTCCGGCCGAGGCGGCGGCAGGCAGGGCAGGGCAGCGGCGGCCGGAGCGTGGAGCGCCGGCGCGGGCTTCCTCTCGGGGGGAGGGAGGGGCCGGCCGGCGGCGGCAGGGCGGAAAGAGGCCCCGCGCGTGGGTTCGGAAGCGGAGGCGCGGCCGGCCGGTGCGGCGGCAGGCAGGGCAGGGCGCGGCGGCTCAGATCTCGATGCGGGCGTTGACGCCGGCGTCGGCGGTGATGGAGGCCTGGATGTGGCGCACGATCTGCGCGGCGTGCAGGCCCGCCAGCCGGTCGGCCTCGGCGACGTCGCGGTCGGCTATCGCCGCGATCATGTCCTCGTGCTCGGCCAGATATTGCGGCGGCAGCACGTCCTGGAACGACGAGTAGTAGAGCCGCAGGATGCGCCGGCCCTCGTCGAGGAGTTGGCGGAACAGCTCGGCATAGTAGCGGTTGCGGCCGGCGCGCGCGATCTCGAGGTGGAAGTCGCGGTTGGCGGCGATCATCGCCAGCGCGTCGCGCGCCGCCACCGCGCGGGTGAAGCGCTCCTGCATGGCGCGGATGCGCGAAAGGTCCTCCGGCGTGCGGTTGGCGGCGGCCAGCCGCGTGGTGACGCGGTACATCAGCGTCAGCGCGTCGAAGAAATGCGGCAGGTTGAGGAAGTCGATGTTGGAGACGATGGTGGCGCGGTTGGGCAGCGTCGTGATCAGCCCCTCGGCCGCCAGCCGCACCAGCGCCTCGCGGATCGGCGTGCGCGACAGGGAAAAGCGCTCGGCAAGCTGGAGCTCGTCGATGGGGCTGCCCGGCTCCAGCGTCAGCTCGACGATCTCGTTCCTCAGCTTCTCGTAGACATGGCTGACGCCCGAGCCGCGGCGGTGGCCGCCGGCGCCGTCGTCGTCCCTGCCGCCCTTCGCCGCGCCGCCCTGCCTTGCCATGCCGGCTCCCGCCTCGTCGTCCATGCCGCCCCTTCTTAGCCAGTGCCGCGCCATCGCGAAAGAGGCCGACGCCGCATCGGGGCTGCGAATATTCTATTTGTCGACAACACGAATGCAAACTATAAGGCGAAACGGGCCGCGGACAGGCTGCGGACAGGCCGGAAACGGGATGGGCGCGTCATGAGGATCGGCGTGATCGGGGCAGGTGTCGTCGGCGTGTCGGCCGCGCTGGCGCTGGCGGGGCGCGGTCACGAGGTCACGGTGTTCGACCGCGAGGGCGTGGCGGCCGGGGCCTCGCGCGGCAATGCCGGCGCCTTCGCCTTCTCCGAGATCATCCCGCTCGCCACGCCCGGCATCATGCGCAAGGCGCCGCTGTGGCTGTTCGACCCCGGCGGGCCGCTGTCGATCCCGCCCGCCTACGCGCTGAGGATCGCGCCGTGGCTGGCCGCCTTCTGGCGCGCGAGCCTGCCCGGCCGCTACCGCGCCGCCGTGGCCGCGCAGAGCGCGCTGATGGCGCATTCGGCGGCGGCGCTGGAAAGGCTGGTCGCCGCCCACGGGCTGGAGGACATGCTGCGCCGCCAGGGCCAGCTCCAGCTCTACGAGGGCGAGGGCGAGTTCCGCCGCAGCGAGCGCGAATGGCGGGAGCGGCGCGAGGCCGGCATCCGCTTCGAGCTGCTGGAAAGCCCCGGCGCGATCGCCGAAATCCAGCCCGGCATCGCGCCGCGCTTCACCCATGCCGGCTACACGCCGGACTGGATCAACGTCGTCGACCCGGCGCTGTGGGTGGAGACGCTGGCGGAAGCTTTCGTGCGGCGCGGCGGCCGCATCGAGCGCGCCGAGATCCGCGCGCTCGCGGCCTCCTCGGGGCACGCGCGCCTCGCCGGGCCGCAGGGCGAGTGGCGCTTCGACAGAGTGGTGCTGGCGGCGGGGGCGCATTCGGGCGCGCTGGCGCGGCAGCTCGGCCTGCGCCTGCCGCTGGAGACCGAGCGCGGCTACAACACCACGCTGCCGGCCGGCGCCTTCGACCTGCGCACCCATGTCACCTTTTCCGGCCACGGCTTCGTCGTCAGCCGCGTCGGCGAGGGCATCCGCGTCGGCGGCGGGGTCGAGCTCGGCGGGCTCAAGCTCGCCCCGCGCATGGCCCGCGCGCAGGCGCTGCTGACCAGGGCCGCCGCCTTCCTGCCGGGGCTGAAGACGCAAGGAGGCACGCAATGGATGGGCTTCCGCCCGTCGATGCCCGACAGCCTGCCGGTGATCTCGACCGTGCCCGGCCGCGAGGCGGTGGCGCTGGCCTTCGGCCACGGCCATCTCGGCCTCACCCAGTCGGCCGGCACCGCCGAGCTGGTGGCCGACATCGTGGACAACCGGCCGCCGGCGATCGACATTACGCCTTACCGGGCGTCGCGATTCTGAGGTTCGACATGGCCAACCACACCTTCCACTGCATCGACGGCCACACCTGCGGCAACCCGGTGCGGCTCGTCGCCGGCGGCGGGCCGCGGCTCGAAGGCGCGACCATGACCGAGAAGCGCGCGCACTTCCTCGCCGAATACGACTGGATCCGCACCGGGCTGATGTTCGAGCCGCGCGGCCACGACATGATGTCGGGCTCGATCCTCTACCCGCCGACGCGGCCGGACTGCGACGTCGCCGTGCTGTTCATCGAGACCTCGGGCTGCCTGCCGATGTGCGGCCACGGCACCATCGGCACCGTCACCATGGCCATCGAGAACGGGCTGGTGACGCCGAAAGAGCCCGGCCGGCTGCGGCTCGACACGCCGGCCGGGCCGGTGGTGGCCGAATACCGCCAGGAAGGCCGCTTCGTCGAGGAGGTGCGGCTGACCAACGTGCCGGCCTTCCTGCATTCGCAGGGGCTGACGGCGCAGGTCGAGGGGCTGGGCGAGATCGCGGTCGACGTCGCCTATGGCGGCAATTTCTACGCCATCGTCGAGCCGCAGGAGAATTTCCGCGACATGGCCGACTTCACCGCCGGCGCGCTCACCGGGTTCAGCCCGAAGCTGCGCGCCGCGCTCAACGCCAAATACGAATTCGTGCATCCCGAAAACCCGGCGATCCGCGGCCTCAGCCATATCCTGTGGACCGGCGCGCCGAAGCACGCCGAAGCGACCGCGCGCAACGCCGTGTTCTACGGCGAGAAGGCCATCGACCGCTCGCCCTGCGGCACCGGCACCTCGGCGCGCATGGCCCAGTGGGCGGCGACCGGCCGGCTGAAGGTGGGCGACGGGTTCGTCCACGAAAGCATCATCGGCAGCCTGTTCCGCGGCCGGGTCGAGGCGGCGGCGAAGGTCGGCGACCGCGACGCCATCGTGCCCTCCATCGGCGGCTGGGCGCGCCAGACCGGGTTCAACACCATCTTCATCGACGACCGCGACCCCTACGCCCACGGCTTCACGGTGCTATGATCGCCGCGAGGAGCCGAGGGAGGAGGCGATGTTCCGCTGGGGTATCCTGTCGACGGCGAGGATCGCGCGCGAGCAGCTTATCCCGGCGATCCAGGAATCGGACAACGGCACGGTCCACGCGGTGGCCAGCCGCGACGCGGCCAAGGCGCGGGCGCTGGCCGAGCGCGTCGGCGCGCCGCTTTCCTTCGGCTCCTACGAGGCCCTGCTCGCCTGCCCGCAGATCGACGGCGTCTACATCCCGCTGCCGACGTCGCACCATGTCGAATGGGCGGTGCGGGCCGCCGACGCCAGCAAGCACGTGCTGGTGGAAAAGCCGCTGGCGCTGAAGGCCGCGGACATCGGCCCGGCGATCGCGGCGCGGGAGCGCAACCGCGTGCTCGTCGCCGAGGCGTTCATGGTGGTCCACCACCCGCAATGGGCCAAGGTGCGCGCGCTGATCGCGGCCGGCGCGATCGGCCGGCTGCGCCAGGTGCAGGGCGCGTTCTCCTACTACAACGACGACCCCGCCGACATGCGCAACATTCCCGAGCTCGGCGGCGGGGCGCTGGCCGACATCGGCGTCTATCCGGTGGTGACGACGCGCTTCTCCACCGGCCGGGAGCCGCTTCACGCCGAGGCGCATGTGGAGCGCGACCCCGTCTCGGGCACCGACATCCACGCCACGGCGCGGGTGGCCTTCGACGGATTCGAGCTTTCGTTCTACGTCTCGACCCGGCTCGCGCTCCGGCAATCGATGGCGTTCCACGGCGACAGGGGCTTCATCGAGGTGGCGGCCCCGTTCAACGCCGGCCTCTATGGCGACCATGCCGTGACGCTCCACGACGCCGCCCATGCGCGGGCCACCGTCTTGCGCTTTCCCGGCGCGCGGCAGTACCGGCTCCAGGTGGAGTCCTTCGTGCGCGCGGCGCGCGGCGAGGCTTCGGCGCGCGTGTTCACGCTGGAGGAATCCGTGCTCAACCAGAAGGTGATCGACGCGATCTTCCGCGCCGGCGCGACCGGCGGCCGCGAGCCCGTCTGAAAGGCGGGGAACGCGGCGACACGGCACTTTCATTGCCGCCGCCGCTGTCGCATTCTGGCGCGAGGTCGCGGCAGGAGGCAGGGCAGGATGGACGAGACGGTCAGGGACGAGGGGCGCTACGACTACGTCGTCGTCGGCGCGGGCACGGCCGGATGCGTGCTCGCCAACCGGCTGACGCAGGATGCCGGCACGCGGGTGCTGCTGATCGAGGCCGGCGGCTCCGACAACTACCACTGGGTCCACATCCCGGTCGGCTATCTCTACTGCATCGGCAACCCGCGCACCGACTGGATGATGAAGACCGCGCCGGAGCCGGGGCTGAACGGGCGCTCGCTGGTCTATCCGCGCGGCAAGGTGCTGGGCGGCTGCACCTCGGTCAACGGCATGATCTACATGCGCGGCCAAGCCGCCGACTATGACGGCTGGCGCCAGATGGGCAACGCCGGCTGGGGCTGGGACGACGTGCTGCCCTATTTCCGCAAGTCCGAGGACCACCACGGCGGCGCCAGCGCGCTGCACGGCGCGGGCGGCGAGTGGAAGGTGGCGCGGCAGCGCCTGGAATGGGACATACTGCGCGCCGTGCAGGAGGGCGCGAAGGAGTTCGGCATCATGCCGCGCGCCGACTTCAACGACGGCGACAACGAGGGCTCGGGCTTCTTCGAGGTCAACCAGAAGGGCGGCATCCGCTGGAACACGGCCAAGGGCTTCCTCAGGCCGGCGCTGAAGCGGCCGAACCTGCGCCTCGTCACCCATGCCACGACCGAGAGCCTCGTGCTCGACGGCCGGCGCGTCGTCGGCGTGCGCTACCGCCGGGGCGGGGTGCTGCACGAGGCGCGCGCCGGGGCCGAGGTGCTGCTGGCGGCGGGCGCGATCAACTCGCCCAAGCTCATGGAGCTGTCAGGCATCGGCCGGCCCGACGTGCTGAAGGGCCTCGGCATCGAGGTGGCGCACGAGAGCGCGGGCGTCGGCGAGAACTTGCAGGACCACCTCCAGATCCGCACCGTGTACACGGTGGAGGGCGCAAGGACGCTCAACACCATGTTCAACAGCCTGGCCGGCAAGGCCGGCATCGCGCTGCAATATGCGCTGATGCGCAAGGGGCCGATGTCGATGGCGCCGAGCCAGTTCGGCATGTTCACGAAATCCGACCCGGCCAAGGCGACGCCCGACCTCGAATACCACGTGCAGCCGCTGTCGACCGACCGGCTGGGCGACCCGCTGCACGCCTTCCCGGCGATCACGGTGTCGGTGTGCAATTTGCGGCCCGACAGCGTCGGCTCCAGCCACGCCGCCACGCCCGACCCGGAGGCCCAGCCGCAGATCAGGCTCAACTACCTGTCGGCCGAGAGCGACCGCGACGTGGCGGTGAAGGCCGTGCGGCAGGCGCGCAGGATCATGACGGCGAAGGCGCTTTCCCCCTACCGGCCGACCGAGATCCTGCCCGGGCCCGGCCACGACGGCGACGAGGCGCTGGTGCGAAAGATCGGCGACATCGCCACCACCATCTTCCACCCGGTCGGCACCTGCCGCATGGGCGCCGACGACAAGGCCGTGGTCGACCCGCAATTGCGGGTCAGGGGGATCGGCGGGCTGCGCGTCATCGACGCCTCGATCATGCCGAGGATCGTCTCCGGCAACACCGCCTCCCCGGTGGTGATGATCGCGGAGAAGGCCGCCGACATGATCCGGCGGGGGACGTAGCGGCCGGACCGCTCCCCGGCCCTCCGTCAGGGCACCCCCCGGCCCTCCGCCATGGCTGCGGGCGTTCGTCGCTCGAAAAGCCAGATCGTTGGCTTTTCGTCCGCTGCGCGGACCGCTCCTCACCCTTCCCGATAGTAGTAGCTGTAGCCGTTCAGCGCCGGCGCGCCGCCCAGATGGGCGTAGAGGATGCGCGAGCCCTCGGGGAAGAAGCCCTTGCGGGTGAGGTCGATCAGGCCCTGCATCGACTTGCCCTCGTAGACCGGGTCGGTGATCATCGCCTCGGTGCGGGCGGCAAGCCGGATCGCCTCGTTGGTCTCTTCCGACGGCACGCCGTAGGCGGGATAGGCATAGTCGGGGTTGATGACGATCTCGTCGTCGCGGACCTTGCGGCCCAGCCCGACCAGCCCGGCGGTGTTGTCGACGATCGCGCGCACCTGCGCCCGCGTCTGCTCGACCGTGCCGGAGGCGTCGATGCCGATGACGCGGTCGGCGCGATCCTGCGCGGCGAAGCCGACGATCATGCCGCCCTGGGTCGAGCCGGTGACGACGCACACGATAATGTAGTCGAAGCGGAAGCCCAGCTCCTCCTCCTGCTTCGCCACCTCCTCGGCGAAGCCGACATAGCCGAGGCCGCCGAGCCTGTGCACCGAGGCGCCGGCGGGGATCGGATAGGGCTTGCCGCCGGCTTCCTCGACCGAGCGGATGGCGTCCTCCCAGCTCTTGCGGATGCCGATGTCGAAACCCTCCTCGACGAGGTGCGAATCGGCGCCCATCAGCCGCGTCATCAGGATGTTGCCGACGCGGTCGTAGACGGCGTCGTAGTGGGGCACCCACTTTTCCTGGATGACCACGCACTTCATGCCGAGCTTGGCGGCGGTGGCCGCCACCATGCGGGTGTGGTTGGACTGGACGCCGCCGATGGAGACCAGCGTGTCGGCGCCCGAGGCGATCGCGTCGGGCACGATGTATTCGAGCTTCCTGAGCTTGTTGCCGCCCATGGCGAGGCCGGAATTGCAGTCGTCGCGCTTGGCCCAGACCTCGACCTTGCCGCCGAGCGCGGCGGAGAGCCGCGGCAGGGGCTCGACCGGCGTCGGGCCGAAGGTGAGCGGATAGCGTTGGAATTTTGCGAGCAGCGACATCGGCCTGTCTCCATCTGGCTGGGATCGGACCGGGACCATAGACGAAGGGGCACGAAAGGTGCTCTCCAATTTCGCCTCTCCCATTCCAGCCTTGGCTGTGGAATGCTGTTATTATAGTGTATCCTTCCGTTTTCTGTGCAGATGATGAAAGAATCTTCCATGCAGCCGCTCGACCGCATCGACCTGAAGATCCTGCGCGCGTTGCAGGCCGAGGGACGGCTGACCAATGCCGAGCTGGCGCAGCGGGTGAACGTCAGCCCCGCCACCTGCCACCGCCGCACGCAGCGGCTGTTCGAGGCGGGCTTCATCGCCGGCGTGCGGGCGCAGGTGTCGCCCGGCGCGGTGGGGCTGGGCGCGCTGGTCATGGTCGGCGTCGTGCTCGACCGCTCGACGCCGGAGAGCTTCGCCGCCTTCGAGGGCGCGGTGGCGGGCATGAAGGAGGTGCTGGACTGCAACCTCGTGGCCGGCGACTTCGACTATCTCTTGAAGATCCGCGTGCGCGACATGGCCGACTTCAACAAGCTGCACGGCGAGCGGCTGATCGCGCTGCCCGGCGTGCGCCAGACCCGCACCTTCTTCGTCATGAAGGAGGTGAAGGAGAACGCGCCGCTGTCGTTCTGAGCCTCACGTACCGGCGCGCACCGGCTCGCTCCAGCGCGGGTCGGCATGGGCGGCCCAGTAGCGGGCGCGAAGCGCCATGGTGACGGGACCGGGCACGCCGGCCCCGACGGGCGCGCCGTCGATGCGGGTGACGGGCATGATGCCGCCGGCCGTCGAGGTGGCGAACACCTCGTCGGCGCGCCTGAGCTCGTCCGCCGAAACCGGCCGCTCCTCGACCCTGCGGCCAGCCTCGCGCGCCAGCTCGATGGCGCTGCGGCGGGTGATGCCCTCGAGCACGCCGGCGTCGGGCGTGGCGAGCGCCCCGCCGCGCACGGAAAAGACGTTGAAGCCCGGCCCCTCGGTGACGTTGCCGTGGCCGTCGGTCAGCACCGCCGAGGCGTCGCCATGGTCGCAGGCGTCGAAGATGCCGCGCGTGAGATCGTGCCAGTGGTAGTTCTTGACCGTCGGATCGACGGATGACGGAGGGATGCGCACCACGTCGCTGACGCGCAGGGAAAGGCCGGTCTTCTGCGCCTCGGGGTCGCAGATCCACACGAAGGGGACGGCGAAGGCGAAGAAGGCGTTGCGGCAAAGGCGCGGGTCGCGCGAGCCGGGCGGCGGCTGGCCGCGCGTGCAGATCATCTCGACATAGGCGTCCTTCAGCCCGGCCAGCGCCACGCAGCGGTGGAGGATGGCGCGCAGCCCGGCCTCGCCGACCGGCAGGCTCATGCGCAGCTTCTCGACACCGCGCAGGAAGCGGGCGACGTGGTCGTCGAGGCGGAAGAAGCGGCCCTGCCAGACATGGGCGACGTCGTAGGTGGCGTCCGAGCGCAGGAAGCCCCAGTCGGTGACCGGCACCCGCGCCTCGGCAATCGGCACGAATTCACCCTCGATCCACGCCGCGCCGGCGGAGAAGTCCCGCGTCCCGCTCATTCGCCCTTCCCTTCCATCCCGTCCATGCCCAGCGCCCGCTCGACGAAGGACTGGACGCGCGCGGCATAGGCGTCGGCGCCGACGCCCCGGCGCCGCCACTTGGCGCGCTTGACATACCAGTCCTGAAGCAGCGGCTTGACGAGGGCGGCCGCGAAGCCGGGATCGTCGACCGCGAAGCGGCCCTGCCGCGCGCCCTCGGCGATGGCGGCGGTGAAGATCGCCTCCGTCGCCTCCTCGCTTTCCACCGCCGCGCGGCGGCCGGCCGGCGGGAACGACTTCGCCTCCATGAAGGCGAAGACGAACCAGGGCAGCATCGCCTCCGACAGGGCGACATGGGCGGAAATCAGCCAGCGCAGATGCGCCACCGGGTCGGCGCTGGCCTCCTCGGGCGCGGCCTGAAGCACGCGCGTCCTGGTCTGCGAGACCTGGCCGAGGATCATCATCAACAGCGTGTCCTTGCTGTCGAAATAGGCGTAGAGGCCGCCCATGCTGACGCCGGAGGCGGCGGAAATCTCGCGCAGCGAGGTGGCGTGGAAGCCCTGCCGGTTGGACAGCGTCAGGATCGTCCCGACGATGCGGGCGAGCTTGGCGACGGCGATATGCGGCTTCCGCACGCGGATGGTGTCGCGGTGGCGCTCCAGCATCGCCGCGCACAGCCCCTCCATCGAGAAGTCGCCCAGTTCGTTCAGCGTCGCCTGCATCCTCACCGGCCGGTCCCCGCCTCTCGCATTGCCGATCCGCCGTCCCTGCCCCTCGCCGCCCCGCGCGGCTGCCGACCGACTGATAGCAGTTGACACGGCGGCGGCGAAGCGGCAATAAATCGAGCGAGCGCTCGATTTACTGTGAGGATTAATGAATACCAGGCTGGACGGCAAGACCGCACTCGTGACCGGGGCCTCGTCGGGGCTGGGCCGCCACTTCGCCGCGCTGCTGGCGGCGCGGGGGGCGCATGTGGTGCTGGCCGCGCGCCGGCGCGCGGCGCTGGAGGAAGCCTGCGGCGAGATCGCGAGGGCCGGCGGCGCGGCCAGCGCGGTTGCCCTCGACGTCGCCGACCCGGCCTCCGTGGCCGCCGCCTTCGCGCAGATCGGTGCGGCGCCCGACATCGTCGTCAACAATGCAGGCATCGCCGACGACAGGCCGGCGATGGAGATGGACGAGGCGACATGGGACCGCGTCGTCGACACCAATCTGAAGGGCGCGTTCCTCGTCGCGCAGGCCGCGGCCAACGCGCTGCGCGCGGCCGGCAAGGGCGGATCGATCGTCAACGTCGCCTCGATCGCCGGGCTGAGGCCGGCCGGCAACCTCGCCGCCTATGCCGCCTCGAAGGCCGGGCTGATCCACCTGACGAAGACGCTGGCGCTCGAATGGGCGCGCCACGGCATCCGCGTCAACGCGCTGTGCCCCGGCTATATCGAGACCGACCTCAACCGCGACTTCTTCGCCGGCGAGGCCGGCAGGACGCTGATCAAACGCATTCCGCAGCGCCGGCTGGGCCGGCCGGAGGAGCTCGACGGGGCGCTGCTGCTCCTCGCCTCCGACGCCGGCAGCTACATCACCGGCGCCTCGCTCGCCGTCGATGGCGGCCATCTCGTTTCGTCGCTTTAAGGGGCTTTGTCATGGATTTCACCGTTTCGCCGCGCATCGAGGATTTTCGCGCCCGCATCGCCCGCTTCGTCGAGGACCGCGTGCTGCCGCTGGAGGCCGACATTGCCAGCTACGACGCGCATGAGAACATCCGCCTCGACCTTCTCGATACGCTGCGGGCCGAGGCGCGGGCCGAGGGGCTGTGGTGCATCCAGCTCAAGCCCGAGACCGGCGGGCAGGGGCTGGGCAGGGTCGGCATGGCGGTGTGCTACGAGGCGATGAACCGCTCGATCTTCGGGCCGGCGGTGTTCAACTCGGCCGCGCCCGACGACGGCAACATGATGGTGCTGGAGATGGCCGCCACCCCGGCGCAGAAGCAGCGCTGGCTCAAGCCGATCGTCGATGGAAGCGTGCGCTCGGCCTTCGCGATGACCGAGCCGCATCCCGGCAGCGGCTCCGACCCGTCGATGATGCTGACCACGGCGACGAGGAAGGGCGACCGCTACGTGATCCGCGGCCGCAAGTGGTTCATCTCCGGGGCCGACGGGGCGCAGCACTTCATCCTGATGGCGCGCACCTCGGACGATGCGCGCAAGGGGCTGAGCGCCTTCCTGTTCGACCGCGACCAGCCGGGCTGGAGGATCGACCGGCGCATCCCGATCATGGGGCCGGAGGAGCATGGCGGCCATTGCGAGCTGGTGTTCGAGGGTCTCGAGATCCCGGTCGAGAACCGGCTGCTCGAGGAGGGCGACGGGCTGAAGCTGACCCAGATGCGGCTCGGCCCGGCGCGGCTGACGCACTGCATGCGCTGGCTGGGCCTGTCGAAGCGCTGCGTCGAGATCGCGCGCACCTATGCCGCCGAGCGCTTCGCCTTCGGCGAGCGGCTGTCGAAGCGCGAATCGATCCAGATGATGCTGGGCGACCTCGCCATGAAGATCGAGATCGGCCGGCTGCTGGTGATGAAGGCGGCGTGGGAGCTCGACCGCGGCGGCTACGCGCGCAAGGAGGTGTCGATGGCCAAGGTCCACGTCGCCAACCTGCTGCATCAGGCCGCCGACGTCGCGATCCAGATCAACGGCGCGCGCGGCTATTCGAAGGACACCCCGCTCGAATGGATCTACCGCTACGCGCGGCAGGCGCGGCTGGTCGACGGCGCCGACGAGGTCCACAAGATGGTGCTCCACCGCAACCTCGAGAAGGAAGGCGAGGGCTTCTGGAGCTGGCCGGCGGCGCACTGAGCCGCCGCTGCGCCAATACGCCCCGGCCCGCGGCGGGCGCGCCCATTGCCGGCGCGGCCACGCGCCCGTAGATTTCCACGGCAATTCCGGCAGGCCGGGCGCGTGGCGTCGCGGCCGGGCCGGACGGTGGAAGGGGCTGGCCGCATGGCAGCGACGCTGAAGAATCCGTTTCGCAACCGCTGGTTCTGGGCGGCGGCCGCGGTTGTGGCCGCCGCCGTCGCCTGGCAGCTCGGCCAGCGGCTGGGCGAGGACGGGCCGCCGCCGGGCATCGCCTTCGGCAACGGCCGCATCGAGGCCGTGTCCATCGACATCGCCGCGCGCACGGGCGGGCGCATCCGCGACATCGTCGCCCGGGAAGGCGAGGCGGTGGCGGCCGGCCAGGCGCTGGCCCACATGGACACCCAGCAGCTCGAGGCGCAGCTTCGCGAGGCCAACGCCCAGCTCCGGCGCGGCCGCATCGCCCGCGACGTCGCCGTCTCGGGCGTGGCGCAGGCCGAGGCCGAGCATTCGGCGGCGCTGGCCGTCGTCGCCCAGCGGCAGACCGAGCTCGACGCCGCCGAGCGCCGGGTCGGCCGCTCCGAGCTGCTGGCCGAGCGCAACGCCGTGTCGGTGCAGACGCTGGAGGACGACCGCGCCCGCATGGAGGGCGCGCGCGCCGCGCGCGACGCGGCAAGGGCGCAGGTGGCGGCGGTGGAGGCCGGCATCGCCACGGCGCGCGCCCGCATCGTCGACGCCGAGGCGGCCATCGAGGCCGCGGAGGCGGCGATCGAGCGCATCCAGGCCGACATCGACGACAGCACGCTGCGCGCGCCGCGCGCCGGCCGCGTGCAGTATCTGGTGGCCCAGCCCGGCGAGGTGGTGGCCGGCGGCGGCCGCGTGCTCAACCTGATCGACCTTTCCGACGTCTACATGACCTTCTTCCTGCCCACGGTGGAGGCCGGGCGCGTGGCGCTGGGCGCGGAGGCGCGCATCGTGCTCGACACCGCGCCCGACATCGCCGTTCCGGCCACGGTCTCGTTCCTGTCCGACGTGGCGCAGTTCACGCCGCGCACGGTCGAGACCGCGCAGGAGCGCCAGGACCTGATGTTCCGCGTGCGCGTGCGGGTGGCGCCGGAGCTGCTTGCCCGCCATGCCGACTACGTCAAGCCGGGCCTGCCGGGCGTCGCCTATGTGCGCATCGACCCGGCGGCCGAGTGGCCGCAGAACCTGCGGACCGGGCTGCTGGAATGAGCGAGGACGGATGAGCGAGGGCGAAAAGCCGGCGCTGGCCGCCAGCGTGCGCGGTCTCGGCCACTCCTTCAAGGCGGCGCGGGCGCTTGACGACGTCACGCTCGACTTTCCCGCCGGCCGCATGCTCGGCCTGATCGGGCCGGACGGGGTCGGCAAGTCGACGCTTTTGTCGCTGATCGCGGGCGCCCGCAAGGTGCAGGAGGGCGAGGTGACCGCGCTCGGCGCCGACATGCGCGACGCGGCCGCGCGGGCGGGCGTGGGGCCGCGCATCGCCTACATGCCGCAGGGGCTGGGCAAGAACCTCTATCCGACGCTGTCGGTGTTCGAGAACGTCGACTTCTTCGGCCGGCTGTTCGGCCATGCCCGCGCCGAGCGCGAGCGGCGCATCCGCGAGCTGCTCGCCGCCACCGGGCTCGACCCGTTCCCCGACCGGCCGGCGGGCAAGCTGTCGGGCGGCATGAAGCAGAAGCTGGGCCTGTGCTGCGCGCTGATCCACGACCCCGACCTTCTGATCCTCGACGAGCCGACCACCGGCGTCGACCCGCTGGCGCGCCGCCAGTTCTGGGACCTGATCGGCGGCATCCGCGCCGGGCGGCCGGGCATGGGCGTCATCGTCGCCACCGCCTACATGGAGGAGGCGGCCGGCTTCGACTGGCTGGTGGCCATGGACGAGGGCAAGGTGCTGGCCACCGGCACGCCGGCCGAGCTTCAGCGACGCACCGGCACGGACTCGCTGGACGACGCCTTCATCGCGCTGATGCCCGAGCACAAGCGCAGCCGCCATCGCGGGGTCGTCATCCCCCCTCGCCCGGCCGACGGCCAGGAGACGGCCATCGAGGCCGAGGGCCTGACCATCCGCTTCGGCGACTTCACGGCGGTGGACGACGTCAGCTTCCGCATCCCGCGCGGCGAGATCTTCGGCTTCCTCGGCTCCAACGGCTGCGGCAAGACCACGACGATGAAGATGCTGACCGGCCTGCTGCCGGCCAGCGAGGGCACGGCGCGGCTGTTCGGCCACGAGGTCGACCCGCGCGACATCGAGACGCGCCGGCGCGTCGGCTACATGTCGCAGTCCTTCTCGCTCTATTCGGAGCTGACGGTGCGCCAGAACCTCGACCTGCACGCGCGCCTGTTCAGCCTGCCGCCGCAGGCCATCCCCGCCCGCATCGAGGAGATGGCGCGCCGCTTCGACCTTCTCGAGATCATGGACGCGCTGCCCGACGCGCTGCCGCTGGGCGTCACGCAGCGGCTGTCGCTGGCGGTGGCGATGATCCACGCGCCGGAGATGCTGATCCTCGACGAGCCGACCTCGGGCGTCGACCCCATCGCGCGCGACGCGCTGTGGCAGAGCTTCGCCGACCTTTCGCGCAAGGACGGCGTGACCATCTTCATCTCCACCCATTTCATGAACGAGGCCGAGCGCTGCGACCGCATCTCGCTGATGCACGCCGGCAAGGTGCTGGTCTCCGACACGCCGGCGGCGATCGTGGAACAGCGCGGCTGCAAGGACCTGGAGGAAGCCTTCGTCTCCTATCTGGAGGAGGCGATCGGCGGCGAGACGGGCGGCAAGGCGGCCGAAGCCGCGCCGCCCGACCTCGCCCCGGTGATCGCCGAATACGACCACCATGCGGCCGGCCGGCGGCGCATCCTCGATCCGCTGCGCGTCATGAGCTATGCGCGGCGCGAGGCGCTGGAGCTGCGCCGCGACCCGATCCGCGCCTCCTTCGCCTTCATCGGCAGCCTCGTGCTTCTGTTCGTGCTGGGCTACGGCATCAGCATGGACGTGCGCGAGCTGCCCTTCGCCGTGCTCGACCACGACCGCACCACGGCAAGCCGCGACTACACGCTCGACATCGCCGGCTCGCCCTGGTTCACCGAGCGGCCGCCGCTCGCCAGCCACGCCGACCTCGACCGGCGCATGCGCAGCGGGGAGCTCAGCCTCGCCATCGAGATCCCGCCCGGCTTCGCCCGCGACGTGGCGGCCGGCCGCGACGTCGGCGTCGGCGCGTGGATCGACGGGGCCATGCCCTCGCGCGCCGAGACGGCGCAGGGCTACGTCCAGGGCCTGCACGCGCACTGGCTGCAAAGCCGCGCCCGCGAGCTGTACGGCGAGGCCGCGCTCGCCGCCGATTTCCGGCTGGAGACGCGGTTCCGCTACAATCCGGGCGTCGAGAGCCTGGTCGCCATGGTGCCGGCGGTGATCGCGCTGGTGCTTCTGTTCATCCCGGCCATGCTGTCGACACTCGCCATCGTGCGCGAGAAGGACCTCGGCTCCATCGTCAACCTCTATGTGACGCCGGTCACCCGGCTGGAATTCCTGCTCGGCAAGCAGTTGCCCTATGTCGGGCTGTCGATGCTGAACTTCGCGACGCTGACGGCCTTCGCCGTGTTCGTGCAGGGCGTGCCGTTCACCGGCAGTCTTGCCGCTTTCGTCGTCGGCGGCCTGCTCTACGCGGTGGCCGCGACCGGGCTCGGCCTGTTCATCTCCTCGTTCATGAACAGCCAGATCGCGGCGATCTTCTTCACCACCATCGTCACCATGCTGCTTGCCGTGCAGTATTCGGGCATGATCGACCCGGTGGCCTCGATGGAGGGTTCGGCCGCGGCCATCGGCGCGATCAACCCGGCCTCGCACTTCGTCACCATCGCGCGCGGCGCCTTCTCCAAGGCGCTCGGCTTCGCCGACCTCGCCGGCTCGTTCGCCGCGCTCGCCGCCGCCGGGCCGGCGCTTCTGGCGCTGAGCGTGCTTTTTCTCAGGAAGCAGGCGCGCTGACGATGCGGATCGCGACCGTCTGGAGGCTGGGCATCAAGGAATTGTGGGGCCTCGTGCGCACGCCCGCGCTCCTGGTGCTGATCCTGTTCGCCTTCTCGCTCCAGATCTACGTGGCGGCGACGGCGACGCCGTTCACGTTGAACAAGGCGCCGATCTCCATCGTCGACGAGGACGTCTCGCCGCTGTCGGCCCGCATCGCCACGGCCTTCTACCTGCCCTGGTTCACCCCGCCGCAGACGATCACGCTGTCGCAGATGAACCGGCGCATGGACGCCGGCATCGACACCTTCACCCTCGTCATCCCGGCCGGCTTCCAGCGCGACCTGCTGGCGGGGGCGGAGCCCGCCATGCAGCTCAACGTCGACGCCACGCGCATGACCCAGGCCTTCACCGGCGCGGGCTACGTGCAGGCGATCGTGGCCGGCGAGGTGGCCGAGTTCGCGCGGCGCTACCGCGCCGAGGAGGTGCCGCCGGTGGACCTCGTGCTGCGCGCCCGCTTCAACCCGGAGCTGAACCCCGGCTGGTTCGGCGCGATGATGGAGGTGGTCAACAACGTGTCGCTGCTGTCCGTCATCCTGGCGGGCGCGGCGCTGATCCGCGAGCGCGAGCGCGGCACCATCGAGCACCTGCTCGTCATGCCGGTGACGCCGGTCGAGATCATGGTCGGCAAGATATGGCCGATGGCGCTGGTCGTGCTTGGCGCGGTGCTGTTTTCCATGACCGTTGTGGTGCAGGCGTGGCTCGATATCCCCGTCGCCGGCTCGCTGTGGCTGCTGATGGCGGGCGCGGCGCTCCAGCTCTTCGCCACCACCTCGCTCGGCATCCTGCTCGCCACCGTCGCCGGCTCGATGCCGCAATTCGGGCTGCTGCTGATGCTGGTGCTGTTCCCGCTTCAGATTCTCGCCGGCGGGCTGACGCCGGTGGAGAACATGCCCGACGCCCTGCGCTGGGCGATGAGCGCCGCGCCCGACACGCATTTCGTGTCGCTGGCGCAGGCGGTGCTGTTCCGCGGCGCGGGGCTCGACACGGTGTGGCCGCAGCTCGCCAGCCTCGCCGCCATCGGGGCGGCCTTCTTCGCCCTGTCCCTGTGGCGCTTCCGCAAGTCGCTGGGCTAGATTCCCCCGTCGAGGCCGGCGAAGCGGCTGTCGTCCCCGCCCCGGCGCGCAAGGGGCCTCACAGCGCGGCGACGGCCTCGATCGCCGCCATGCCGCCGACGCGGCCGGAAAACTCCTGCCAGACCCTGCGCGCCGGCTCCCGCCACGGCGCGAGGTCGGAGACCGCGTGGAAGGTCGCGCCGCCGGCCCCGGCGGCCGCGTCGGCGGCGCGCTCCTCGGCCGCCATCAGCGCGCCGAACCGCGCCGCGCCCTCGACGGCCGCGCGGCGCAGCGCCGCCTGCTCCTCGCCACCGAGGCCCGACCAGAAGCGGCCGGAAAACAGCACCGCGCCGGCGGCGCGGATGTGGGCGGTGAGCGTCACATGCGGCGCCACCTCGTGGAGCCGGAAGCCGGCATAGGCGGCCCGGGTCAGGTCCATGGCCTCGACATGGCCGGTCGACAGCGCGTTGTAGGTCTCGGTGATGGGCAGCGCGATGGGCAGCGCGCCGAAGCCCTGCCACAACGCGGCGTGCAGCGGGCTCTGGATGACGCGGATGCGCTTGCCCTCCAGCGCGGCGGGCTCGAGCAGCGGCCGGCGGGCGACGAGGTGGCGCGCGCCGTAGTCGATGAAGGCCGGGGCGACGAAGCCTTGCGCCTCGAGCCTTTCGCGCAGCCGCGCGCCCTCCTCGCCGGCGAGCGCGGCCGCGAGGTGGGCCTCGTCGCGGAACAGGAAGGGCAGGTCGAAGAGCTGGCTTTCCGGCACCCAGGCCGACAGCGTCGAAAGGGTCGACAGGCTCGCCTGGATCGAGCCGAGCCGCAGCCCCTCGGCCACCGCCTTCTCGCCGCCGAGCGCGGCGTTGGCGACGACGGTGAAGGAGAACGCGCCGGGCAGCGCGGCCTCGACGCGGTCGCGCATATGGGTCCAGATCAGCGTCTCGGGCTTGTCCTCGCCCAGAAGCGAGGCGACGATCAGCGGCCGGGCGGCGCGGGCGCGGCGGATGAGGCCGGGCATGGCGAGAACCGGCAGGGCGAGCGGCGCGGCGAGCAGGGCACGGCGGGTGGGCTTCATTTCGGGACCTCCTTTCACGGTCGCGACAGCGCGGCATGGGCGGCGACGGCGAGCCCCATGCACAGGAGCGCGGCGAGCAGCGCCGCGAGATAGGGCAGGACGGCGGAAAACAGCCGCGCCGCCGACAACCCGGCGGTGGCGGCCACCACCTGCACCAGGATGCCGACCGGCGGGGTGAGCCCTCCGATCATCAGGTTGACGACGAGGACGACGCCGAAATGGACGGGATCGATGCCGGACGCGACCGCGACCGGCAGGAGCAGCGGCGCAAACAGCAGGATCGCCGCGCCGATGTCGAGCGCCAGCCCGACGACGAGCAACAAAAGGTTGGCGGCGAGCATGACCGCGAAGGGGTCGTTGCCGAGCGACAGCGCAAGGCCGGCGGCCGCCTGCGCCACGCCGCCGGCGGCGAGCAGGAAGGCGAGCGGCGCGGCCGCGCCGATCAGCATCAGGATGGCGGCGGCCTCGGCCCCCGCGCGGCAGAAGGCCGCCGCCATGCCGCCGCCCCGGCGCGCGGCGAGCGTGGCCGCCACCATGTAGGCGGCGGCGAGGCCGGCGGCCTCGGTGGGCGTGACGATGCCCAGCCGGATGCCGGCGGTGACGACGAGCGCCAGCCCCAGCACCGGCAGGGCGCGCAGCGCAAGCCTCGCGCGCGGCGCGGCCGGCGGCGCCGGCGCCGGCAGGCCGCCGGCGGTGGCGTGGATGGCGAGCGCGAGCGCGGCGGCGAGGAACAACCCGGCGGCGAGCCCGCCGACGAAGAGCGGCCCGACCGGCAGGCCAGTGGCGGCCGACAGGATGAGGAAGGCGATGGAGAAGGGGATGATGTTGTCGAGCACGGCGGTGGCGGCGATCAGCGCCCCGGCGCGCTCGGGCGCGTAGCCGTTGGCGACCAGCGGCCCGAGGAAGGTGCGCGAGGAGAAGGCGGCGTTGGCGATGGAGGAGCCGGAGATGCCGGAGAACATGACGCTGGTGGCCAGAAGCGTCTGGCCGAGCCCGCCGCGCCGCCGCCCGACCAGCGCGGCGGCGAGCCGCACGAGGTCGTCGGCGAGGCCGGAGACGATGAGGAGGCCGCCGGCGAGCAGGAAGAAGGGGATGGCGAGCAGCACGTGGCGGCCGATGCCGTCCAGCGCCGACAGGGCGAGCGCCGGCTCGACCAGCGGGCTGCCGAAGGCGAGCGCGAGATAGGAGGCGAGCGCGAAGACGTGCGGCAGCGGCGCGGCGACGGCGATGCCGAGGCCGATCGCTGCGGCGGCGGCGAGGCTGGGCGGCGCGGGCAGCGCCGGGCCGGCCGCCACCAGCGCCAGCGCGGCGAGCGCCATGGCGGCCGAGGCGAGCAGGCGGCGCGCCCTGCCCTGCCCGGCAAGGACGAGCGCGCGCAGGACGAAGGCGGCGGCGCCGGAAGCCGCGAGCGCGGCCGGGCGCAGCCACTCGCCGAGGCCGAGCAGCGGCGAGGTGCCGCCGACGGCGAGCGCGGCCTTCGCCCCGGCCAGCGCCAGCGCCAGGCAGGCGGCGAGCACGAACGCCTCGGCGAGCGCGGCGCGCAGCGCCTCGCCGCGCCCGCCCGGCGCCGGCGCGTAGAGCTCGACCCGCATGGCGAGCGGCCCGTCGGCGACGAGCGGGAAGCCGAGGCAGGCGACCAGCAGCAGCAGCCACGTCGCCGCCTCCTCGGCCCCGAGATAGCCGCTGGAAAGCGCGTAGCGCTGGAGCGTGGTGGCGAAGACCAGCGCCAGCGCCAGCGCCAGCACGATGCCGCAGGCGGCATGAAGGGCGCGCTCAAGCCCCCTGGCCAGCCCCCCGGCCAGCCGCGACGCGACCGTTGCCGCCGCCGCGCCCATCAGGCCGGCCACCAGCGGTGGAAGTGGTGGACCGGGCCGCTGCCCCTGCCGATGGAAAGGCCGGCCCCGGCGGCGAGTGCAGCGTGGACATAGTCCTTGGCCTCGCGCACCGCCGCGCGCAGCAAAAGCCCGCGCGCCAGCCCGGCGGCGACGGCCGCCGACAGCGTGCAGCCGGTGCCGTGGGTGTTGCCGGTGGCGATGCGCGGGGCGGCGAGGCGCAGCGTCTCGACGCCGTCGAAGAAGATGTCGACGCTGGCGTCGCCGTCGCCGTGGCCGCCCTTGACCAGCGCCGCGCCGGCGCCGGCGGCGACGAGGGCGTGCGCCTGCGCCGCCATCGCCGCCTCGTCGGCCGCGACCGGCGTGCCGGTCAGCAGCGCGGCCTCCGGCAGGTTGGGCGTGGCGAGCAGGCAAAGCGGCAGCAGCCGCGCCTTGAGCGCGCCGATGGCGTCCGCCTTAAGCAGCCGGTCGCCGGAGGTGGCGACCATGACGGGATCGAGCACCGGGCGCAGGCCGTGGCGGGCAAGCCGGTCGGCGACGGCCTCGATGGTCTCGACGCGCGAGACCATGCCGACCTTGACCGCGCCGACGGCCATGTCGGTGCAGACGGCATCGATCTGGGCGGCGATGACGGCGGGCGAGACGTCCTCGACGGCGGTCACGCCCAGCGTGTTCTGGGCGGTGACGGCGGTGACGGCGCTGGCGCCGAACACGCCGAGCGCCGAGAAGGTCTTCAGGTCCGCCTGGATGCCGGCGCCGCCGCCGCTGTCGGAGCCGGCGACGGTGAGCGCGATCGCCGTCATGGCCGCACCTGCCCCAGCGCGGCGTCGACCGCCCCGCGCAGCGCCCGCGTGGCGGCGGCGACGTCCGGCGCGCGGAAGATGGCGGAGATGACGGCGACGCCGGAGGCGCCGCGCAGCACCGCCGCGCCGGCCCGCGCGGCGTCGATGCCGGCGATGGCCCCGACCGGCAGGCCCGGCCGCGCCGCCGCGATGCGGGCGCGAAGCGCGGCGAAGCCGTCGAGCCCGAGCGGGGCGTCGGGGTTCTGCTTCGACAGCGTGGCGAACACGCCGCCGATGCAGGCATAGTCGACGGGCGCGGCGATGGCCGCTTCGGCGTCGGCCCCGTTCTTGACGGTGAGGCCGATGATCGCCGCCGGCCCGAGCAGGCGGCGCGCGGCGGCCGGCTCCATGTCGTCGCGGCCCAGATGCACGCCGTCGGCGCCCGCCGCGAGCGCGACGTCGACGCGGTCGTTGACGAGAAGGGGCACGCCGGTGCCGGCGAGCGCGGCGCGGATGGCCGCCGCCTGCGCGACCATGGCGCGGGTGGAGGCGTCCTTGTCGCGGTACTGGACGATGGTGGCGCCGTTGCGGGCGGCGAGCGCCGCCAGCGCGGCGAGGTCGCCGGCGTCGCGCAGGCCGCCGTCGACGATGGCGTTGAGGCGGTAGTCAACTCTGTTCATGGCGGACCCTTGCGTGGCGGAGGAGGTCGTCGGGGCGAAGGCCGGCGAGCGCGTCGAGGAGGGCTGGCTCGAAGCTGCCCGGCCCGCGCGCGTGCGGCGCGGCGAGCCCGGCCGCCACGCCGATGGCCAGCATGGCGGAGGCGGCGGCGGCGAAGGGTTCGGGCTCGACGGCGAGGAAGGCGACGACCGCCGCCCCCGACAGGCAGCCGGTGCCCGTCACCGCCGCCGTCCACGGGTGGCCGTTCTCGACGATGAGCGCCGCGCCGGCGAGCGCGATCCGGTCGATCTCGCCGGTCCTGACCGAGACGACGCCGTCGGGCACGCGAAGCAGCGCGTGCTCGGCGGCGTTGGCGCGCAGCACGGCGGGCCGGCGGGCCAGCAGTTCCCGCGCGAAGGCAGCGCGCGGCGGCGAGTAGTCGCAATGGGCCGGGTCGAGCGCCCAGGGCACGCCGCGCGCGGCCGCCGCGTCGAGCGCAAGCGAAACGGCCGCGCGGCGGGCGGCGTCGAGCGTGCCGAGGTTGACGGCGAGCGCATCGGCCCTGGCCACGAAGCCGGCGATCTCGTCCTGCGACACGGTCATGGACGGGATCGCGCCCAGCGCCGACAGCCCGTCGGCCACCAGCTTCTGCGCCACCGTGTTCATCACCGCGTGGACGCGCGGGCGGCCGGCACGCAGGCGCTCGAGCGCGGCGGCGGCGCGCCGCGGCACCTCGGCCGTGGAGAGGGGCAGCGCGCTCATTGCAGCTCCACCGCGATGTCGGCCACGGCGGGCGCCTTCCCGATCAGCCCGGCCTCGGCGAGGAAGGCGCCGAAGCGGGCGTAGCGCGCGCGGTCGAGGGCGAAGGGCCGCTTGGCGAAGCGCGGCAGCGTGTCGGCCCACGCCTGGCGGTTGAGCGCGTCGTCGAGGTCGGGATAGGCGCGCACGAACAGCTCCCAGCTTTCCTGCGGATGGTTGGTGAGATGGATGGCGCCCTGCTCCACGGCGGCGAGGAAGCGCTTCAGCCGGTCGTCGCCGGCAAGCTCGGGCCTCGTCACGAAGATCAGCTCGTCATAGGCCGGCACGCCGTGCTCCTCGGGGAAGAAGGCGCGGCCCTCGGCCCCTTCGAGCCGCATCTGGGTCAGCTCGAAATTGCGGAAGCCGCCGATGGTGGCGTCGACCTTGCCGCCGAGCAGCGACGGCGTCAGCGCGAAGTTGACGTTGACGAGCGTCACGCTCTCCGGGTCGACGCCGGCATTCGCCAGCATGCGGCCGAGCATGGCGTCCTCGAAGCCGGACACGGAAAAGCCCACCGTCCTGCCGGCGAGGTCGGCGATGGCGCGCACCGGCCCGTCGGCCAGCACGGTCAGCGTGTTGAGCGGCGTCTCGACCAGCGTGCCGAAGCGCACCAGCGGCACGCCGGCGGCATGGTCGAGATAGAGGTTCGGCTGGTAGTGGATGCCGATCTCGGCCTGGCCGGAGGCGACGGCGCGCGGCACGATGGAGGGGTCGGCCGGCGGCACCAGCTCGACCGCGAGCCCCGCCTTCTCGAACAGGCCGAGCTCGCGCGCCACCACCAGCGGCGCGTGGTCGGGATTGACGAACCATTCGAGCAGGACGGTCAGCCTGTCCTGCGCCCTTGCGGGCGAGGCGGCCGCGAGCGCGGCGAGGATGGCGAAAAAGAGGATGCGGATCACGGTTCTCTCCGATGTCGGTGGAAGGGAAGGCTCATCGCTCGCGCGCCCAGGGCGCGAGGCGGGGGGCGAGGCGGTCGACCGCCGCGCGAAGCGAGAGCGCCAGCACGGCCAGGATGGCCATGGCGGCGAAGACGGTGTCGGTCTGCATGCGCGCGTTGGCCTGCACCATGACGAAGCCGAGCCCGGCCGAGGCGCCGACCCACTCGCCGATGACGGCGCCGAGCGGGGCGAGCGGGGCGGCGACGCGCAGGCCCGAGACCAGCGACGGCAGGGCCAGCGGCAGGCGGATGTCGACCAGCGTGCGCCAGTGCGAGGCGCGGGCGAGCTGCGCCGCCTCGACCAGGTCGCGGTCGGTGCGCCTGAGACCGTCGGCGAAGGCGGAGGCGACGGGGAAGAAGATGATGAGCGTGGTCATCGCCACCTTGGAGGCCATGCCGAAGCCGAACCACAGCACCAGGACCGGCGCGGCGACGAACACCGGCAGCGCCTGCGCGACGAGCACCAGCGGCCACACCAGCGCGCCGAGCCGCGGCAGCGCCGCCAGCCCGAAGGCGACGGCGACGCCGACGCCCGCGCCGGCGGCGAAGCCGGCCGCGATCTCGGACAGCGTCACCAGCGTGTGGTGGGCCAGGTATTGCGGCTGGCGCCAGGCGGCGGCCAGCACCTCGGCCGGGGCCGGCAGCACGTAGCGCGGCGGCGCAAGCACGAGCACCAGCGCCTGCCATGCCGCCACCGGCACGGCGAGCGCGACCGCTGCGCGCGAGAGGGCGGCCATCGGCGCGCGCCTAGAAACAGGATGCCGACGGCAGGGGGTGCGAAGGATGCGGCATGGCGATCTCCCGACGTGTCGATCACGGAGATTCAGGCGAAGCGGGGAAGCGAGCAGGAGTGCCGGTGGCGGCCCTTGTTCCGTTCCTACGCCGGCATGACCCGGATCAGGTTCAAGGGTCCGGCTCACCGCCGTCTCAGCGCCGCTTGGCGCACCCCTCGGAATGACGCGATCTATGCAGCTTGCGGCCGCGCAGTCAAGCCGTCCGCGACGGCGCGGCGGCAAGGCAGCGGCGAGGCGACGGCGGCGGCGGTGTCATCGGCCTGTCGCCGGCCGATGCTGAACGGGCCGCATGACGACGCAGACGACGCCCGATCCGCCCCCGCCGCCTTCCATGCGCCGGGCCGCGGCAGGCGGCGCCGGTCAGACCGCCCTGCGGCCGGAGGCGGGGGGCCGGGCCTCGGCGGCCGGGGCGAGGCACACGCAGTCGCGGCCGGCGCGCTTGGCCCGGTAGAGCGCGGCGTCGGCGCGGCGCATCAGCGCCTCCAGCCCCTCGCCATCCTGCCGCTCGGCGATGCCGAAGCTGGCCGTCACCCACGCGCCCGGCGGCAGGGCCTCGACGCCGCCGCCCGCGGGCAGCGCGCGCACGGCCTCGGCGAACAGCCTGGCCGCGCCGGAATCGGCCAGCGGCAAAAGCACGGCGAACTCCTCGCCGCCGATGCGCCCGGCCAGCGCCCGCGGCCCCATGGCGCAGCGCAGCCGCTCGGCGAAAGCGGCGATGACGGCGTCGCCGGCGGCGTGGCCGTGATTGTCGTTGATGGCCTTGAAGTGGTCGAGGTCGGCCAGCACCAGCGTCACCGGCACCCCGGCGGCCGCGCACTCCCCGATCAGCGCCGCGCCGCGCTGCTCGAAGCCGCGCCGGTTGAGCAGCCGCGACAGCGGGTCGGTCTGCGATTCGGCCTGAAGCTCGTGGATGGTGTCGAGCGCCACCGCCGTCAGCACGGTCAGCGCGATCAGCAGCGAGAAGACGATGGTGGCGAGGCTGGTCGCCAGCCAGTAGGGCGAGGTGATGTCGACCTGCTGACCGGCGGCGCCGCCGAACAGCGCCACCAGCGGCGGGCGCACGAAGAACTCGAGCGCGCGCACGCCCGTCATCAGCATCACCAGCCGGTCGACCACCGTCTGGCGCGCGGCCAGCCGCAGCCGCAGCGTCGTGACCACGCACATGGCGCCCAGCCCGAAATTGACCGCGAACACGCGGGCAGCGAAATCGGGCCGCACCCACAGGAACCAGCCCGTCACCGCCATGGCGAGGCCGATGCAGGAAAGAAGCTGCGCCACCGGCACGGCCAGGCCCTGCCTCGCCAGAAGCGCGCTGGCGAACAGGTAGAGCGCGCCGAAGAACAGCAGGTTCGACAGGAAGCGCGACGCCTCGTAGCCGAGGCCGAAATCGAAGGATTGCAGCGAGAAGCCGGCGGCGACGGCGAGATAGCACAGGACGAGCCGCGCCACGTAGCGGTTGCCGCGCCGGAACATCCACAACGCGAAGAACGCCGCCGCAAGGACCATCGACAGCAGCGGATTGAGCAGGGAGATGAATACGAGCTGGCTCAAGACGTCGTGTCCGCGTGTCCTTCGGGGGCGGCCACGATAGCGCGACGGAGCAAACGACAGGTTAAGCCCCGGACATCGATGCCGGGGCGCAAACCCGGGGCCTCAGCCCTTGTCCGGCGCCAGCCGCCGCAGCGCGGCGCGGGCGGCGGCGTCGAGGCCGTAGCCGACGACCCCGATGGCGACGACGGTGGCCATCAGCTCGGGATAGGCGAGGCGGTCGCGCGTATCGAGCACGAAATAGCCGAGGCCGGCCTGCACGCCCAGCATCTCGCACGGCACCAGCACGATCCAGCTTATGCCGATGGCCAGGCGCAGGCCGGTCAGCACGTGGCCGAGCACGCCGGGCACGATCACCCGCAGCAGCGTCTCGCCGCCGGTGGCGGCAAGGCTGCGGGCGAGCAGGAGCCAGTGCGGGTCGAGCTGGCGCACGCCGGCGGCGGTGTTGAGCAGGATCGGCCACACCGCCGCGAAGGCGAGCAGGAAATAGATCGGCGCGTCGCCGATGCCGAACACCATCACCGCGATCGGCATCCACGACAGCGGCGAGACCATGCGCAGGAACTGGAAGGCGGGCGTGGTGGCGGCCTCGGCCCGCCGCGAGGCGCCGACGAGCAGCCCGACCGGCACGCCGACGGCGAGCGCGAGCCCGAGCCCGACCAGCACCCGCTTGAGGCTGACGAGGACGTGGAGCGAAAGATCGGAGCCGGCGAGCAGGCCGAACAGGGCGGGAAAGGCGGCGGCCGGCGAGAAGCGCCGGGCAAAGCCGCCCTCGGCCGCGAAGGGTCCGGTGCCCGCCCACCACAGCGCAAGCAGCACGGCAAGGCCCGTCAGGCCGAGCCCGGCATGGACGAGCCGCCGGCGAAGGGCGGCCGCCCAGGCCGCCCGCGCCGCGCCCGTACCGGCGCCCATGCCGGCAACCATGCCGGCGTCGATGGCCGCGCGCCGCGCGGCGCGGCCGGCCGGTTGCGCCACCGCGCTCATGCCTGGAGCAGCTCGGTGCGGGTGAAGGAATCGGCCAGGCCGAAGGCCGGCAGGCCGCCGATCCCGGCCAGCGCCTTCTTCACGAAGCTGTCGTCGACGAGGTCGCGCGCGGCGAAGGCCGGGTCGAGCGCATCGAGGAAGCCGCGGTCGCCCTCGACCAGCGTCTGCCTGAGCAGCCGCACCAGCTCCTCCGTGTAGGACGGGAACGGATAGGGCTGGAAGTCGATGCGCCGGTCGCGCCATTCGGGGTGGCGGATCGCGCCGGAGGCGACGTATCGCGCGACGTCGCCCTCGTCGGGCGCAAGCACGCGGCCCAGGATCTCGACGCTGTGGGGCGTGTATTTCTGCGGGTCGGCGGACGACAGCAGCGAGGCCGTCTCGGCGCGGTTGTCGCGGGTCCACAACTGCGCCTTGACCATGGCGTTGACCACCTTCTGCGACCATTCGGGGCGGCCGGTCAGGTCCTTTTCGTGCATGAAGACGAGGCAGCAGGCATGGTCCTTCCACACGTCGCCGGTGAAGCGCAGGACCTTGCCGACCTTGTTGACCTCGGCGGCGGCGTTGAACGGCTCGGCGACGATGTAGCCGGCGATCTGCCCGGCGGCCAGCGCCGGCACCATGTCCGGCGGCGCCATGATGACGAGGTTGACCTCGTCGGGCGCGGGCGCGTCGGTGCGCGTCACCGGCTTCAGCCCGTTCTCGCGCAGCAGCTTTTGCAGCACGACGTTGTGGATCGAGTACCAGAACGGGATCGCCACCGTGCGGCCGCCCAGCGCGGCGACCGAGTCGATATCCTCGGCGACGGTGAGCCCCGAGCCGCCGGTGTGGTTCCACGCCACCACCTTGGCCGGCGTGGCGGCGCCGTAGCGCGCCCACACCGTCATCGGCGACAGGAGGTGGACGACGTTGACCTGGCCGGCGAGGAAGGCCTCCACGATCTGCGACCAGCCGCGGAACAGCACCGGCTTCTCCGCCTTCAGCCCCTCGGCCTCGAAGAAGCCCTTGCCGTGGGCGACGAGCAGCGGCGTGGCGTCGGTGATGGGCAGGTAGCCGACGCGCACCGGCTCGTCGGGCTCGCTGGCGCGGGCCCTTGCCGCGTCGAGGAAGGGCAGCGCGCCGGAGACCGTCAGCAGCGCCGACAGCCGCACGATGTCGCGACGGGAGAAAAGCAGGTCTTCGGTGGGCATGGGGGGCATCCCGTGTTCGGGTTCGTGATACGGATTCAGGAGCGGCGCACCGCGTTGCGGAGCGTGGAGACGATGTCGATGCGGATGCGGCCGAGCTCGGCCACGAAGTCCTCGCGCGGGCGCGGCAGGTCGATCGCCCATTCGCCGATGGACGCGGCCGGCGCGCCGCCCAGGAGCACCACGCGGTCGGAGACGGCGAGCGCCTCGTCGATGTCGTGGGTGACGAGCACGGCGGCGGTGGCGTAGTCGGCCACGACCTTGACGAGCAGCCGCTGCATGCCGGCGCGCGTCACCTCGTCGAGCGCGCCGAACGGCTCGTCGAGCAGCAGCACCTGCGGCTGGCGGGCGAGGCAGCGGGCGAGCGCGGCGCGCTGCGCCATGCCGCCCGACAGCGCCGCCGGCCGCAGGCCGCGCGCATGGTCGAGCCCGACCTCGGCGATGGCCGCGTCGACGCGGCGGCGCCGCTCCTGCGGGGAAAGCCGCGGCTGGCGCCTGAAGTCGAGCCCGAAGGCGACGTTGGCCTCGAGGTCGAGCCAGGGCAGCAGGCCGGGATTCTGGAAGGCGACGGCCAGGCGCGGATGGACGCCCGACAGCGCCGCCCCCGCCACCTCGAGCGAGCCGGCGTCGGGCGGCTGAAGCCCGGCCAGCACGCGCAGCAGGCTCGACTTGCCGACGCCGCTCGGCCCCAGCACGCTGACGATCTCGCCGGGCGCGAGGTCGAGGCTGAAGCCGGCCAGCACCGGCCGCGCGGCGCCGGCATGGCGCAGCGCGACGCCGCGCGCCCGCAGGACGACGGCCGGCGAGGACGCGGGCGCGGCGAGGGCGGCGGCGCTCATGCCGCGCTCTTGCGCTCGTCGAGCAGGGCGGTCCTGAGCTGGACGAGGCTCGGCGTGATCAGCGGGATGAAGGCGGCCTCGCGCCAGCGGCGGGCGAAGTCGCGGCCCGGCCCGGCGAGATAGGCGCGGCCGCCGGCGGCCTGCAACTCGAGCGAGATCGCCTCGGCGACGATGTCGGCCAGCTCGATGCGCAGCCGGAACAGCGAGGCGGCGTCGGCCTCGAACAGGCGCGAGCGCAGGCCGGCGTGAAGCCGCGCCTCGGCGCGGTCGAGCCGCTGGCGGGTGGAAAGCAGCGGCTCGCCGAGCACGCCGCGGCCGGAGCCGGCGGCCTGGCCCGCCTCGGCCAGCGCCCGGCGCGCCAGCCCGAGCGACAGCCCGCATTGCAGGCCCACGAAGCCCGGCCGCACGCGCGGCAGCCACGCCGCCGCGTCGTCGGCGAGGATGCGCTCGGCCCCGACGCGCACGCCCGCGATGGCCACGGCGGCGGTGTCGGTGGAGCGCATGCCCATCAGCGCAAGGTCGGGCGAGCGCGCGAGGCCGTCGTCGTCATGCGCCAGCGAGACGATGAAGGCCGGGCCGCCCTCGGCGCGGTCGACCGCCGCCGCGACGTGGAAGCCGGCCGGGCGCAGGTTGGTCACCCACGGCATCCTGCCGTCGAGCGTGAACGCCTCGCCGTCGCGGGCGGCCACGATCTGCAACGGCTCCAGCCCGGCGAGGAACTTCATGGCGTTGGACAGCGCCGACGCGCCCGCCAGCCGGCCGGAAAGCAGCGCCGGCAGGAGACGCTCGCCGAGCGCGCGGTTGTCGCTCTGCAACAGGTACTCGACATAGGTGCGCTGGCCCCACAGCACGAAGGCGGCGGCGAGCGAGACCTCGGCCACGGCCGAGACCGCCGCCACGGCGTCGACCACGTCGCCGCCCGCGCCGCCGGCCGGCACGGGCACGCCGGCGCCGACCAGCCCGGCCGCCGCAAGGCGCGGCACCAGCCCGGAGGCGGGCTCGGCGCCGCTGTCGAGGCCGTCGGCGACGCCGGCCAGCCAGCCGGAGAAGCCCTCGGGAAGCAGGGGCGCGGGGGCGCCGTGCGTCGTCGTCATCCTCCCCTCCCCCGTCACTCGGCCGCGACCGGCAGGGGAGCGGGCTCCCAGCGATACGGCTCCAGCTCGCGGTTGAGCGGCGGCTGGCCGAGATTGTTGGCGAAGTTGCACAAGGTGGCGAGGCTGACGCCCAGCACCACCTCCAGCGCGGCGCGGTCGTCGAAGCCGGCGGCCCGGAAGGCGGCGAGCGCGGCGTCCGGCACCGCGCCGCGCGAGGCGATGACGGCCTCGGTGAAGCGGGCGACCGCGTCGAGGCGGGCGTCCGGCACCGGCGCCTTCGCCCGCAGCGCGGCGACCACCTCGTCGGCAAGGCCGGCCTTCTTCCGCGCAACCGCGGTGTGGCCGGCGACGCAGAAGCCGCAGCCATGGACGGCGGCGGCGGTGATCTGCACCGCCTCGCGCTCCGCCAGGGGCAGCGAGGCGCGGGCGTTGATCGCCGATACCGTCTGGTAGGTCTCGAGCGCGACCGGCGCGTTGGCCAGCACGCGCAACAGGTTGGGCAGGAAGCCGTTGGCCTTCTCGGCCGCGGCGAGCCGTTCCCTCGCCTCCTCGGGCGCGTCCTCGCCGGTGCGCAGCGTCAGCCTGGACATGATGTCTCCTCGCTCGTCGTGAAAAGTTCAGGTTGCGGGAGGCTAGCACCGGCGGCCGCCGAGCCCGGCGCGCGGCCGTCACAAAATCGCGCGCCGGGGCGGAATAGATTTCCGCCGCGGCCGGCCGCTGACGCAACGGCATTCGCCAAGGGGCGACGAAGGGGCCGCGGCAAAGGGGATGCGGCGGGTGGGTTCAGGCGTGAAGGAAGGGCTCAGCCGCCGGCGTCGCGGGAGGCCCCGCGCAGGCATTGCCGGCGCCAGTCGGTGGGCGTGGTGCCGAAGGCGGCCTTGAACAGCCGCGAGAAATGGGCCTGGTCGGAAAAGCCGTATTCGTAGGCGATCTCGGCGATGGTCAGCGCGCGCGAGGAGGCGATGGCGTCACGCGCGGCGACCAGCCGCTCGTCGCGGATGAACTGCGAGACGGTGCGGTCGGTGCGGGCGAACAGCTCGTGCAGGTAGCGCTTGGAGATGTTGCAGGCGTCGGCCACCATCTGCGGGTCGAGCGCGGGGTTGGACAGGTTGCGCCGCACGACGTGCTCGGCCCGGCGCAGATGCGCGGCGCGCACGGCGCTGCGGCTGCCCTCGTCCTGGTCCAGGCCGCTGTCGAGGGCGAGCGCCAGGATCTCGACCACCTGGCGGCCGAGCACCGTGGCGGCCTGCGCATCGGCCAGGCGCAGGTCCTGCAACTGCGCCATCAGCCCGGCGAACAGCGCCGCCACCCCCTCGCCCGTCTCCACCACCTGGGCGCAGAAGCGGTCGGGGTCGCGGATCTTCTCGGCCAGCGCCCGCTTGGGCACCTTGAGCACGTCGAGCTCGTTGGCCGCGCCGTAGGAGAAGCGGTAGGGCTCGTCGCCGCGCTCGAGGATGAAGCCGCCGGGGTTGCAGCGCACGTCGCGGCCGATCTGGTAGAACTGCACGGCGCTGCGGCGCGGGATGGTGATGAGGTATTCCTCCTCCTGCGCGCCGCAGATGTGGTTGGGGCGGCGCTCGTATTGCAGGGGCTCGGTGGCCAGCCGCGACAGCGACACCTGGCCGAGCTGGCGCCGGCTGACCTGGCCGACGAAGACGGCCGGCTCGCGGAAGGTGAGCTGGAGCGGGAAATAGGTTTCCGCGATCACGCGGTTCCAGTGCGCGGCGCGCCACGCCGGCTGGATCTGGGCCGTGCTGTGCGAAACGACGTCCATGCGCTCCCTCCCAAAAGCGCGGGCCCGAAGGCGCGGAGCAGAATCGCTAACAATTCGGCCACCGGCAATCAAGGATATTTCGCAAGCCCCGCGCGCGGCGACACGACGTTGCGCGCATATGCAAACAGGAGCGCGCTCCCGTTCAAGATCGCCGCCCCGGTTTCGTGACAGCCTCGAAAACACAATCGAGAAGCCGGAGAACGGCCCGGATGCACGGGAGGAAAGACGCCGCGCCAGCGGCCTCGTCGTCCGCGACCGCTCTCCCCCGAGGAGGAGGCTACAGGCCATGACGAAACGCAAGGTGGACCCGATCACGCTGTCGGTGGTGCGCGGCGTGCTGGAGACGACGCAGCGCGAGATGACGCTGACGCTGGAGCAGACGGCGCGCAGCTCCGTCTTCAACCTCGCCCACGACTATTCGACGGCGCTGTTCAACCACACGCCGGAGATGATCCTCCAGGGCCAGGACATCCCGATCCATCTCGGCTCGCTGATTCCGGCGATGAAGTCGGTGGCGGCGTTCTTCGAGGGCGACATCCACGACGGCGACCTGATCCTGCACAACGACCCCGCCTATGGCGGCTCGCACATCATCGACACCTGCATGTACATGCCGGTGTTCTACGAGGGGGAGCTGGCGTTCTGGACCGTGTGCAAGGGCCACCTGACCGACATCGGCGGCCCGGTGCCGGCCGGCTACAACCCCAACGCCACCGAGATCTACGCCGAGGGCCTGCGCATCCCGCCGGTCAAGCTGTGGGACAGGGGCAAGCCGCGCCACGACGTCATGAACCTGCTCCTGACCAACATGCGCGCGCGCCGCGACCAGGAGGGCGACTTCAACGCCCTGATCGGCGCCTGCCAGGTCGGCGCGCGCAACCTGAAGAAGCTGATGGACAAGTACGGCAGGCGCGTGGTGCAGGACTGCATCGCCGAGCTGCTCGACATGGCCGAGGCGCACATGCGCAAGCTGATCTCGCAGGTGCCGGACGGCACCTATACCGGCACCGCCATCCTCGAGGACGCCGGCCACGGCTTCGGCGATTTCGAGATCACCGCGACGGTGACGATCGAGGGCGACGGCTGCCACATCGCCATCTCCTCGCCGCCGCAGGTGCCCTATTTCATCAACAGCTACGAGGGCAACAGCCATTCGGGCGTCTATCTCGGCCTGATGATGTTCGCGCAGCTTCCGCCGCCCTACAACGAAGGGCTCTATCGCTGCGTGACGACCGACATGGGGCCGAAGGGCACGCTGTGCAACGCCAAATCGCCGGCCCCGCACATGAACTGCACGACGACGCCGATGGAGACGCTGACGGACGCGGTGCGGCTCGCCTTCGAGCAGGCCGCGCCGGCCAAGGTCTCGGCGAGCTGGGGCCACGCCAACGGCTGCAACATCGCCGGCTGGGACAAGCGCCACGACGAGGAATACGTCACCATGGTGCTGGCCTCGATCATCTCCGGCGCGGGCGCGACGGCGAGCCAGGACGGCTGGCACGCCTGCGGCCCGGAATGCTGCTTCGGCGCGCTGACCTCCGGCGACATCGAGATGCTGGAGCATTCCTACCCCATCATCATTCACCGCTACGCGCTGATGGAGGATTCCGGCGGCGCGGGGAAGAACCGCGGCGGCTCCGGCACCTGCTGGGAGGTCGAGCCGCTCGACGCGCCGATGACGCTCATCACCTTCGGCGAGGGCCGCCGCATCCCGGCCATGGGCGCGGCCGGCGCGAGATCGGCGCTGGTGCCGCCCAAGGTCGGCCGCCTCGAGGTGACCCGCAACGGCGAGACCGCGATCATCACCGAGAACGTCATCGAGACGATCATGCCCGGCGAGCGCGCCGCCAACAAGAACCCCGGCGGCGGCGGCTACGGCAACCCGTTCGAGCGCGACGTGGCAAGGGTGGTCGAGGACGTCAGGAACGGCCTCGTCAGCCTGGAGGGCGCGCGGCTCGACTACGGCGTCGTCATCACCGACCGCGACAGCCTGACCGTGGACGCGGAGGCGACGGCGCGCCTGCGCGCCGCCTGAGCCGCACCCCACCTTGATCCGACCCCGAGGACCGGGGGGCGCACGCCCTCCGCGCGACCTCGCGCACCCGAAAGGACCCGTCATGCACAACCAGTATCGTCTCGGCATCGACGCCGGCGGCACCTTCACCGACTTCATCCTGGCCGACCGCGCCGGCGACGTGCGCATCTTCAAGGCGCTGTCGACGCCGCAGGACCCGACGCTCGCCATCCGCGCCGGACTGGCGCTGATCGAGGAGGAGACCGGGATTTCCGCCCGCGAGATCGTCTCCAACGCCGACCTTTGCATCAACGGCACCACGGTCGGCCTCAACGCGCTGATCACCCACACCGGGGCGAAGACCGGCCTGATCGCCACGCGCGGCCACGAGGACAGTATCGAGATCCGCCTCGGCCACAAGGAGGACGGCTACCGCTACGACCCCGAATATCCGCCGGCGACCATGCTGGTGCCGCGCTACCTGCGCCGGGGCGTGGCCGAGCGCGTGCTGTCGAACGGCGCCGTCCACACCCCGCTCGACGAGGAGGACGTGCGCGCGGCCTGCCGCCACTTCCTGCGCGAGGGGGTGGAATCGGTAGCCGTCAGCTTCGTGTGGTCGGTGCTGCACCCCGAGCACGAGCTGCGCGCCGCCGAGATCGTGCGCGAGATGATGCCGGACGTCAGGCTGACGGTCGGCAGCCAGCTCTACCCGCAGGTGCGCGAGTACACCCGCACCTCCACGGCCGTCGTCAACGCCTATCTGGCGCCGATCCTGCAACGCTATGTCGAGGCCGTCGACAACCATTTCCGCGCGCTCGGCGCGCGCCATCCGGTGCGCTACTTCCAGTCGAACGGCGGGCTGGCGCTCGGCCGCACGGTCAGCGACCAGTCGGTCTACGCCATCAATTCCGGCCCGGCCTCGGCGCCGCGCGCCGCGCTGTGGCTCGGCGAGCCGTGGGAGATGAGGAACATCATCACCGTCGACATGGGCGGCACCTCCTTCGACATCACGCTGACGCGCGACGGCCGCGCCAACGTGTCCAAGAACATCGACTTCCTGCGCTACCGCATCGGCATCCCGATGATCCAGGTCGAGACGCTGGGGGCCGGCGGCGGCTCGATCGGCTGGATCGACTCCATGGGGCTGATGCAGATGGGGCCGCAATCGGCCGGCTCGGAGCCCGGCCCGGCCTGCTACGGCCAGGGCGGCGACAGGCCGACCACCACCGACGCCAACCTCGTGCTCGGCTACCTCAACCCCGAGGGGCTGGTCGGCGGCCGGCTGCCGCTCGACATCGGCAAGGCGCGCGCCGCCATCAGGACGCATCTCGCCGAGCCGCTCGGCATCAGCGTCGAGCGCGCCGCCTACGGCATGTTCACCATCGTCAACAACAACATGGTCAACGGCATCCGCCGCGTCTCGGTCGAGCGCGGCTACGACCCGCGCGACTTCGTGCTCAACTGCGCCGGCGGCGCCACCGGCGCGCACATCACGGCGCTGGCGCGCGAGATGGGCATCCGCACCGTGCTGGTGTCGAAGCTGGCGTCTGGCCTGTGCGCCTTCGGCCAGATCATCTCGGACGTGAAGTACAACTACATGGCCCCCGCGCCGGTCAGGCTCGAAGGCGCGGAAGCGGCGGCGACGCTCGACCGGCTGTTCAAGGGGCTGGAGGCGCGCGGCCGCGACGACCTCGCCGACGACGGCTTCGCCGAGGAGGCGATCTCCATCCGCCGCGCGCTCGACATGCGCTATGTCGGCCAGGTCCACGAATGCACCGTCGACGTCGAGCCGTTCGAGGTGACGGAGGCGGCGCTGGAGCGGCTGAAGGCCGCCTTCCACGCCCGCCACGAGGAGCTCTACACCTATTGCGAGCCGCAGAGCGCGGTCGAGGTGGTGAACGTGGAGAGCGCCATCACCGGCGCGGTCGACAAGCCCGGCCGCATGGTGATCGCCCCCGGGCGCGGCGCCCATTCGGCGCTGAAGGGCACGCGCGAGATGATCTTCTCCGCAGAGGGGCTGACGCACGAGACGCCGGTCTACGACGGCGCGCTGCTGGGCGCGGGCGACCGCATCACCGGCCCGGCCGTGATCCAGGAGGTGACGACGACCGTCGTCATCGAGCCGGGGTGGCTGGCCGAGCTCGACGCCTCCGGCGTCTACGTGCTGACCATGGCGGCTTCGGCCGGCGCCGCTGCCGCGGCCGAAGCCGTGGCCGAGGACGCCTGAGATGGCGCTGGCGCTGGAACGGGCGGGGGTCGCCTTCGGCGGCTTCCGGGCGCTGCACGAGATCGACCTCACGGTCGAGCCGGGGCAGGTGGTGGGGCTGATCGGCCCCAACGGCGCCGGCAAGACCACCTGCGTCAACGTGCTGACCGGCTTCCAGCGCCCGACCTGCGGCCGGGTGAGCCTCGACGGCCGCGACGTCTCGCGCCTGTCGGCGCACGCCCTGCGCCGCGCCGGCGTGGCGCGCACCTTCCAGGCCGGGCGGCTGTTTGCCGGCCTCGACGTGCTCGACAACCTCGCCTGCACCGGCGTCGGGCTCGGCCTGCGCCGGGCGGCGGCGGAGCAGGAGGCCGAGGAGCTGCTCGCCTGGATGGGCATTTCCGACCTGCAAAGCCGGCCCGCCGCCGGCCTGCCCTATACCGACGAGCGCCGCGTCGCCATCGCCCGGGCGCTGATGGGCCGGCCGTCCTACCTGCTGCTCGACGAGCCGGCCGCCGGCATGTCGGAGAAGGAGGCGGCCGACCTCGCCGCCCTGATCCGCCGCATCGCCGCCGAGCGCGGCGCCGGCTGCCTGCTGATCGAGCACAATGTCGGGCTGGTGCTGTCGGTGTGCGCCCATGTCGTCGTGCTCGACGGCGGCCGCGTGATCGAGGCCGGCGGGCGCGCCGCCATCCTCGGCTCGAAGGCCGTGCGCGAGGCCTATCTCGGCGCGCATGCGGAGGCGGCGTGATGGCCAAGCTCGGCGTGTTCGACCTTGCGGTGCGCTACGGCAAGCTGCTGGCGGTGAAGGACGTCTCCTTCGCCGTCGCCGAGGGCGAGCGGCTGTTCGTCTCCGGCCCCAACGGCGCGGGCAAGTCCTCGCTGCTGGGCGCGATCTGCGGCGCGGTGCGCGCCGCCCACGGCCGCGTCGAGATGGACGGCGACATCCTTTCCGGCCGCGCGCCGGAGGAGATCGCCCGGCGCGGCCTGTCGATGGTGCCGGAGGGGCGGCGCATCTTCGCCGGCCTGACCGTTCGGGAGAACCTCATGATCGGCACCGGCCAGCGCCGCGACCGCGCCGCGGTGGCCGACGACCTCGAGACCGTCTACGACGCCTTCCCCATCCTGCGCGAGCGCGCCCACGCCAATGCCGGGGCGCTGTCGGGCGGCCAGCAGCAGATGCTCGCCATCTCGCGCGCGCTGATGACCAACCCCAAGCTGATGCTGGTGGACGAGCCCTCGCTCGGCCTCGCGCCCAAGGTGGTGGACGAGGTCTACGAGCGGCTGTGCGCGTTGCAGGCGCTGCGCGGGCTGACGCTGGTGATCGTCGAGCAGTCCTCGACGCGCGCCGCCCGCGTCGGCGGCCGCATGCTGCTGATGCGCGGCGGCCGCGTGGTCGCCGACGGCGACGCCACCGCCTTCGCCGCCGGCGACCTCCTGGCCGAAGCCTATTTCGGAGACCCGTCATGAGCCTCCAGCTCGTTTTCGACGCGCTGTCGCTGGGCGGCATCTACGCCATCGCCGCGCTCGGCATCGCGCTGATCTTCGGCGTCATGAACCTCGTCAACTTCGCCCACGGCCAGTTCATCGCCTGCTCGGTGTTCGCTCTGATCCTGCCCTCGGCCGACGCGGTGGCGACGATGGGGCTGGGCGCGCTGCCGGCGCCGCTGCTGATCGCCGCCATCCTCGCCTTCGGCGCGGGGCTGGCGGTGGCGGCCGAGGCGCTGGTGTTCCGGCCGCTGCGCAACGCCTCGCCGGTGGCGCTGATGGTGGCGAGCTTCGCGCTCGGCATCCTGCTCCAGAACATCCTGCTCGTCGCCTATGGCGGACGGCCCAAGGCGGTGAGCCTGTGGCCGCAGCTCGGCTCGCCGGTGCAGGTGCTGTCGGCGCAGGTGCCGCTGCTCCAGCTCCTCGTCATCGGCGCGGTGGCTCTGATCCTGGCCGGGCTGGCGCTGATGCTGAAGCGCGCGCGCGTCGGCCTGGAGATGCGCGCGGCGGCCGAGGATTTCGACATGGCGCGCATGCTGGGCGTGCGGGCCAACGGCGTCATCTCCGGGGCCTTCGCCCTGTCGGGGGCGCTGGCCGCCGTGGTCGCGCTCGTCCTCGTCACCCAGACCGGGGTGGCGGACGTGCGCATGGGCGGGCAGATCATGCTCGTCGCCTTCATCGCCACCGTGGTCGGCGGCATGGGCAGCCTTGCCGGCGCCGTGGCGGCGGGGCTGGCGCTGGGCGCGGCCTCGGCGCTGCTTCAGGCGTTCCTGCCGGTCGAGGCGCGGCCGTTCCGCGACGCCTTCCTCTACGGCCTCGTCATCCTTGTCCTGTTGTTCCGGCCGCAGGGGCTGTTCGCCTCCGTCGGCGCCAAACCGAGGGTCTGAGCCCGATGTCCGCCTCCCGCACGACCCGGCATCAGGTCCGCCGCCGCATGGCGGCGACCACGCCGCTGCTGCTTGCGCTGCTGCTCGTCGCCTTCGTGGTCGCGATCACCGCCTTCGGCGACCGCGCCAGCGCGCGCATGGCCTCCGAGACGCTGATCCGCGTCACGCTGGTGGCCGGCTTCTGGATCTTCGCCGGCAATTCCGGCGTCATCAGCTTCGGCCACGCCGCCTTCGCCTGCGTCGGCGCCTATGTCTCGGCCTGGACGACGCTGGCGCCGGCGATGAAGGCGACGCTCCTGCCCGGCCTGCCGGCGATGCTGGCCGACGCGCGCTGGCACGTGCTGCCGGCCTCGCTGGTGGCGGGGCTGGCGGCGGCGGCGCTGGCGCTGGTCACCGGCGCGGCGATCCTGCGGCTGTCGGGCATCGCCGCCTCCATCGCCACCTTCGCGTTCCTGGCCATGGTCAACACCATCTGGGCCAACTGGACGCCGGTGACCGGCGGCACCTCCTCCGTCGTCGGGCTGGAGCGCTACGTCACGCCGTGGGTCGGGCTGGGCTGGGCGGTGGCGACGCTCGCCGCCGCCAGCCTCTACGCGGCGTCGGCCTCCGGCCTTGCGCTGCGCGCCAGCCGCGAGGACGAGGTCGCGGCCTCGGCCTCCGGCATCGACCGCTACCGCCACCGGCTCGCCGCCTACACCATCTCGGCCTTCTTCTGCGGCGTGGGCGGGGCGCTGATGGGCCACTTCATCGGCGTCATCAACCCCGACGCCTTCTATCTCAACCTCACCTTCCTGATGCTGGCCATGCTGGTGGTCGGCGGCATCGGCTCGCTGTCGGGCGCCGTCGTCGGCGTGCTCGCCGTCTCGCTCGCCGTCGAGGTGCTGGTGCGCATGGAAAAGGGCGTCAGCCTCGGCGGCCTCACCTTCGCGCTGCCGCCCGGCTCGCAGGAGATCCTCATCGCCGCGGCGATGATCCTCGTCCTCGTCTTCCGTCCCGCGGGCCTGCTTGCCGGCCGCGAGATCACGCTCCCCGCCCGCTGGGTCACCGGGCGCGGGGCGGCCAACGACTGACCCGTTCCAGAGGAGACACAAAAATGAAACCCGCCATCTGCGTGCTGGCCCTGCTGGCGCTTTCCGCTCCGGCGCAGGCCGAGGACATCACCATCGGCTTCGCCATCGCCAAGTCGGGCTGGATGGAGGCCTACGACACGCCGGCCGCCACCGCCGCGAAAATCCGCATCGACGAGATCAACGCCGCCGGCGGCCTGCTCGGCAGAAAGATCGCCGTCGTGGAGGCCGACACCCGCACCGACCGCGCCGGCGCGGCCAAGGCCGGGCTCGACCTGCTCGACCAGGGCGCGCAGATGATGATCGTGTCGTGCGACTACGATTTCGGCGCGCCGGCGGCGCTGGTCGCCGAGGGCGAGGCGATGATCAGCTTCTTCCTGTGCGCCGAGGACGTGAAGGCCGGCATCCAGGGCGTGGGGCCGCTCAGCTTCTCGTCCTCCGTGCTCGCCCCGGTGCAGGGCGCGACCATGGCCGAATGGGCCCATGCCAGGCGCGAGGCGCGCGCCGCCTACGTGCTGGAGGACACCTTCATCGAGTACAACAAGGGCATCTGCACCGGCTTCGAGTGGATGTTCCCGCAGCTCGAGGGCGCGGCCATCGTCGGCCGCGACAGCTTCAAGAACGACGACGCCTCCATCGCCGCGCAGATCACCCGCATCAAGTCGCTCGGCGACGAGCCGGACGTCATCATGCTGTGCTCGGTGATGCCGGGCGCGGCGGCCGCCGTGCGCCAGATCCGCGCCGCCGGCATCGACTCGCTGATCCTCAACGGCTCGGCCGTCGACGGCTCCTACTGGCTCGACGCCACGCCCGGCCTGTCCGACTTCGTGCTGCCGGTGCAGGGCTCGATCCACGGCGACGACCCGCGCGCCGAGGTCGAGGCGTTCAACCGCGCCTACGAGGCCAAGACCGGGGCGCGCCCGGCCAGCCAGTACGCCTATCCCGGCTATGTGCTGATCGACCTGTGGGCCAAGGCGGTGGAGCGCGCCGGCACCGTCGAGGGCGCGGCGGTGACGGCGGAGCTGGAGAAGATGAGCGACGAGCCGACCGCGTTCGGCCCGCGCAGCTTCTCCTCCGAGCTGCACCACCAGAACACGGCGCTGATGCAGATCGTCGAGATCAGCGACGGCAAGCCGGCGCGCATCGACGAGTGGCGCATCTCGCAGCCTGTGCCGCTCGACGTGCTGATGGGCAAGTAGGGCAACGGCGCCGCCCGGCATCGCGGGCGGCGCCCCCCACGCATACCACCGCAACCCGATCCACCCCGGAGCCTGCCATGACCGCCACCGGTGCCCTTTCCGCCCGCAAGTCCGCCGCCGTCGCGCGCGGCGTCGCCACCCGCGGCATCTATGCCGTGCGCGCCGAGAACGCCGAATTGTGGGACGTGGAGGGCAAGCGCTACATCGACCTCGCCGCCGGCATCGCCGTCAACAACACCGGCCACCGCCACCCGAAGATCATGGAGGCCGTGGCCAGGCAGGCGCAGGACTTCACCCACACCTGCTTCCACGTCGCGCCGTTCGAGTCCTATATCGGGCTGGCCGAGCGGCTGAACGCGCTGACCCCCGGCGACTTCGAGAAGAGGACCATGCTGGCCACCACCGGCGCCGAGGCGGTGGAGAACGCGGTCAAGATGGCGCGCGCCCATACCGGCCGCTCCGGCGTCGTCGCCTTTTCCGGCGCCTTCCACGGCCGCACGCTGCTGGGCATGGCGCTGACCGGCAAGGTCGCGCCCTACAAGAAGGGCTTCGGCGCCATGCCGCCGGAGATCGTCCACGCCCCCTTCCCCAACGCCTTCCACGGCGTGACGGAGGAGGACGCGCTGGCGCATCTGGAGCGGCTGTTCGCCTCCTCGCTCGATCCCGAGCGGGTCGCCGCCATCATCATCGAGCCGGTGCAGGGCGAAGGCGGCTTCACCGTCGCGCCGTTCGGCTTCCTGCGCGCGCTGCGCGAATTGTGCGACCGCCACGGCATCGTCTTCATCGCCGACGAGGTGCAGGCCGGCATGGCGCGCACCGGCCGCATGTTCGGCGTCGACCATGCCGGGGTGGCGCCCGACCTCGTGACCATGGCCAAGGGGCTGGCCGGCGGCTTCCCGCTGTCGGCGGTGACCGGCCGGGCCGGGATCGTCGACGCGCCCGGCCCCGGCGGCCTCGGCGGCACCTATGCCGGCAACCCGCTGGCGGTGGCGGCCTCGCACGCCGTGCTCGACGTCATCGAGGAGGAGGGGCTGTGCGAGCGCGCCGGACGGATCGGCGAGACGATCCGCGCCCGGCTGACGGCGATCGCGGCGCGGCAGGGCATGGAGCGCATCGGCGAGGTGCGCGGCCTCGGCGCCATGAACGCCTTCGAGCTGGTGAGGGACCGGCAAAGCCGCGCCCCGGACCCGGCGCTGGCCACGGCCATCGTCGCCGAGGCCGAGGCGCGCGGCCTGATCCTTTTGTCGTGCGGCACGCGCTACAACGTCATCCGGCTCCTGCCGCCGCTGACCATTCCCATGGAGCAGCTCGACGAGGCGCTCGACATCATCGAGGCCTCGATAGAGGCGGCGGCGCAGAAGACGGCCTGAGGCGTCCTTCCGTCCGGCGGTCGCCTCACCGGCCCTCGAAGGCGGCCTTGCGCTTGCCGAGGAAGGCGGAGACGCCCTCGCGGAAATCGGCCGTGCGCGTGCAGGCGAGGAAGGCGGCGCGCTCGGCCTCGAGCTGGTCGGCGAGCGGCGTGACGAAGGCGGCGTCCGCCAGCCGGCGGAAATGGCCGAAGGCGCGCGTCGGGCCGGCCGCGACCCTGGCGGCGAGCTCGTCCACCGCCGCGTCGAGCCCGTCCCGCGGCGCCACGACATTGACGATGCCGGCGTCCCTGGCCTCGGCGGCGTCGAGCTGGCGGCCGAGCAGCATCATCTCGGCGGCGAGCGCGGCGCCCACCTTGCGCGGCAGCAGCCAGGTGCCGCCGCAATCGGGCGAGACGCCGAGCCGGTCGTAGGCGACGACGAATCTCGCGCCCTCCTCGGCCACCACCAGGTCGGCGGCGAGCGCCAGCGACAGGCCGGCCCCGGCCGCGGCCCCCCTGACCGCCGCGATCACCGGCGCGTCCTGCGCGCGCAGGCGCAGCAGCGCCGGGTGCATGGCGTCGAGGATGGCGTCGACCACCCCGGCCGAGGTGGAGGGGTCAGCCCCGAAGGCGGCGATGTCGCCGCCGGCGACGAAGGCGCGGCCGGAGGCGGCGACGACGATGGCGCGCACGCCGTCGCGGCCGGCGACGTCCTCGACCGCCGCGGCGAAGGCGCGCGCCATGGCGACGTCGACGGCGTTGAGCACCTGCGGCCGGTTGAGCACGATGCGGGCGATGCCGGAGGCGGCGTCGTGCCCGACGATGACGGTGTCTTCCATGGGTTCCTCCCGCCCGTTCAGGCCGCCGAATAGAGGCCGGCGATCTCGGCCGCGTATTTCTTCTGGATGTTGGCGCGCCGCACCTTCATCGTCGCCGTCACCTCGTCGTCGTCGTGGTCCAGCTCCTTGGTGAGCAGGTGGAAGCGGCGGATGTGCGAGACCTGTGCGAGCTGGCCGTTGGCCTCGGCGATCTCGGCCTCGATCAGGTCGCGCACGGCCGGGTTCTCGGCGAGGTTGCGGAAGTTGGTGTAGGCGATGCGGTTCTCCTCGGCCCACTTGCCGACGGTCTCGTAGTCGATCTGGATCAGCGCCGAGACGTATTTCCTCGCCTCGCCGATGACGATGCACTCCTTGATGTAGGGGCTGCCCTTGACCGTGTTCTCGATCTCGGACGGGCTCAGGTTCTTGCCGCCGGCGGTGATCATGATGTCCTTGAGCCGGTCGACGATGCGGTACTGGCCGTTCTCCAGCGTCACCACGTCGCCGGTGTGCAGCCAGCCGTCGCGGATCGCGGCCGCCGTCGCCTCGTCGTTCTTGTAGTAGCCGCTGAACACGGTCGGCCCGCGCAGCAGCAGCTCGCCGTCCTCGCCGATCCTGGCCTCGACGTTGACGACCGGGCCACCGACGCAGCCCGGCTCCAGCCGCGCCGGCGTCTGGCCGAGCGCGATGCCGCTGGTCTCGGTGGCGCCGTAGACCTCGACCAGCGGCACGCCGATGGTGCGGAAGAAGCGCACGATGCGCGGCGAGATCGGCGCCGCCCCGGTCATGGCGACGCGGGCGCGGCGCAGGCCGACATAGTTCTGGAGCGCGCGGAAGACGAGGAGATAGGCCACAGCGTAGCGCAGCCTCTGGCCGAGCGAGCGCTCGCGGCGCGGCGTCTCGGCGAAGGGCTCGCAGGCGGCACAGGCCCATTCGAACAGGCGACGCCGCAGGCCGCCGGTCTCCAGCATGCGGATGTGGATGGAGGAGTGCAGCTTCTCCCAGATGCGCGGCACGCCGAGGAACATCGACGGCGCGACCTCGCGCAGGTCCTCCTGCACGGTGCGGATCGATTCGCCGAAATTGATCTGCGAGCCGAGATAGACCGGGGCCATCAGCGTCGTCATCTGCTCGGCGACGTGGCACAGCGGCAGGTAGGACAGGTGCGTGGCGTCGCGGTCGAGCGACAGCTTCTCGACCACGGCGACGGCCTGGGCGCGGATGTTGGCGTAGGTCAGCATCGCGCCCTTGGGCTTGCCGGTCGAGCCGGAGGTGTAGATCATCAGCGCCGTGTCCTCGAGGCGCTGGCGCGCCAGCGCCTCGTCGACGAGGCCGGGGTTCTGCGCGCGATGCGCCGCGCCGGCCTCCTCCAGCGCCGCGAAGGAGACGACGAGGTCGGCCGGGTAGCGGCGCATGCCCTTGACCTCGACCACGACGATGCGCCGGAGCCTGGGCAGCCGGTCGCGGACCTCGACGACCTTGTCGACCTGCTCCTGGTCCTCGCACACGATCACCTCGGCGTCGGCGTGCTCCAGCACGTAGGCGACCTCGGCCGCCGGGCTGGTCGGGTAGACGCCGATGGTGACGGCCCCGACGAGGCCGGCGCCGAGCTGGGCCAGCACCCATTCGACGCGGTTTTCCGACAGGACCGCGACGTGGCTTCCCGCGTCGAGGCCGAGCGCGCGGTAGCCGTGGCCGACATTGGCGGCGCGCTCGTAATAGTCCTTCCACGACACCGGGTTCCAGATGCCGAAATCCTTCTGGCGCACGGCGGTGCGTTGCGGGGTGAGCCGGGCGTGCTCGCGCAGCATCTGCGGCAGCGTCAGCTCGGGAAAGGAGGGCGCGGTCATCGGATACCTCAGGAAAGCCAGCGCTTGCGGCGCTTGTAGTGCTTGACGTCGCGGTAGCTCCTGGCGCCCTCGCCGCCGCTCATGCCGAGATAGAACTCGCGCACGTCCTGGTCGTTGACGAGGCGCTCGGTCGGGCCGTCGAGCACGATCTTGCCCGTCTCCATGATGTAGCCGTAATGGGCGACGGCGAAGGCCACCGCCGCGTTCTGCTCGACCAGCAGCATGGACACGCCGGTCTCGCGGTTGATGCGGGCGATGATGCCGAAGATCTCCTCGACCAGGATCGGCGACAGGCCGAGCGAGGGCTCGTCGAGCAGGATGAGCTTGGGCTGGGCGATCAGCGCGCGGCCGATGGCCAGCATCTGCTGCTCGCCGCCGGAAAGGTAGCCGGCGCGGGCCGTGCGCCGCTCGAACAGGCGCGGGAAATAGCCGTAGACGAGATCGAAGGAGGTCGGCTTCACGCCGCGGCCCGACAGCGCGAAGGTCGCCGCCGTCAGGTTCTCCTCCACGGTCAGGTCCTCGAAGATGCGCCGGCCTTCCATGACGTGGAACAGGCCGCGCCGCACCAGCCCGTGCGGCGTGTCGGCGGAAACGGGCCTGCCGTCGAAGGCGATCGAGCCGGCCGTGACCGCCCCGTCCTCCAGCGACAGCAGGCTCGAGATCGCCTTGAGCGTGGTCGACTTGCCCGCGCCGTTCGAGCCGAGCAGCGTGACGACCTTGCCGCGCTCCACGGCAAGCGAGAGGCCGCGGAGCACCTGGATCGTCTTGTTGTAGACGACCTCTATGTTCTCGACGGAAAGGATGGTGTCCGCGGCCACGTTCGCTACTCCTTGAGGCTGATCCAGTCGGAGACCGGCTTCATCTGCTTGGCCGCGGCGTCGTACTGGTAGATGCGGCCCACCGGCACGGTGTTGCCGGGGATGGAGATCGGCACGCCGACGATGCCGCCGGTGTCGAAGTCCTCGATGGAGTTGAGCGCCGCCTTCATGTTCTGCGAGGTCAGCTCCTTGCCGGCGTCGAGCGTGCGCCTGGCCGCCTCGCCCATCAGCATGGCGGTGAGGAAGCCCTGCATGTAGCCGGTGGTCTGGTAGGTGGGGCGCATCTCGCGGATGCGCTTGAGCATCGGCGCCTCCTCCTCGTCGTAATAGTAGCGGTAGGGCATGACGCCCATGAAGCCGTCCGCCACCTCGCCGACGCTGTCCCAGATCGAGGAATCCATCGACCAGAACGTGCCCATGAACTTCGTCTCCAGCCCGAGCTGCTTGGCCTGGGTCATGAATTCCGGCAGCGGGGCGAGGATGTAGCCGTGGAAGATGGCGTAGTCGGGCCGCGCGCGGCGCAGCTTCAGCACCTCGGTGGAGACGTCGACGGCGCCGGGCGGGGTGATGATCTGCTCGACCACCTCGAGGCCCAGCTCCTTCGCCCGCGCCGTCGAGGATTCGATCGGGTCGCGGCCGAACTCGGTGTCGGAGTTGACGAAGACCAGCTTCGCCCCCGGCTTCTCCCTGGCGATGTATTCGAGCAGGATCGAGAACATCTCGGTGTAGTCCGGCCCGGCGATGAACTGGCTGGCGAAGTTCTGCGGGTCGTTGATCTCGGTGGCGAAGGACGCGCCCGCCATCAGGATGTCGCCGCGGCGCTGGAGCTCCGGGTTGATGGTGCGCGAGAACGCGGTCGAGTCGCCGTAATAGAGGTGGATGTTCCGGTTCTGGCTGGTCAGCTTGTTGAACACCGCCACCGACTGGTCGACCTGGTAGCCGGTGTCCTCGTAGGCCAGCCGCACCTTGCGGCCGGCGATGCCGCCGTCCTCGTTGAGGATCTTGAGATAGTCCTGGATGCCGGCCTCGATGGCGACGCCGGCGAAGCCGAACACGCCGGTCAGCGGCAGCGAGCCGCCCATGACGATCTCGCCGTCGTCCTGCGCGAAGGCGGGCGCGGCGGCGACCAGCGCCGATGAGGCCGCAAGCGCCAGGAAGGTTCTCTTTGTCATGCCCAACATGTCAGCTCCTCCACGGGTTGGGGTTATTTGCGGAATGGCCAGAGATGGAAGAAACGCCGGACCCTCTGGACGATCTCGGCGAGGCCCTGGGGCTCGAACACCAGGAACAGGATGATGAGCGCGCCGAAGACGACGGTGCGCACCGGCGAAAGCAGCGTGCCGGCGTTGTCGACGTAAGGCGAGATCGCCTCGACGCCGAAGCGCAGCACCTCGGGCACCAGCGTCATGAAGGTGGCGCCGATGATGCCGCCCAGGATCGAGCCCATGCCGCCGACGATGACGGCGGCGAGGTAGAAGATCGATTCGACGATGGTGAAGCTCTCCGGCCCGACGGCGCGGAAGAAATAGGCCCACATGCCGCCGGCCACGCCCGCGTAGAAGGACGAGACGGCGAAGGACAAAAGCTTGTAGCGCAGGAGCGGGATGCCCAGCACCTCGGCCGAGATGTCGCGGTCGCGGATGGCGATGAAGGCGCGCCCGATGCGGGTGCGGAACAGGTTCGCCGCGCCCAGCACCATCAGCGCCGCGATGGGCACGAGCACGAAGTAGAGCTGGAAATAGGTGGTGAGCGGCGTGCCGAAAAGGCTGGCGGGCGCGACGTTCATGCCGCGCGAGCCGCCCGTCACCGACGTCCAGTTGAGGAACACGAATTGCAGGATGATCGAGGCGCCGATGGTGGCGATGGCGAGATAGAGGCCCTTGACCCTGAGGCTCGGCAGGCCGACGAGGATGCCGACCGCCGCCGCCATCAGCCCGCCCGCGAACAGGTTGACGAGGAAGGGCGCGCCGACATTGCGGTCGAGCCAGGCGACCGTGTAGGCGCCGACCGCCATGAACGCGCCCTGGCCGAGGCTGACGAGGCCGGTATAGCCGGTCAGGATGTTCAGCCCCGTGGCGCTGGCGACGTTGATGGCCACGAGGCAGGCGAGATAGAGCCAGTAGTTGTTGAGCGCGAAGGGCGCGGCGGCGAGGCCGGCGGCGAGCACGGCCGTCCACGCCCACTGGGTGCGGGTGCGGATGAGCGCCTCGTCGGCGAGATAGGTTTCGTTGGCGGTGGCGATGCGCATGTCAGAGCCGCTCGATCTCTTTGGTGCCGAACAGGCCGTAGGGCCGGATCATCAGCATGAGGATGAGGATGCCGAAGGTGAAGACGAGCTTGTACTCGCCGCCGAGATAGGTGCCGGTCCACGCCTCGACGAGGCCGATGGCCAGCCCCGCCACCAGCGCGCCGGCGACCGAATCGAGCCCGCCGACGATGACGACGACCAGCGCCGACAGGCCGAAGGCGCCCATGGTGGGCGCGATGCCGCCGATGGAGCCGAGCAGCACGCCCGCGCCCGCCGCCGTGCCGCAGCCGATGGTCCAGGCGAGCGAGAAGACGCCCGGCACGTTGATGCCGCAGGCATAGGCGGCCGCCTGGTCGGTGGCGGTGGCCCGGAGCGCGACGCCGCCGCGCCAGAAGCGGAACAGGGCGAGGAAGACGGCGATGACGAGGCCGGCGACGGCGAAGCTGATGGCGATCTTGCGCGAGACATAGGCCTCGCCGATGAAGACCGGGGCCGTGCCCATGAAGTCGGGCAGCGTGCGCGGGTCGGTGCCCCAGACGAGCTCGACGATGCCGACCAGCACCGAGCCGAGGCCGACCGTGACCATGAACACCGAGATCGGGCTTTCGCCCAGCATGCGGCGGATGATGCCGCGCTCGACGACGGCGCCGATCAACGCGCCGCCGGCGATGGCCGCCGGGATGGCCAGCCACGGCGACAGGCCCCAGCCGGCGGCGAAGGCGAGGAAGAAGTAGCCGCCCATCATCAGGATCTCGCCGACGGCGAGGTTGATGACGCGGGTGGCCTTGTAGATCAGCACGAAGGCGAGCGCGGTGAGCGACAGCAGCGCGCCGGAGCCGAGCCCGGCGAGCGAGACCTCGACGAAGAACAGGAGATCGCTCATGCCGTTCCCCCCGTGGCCGCGCCCGCGTCGGCTTCCGCAGCCAGCCGCTTCATCAGCGCGGCGGGGTCGCCGCTGCCGAGATAGGCGGCCACCACCTGCGGGTCGGCCTGCACCTCGTGCGGCAGGCCGCGGGCGATGACCTGGCCGAAATTGAGCACCACGACATGGTCGGAGATGTCCATGACCATGCCCATGTCGTGCTCGACCATCAGGATGGTGGTGCCCCATTCCTCCTTCACGTCGAGGATGAAGCGGGCCATGTCCTCGGTCTCCTCGCGGTTCATGCCGGCGACCGGCTCGTCGAGGAGGAGGATGCGCGGGCGCATGGCGAGCGCGCGCGCCAGCTCGACGCGCTTCTGCAACCCGTAGGACAGCGCCGCGACCGGCATGTGGCGGATGTGGTTGATCTCGAGGAAGTCGATGATGTCGCGCTCGACCTCGGCGCGCAGCTCGACCTCCTCGCGCGCGGCCGGCCCGAAGAAGGCGAGCGCCTGGAGGAGATTGGTCCTCATATGGGCGTGGCGGCCGAGCTTGATGTTGTCGAGCACGGTCATGCCGCGGAACAGCGCGATGTTCTGGAAGGTGCGGGCGAAGCCCATCCTGGCGCGCGCGGGCGGGTGGACGCGGGTGACGTCCTCGCCGTCGAAGCGCACGGCGCCGCGCTGCGGCTTGTAGAAGCCGGAGATGCAGTTGAACATCGAGGTCTTGCCGGCGCCGTTCGGCCCGATCAGGGCCGTGATCGAGCCGGGCTCGACGGAGAAGGTGACGTCGTTGATGGCCCTGAGGCCGCCGAACGACAGCGACAGGCCCTCGACGTCGAGGCGCGCCGGCTTCATCGCGTCCGGCATGGCGCCGCGCCTCCCGCCGTGAAGATCCGCACCGTTGTCGTCATCGTCCTCCCCCGTTCGGTTCGCCGCCCCTGCCCGGCGGCCTGCGCACTATCGGAACAGCCGCGCGATCATCCCCTGGTCGAACGCCCGCTCGACCGGCTCGTCGATGCTGCGGCCCGTGCGCTCGAAACCCTTCTTCCAGTCGGTCACGTGCCTGGCCATCCACAGCCGCGCCCGGTCGAGGTCGCGCTCGCGGATGGAATCGATCAGCTGTCCGTGGGCCTCGACCATGCGGCGGCCGCCCTGCGCCACCTTGCGGCAGATCATCTCCGAGGTCGGGAAGAACAGCAGCGCCGCCGGCTCGCGCGCCAGCTCCAGCACGCGGTTGTGCGAGGCGCGCGCGATCAGCGCGTGGAACTTCGTGTCGAGGTCGGCGAGCACGACCGGGTCGTCCACCGCCGCCTCGGCGCGGGCGTGGTTGTCCTCCAGCGCGGCGATGTCGCCGTCGTCGGCCTTGGCGACCGCGCCCTCTATGGCGCCCAGCTCCAGCACCATCGCCGTCTCGTAGAGCTCGCGGAAGGTGACCTCGCTCATGACGAGCGCCCGGCTCATGCGGCTCGACAGGTTGCGGTAGTGGGGGGTGCAGACGAACAGCTTGCGCGCGGCCTCGCGGCGCACCAGCCCGCTCTGCTCCAGCACGCGGATGCCCTCGCGCACAGTCGAGCGGTTGACGCCGAACTGGCGCACCAGCTCGGCCTCGGTGCCGATCTCGTCGCCGGGCTTGAGCCGGCCGGACGTGATCTCGCGCTCGATCGCCTCGGCCACCATCTCGTAGGCGGCCGCGACCCTGATCGGCTCGAACCGATTGGGTTCGCTTTCGGACATCCTCCCCCAACGCCTCCCGCGTTACTTTGCCCGTTTGTCGGACAAAGTAACGGGATTGCCCGGCGAGTCAAGCCCGCCCCGCGGCGCGCCCGAAGGCGGGCATGGCCGCCGGCGTCGGGGATCTTCCCGGTAAGGAAGCAGGCCGGCCTTGCGCGCCCGCGACGGCGAGGGATCACAGCTCCATCTGCCGCGCGGCGAGGTCCTTCAGCACCTCGTCGGCGCCGCCGCCGATGGACAGCACCTTGGTCTCGCGGAACACCCGCTCCGACACCGTGCCCAGCATGTAGCCCATGCCGCCGAGGATCTGCACCGCCTCGCCCGCGACGTGCGCCACCGCGTCGGTGGCGGTGATCTTGGCCATCGCCGTTCTCGCCACGTGCACGGCCAGCGGGTCGGCCGCGGCCATGCGGCGGCAGACGACGTCGTAGAGCAGCGTGCGCGCGGCATCGATGCGCATGGCCATGTCGACCAGCTTGTGGCGGATGACCTGGTTCTCGATCAGCGCCCGGCCGAAGGCGCGGCGCTGGCGCGCCCAGTCGCGCGCCTCGACGAAGCAGGCCTCGGCCGCGCCCACCGCCTGCGCGGCGATGGCCAGCCGCTCGTCGTTGAAGTTGAGCATGGCGGCCTGGAAGCCCTCGTGCTCCTTGCCGAGCAGGTTGTGCGCGGGCACGCGCACGCCGCGGAAGGTCAGGTGCGCGGTGTCGGAGGCGTGCCAGCCCATCTTGCACAGCTCGACGCGCTCCAGCCCCGGCGACGCGCCGTCGACGGCGAGGAGCGAGATGCCCCGCGCCCCGCGCGAATCCGGGTCGGTGCGCGCGGCGACGGTGAAGACGTCGGCCTGCATGCCCGAGGTGATGAAGGTCTTCTCGCCGTCGAGCACGTAGACGTCGCCCTCGCGCCGCGCCGAGCAGCGCAGCGCCGCCACGTCCGAGCCGCCGCCGGGCTCGGTGACGGCCAGCGCGGCGATCTTCTCGCCGGCGATGACCGGCTTCGCATAGGCTTCCAGCACCTCGCGCCCGCCGAAGCGCACGATGGGCGGCAGGCCGATCATGTAGGAGCCGAGCGAGGCCGCGACGCCGCCGGAGCCGGCGCGCGCGATCTCCTCGGCGGCGAGGATCTGCATCAGGAAGTCGCCGCCCGCGCCGCCGAGCTCCGGCGGGAACGTCAGCCCCTGCAGACCGATCGCCGCCGCCTTGCGGTAGAGCGCGCGCGGCAGCCGCCGCGCCGCCTCCCAGGCGTCGATGTTGGGCGCGATCTCGCGCGCGACGAAGGCGCGCACGCTCTCGCGCAGGGCGACGTGCTCGCCGGTGAGCAGGCCGGGCCCGGCGCCGCGTTCGAACAGTCCTTCAGCCATCGCGGCGGGTCCTTGTGGCGGGGCGGCCGCGCGGCGTCTCAAGCGTCGGGATCATGCCGCCTCGCGCCTCTCCTTCATTCGCCGCCTCTCGACCGATGGCGGCAGGCCCCGACCCTATGCGGCGGCGCGCCGCCGTTCTTGCGGAAAGTCGCTGGCGGAAAGCCGGCGGCGGATCGTAGCCAGAAGGCGCAAGCGCGGCGCGGCGGCGGCGGCTAGGGTCGGGGCGGATCGAGGGGCCGCGCGACCGGCGCGGCGGTTCGGAGCGAGGCATGACAGGCACAGGCACGGCAGGCGGGGACAGGACGGTCCGCATCGGGGGCGCGTCCGGCTTCTGGGGCGACAGCATGGTGGCCGCGCCGCAGCTCGTCGAGCGCGGAAAGGTCGACTACCTCGTCTTCGACTATCTCGCCGAGACGACGATGGCGATCCTGGCCGGCGCGCGGCGCAGGAAGCCGGAGATGGGCTACGCCACCGATTTCGTCGACATCGCCATGAAGGCGGTGCTGCCGCAGGTGGTGGAGCGCGGCATCAGGGTCGTGTCCAACGCCGGCGGCATCAACCCGCAGGGCTGCGCGGCCGCGCTCGCCGCGCTCGCCGCCTCGATGGGCCTGTCGCCGCGCATCGCCGTCGTCGCCGGCGACGACGTGTCGGCGCTGATGCCGGGGCTGCGCGAGGCCGGTGCGGCCGACATGTTCACCGGCGAGCCGCTGCCCGAGCGGATATTGAGCGCCAGCGCCTATCTCGGCGCGCTGCCGATCGCCCGGGCGCTGGCCGAGGGCGCCGACATCGTCGTCACCGGCCGCTGCGTCGACAGCGCGACGACGCTGGGCGCCCTGATCCACGAATTCGGCTGGGCGGCCGACGACCACGACCGCCTCGCCGCCGGCAGCCTCGCCGGCCACATCGTCGAATGCGGCTGCCAGGCGACCGGGGGCCTGCACACCGACTGGCGGGACGTGCCCGACTGGCCGGACATCGGCTATCCCGTGCTCGAATGCGCCGCCGACGGCGGCTTCACCGTCACCAAGCCGGACGGCACCGGCGGCGCGGTGATCCGGGCGGGCGTGGCCGAGCAGATGCTCTACGAGATCGGCGACCCGGCCGCCTACCTCCTGCCGGACGTGAGCTGCGACTTCTCCGACGTGACGATCGAGCAGGAGGGGCCGGACCGGGTGCGCGTGGCGGGCGCGCGCGGCTATGCGCCGCCGGCCACCTACAAGGTCTCGGCCACCATGCTCGACGGCTTCCGCTGCGCCGGCTCGATGGCGATCGTCGGCATCGACGCCGCCGCCAAGGCGCGCCGGACCGGCGAGGCCGTGCTGGCGCGCACCCGCGCCATCCTGAAGCATCTCGGCATGCCGGACTATACGCGCACGGCCATCGAGATCTTCGGCGCGGAGGGCCTTTACGGGCCGCACGCGCGCACGGCCGCCTCGCGCGAGGCGATGGTGCGCATCGTCGCCGACCATGCGATGCGCGAGGCGCTGGAGATCTTCGCCCGCGAGATCGCGCCGTCCGGCACGTCGTGGGCGCCGGGCACCACCGGCCCGGCCGCCGGCCGGCCCTCGCCCTCGCCGCTGATCAGGCCGTTCTCCTTCCTGCTCGGCAAGGAGGCGGTGCCGGTGCGCGTGCTGATCGACGGGCGCGAGATCGCCGTCGACATCCCCGCCGGGGGCGCGGCCGGGGACGCGACGGGCGGCAGGCGCGCGCCCGTCGCCCCGCCCGCGCCGTGGGCGCGGCCGGCGGAGGAGCATGTCGAGCTGCCGCTGGTCCGTCTCGCCTTCGCGCGCAGCGGCGACAAGGGCAACCTCGCCAACATCGGCGTCGTCGCCCGCCGGCCGGAGCTTCTGCCGCTGATCTGGGCGCAGGTGACGCCGCAGGTCGTGGCCGCCTATTTCGCCCATCTCGCCGGCGGCCCGGTCGAGCGCTTCCACCTGCCCGGCATCGCCGGCATCAACTACCTGATCCACGACGCGCTGGCCGGCGGCGGCCCGGCCTCGCCGCGCATGGACCCGCTGGGCAAGGGCATGGCGCAGATGCTGCTCGACCTGCCGGTCGAGGTGCCGCGCTCGCTGGCGGCGGGCCTGTGAACCAGCCTGCGAGGGGCGGCGGCCGGCCATGGCCGCCAGCGCCTTCGCACAAGATTCGCCTTGCCCGGCTTCCTAGTTTGCCTTCCCATGAAGGCGCCGGGCCGCACGCCTCCTTGCGGGGCGGCGGCGGCGACAGCAGGAACGACTATCCATGGCCGTGATCGAATCCACCGTCCCGATCGGCAGCGACAGCTTCAGGGCCAACCGCGACGGAATGCTGGCGCTGATCGAGCGCGTGAACATGCTGCGCCGGCGCACCGAGGCGAGGTCTTCGGCCTCGCGCGAGCGCTTCGAGAAGCGCCGGCAGCTTTTGCCGCGCGAGCGGCTGTCGCTGCTCACCGATCCGGGCGCGCCCTTCCTGGAGCTGTGCGCGCTGGCCGGCTTCGGCCTCGACACGCCCGACCCCGACCGCAGCGTGCCGGGCGGCGGCGTCGTCGCCGGCATCGGCTTCGTCAGCGGCGCGCGCTGCATGGTGATCGCCTCCGATTCCGGCATCGACGCCGGGGCGTTGCAGCCGATGGGGCTTCAGAAGATCCTGCGCATGCAGGAGCTGGCGCTGGAGAACAAGCTGCCCTACGTGCAGCTCGTCGAGAGCGCCGGCGCCAACCTGATGACCTATCGCGTCGCCGAGTTCATCCATGGCGGCTCCTCGTTCCGCAACCTCGCCCGCATGTCGGCGGCCGGCCTGCCGGTGATCACCGTCACCCACGGTTCCTCGACGGCCGGCGGCGCCTACCAGACCGGGCTTTCCGACTACATCGTGCTGGTGCGCGGCCGCTCGCGCGCCTTCCTCGCCGGGCCGCCGCTGCTCAAGGCCGCGACCGGCGAGGAGGCGAGCGAGGAGGAGCTGGGCGGGGCCGAGATGCACGCCTCGATCTCCGGCCTCGGCGACTACCTCGCCGAGGACGACCGCGACGGCGTGCGCATCGCCCGCGAGATCGTCGCCCGGCTCGGCTGGGACAAGGACGTGCCGCGCGAGACGCCGCGCCCCTTCGCGCCGCCGCGCCACGACGCCGAGGAGCTGCTGGGCATCATGCCGATGGACCACAAGCGGCCGGTGGACATGCGCCAGGTGATCGCGCGCATCGCCGACGGCTCCGACTTCCTCGAATTTTCCGAGAACTACGGCAGCGCCACCGTGTGCGGCCATTTCGCCATCGAGGGCTGGCCGGTCGGCGTCATCACCAACAACGGCCCGATCGACGGCGCCGGCGCGTCGAAGGCCACCCACTTCATCCAGGCGTGCTGCCAGTCGCGGACGCCGATCCTCTATCTCAACAACACCACCGGCTTCATGGTCGGCCGCGAGGCCGAGCAGGGCGGCATCATCAAGCACGGCTCGAAGATGATCCAGGCCGTGACCAACGCCTGCGTGCCGCAGGTCACGCTCTATTGCGGCGCCTCCTTCGGCGCCGGCAATTACGGCATGTGCGGGCGCGGCTTTTCCCCGCGCTTCTGCTTTTCCTGGCCCAACGCCAGGACGGCGGTGATGGGCGGCGAGCAGGCGGCCGAGACCATGCGCATCGTCACCGAGGCCGGCATGCGCCGCAAGGGCGAGGTCGACCACGACAGGCTCGACGCGATGAAGGCCCGCATCGTCGAGCATTTCGAGAGCCAGATGGACGTCTTCACCACCAGCGCCCAGCTTCTCGACGACGGCGTCATCGACCCGCGCGACACCCGCGCCGTGCTCGCGGCCGCGCTTTCCATCTGCCGCGAGGCGGAACGGCGGCAGCCGCAGAAGATGCAGTTTTCCGTCGCGCGGCCGTGACGACGATACGGGGGGAGGACACGATGCAACTGACGCAGGACCACGAACGGATCCGCGACACGGTCCGTCGCTGGGCGGGCGAGAAGATCAACCCCCATGTCGAGCGATGGGAGGAGGAGGAGATCTTCCCGGCCCACGAGGTGTTCGGCCAGCTCGGCGAGCTGGGGCTGCTCGGCCTCGACAAGCCGGTGGAAAACGGCGGGCTCGGCCTCGACTATTCCTATGCCGCCGTGCTCGCCGAGGCGCTTTCGGCCATCGACTGCGGCGGCATCCCGATGGCCATCGGCGTGCAGACCGACATGGCGACGCCGGCGCTCGCCCGCCACGGCAGCGCCGGCCTGCGCGCCGAGTTCCTGGCGCCGGCGATCTCGGGCGAGTATGTCGGCTGCCTCGGCGTGTCGGAGGTCGGCAGCGGCTCCGACGTCGCCTCGATCCGCACCACGGCGCGCAAGGACGGCGACGACTACGTCATCGAAGGCGGCAAGATGTGGACGACCAGCGGCACGCAGGCCGATTTCTGCTGCGTGCTGGCCAACACCTCAGACGGCGCGCCGCACCGCAACAAGTCGCTGATCGTGGTGCCGATGAAGGCCAGGGGCGTCGGCGTGGCGAGGAAGATCAGGAAGATCGGCATGAACGCCTCCGACACCGCGCAGATCTTCTTCGACGGCGTGCGCGTGCCGCAGCGCCACCGCATCGGCGAGGAGGGCATGGGCTTCGTCTACCAGATGGAGCAGTTCCAGCACGAGCGGCTGTGGGGGGCGTTGAATGTCGGGGCCACCGCCCAGCGCGCCATCGACATGACCGTCGACTACACCCGCCAGCGCAGGGCGTTCGGCCGCCCGATCCTCGACAACCAGTGGGTCCACTACCGGCTCGCCGAGATGCAGACCGAGGTGGCCGCGCTTCGGGCGCTGTCGTGGGAGGGCGTGGCGGCGATCGTGCGCGGCGAGGACGCCACCCGCATCGCCACCATGGCCAAGCTCAAGGCCGGCCGCGTCATCCGCGAGGTCGCCGACGGCTGCCTCCAGTTCTGGGGCGGCATGGGCTACGTGATGGAAAGCCCGATCTCGCGCATCTTCCGCGACGGGCGGCTGACCTCGATCGGCGGCGGCGCCGACGAGGTGATGATGCAGATCCTGTCCAAGTACATGGGCACCTACCCGAAATCGAGCTGAAGGCGGCGCCGACCGACGATGAGCAAGGCAACCCCCTTTTCCAGGCTGCTGGTCGCCAATCGCGGCGAGATCGCGCTGCGCGTCATGCGCTCGGCGCGCGGCCTCGGCTATCGCACGGTCGCGGTCTATTCCACGGCCGACGCGGACGCCGCCCATGTCGCGGCCGCCGACCGGGCCGTGTGCATCGGCGAGCCGCTGCCGGCGCAGTCCTATCTGCGCATCGAGGCGATCATGGCGGCCGCGCGCGCCACCGGCGCCGACGCCATCCACCCCGGCTACGGCTTCCTCGCCGAGAACGCGGACTTCGCCGCCGCCTGCCGCGAGGCGGGCATCGTCTTCGTCGGCCCCTCGCCGGAGGCGATCCGCGCCATGGGCGACAAGGCCGGCGCCAAGCGGCTGATGGAGCGGGCCGGCGTGCCGTGCATCCCCGGCTACCAGGGCGAGGACCAGAGCCCGCAGCGGCTGGCCGAGGAGGCCGACAGGATCGGCTATCCGCTGATGATCAAGGCCAGCGCCGGCGGCGGCGGGCGCGGCATGAGGCTGGTGGAGGACCCGCGGGATTTCGCCGGCCTGCTGCGCGCCGCGCAATCGGAGGCGCTGAACGCCTTCGGCGACGCCGCCGTCATCCTCGAGCGCGCCGTTGCCGAGCCGCGCCATGTCGAGATCCAGGTCTTCGCCGACCGCCACGGCAATGTCGTGCATCTGGGCGAGCGCGACTGCTCGGTGCAGCGCCGCCACCAGAAGCTGATCGAGGAGGCGCCGTCGCCGGCCGTCGACGCCGGGCTGCGGGCCCGCATGGGCGAGACCGCGGCGGCGGCGGCGCGGGCCATCGGCTACGAGGGCGCGGGCACGCTCGAATTCCTGCTCGACGGCGACGGCCGCTTCCGGTTCATGGAGATGAACACGCGGCTTCAGGTCGAGCATCCGGTGACCGAGATGGTCACCGGCCTCGACCTGGTGGAGTGGCAGTTGCGGGTGGCGGCGGGCGAGGCGCTGCCGCTGCGCCAGGAGGAGATCGGCTTTACCGGCCACGCCATCGAGGCGCGGCTGTGCGCCGAGGACGCGGCCAGGGGCTTCATGCCGCAAAGCGGCGTCATGGCCGGCTGGCGGGTGCCCGAAGGCATCCGCGTCGAGCACGCGCTGCGGCCGGGCGCGGCGATCCCGCCCCATTACGATTCGATGATCGCCAAGGTGATCGCCCACGGCGCGACGCGCGAGGAGGCGCGGCGCAAGCTGCGCGCCGGCCTCGACGACATCGTGGCGCTGGGCGTCGTCACCAACCAGGATTTCCTCGGACGCTGCCTGTCGCACCCCGTCTTCGCCGAAGGCCGGGCGACCACCTCCTTCATCGCCCGCCACGAGGCGGCGCTGCTTGCCGGCGCGGAGGACGCGCGCCGCCGCGCCGCGCCGGTGTGCGCCTGGCTCATGCACCAGACCGCCGCCGACCCCGGCCACCGCGCCGCGCCCCAGCTCGCGCACGCGCTTCCGGTGCGCCTCGACTTCCTGCTCGACGGCGAGCCGGTCGCGGCGCGCGTCGCCCAGACTGGACCGCGCCGCTTCACGGTCGAGATCGACGGCGAGACGCACGAGATCGAGGGCGTCGGGATTTCCGGGCAAGGGGCGCGCTACGTCGTCGACGGCGTGATGGAGACGGCCGCCTTCCTGCGCGAGGGCGCGGCGCTCGCCATGCGCTGCGGCGGCCATGTCCACCGCGCCGAGGACCTGACGCGCGCCCCGGCCGCGCGCGAGGGCGGCGCGGGCGGCGACGGCAAGGTGCGCGCCGCGCTCAACGGCCGCGTCGTCGCGCTGTCGGTCGAGGCGGGCGAGACGGTCGCGCCCGGCCGGCCGCTGGTGACGCTGGAGGCGATGAAGATGGAGCACGTCCACATGTCCACCCTGGCCGGCACGGTGACGGCGATCCACGTCGCGCTCGGCGGCCAGGTGGCGGCGGGCCAGATCGTGATCGAGATCGAACCGCAGGCGGCGGAGGGCGGAAGGCCATGAGCGGAAGGAGCATGAGCGGAGGGGCGGAGGTTCTCCACGAGGCGCGCGGCGCGGCGTTCTGGATCACCATCAACCGGCCGGACAGGCGCAACGCCATCAACCGGGCCGTGGTCGAGGGCATCCGCGCCGGGCTGGCGCGGGCGCATGAAGACCCCGGCATCCGCGCCGTGGTGCTGACCGGGGCCGGCGACAAGGCGTTCTGCGCCGGCGGCGACCTCGCCCCGGGCGAGGGCTTCGTCTTCGACCACGCCAGGCCGAACGCCGCCTATGCCGACCTCCTGCGCGAGGCGCGGAACGCGACGCTGCCGACCATCGCGCGCATCAACGGCGCCTGCCTCGCCGGCGGCATGGGGCTGGCCGCGATGACCGACATCGCCATCGCCGCCGACCATGCCGTGTTCGGGCTGCCGGAGGTCGGGATCGGCGTCTTCCCGATGCAGGCCATGAGCGTGCTGCAAGCCATCGTGCCGCGCCGCACCCTGCGCGAATGGGCGATCACCGGCGAGACGGTGTCGGCCCGGCAGGCGCTGGAGGCCGGCCTCCTCAACCATGTGGTGCCGGCCGCCGGGCTCGACGCCCGCATCGCGGAGCTGACCGGGCGCATCGCCGGGAACTCGCCGACCGCGATCCGCCACGGCAAATACGCCATGCGCGCCATGGAGGCGATGTCGTTCGACCAGGCCATCGCCTATACAGAGAGCCAGATCGCGCTGCTCGCGCTGACCGAGGACGCCAGGGAGGGCATGGCCGCCTTCAACGAGAAGCGCAAGCCGGTGTGGACCGGCCGCTGACGGCGGCCCGACCCTGGTTCCCTGGGAGGAGAATCGATGGACACGAGCGAGGAAAGGCTGCCGAGCCGGATGCTGATCGGCCGCGACCGGCTGTTCTACAGCGGGCTGCTCGGCAACGCCATGAAGACGCGGCGCCTGGGCGCCATCGCCGTCTATGTCGCCCCCGACAGCCACCTGGAGGTCAGGACCGGCGGCGGCGCCTGGCAGACGCGCCGCATCGTCGCCGTGCCCGCCTACACGCCGCACCAGCTCCGCACGCCGAGCGGCACCATCGCCACCGTGTGCATCGAGCCCGAATCGATCGACGCCCGCGCGGCCGCGGAGTTCGTCGCCCACGTCAATGACGGGCCGCAGGACGCGCGGCTGGTCCGCCGCGTGCTCGCCGCCCGCCGCGAGGTGACGGCGAGCCGCGACGCCGGAGGCTTCTCCACCGCCCAGTTCGACCTCTGTTTCCTGCGCTGCACGCTCAAGCCGCGCGCCATCGACGGGCGCGTGCGCCACGTCCTCGACCTGCTCGTCGACGAGCTGCCGGAGAACGCGATCCCGGCCGCGGCCTGCGCCGCCGCGGTCGGCCTGTCGACCTCGCGCTTCCTGCACCTGTTCAAGGAAAGCACCGGCACCCCCTTCCGCTCGCAGCGCATGTGGAGGCGGGCGCGCCGCTTCATGGACCGCGCCAATGGCGAGGACAGCCTGACCGACGTGGCGCTCGACCTCGGCTATCCCGATTCCAGCCATTTCAGCCATTCGATCCGCGCCTCCTACGGCCTCAAGCCGCGCTCGATCCGCGAGGGCTCGCGCGGCATGCGGGTCTGTCTGGGCGAGAACTACGTGCCGGCGGGCGGCCATGCCTGAGACCGGCCGCGCCGGCGGCCGGGGCCGGCCCGCCGGAATGCCCCCCACCGGAGCGCCCGTCGGAGCGCCCTACGCGGCGGCCTTCTCCTGCGCCGCCTTTGCGGCGAGGAAGCCCGGCCGCTGCGCCAGCCGGCGGAACCACGCCAGCGTGCCGGGCGGCAGGTCGGCCTCCATGCCGAGGCGCAGCGCCAGCATGATCGCGTAGCCCACCGAGATGTCGGCCATGGTGAAGGTGGCGCCCGCCAGATGGTCGCGCCCGTCGGCAAGCGCGGCCTCGGCCAGCCGCAGCCTGCCGAGGAACCAGCGCCTGTAGTCGTCGGCCACGGCCGGCTGCCGCCGCTCCTGCGGCTCCAGCAGCGCGTAGCGCAGCACGATGGTCTGCGGGAAGGTCAGCGTCGCCTCGCCGTGGTGCAGCCAGTTGAGATAGGCGCCGTAGTCGGGATGGCCGGGGGCAAGCGTCAGCCGCCCGCCGGCATGGACCATGGCGAGATAGTGGACGATGGCGGCCGACTCGGTCATGCGCGTCTTCCCGTCGACCAGCAGCGGCACGGTGCCGAGCGGGTTGTGGTCGAGATAGGATTTCTCGAACGCGCGCGGCGGGAACGGCAACAGCTTCAGCTCGTAGGGCAGCCCCAGCTCCTCCAGCGCCCACAGGACGCGGAAGGAGCGGGCATCGGCACAGTGCCACAGGGTGAGTGCGCTCATCTCGGATGCCTTTCCCGCAATCGCCGGCCGGCCGGCCGCGCCCGCGCGACAGGCGCAAGCGAGGCCGGCTTGCCCGCGCCGGCGGCGCCCGTCTTGCGTCGACAGGCTGCGCCCGTCAAGCGTGCCGTCAAGCGTGCCGTCATGCGCCCTGCCCGCCGGCTTCCTCGCCGGTGAGCCGCTTGCGCCAGTCCTCGACGCGGCCGTTTTCCAGCCGCCGCGCCGCCAGCCGCCGCCAGTTCTCCGGCAGGGCGGGGAGCGCGGCCATGGCGGCGAGCTCGTCGCGGTTGAGCATGTCGCCATAGAGCGTGGCCAGCAGCCGCGTCAGCGGCCAGTCGGGCAGCGGCCTGTCGATGAGCACCAGCGCGTCGCCGGGCGCGGCCACGCCTTCCTCGACCACGCGATAGTACCAGCCGGTGCGGCCGCTCTCCTGCACGCGCCGGGCCATGTCGGGGCGGCCGAAGCGCAGGTTGAGCCGGAAGCAGGGCTGGCGCCCCTGCGACACGGCCAGCGTGGCGCTGCCCAGGCGGAAGACGTCGCCCAGCGCCACGGTCGCCTCGCTCAGCCCGGCGGTCGACACGTTCTCGCCGAAGGCGCCGGGCCGCTCGAGCAGCGGGTGCGGGCCGATCGCCTCGCGCCAGCGGGCATAGTGCTCGAACGGATAGTGGTGGACCGCCTTGTCCGGCCCGCCATGGTTCTTGCGGTCGCCCTGCGCGTCGCCGTCCAGCCCCTCGCGGGCGATGCGCAGCGGCCGCGCCACCGCGCGCTTGTCGATGCCGCTCGGCACGCCCTTGTCGCCCAGCGGGGCGATGCCGCCGATGAGCAGGGCCGAAACGGTCGCGGGTGCGGGCGGGGTCATCGTCTCTCCTTCCGGGGCGGCCCCGCCGGCATCGCAGGGCGGACGGGATGCCCCGCCTTAGGCCATGGCGGGCCGCGCATCATGGTGCAGACGCAAAAAGCCGCTGGGGCAGAACGGGACGCCACGCCCCGGCCGCCGGCCTATTTGCGCTTCATCGCGGCCGCGAGCGCGGCGGCCAGCGCGCCCTGCCCGCCGCCGTCCCTTCCGCCGCGGTCTCGGCCGTGCCTGCCCGCGCCGGGGCCGGGCCTGCCCTGCCCGCGACCCTCCTGTCCCCGCTCTTCCTGCCCGCGCCCTTCCTGCCGGGCCGCCGCTGCGCCGTCCTTGCGCATGGAAAGGCCGATGCGGTTGCGTTTCACGTCCACCTCCAGCACGCGGACCTTGACCACGTCGCCGGCCTTGACCACGTCGTGCGCGTCCCTGACGAAGCGGTCGGCGAGCTGCGAGACATGGACCAGCCCGTCCTGATGCACGCCGATGTCGACGAAGGCGCCGAAGGCGGCGACGTTGGTGACGGTGCCTTCCAGCACCATGCCGGGCTTCAGGTCCCTGATGTCGTCGACCCCTTCCGCAAAGGTCGCGGTGCGGAAGGCCGGACGCGGGTCGCGGCCCGGCTTCTCCAGCTCGGCGATGATGTCGCGCACCGTCGGCAGGCCGAAGCGGGCGTCGGCGAAGACGCGCGGGTCGAGCGCCTTGAGCGCGGCGGCGTCGCCCATCAGCGCGCGCACGTCGCGGCCGCAGGCGGAAACGATCCGGCGCGCCACGCCATAGGCTTCGGGGTGGACGGCGGACGCATCGAGCGGCTCGTCGCCGTCGCGAATCCGCAGGAAGCCGGCCGCCTGCTCGAAGGTGCGCTGGCCGAGCCGCGCCACGTCGAGAAGCTGTTTCCTGCTCCTGAACGGGCCGTTGGCGTCGCGATGGGCGACGATGGCCTCGGCCAGCGACGCGCCCAGCCCCGAAACGCGGGCGAGCAACGGCGCCGAGGCGGTGTTGAGATCGACGCCGACGGCGTTGACCGCGTCCTCGACCACGGCGTCGAGCGCGCGCGCCAGCCGGTGCTGGTCGACGTCGTGCTGGTACTGGCCGACGCCGATCGACTTCGGCTCGATCTTGACCAGCTCGGCGAGCGGATCCTGCAGGCGCCGGGCGATGGAGACGGCGCCGCGCAGCGACACGTCGAGGCCGGGGAACTCGGCGGCGGCCGTCTCGGAGGCCGAATAGACCGAGGCGCCCGCCTCCGAGACGATGACCTTGAGCGGCTTCGGGCCGGATTCGTCGTTCGGCATGTCCGCGAGCATGTCGGCCACCAGCCTTTCGGTCTCGCGGCTGCCGGTGCCGTTGCCGATGGCGACCAGCTCGACGCGGTGCCTGGCGATCAGCGCCGCGAGCGTGGCCTGCGCGCCGCGCGCGTCGTTCCGCGGCGGGAAGGGATAGACGGTCTGGGTCTCGACGAGCTTGCCGGTGCCGTCGACCACCGCGACCTTGACGCCGGTGCGGATGCCGGGGTCGAGCCCCATGGTCGGGCGCGAGCCGGCCGGCGCGGCCAGAAGCAGGTCCTTCAGGTTGCGGGCGAACACCTCGATCGCCTCCTCGTCGGCGCGCTCGCGCAGGTCGCGCATCAGGTCGAGCGACAGGTGCAGCGAAAGCTTGACCCGCCACGTCCAGCCGGCGACCTCCATCAGCCAGCGGTCGCCGGGCAGCGTGCCGCCGATGGCGCAGGCGGCGGCGATCATCGCCACCACGGGCTTCACCGGCGAGGCGTCGTCGGCGTCGACCTCCAGCTCCAGCGCCAGCACGTCCTCGTTGCGGCCGCGCAGCATGGCGAGCGCGCGGTGGCTGGGCACGCTCGCCCAGCGCTCGGCATGGTCGAAGTAGTCGGAGAACTTCGCGCCCGCCTCCTCCTTGCCCTCGATCACGCGGGCGCGCAGCACGGCGCGCTCCTTCATGTGGGCGCGCAGCCGGCCGACAAGCTCGGCGTTCTCGGCGATGCGCTCGGCGAGGATGTCGCGCGCGCCTTCGAGCGCGGCCTTCACATCGGGCACCTCCTCCGTGACGTAGGCGGCGGCGAGCTCCGCCGGCACGGCGGCGCGGTCGGCGAGGATGGCCTCGGCCAGCGGCGCGAGCCCGCGCTCGATGGCGATCTGCGCCCTGGTGCGGCGCTTCGGCTTGTAGGGCAGGTAGATGTCCTCCAACTCCGCCTTGGTCGGCGCGGCGGCGATGGCCGCCTCCAGCTCCGGCGTCAGCTTGCCCTGCTCGCGGATCGAGGACAGGATGGTGTCGCGCCGCGCCTCCAGCTCGCGCAGATAGGAAAGCCGCTCGGCGAGCAGGCGAAGCTGGGTGTCGTCCAGCCCGCCGGTCACCTCCTTGCGGTAGCGGGCGATGAACGGCACGGTCGAGCCTTCGTCGAGAAGCCCGATGGCGGCCTGCGCCTGCTGCGGCCTGGCGCCGATCTCCTCGGCGATGCGGGTGGCGAGTTGAAGAACTGTCGCGGCCATGTCCGTTCCGGAATCGTTGCGGGTGCGCGACCATAGTCGCCGCCGCGGCGGGCGCGAACCCCGAACCGCCTCGCGGCCGCGGTTTTCTACAGCCTCAGCGCGAAGCGGATGCCGTCATAGATGGCGGCGTGGATGTTGCGCGAGGCCACCGCGTCGCCGATGCGCAGCAGCGTGAAGGCGCCGTCGGGCCGGCGCGCGGGGAACGGATCGCCGCCCGCCACCAGCGCCTCGTAGTCGATTGCGCCGAGGTTCTTCGACAGGGGCTTGAGCGCGAAATAGAGCGCGTCGAGCGGCGCGGTACCGTGCTCGACCACCACCTGGTCGACGCGGCGCTCCTCGCGCCAGCCGCGCGCGAAGTCGGAGGCGAGCGTGACGGAAAGCGCGTTGCCGTCGCGATGCACGGCCCTGACGCGCGTGTTGATGGTGACGCGCACGCCCTTCTCGTGGAAGGCCGCCATATAGGGCACGTGGTTCATGCCGCCCATTTCCGGCGCGAAGAAGCGCTCGGGCGAGACCAGCTCCAGCCGCGCGCCGGCATTGGCGATCGTCTCGGCCGCGCTCATGCCCTGGTGCCCGCCATTGTCGTCGTAGAGCAGCACGTCTCCCGCCGGCCTGACCGCGCCCGACAGGATGTCCCAGCTCGACACGACGAGGTCGGCGCCGGCTTCGAGCGGCGGTGGCTGCGGCAGGCCGCCGGTGGCCACGATCACCGCGTCGGGAAAGAGCGCGGCGACGTCCCCGGCCTCGGCCCAGACGCCGTAGCGGACGTCGACGCCGAGCCGCTCCAGCTCGGCCAGCCGCCAGTCGACGATGCCGATCAGCTCGCGGCGGCGCGGGTTGCGCGCGGCAAGCCGGATTTGGCCGCCGGCCTGGCCCGCCGCCTCCAGCACGGTGACGGCATGGCCGCGCTCGGCCGCCACCCGCGCGGCCTCCAGCCCCGCCGGGCCGGCGCCGACGACGACGACCTTGCGCAAGGGTCTGTCCGTGCGGGAGATGACGTGCGGGATCGTCGCCTCGCGCCCGGTCGCGGCGTTGTGGATGCACAGCGCCTCGCCGCCCTCGTAGATGCGGTCGAGGCAGTAGGTGGCGCCGACGCAGGGGCGGATGCGGTGCTCCTCGCCGGCCATCACCCTTGCGACGATGTGCGGGTCGGCGATGTGCGGCCGCGTCATGCCGACCATGTCGAGCTTGCCGCTGGCGATGGCGTGGCGGGCGGTGGCCACGTCGGCGATGCGCGCGGCGTGGAACACGGGAAAGCCGGTCGCCGCCCGCACCTCGCCGGCGAAGTCGAGATGCGGGGCCGAGCGCATGCCGGAGATCGGGATGACGCGGGTCAACGCCGCGTCGGTCTCGATGGTGCCGCGGATGATGTTGAGGAAATCGACCTTGCCCGAGCGCGCCAGACGCCGCGCGATCTCCACCCCTTCCTCCCTGGACAGGCCGGTCGCCATGTCCTCGTCGGCCACCATGCGGATGCCGACGACGAAATCCTCGCCCACCGCCCGCCGCACCGCGTCGAGGACGCGAAAGGTGAAGCGCAGCCGGTCGTCGAGCCCGCCATTGTACTCGTCTTCGCGGCGGTTGGTGGCCGGCGACCAGAACGAATCCATCAGATGGCCGTAGGCCTCGAGCTCGATGCCGTCGAGGCCGGCCGCCTGCATGCGCTGGGCGGCGGCGGCGTAGTCGGCGACGATGCGGTCGATGTCCCAGTCCTCGGCGGCCTTGGGGAAGGCGCGGTGCGCCGGCTCGCGCACGCCCGACGGCGCCAGCACCGGCAGCCAGTCGGCCCTGTTCCAGCCCGTGCGGCGGCCCAGATGCGTGAGCTGGATCATCACCTTGCAGTCGTGCTCGTGGCAGGCGTCGGCAAGCTCGGCGAGCCACGGCACGATCTCGTCGCGAAAGGCGTGCAGGTTGCCGAAGGCGGGCGGGCTGTCGCGCGACACCACGGCCGAGCCCGCCGTCATGGTCAGCGCCATGCCGCCCTTCGCCTTTTCCGCGTGGTAGAGCCGGTAGCGCTCCTTCGGCATGCCGTCTTCGGAATAGGCCGGCTCGTGGCTGGTCGACATGACGCGGTTCTTCAGCGTCAGGTGCCTGAGCCGGTAGGGTCGAAGCAGCGGGTCGCCGCCGGTCGTCGCCGTCATGCTCTTTTCCCCGATCTCAGTACCACGCATCCTCCACCGCCGCCTTGCGGCGCGCCATGAAGTCGCGAAGCGCCTCGTCCACCGCCTCGTCGAGCGGCGGGGCCTCGTATTCGGCCAGCGCCTGCTTCCAGCGCCGGTTGGCGCGGGCGGCGGCGTCCTCGCCGCCCGCCGCCTGCCATTTCTCGAAGGATTCGGTGTCGGCGACCTGCGAATCCCAGAAGGCGGTCTCGTAATTGGCCATGGTGTGGGCGCAGCCGAAGAAATGGCGGCCGGGCCCGACCTCGGCGAAGGCGTCGAGGGCGAGCTGGTTGTCGTCCACCTTCACGCCGTCGAGATAGGTGTGCAGCGCGCCGCAGAAATCGGCGTCCATGACGAACTTCTCGTAGGACATGGAAAGCAGCCCGTCGAGGAAGCCGGCCGAATGCAGGATGAAGTTGGCCCCGCAATGCACGGCCGCCAGCATCGACATCGTGCCCTCGTTCATCGCCTGGGCGTCGGGCAGCTTGGAGGTGGTGAAGTTGCCCGAGCACCGGAGCGGCAGGCTCAGCCGGCGGGCGAGCTGGCCCACCACCATCGAGCCGATGGCCGGCTCCGGCGTGCCGAAGGTCGGCGCGCCCGAGCGCAGCGACATCGACGACAGGAAGTTGCCGAAGATCACCGGCGCGCCGGGGCGCTCGAGCTGGGCGAGCGCGCAGCCGGCCATGGTCTCGGCCAGCGACTGGGCGATGGCGCCGGCATTCGTCACCGGCCCCATGGCGCCGCCGAGGATGAACGGCACCACCACCGCCGCCTGGTTGGCCCGCGCATAGGCGCGCAGCGCCAGCGTCATCGTGCCGTCCCACACCAGCGGCGAGTTGACGTTGACGTTGCCGAGGATGACGCAGTTCTCCTCGCAGAACGCCTCGCCGAAGACGATGCGCGCCATGGCGATGGAATCCTCGGCGCGGCTTTCCGCCGTCACCGAGCCCATGAAGGCGCGGTCGGAATATCTGATGTGGCTGTAGACCATGTCGAGGTGGCGCTTGTTGACCGGCACGTCGACCGGCTCGCAGATCGTGCCGCCGGAATGGTGCAGCCACGGCGAGGACTGCGCCAGCTTCACGAAGTTCTCGAAGTCCTCGATGGTGCCGTAGCGGCGGCCGCGGTCGAGGTCCATGACGAAGGGCGAGCCGTAGGCCGGCGAGAACACCACAGCATTGCCGCCGATCTCGACCGAGCGCGCCGGGTTGCGCGCATGCTGGGTAAAGCGCGCCGGCGCGGTCTTGAGGATGTCGCGCAGCAGGCCCTTGCCGAAGCGCACCAGAACGCCGTCCACCCTGGCGCCCGCCCGCTTCCAGTGGTCGAGCGCCACCGGGTCGTCGCGGAACTCGATGCCGATCTCCTCCAGGATACGGTCGGCCGCCGCCTCGATGCGGGCGAGGCTCTCCTCCGACAAGACGTCGTAGGGCGGGATGTTGCGCACGATATAGGGCCGGCCGAGCCCCTGCGCGGGATGCGCGCGCTGCTCGCGCCGCGCGGCGCGCCCGCCGCGCTCGCGGCGGCGGGCGGCGCTGCCTTCGCTTGCCGCGACGACATCCATGGCGTGCCCCTTTCCCGTTTGCGACGGCGATGGTCGGCAAAAGCCGCTGCGCATGAGCATCCGTTATGCGATACTGGCGTCAACGGCACTTTTTCACACGCTACGCATGAGGCAGGCTCATGTCTGGATTCCGCCGGCAGCTTCCGTCGATGACCTCGCTGGTCGTGTTCGAGGCCGCGGCCAGGCAGGCGAGCTTCACCCGGGCGGCCTCGGAGCTGGGCATCACCCAGGCGGCGGTGAGCCGCCAGGTGCAGGCGCTGGAGGCGACGCTGGGCTTTGCGCTGTTCCGCCGGCTGCACCGCTCCATCGAGCTGACCGAGCGCGGCCACGCGCTGTCGAAGTCGATGTCGGAGGCGCTCGGCATCATCGCCCGCACGGTGCAGGAGATCGCCGACGAGACCGGGCCGGGCGAGCTGGTCATCGCCGCCTCGGTCGCCTTCTCGCATTTCTGGCTGCTGCCGAAGATCTTCGACTTCCGCCGCGCCAACCCCGAGGTCAGGCTCAAGATCGTCACCCAGGACAACGCCGTGAACCTGGCGCGCGAGGACATCGACGTCGCCATCCGCTACGGCGAGGGCCGCTGGCCGGACGGCAAGGCCATCGCCCTGTTCAACGACGACGTCTTCCCCGTGTGCAGCCCCGGCTATCTCGAGCGCCACGGCTCGCCCGACTGCGTCGCCGACCTCGCCCGCCACAACCTGATCGCCAGCGACTCGCAGGACCCGTCCTGGACCGGCTGGGAGCGGTGGCTCTCCGCCTTCGGCCACAGCGGCGCGGCGCGCAACGTCACGCTGAGCTGCAACTTCTACACCGACGCCATCCATGCCGCCATGCGCGGCGAGGGCATCGCGCTCGGCTGGGACCGGCTGGTGCGCGACCTGATCCGCTCCAACCAGCTCGTGCGCGTGTCGGCGGAATCGCTGCGCACCCGCGAGGCCTACTACGTGGTGCTGAAGCGCGACCACGCCGCCAGGCCGCAGGTCGAGGCCTTCCTGCGCTGGATCCGCGCCGAGACCGGCGAGCTGCCGCCGATCCGGCGGCGTTCCGAGGCACGGGCCGACGCACGGGCCGACAGCCGGGCCGAAACGGTCGCGCCCCGGGTCCGGCCCGGCGTCGCCGCGGGGTCGCCCGCCGCGCCTGGCATTACCTGAAGTCATGCGCCGCATTCGCGGCGGTGCAGTTTACAAGCCGGCTCGCTGCTTGAAATCATGACTTCCCAGAAAGGGTGCCGGCGCAGGACGAGGGTGGAGGAAGCATGCGCAACGCCGCGAAAGCCGCGCTCGGGACGGCCGGGCCGCCCGCGGCCCGGCGGGTCCGCCCCGCCGCGCCCCCTTTCCCCGCGCCCCGTCTTGCCGCCCCCCGTCCTCCCGTCGGGGGCTTTTCCTGATGCACGGCGCGCCGGCAGCCCGCAGCGCCGGTGACGGCCCCGGGGCCAGGCGGATCGAGGTGCGCGGCCTGTCGAAGACGTTCGGGGCGGGTTCGGCCGAGGCGCTGGCGCTTGCCCGCGCCGGCGCCACCAAGGCCGAGATCCTGGAGCGCACCGGCGCGGTGCTGGCCGTCAACGACGTCTCGTTCTCGGTCGACGCCGGCGAGATCTTCGTGGTCATGGGCCTGTCCGGCTCGGGCAAGTCGACGCTGGTGCGCTGCCTCAACCGATTGCAGGAGCCGACGCAGGGCGCGATCGAGATCGACGGCGAGGACATCGTCGCCGCCTCGCAGGAGCGACTGCGGGCGCTCAGGCTGGAGAAGATCACCATGGTCTTCCAGCATTTCGCTCTCCTGCCGCACCGCACCGTGGCCGAGAACGTCGAATACGGGCTGAAGATGCGCGGGCTGGCGAAGCCCGAGCGCCGCGCCAGGGCGCTGAAGACGCTGGCCGGCGTCGGCCTCGCCGACTGGGCCGACCGCTACCCGTCCGACCTTTCCGGCGGCATGCAGCAGCGCGTGGGCCTTGCCCGGGCGCTGGCGCTCGACCCCGAGATCCTGTTGATGGACGAGCCGTTCTCGGCGCTCGACCCGCTGATCAGGCGCGACATGCAGGCCGAGCTGGTCGAGTTGCAGCGCCACTACCGCACCACCATCATCTTCATCACCCACGACCTGAACGAGGCGCTGACGCTGGGCAGCCGCGTGGCGGTGATGAAGGACGGCCGCTTCGCCCAGGTCGGCCGGCCGGCCGACATCGTGCTCGACCCGGCCGACGACTATGTCGCGGCCTTCACCCGCGACATCGACCGCGGCCGCGTGCTGCCGCTGCGCGCGGCGATCCGCCAGCCGGCCGACGCCGCCGCGATCGCGGCGCTGATGGCGGAGGGCGCGGAGGCGGTCGACGGCGGCCGCCTGCTGCACGAGGTCTTCGCCACCGTCGGCGCGTCGCGGCCGGTCGTGGTGCTGGACGCCGCCGGCCGGCCCGAGGGCGTGGTCCGGGCCGCCGACGTGACGGCCGCGCTCTGCGGCGCGCCGCAACGGGAAAGGGCATGACGATGGCATTCGAGACGCTGACCGACGCGCTGCGGCCCTCCTACTGGGGCACCCTGCCGCTCGACGCCTGGATCCAGTCGGCGGTGCGCGACTGGCTGGTGCCGACGCTGCGGCCCTTCTTCCGCGCGCTGCAATGGCCGATCGCGCGGGTGCTCGACGGCTTGCAGGGCCTGCTTCTGGCGGTGCCCTTCGCCGTCATCGTGGCGCTGGCCGTGGCGGCGGCGTGGCGCTGGGGCGGGCGCGGGGTGGCGCTGTTCACGCTCGTCTCGCTGGTGCTGCTCGACTGGATCGGCATCTGGCGCGAGACCATGGTGACGCTGGCCATGATCGTCACGGCGGTGGTGTTCTGCATCGTCGTCGGCATCCCGCTCGGCATCGCGGCGGCGCGCAGCGACCGCACCGCGGCGCTGATCCGCCCGGTGCTCGACGTGATGCAGACCATCCCCTCCTTCGTCTATCTGGTGCCCATCGTCATGCTGTTCGGCGTCGGCATGGTGCCGGCGGTGATCGCCACCATCATCTTCGCGCTGCCGCCGCTGGTGCGGCTGACCGACCTGGGCATCCGCCAGGTGCAGGGCGAGCTGGTCGAGGCCGGCCACGCCTTCGGCTCGACGCGCCGGCAGATCCTGTGGGAGATCCAGCTTCCGCTGGCCCTGCGCACCATCATGACCGGCGTCAACCAGACGCTGATGCTGGCGCTGTCCATGGCGGTGATCGGCGCGCTGATCGGCGCCGGGGGGCTGGGGCTGACCGTCTATACCGGCCTCGGCCGGCTCGACATCGGCTATGCCGGCATCGGCGGCCTCGGCATCGTGCTGATGGCGATCATCCTCGACCGGGTGACGCAGGCGCTGGGCAACGCCGACCCGGCGGCAAGGCGGCGCAGCCCCTCGCGCCGCAGAAAGGACGCGGCGGCCGAACCCCTCTCGCAGGCATGAATGCAAGGGCATGAACGACGACGCAGGGCCGCGCGCGGCGCGGCGACAAAAGGGAGAACGGAAATGGCTGTTGGCAGATCGATGACGGGCGCGGGCCTCGCCCTGGCGGCGCTGATGCTTTGCGCCGCGCCGCTTCACGCGCAGTCCCTGCCCGGGGAAGGCAAGACCGTGAAGCTCGGCCAGCCGACCTGGGACACCGAATGGTTCCAGGCGCAGATCTACAAGAAGGCGATGGAGGCGCTGGGCTACACGGTCGAGGGCCCGATGGCGCTCGACAACCCGCCCTTCTACCAGGCGCTGGCGCAGGGCGACATGGACTTCTGGGCGAGCGGCTGGTTTCCGCTCCACAACACCTATCTGGAGGACATCAAGGACAAGGCCAGCACCGTCGGCTACGTCGCCAGGGGCGGCGCGCTTCAGGGCTACCTGATCGACAGGAAGACGGCCGAGGCCAGCGGCGTCAGATATGTCGAGGACTTCAGGAAGCCCGAAGTGGCGAAGCTGTTCGACGACAATGGCGACGGCAAGGCCGACCTCGTCGCCTGCCCGCCCGGCTGGGGCTGCGAGCTGACCATCACCCACCAGATGCAGGCCTATGGGCTCAACGACACCGTCCAGCAGATCCAGGCGGCCTATTCGGCCTCGATGGCCGACGCCATCAGCCGCTACGAGTAGGGCAAGCCGATCTTCTTCTACACCTGGACGCCGAACTGGACCGTGGGCCTGCTCAAGCCCGGCGAGGACGTGGTGTGGCTCCAGGTCCAGGAGGCGAACCTGCCGGCCGACCAGAAGGAGATGGAGGCGCACACCGCCATCCCCGGCGTCAAGGGCTGCGCCGACGATCCCTGCCAGATGGGCTGGCCGGCCAACGACATCCAGGTCGTGGCCAACAACGCCTTCCTCGACGCCAACCCGGCGGCGCGGAAGCTGTTCGAGGAGATGAGCATCCCGCTCGAGGACATCTTCGCCCAGAACGCGCAGATGTATAAGGGCGAGAGCAAGCCCGCCGACCTCGAGCGCCAGGCCGACGAGTGGATCAGGGCCAACCAGGCGACGTTCGACGGCTGGATCGAGGCCGCGAAGGCGGCCGCCGACTGAGCCGGACCACTGAGCCGGACCACTGAGCCGGACCGGGGCGGGCGGCGACGGACGGCCGGCGCGAAGCCGGCCGTCCTTTCCTTGCGCCGCCTACGCGCCGCCGCCGATCCCGCCGAGGAACCGCGACCAGATGCGCCGCCCGAGCGCGTCGAAGCGGATCGCGGCGTCGATGAAGCCGCGGCGGCCGGCCTCGTCGGCCAGCGGAGCCGGCAGCATCGGGTCGAAGACGATGCGGCGGATGGCGTCGTCGCCGAGGATGAAGCTCTCGCGCGCGGCGGCGGCGAGCGGCAGGGCGTCGGCCCCGGCCGCCCAGGCATCGAGGCGCCGGGCGCCCTGCCGGTAGGCGTCGGCCAGGCCCTCGGCCCGCCACAGCGCCATCGCCCGCGCCTGCCGCGCGGGGTCGAGGCCGTCGGCGCGGAACACGGCCGCTTCCGGCTCGAGGCCGAGGCCGGCAAGCCGCTCGCGCACCGTCGCCACCCCGCCGACGAAATTGTCCGGCCGCACGAAAAGGCCGTTGTCCAGCTCGCGCATGCCCAGCATCGACAGCGCCCGGCTCCTGGCGCGCAGGACCTTGCGGTCGCTGCGCGGCAGCCCGCCGGTCGCCGCCGCCACCCAGCCCCCGCCCCACGGCACCAGCCGCGCCTCGGCCTCGCGCCAGCCGGCGATGGCCGCCGCGATGGCGCGGCCCTGCGGGCCGAGCCGGTAGACGCCGCGCTCCGCGGCCTCGACCAGCCGCGCCCGCGACAGGCGCGCCAGCGTCACGCGCGCGCTGTTTTCCGAAATGCCGAACAGGGCGCAGGCGGCGATCGCCTCGGCGGCGCCGAGCGCCCCGCCCCCGGCCACGCCGAGCAGGTTGAGGACGACGCGCCTGGCGTTGGGCGTCTCGATATTACATAAATTGACGATTTCAGGCATATTGTGTAATTATCACGGAGAAGTCCCGAGGTCGAGGAAAAGCCGATGTCCCTTACCAGCCGGTTCGTGACCCACGAAGTGGAAAACCAGCCCGTGCCGCTGCGCGACTACAATGTGTGGGAGACCGACACGGCGCTGCGCGAGGCGGTGGCGCGCGAGGGCGCCGACTGGGCCGGCGAGCATCTGGCCGAATACGGCGCGCTGGCCGGCGGCCGGCTGGTCGATGCCGGCTTCCAGGCCAACGAGAACCGGCCGAAGCTGCGCGCCTTCGACCGCTACGGCCGGCGCATCGACGAGGTCGAGTTCCACCCCGCCTATCACGAGCTGATGGCCGAGGCGATGAAGCACGGCATGAACGGCTTCGCCTGGCGCAACGCCAACCGCGCCGGCGCGCATGTGGCGCGCGCGGCCGTCATGTATGTCGGCTCGCAGGCAGACGCCGGCGTCGGCTGCCCGATGTCGATGACCCATGCGGCCATCCCCGCGCTGCGCCACAACCCGGCGCTGGCCGAAAAGTGGGTCCCGAAGCTGATCTCCACCGAATACGACCCGCGCAGCGTGCCGATGGAACAGAAGAAGGGCTGCACCATCGGCATGGGCATGACCGAGAAGCAGGGCGGCTCGGACGTGCGCGCCAACACCACGCGCGCGATCCGGCAGGCCGACGGCAGCTACGAGCTCGTCGGCCACAAATGGTTCTTCTCCGCCCCGATGTGCGACGCGCATCTGGTGCTGGCGCAGGCGCAGGGCGGCCTTTCCTGCTTCCTCGTGCCGCGCTTCCGCCCCGACGGCAGCCGCAACGCCGTCGAGATCCAGCGGCTGAAGGACAAGCTCGGCGACTGGTCGAACGCCTCCTCCGAGGTCGAGTTCCAGGGCGCGTTCGGCGAGCTGGTCGGCGAGGAGGGCCGCGGTGTTGCCACCATCATCGAGATGGTGGCGCTGACCCGGCTCGACTGCATGACGGGCTCGGCCTCGCAGATGCGCCAGGCGCTGGTGCAGGCGCTGCACCACGCCGGGCAGCGCATGGCCTTCGGCAAGCTCCTGATCAACCAGCCGCTGATGCGCAACGTGCTGGCCGACCTTGCGCTCGAAAGCGAGGCGGCGATCGCGCTGACCCTGCGCGTGGCGCGCGCCATCGACGGCGCCTCGCGCGACGCGCACGAGGCCGCGCTCGCCCGCATCGCCACGGCCATCGGCAAGTACTGGATCTGCAAGCGCACGCCGCCCTTCGTCAACGAGGCGCAGGAGTGCCTCGGCGGCATCGGCTATGTCGAGGAGACGATGATGCCGCGCCTCTACCGCCAGGCGCCGCTCAACTCGATCTGGGAGGGAAGCGGCAACATCCAGTGCCTCGACGTGCTGCGCGCGCTGGCCAGGGAGCCGGAGACGCGCGAGGCGCTGTTTGCCGAGCTCGCCGCGGCCGGGGGCCGCGACCGGCACTACGACGCCGCGCTCGCGCGGCTGCCTTGCCTGCTCGAGGACGCCGCCACGCTGGAATATCGCAGCCGCGCCGTCGTCGAGCGCACGGCGCTTCTGCTTCAGGCCGCGGTGCTGCTGCGCGCCGGGCAGGAGGAGATCGCCGCCGCCTTCTGCCGCTCGCGGCTCGCCGGCGAGCACGGGCTGGCCTTCGGCACGCTCGGCCCCGACGCGCCGGTGGCGCTGCTGATCGGGCGCGCCATGGCGACGGCCGCCTGAGGCGGCCCCTCCGCCGCGCCGAATGTCGATGCGGCCGGCCCTGCGGCCCTACAGGATGTCGGAGGCGATCCTCGCGGCGATGGGCATGGCGCTCGTCGCCGCCGGCGAGGGCGCGTTGAGGACGGCGGTGACGCCGCCCGCCGTCTCGATCAGGAAGTCGTCGACCAGCGTGCCGTCGCGCCGCAGCGCCTGCGCCCGGTTGGCGCTGCGGTAGACGGCAAGGTCCGCCAGCCCGATCCGCGGGCAGTAGCGGCGCACGCTCTCCAGATAGATGCGCCTGGACAGCGACCCCTTCAGCTCCCCCCAGGTCGCCTTCGGGTGCCGGGCCAGCATGCGCCACAGGCCGGGATAGGCGAGCGCGTCGAGCGCATCGCGCGGGTCGAGGCTGAAGCGGCCGTATTTCTCGCGCGCCAGCGCCAGCACCGCGTTGGGGCCGACGGTGATGGTGCCGTCGATCATCGGCGTCAGGTGGACGCCGAGGAAGGGCAGGCTCGGGTCCGGCACCGGATAGATCATGTGGCGCACGACGGCGTTGAGCGCCGGCGGCAGCACGAAATACTCGCCCCGGAACGGAACGATGCGCACGCCGGGGTCGATGCCGAGCAGCCGCGCCACCCGGTCGGAGGCGAGCCCGCTGCACGCGACGATGCGCCCCGCCTCCACCTGCCGGCCGCCGACATCGGCGACATAGGCGCCGCCGCGCCCGGCGACCGCGCGCAGCGGGGCCTCGAACATCACCGCGCCGCCGGCATTCTCGACGTCGGCGAGCAGCGCCCTGGTCACGCCGGCATAGTCGACGATGGCGGTGGAGGGGATGCGCAGCGCCGCCCGGCCGGCGACCGCCGGCTCCAGCCGCCGCATCGCGGCGCCGTCGACGGCGACGGCGGCGACGCCGTTTTCGGCGGCGCGCCGGCAGAGCGCCTCCAGGCGCGGCAGCTCCTCCTCCCCGGTCGCCACGATCAGCTTGCCGCGCTCGTCGTAGCCGATGTTGCGCGCCGTGCAGAACGCCCTCGTCAGATCCGCTCCCTCGCGGCAGAAGCGCGCCTTGAGGCTGCCGGGCGTGTAGTAGACGCCGGAATGGACGACGCCGGAGTTGCGGCCGGTCTGGTGGAAGGCCGGCCGCGCCTCCTTCTCGACCACCAGCACGCGGCTGCCCGGCCTGCGGCGCGCGATCTCGGCGGCGAGCGCCGCGCCGACGATGCCCGCGCCGACGATCAGGAAGTCACAGATCCGCATCGCCGCCTCCGCCCGCCTTGCCGCCTTGCCACCGTCGCATCCCTGTCAGCTCCCTTGCCGGCCCGCTTGCCGCGACCGGCGCGAACCCCTTTCCCGCCTCCGCCGGCGGGATCGGCCGGATGCGGATTTCGGGCGGGAAGGGGCGCGCTGTCAATCCGGGAAGGCGGTTCCGCATGTGGACGAACGGATCGACCGGCCCGACGCCTGGCCCCCGGCCCACCGCCGCGATTGACATTCCTCGCGGCAGGTGGTTAGCGTCTTTCCCGGAGTTGGTTCCGATCAGGATGAAAAGGGAACACGGTCAGCCTTGCGGCTGAAACCGGGCTGCCCCCGCAACTGTGACCGCCGAGCCTCCTTCCACGATGCCACTGGCCGCTTGCGGCCGGGAAGGCGGGGGGAGGCGATGACGCGGAAGTCAGGAGACCTGCCAGCTCCCGTCACCCATGCCGGGCCACGGGGATCTGGTCAGGCGCGGTCGTCCGTAGCGGTGACACGGAAGTCGTGTTGCCGCGCGCCGGACCGGCCGCAGGGTGGATTCCCGTATCCCCGCCTGCCCCGCCCGGACCGCGGTTCTGGATGAACCATCGGGGCGAGGCTTCGCCCCCGCATCGGGGACGATATGAGAAAGACCATTCTTGCAGCGGGCGCGTGCGCGCTCGCCTTCACCGCTGGCGCGCAGGCCCAGCACCTGCCCGGCGAAACCGTGCTCGACACCATCACCGTGACCACGCCGCTCAGGCGCGCCTCGTCGCTGGAGCGCACCACCTCCTCGGTGACGGTGATCGGCGAGGAGGAAATCCGGCGCTCCGCCGCCGTCGACCTGCCGTCGCTGCTGAAGGCCCACACCGGCGTGTCGGTCTCGCTCAACGGCGGCATCGGCGCCTCCGGCGGCGCGGCGATCCGCGGCACCAGGCCGTCGCAGACGCTGGTGCTCGTCAACGGCATGCGCATCGGCGCGGCCACCAACGGCTCCGTGTCGCTGTTCAACATCCCGCTCGGCGCGATCGAGCGGATCGAGGTGGCCAAGGGCGCGCACTCCGCCCAGTACGGCGCCGACGCCATCGGCGGCATCGTCAACATCATCACCAAGGGCGGCGGCGCCTGCGCCGACGGCGCCGCCGCCTGCACCACGCTCACCGCCGGCGTCACGCACCCCTGGGGCGGCACGGTCTCGGCCGACGCGGCGGGGCGGACCGGCGACGGCCTCGACTACGCCTTCGGCGGCAGCTTCTTCGGCACGCGCGGCTACGACTTCACGCGGCCGGCGCTCGCCGCCCACGAGCCGGACGACGACGGCTTCGCCCGCGGCTCGTTCCACTACTCCCTGTCGAAGGAGCACGACTGGGGCCGCCTCTATTCCGACGGCCTCGTCTCGCGCGCGCGCACCCAGTACGACAACAGGCCGCGCAGCGCCGACCGCGTCGGCCTGAACGAGACCGAGACCGACACGATGGCCGGCAAGGTCGGCGTCAGGCTCGACCACTCGCCGGACTGGAACACGACGCTGGAGGCCAGCGCCGGCGCCGACAAGGCCGCCAACTTCCGCGACGGCGTCGCCGCGCGCGACGTGTTCGGCACCACGCGCTACGGCCTGCTGGCGCTGACGCAGAAGTCGTTCGCCACCGGCGGGGCCGACCATGTCGCGAGCGCCGGCGTCGAGGCGTACCGCGAAAAGATCGACGTCACCGGCACCTACACGGTCAAGCAGCGCGACCTCCTCGCCGCCTTCGCCCAGTACTCGCTGGACTACGGGGGCCTGACCGTCGATGCCGGCCTGCGCCACGACCACAACGAGCAGTTCGGCGACGCCACCACCTACAATGTCGGGGCGAGCTACGCGCTCGCGCCGGGGCTGAGCGTGCGCGCCTCGCACGGCACCGGCTTCCGCGCCCCCAGCTTCAACGACCTCTACTTCCAGCAGTCGTTCGGCGTCGGCAATCCCGACCTGGAGCCGGAGCTGTCGCGCTCGTGGGAGGTCGGGCTCAACTGGCGCCCCACGGCGCGCACCAGCCTCGACATGGCGGTCTACCGCAGCGTCGTCGAGAACCAGATCGCCTGGAACACCAGCCTGTTCCCGATGCGGCCGTTCAACCTCCAGCGCGTCACGGTGACGGGCTTCGAGGCCACCCTCGACCACCGCTTCGACGAGCGCTGGGGCGTGCGGGCCTCGCTCGACCTGCGCCGGCCGATCAGCGCGGAGACCGGCGTCTTCGTCGAGCTCCAGGACCGCTTCAAAGCCTCCGTCGAGGTCGATTTCCAGGCCACGGAGAAGCTCTATCTCAAGGCCGGCGTGTTCCATGTCGGCAGCCGCTTCGCCGATGCCAGGAACACGCGGCAGATGCCGGCCTACACCACGGTCGACCTCACCGCGATCTACCGCCTCGACGCGCAGTCCGAATTGAAGCTGTCGGTGGAAAACCTGTTCGACGAGCGCTATGAGCGCATACCCAACTACAACGCGATGGGCCGGACCGTGAACGCAACCTTCTCGCGGACCTTCTGATGGGACGTCGTCGCGCGACAGGAGCGGGGCTGCGCCTGGCGCTGCTCGCGGCGGCGGGCCCGCTCGCCGCCGCCCCGGCGCTGGCCGGGCCGGCGCCGGGGCGCGTCGTGTCGATGAACGTTTGCACCGACCAGCTCGCCATGCTGATCGCCGGCCCGGGCCAGCTCCACGCCGTCTCGATGCTGGCGCGCGACCCCAACTCCTCGGTGATGGCGAAGGAGGCGCAGGGCTTCGCCGTCAACCATGCGCTGGCCGAGGAGATCTTCCTGATGGAGCCCGACCTGGTGCTCGCCGGCACCTTCTCGTCGCGGGCGACGGTCGGCCTCCTGCGCCGGCTCGGCATCCATGTCGAGGAGTTCGCCCCGGCGCGCTCGTTCGACGACATCCGCGACAACATCGTGCGCATCGGCGCGCTGCTCGACCGGCAGGAGCGCGCCGGCGAGCTGGTCGCCGAGCTCGACGCCGGGCTTGCCGCGCTGAGCGCCGCGCCCGCCTCCGGCCGCTCGATCGCGCTCTACGACGCCAACAGCTACACCACCGGCACCGGCACGCTGGCCAACGAGATCTTCCGCGCCGCCGGGCTGACCAACATCGCCGAGGGGCTGGGCATCGCCGGCTCGACCCGCCTGCCGCTGGAGCTTTTGATCGCCGCGCGGCCCGACATGATCGCCACCAGCTTCCGCGAGTACCGCGCGCCGGCGCTGGCGCAGGAGAACTTCGTCCACCCCGCCTTCACGGCGCTGGAGGCGCGCGCGCAGAACGTCTCCGTGCCGGTGCCGAACATGATCTGCGGCGCGCCGTTCACGCTGGAGGCCGCCTTCGTGCTGCAACGCGCGGCGGCGCGGGGCGGGGAGCGGCCATGAGCGGGGATGCGCGCTACGCGCTTCTGATTACGCTGCTTTGCGCGGCGACGCTGACGCTGTTTGCGCTGTCGCTGACGGTGGGCCCGGCCGGCATCGCCTTCGCCGACAGCATCATGGCGCTGTTTTCCGACAAGGCCGACGGCGTCGCGCTGATCATGCAGGAGATCAGGCTGCCGCGCGCCCTGCTCGGCCTGATGATCGGCGCCACGCTCGGCCTGTCGGGCGCGGTGCTTCAGGGCTATCTGCGCAACCCGCTGGCCGAGCCCGGCCTGCTCGGCATCAGCGCCACGGCCTCGCTCGGCGCGGTGCTGTCGATCTATACCGGCCTTGCCGCCGCCTTCGCGCTGGCGCTGCCGCTGGCAGCACTCGCCGGCGCGGTCGTCGCCGTCGTCGTGGTGCAGGCCATGGCCGGCGCGCGCGGCAATTCGCTGCTCATCATCCTCGCCGGCATCGCGGTGTCGAGCTTCGCGGGCGCGATGACCTCGCTGGCGCTGAACCTGTCGCCCAACCCGTTCGCGGCGCTGGAGATCATGTTCTGGATGCTCGGCTCGCTGACCGACCGCTCCATGACCCATGTGTGGCTGGCCGCGCCCTTCATGCTCGCCGGCTGGGCGATGCTGGGCGCGCTCGGCCGGCCGCTCGACGCGCTGACGCTGGGCTCGGAGACCGCCGCCAGCATGGGCGTCGACCTGAAGCGCGTCCAGTTCCTCGCCGTGTTCGGCACGGCCGCCAGCGTCGGCGCCGCCACCGCCGTTGCCGGCGCCATCGGCTTCGTCGGGCTGGTGGTGCCGCACATCTTGCGGCCGCTGGTGGGGGCCAGGCCGTCGCGGCTGCTTCTGGCCAGCGCGCTCGGCGGCGCCTGCGTGGTGCTTGCCGCCGACGTGGCCGTGCGGCTGATCGCGCCCGGCCGCGACCTGAAGCTCGGCGTGCTGACGGCCATCGTCGGCGCGCCGTTCTTCCTGTGGCTGGTGTTCCGCGCCCGGCGGAGGCTGACATGACGCTCCTTTGCGCCAGCGGCCTCAACGTCAGCCTCGGGGCGAAGCCGGTGCTGCGCGGCCTCGACCTTTCCGTCGCCGCCGGCGAGTTCGTCGGGCTGATCGGCCCCAACGGCGCCGGCAAGTCGACGCTGCTGCGCGCCGTGCTCGGCCTGCTGCCGTTCACCGGCGAGATCCTGCTCGACGGCGACGACACCGCCGCGATGAAGGCGCGGCGGCGGGCGCTCAAGGTCGCCTATCTGGCGCAGGAGCGCGAGATCGCCTGGGCGGTGCCGGTCGAGACGGTGGTGGCGCTTGGGCGCGCGCCGCACCGGCCGGGCTTCGCCGCGCCGACCGAGGCCGACCGCGCCATCGTCGACGAGGCGATGCGGCGCATGGATGTGACGAGCTTCCGCCACCGCATCGCCACCGAGCTGTCGGGCGGCGAGAAGGCGCGCGTGCTCGCCGCCCGCGCGCTGGCCCAGGACACGCCGCTGCTGCTCGCCGACGAGCCGACGGCCGGCCTCGACCCCTCGCACCAGATCGCGCTGATGCGGCTGTTCGGCGAGCTCGCCGCGTCGGGACGCGGCGTCGTCGCCTCGCTGCACGACCTCGGGCTCGCCGCGCGCTGGTGCTCGCGCCTCGTGCTCCTCGACAATGGCAGGATCGTCGCCGACGGCCGGCCCGGCGAGGTGCTGACGCCGCAGACGCTGCGCGCCGTCTACGGCGTGGAAGCCTTCTTCGGCGAGGCCGGCGGCGCGCCGGTCGTGCATCCGCTCGACCTTTCCGGCCCGGCCGGCGGGTGATGCCCGCCATGTCGATCCCGCTCGCGCTGCTGGCGCTGCTGGCCGAAGCCGCGTTCGGCTATCCCGACCGGCTCTGGCGCGCCATCGGCCATCCGGTGACGTGGATCGGCAGGCTGATCGCCGCCCTCGACGCCGCGCTCAACGATCCCGCGCGTTCGGCCGCGCGGCGCAGGGCGGCCGGCGCGCTGGCGCTCGCCATCGTCGTCGCCGCGGCCGGCGGCGCGGCATGGGCCGCCCACCAAGCGATCGAGGCGATGCTGGGCGCCGGCGCGGGGCTCGCCGTCGCGGCCCTCCTCGCCTCATCGCTCCTCGCCCAGCGCAGCCTGGGCAGCCATGTCGGCGCGGTGGCGCGGGCGCTGGAGACGCGGGGGCTGGCGGCGGGCCGCGAGGCGGTGTCGCGCATCGTCGGCCGCGACCCGGAGGCGCTGGACGAGGCCGCCGTCGCCCGCGCCGCCATCGAGAGCCTGGCGGAGAACTTTTCCGACGGCGTCGTCGCGCCCGCCCTGTGGCTGGCCGTGGCCGGGCTGCCGGGCGCCGCCGCCTACAAGGCCATCAACACCGCCGACAGCATGATCGGCCACCGCACGCCGCGCCATCGCGATTTCGGCCGGGCGGCGGCGCGGCTGGACGATCTCGTCAACCTGCCGGCCTCGCGGCTGACGGCGCTGCTGGTCGCGGCCGCCTGCCCGCTGGTGCGCGGCGCCTCGGCGCGCGGCGCGTGGCGGGCGGTGCGGCGCGACGCGCGGCGCCACCGCTCGCCCAATGCCGGCTGGCCGGAGGCGGCCATGGCCGGCGCGCTCGGCCTTTCGCTCGCCGGGCCGCGCAGCTATGGCGGCGTCGCGGTCGAGGACGCCTTCATGGGCGAGGGCGGGCGGCGCGAGGCGACGCCGGCCGACATCCGCCGCGCGCTGGCGCTCTACCGCGCCGCCGACGCGCTGCTGGTCGTGCTTCTCGGGCTGTGCGCGGGACTGGTCCTCATCGCGCGCAGCTGAGCATTTCGTCGATGGAAAGATGCGCCTCCAGATGGGCGGCGAGCCCGTCGAGCGCGTCCTCCACCCCCTGCTCGTAGTCGAGCCCGGCGGCCGCGCCGCCCAGCCGCTCCAGCCATGCCGCGCGCTGGGCGTCGTCGGCGAACAGGCCGTGCAGATAGGTGCCCGCCACGAGGCCGCCGGCCGACACCGCGCCGTCGCGCCGTCCGCCGTCGAGCACGGCGAAGGGGCGGGCGCAGTCCGGCCCATCGGTCACGCCCATGTGCATCTCGTAGCCGCGCAGCGGCGCGCCGTCGGCGCTGCGGCCGGCGACCGCGCGCAGCGCCTTGTCGGGCGACAGCCGCGTCGCCACGTCGAGAAGGCCGAGCCCGTCGACGCCGCCCGGCGCGCCCTCGATGCCGGCGGGGTCCTCGATGCGGCGGCCGAGCATCTGGTAGCCGCCGCACAGGCCCAGCACATGGCCGCCGCGCCGCACATGCGCGGCGATGTCGATGTCGAAGCCCGCGCGGCGCAGCACGCCGAGGTCGGAGATGGTGGCCTTGGAGCCGGGGAGAAGCACCAGCCGCGCGTCGCCCGGCAGCGCCTGCCCCGGCCACACCCGCACCAGCTCGACGTCGGGCTCGGCCTCCAGCGGGTCGAGGTCGTCGAAGTTCGACAGGTGCGGCAGGATCGGCACGGCGACGCGCACGCGCCCCGTCGATGCCGCGCGCTCCGTCCTGCCGCCCAGCGCCAGCGCGTCCTCGGCCGGCAGCCGGCGCGCATCGGGGAAGTGCGGCACGAGGCCGAAGGAAGCCCAGCCGGTCAGCCGGGCGATCTCCGCCATGCCGGCGGCAAACAGCGCCGGATCGCCGCGGAAGCGGTTGACGATGAAGCCGCGGATCGTCGCCGCGTCGGCGGGGTCGATGACGTGGCGGGTGCCGGCGAGGCTGGCGATGACGCCGCCGCGCTCGATGTCGCCGACCAGCACCACCGGCACGCCCGCGGCGCGGGCGAAGCCCATATTGGCGATGTCGCCGGCGCGCAGGTTGATCTCCGAGGCGCTGCCCGCGCCCTCGACCAGCACGATGTCGGCCTCGCGCCTCAGCCGGCCGAAGCTGTCGAGCACATGCGCCATCAGCTCCCGCTTCAGGCTCTGATAGCGGGCGGCGTCGGCATTGGCGAACACCCGGCCCCGCACCACCACCTGCGCGCCGACGTCGCTCTGCGGCTTGAGCAGCACCGGGTTCATGTCGACGCCGGGCGCCACCCGCGCCGCGCGCGCCTGAAGCGCCTGGGCGCGGCCGATCTCGCCGCCGTCGGCGGTGACGGCGGCGTTGTTCGACATGTTCTGCGGCTTGAACGGCAGCACCTTCATGCCGCGATTGGCGAGCGCGCGCGAAAGCCCGGCGACGATCAGCGACTTGCCGACGTCGGAGCCGGTGCCCTGGAACATCAGCGCGCGGGCGGCCACGGTCCTAGAACTCGACGCCGGCCTGCGCCTTGACCCCGGCGGCGAAGTGGTGCTTCACCGCGCCCATCTCGGTGACGAGGTCGGCGGCCTCGACCAGCGCCGGCTTCGCGTTGCGCCCGGTCACCGCCACGTGCAGGTCCGGCCGCCGCGCCTTCAGCGCCGCCACCACCGCGTCGAGGTCGAGATAGTCGTAGCGCAGCGCGATGTTGAGCTCGTCGAGGATGACCAGCCCGAAGGACGGATCGGCCATCAGCGCGCACGCCTTGCCCCACGCCCGCTCCGCCGCCGCGATGTCGCGGGCCAGGTCCTGCGTGTCCCAGGTGAAGCCCTCGCCCATGGCGTGCCACTCGACCCGGTCGCCGAAGGCGGCGAGCGCCTCCTTCTCGCCGGTGTGGCGCGCGCCCTTGATGAACTGGACGACGCCGACGCGCCGGCCGTGGCCGAGCATGCGCAGCGCCAGCCCGAAGGCGGCGGTGGACTTGCCCTTGCCCGGCCCGGTGTTGACGATCAGCAGGCCCTTCTCGATGGTCTTGCCCGCCACCTCGGCGTCCTGCACCTCCTTGCGCTTCTGCATCTTCTTCCTGTGGCGCTCGGCCACGGCGGGAGCGATGTCCTTCATGTCATGCCCCCGTGCCGCAGGACGGGCTGCGGCGGGGCTGCGCGACGGGCGCGTCGGAAACGGCGTTCATGATGTCCCTCCGCCCTCCACCCGAGGGCAAGCGTTGCAACGGCGTCGCCGGCAGGTCTCCTGGCTCGCGGGTCGACGCCCGGCCCCGGCCTTCCCGGAACGCGCGTTCCAGTGGCTTTCAGGGGCGGGCTCTCCGCCTACAGTTGCGGGGGCAGCTACGGCTTCGGACGCGATCCCGACCGTATTCCCTCTGGTCCCTTCCGGGAACCGGCGACATCCGGCACAATAGTGCAAATCCGCCCCGCCGCAAGCCCGCCGCGGCGCGCCTGCGAGGAGCGGACGGAAGGGCGGGAACGCAGGCGGGGGGCGAGCGCCACGAAAGGACACCACCCATGGCCGACACCGCGAATGCACGCAACGCGCACGGCGCGTTCATCTGGTACGAGCTGATGACCACGGACGCCGACGCGGCCGCCGCCTTCTACGGCGACGTGCTCGGCTGGTCGTGCCGGCCCTTCGAGCCGGACGACGCCGGCGGCTACCGCCTGTTCTCCACCGGCGAGACCGAGGTCGCGGGCCTGATGGTCCTGCCCCCGGAGGGCGACTGCCCGGGCGGCGCGCCGGGCTGGATCGGCTATATCGGCGTCGACGACGTCGACGCCGCGGCGGCCGACCTTGCGGCCGACGGGGCGAGCGAGCTGGTGCCGCCCACCGACATCCCCGGCGTCGGCCGCTTCGCCGTGATCGCCGACCCGCAAGGGGCGGTGTTCACGATCATGCGCGGCGCGATGGAGGGCGAAAGCCGCGCCTTCTCGCCTCACGGCATCGGCCATTGCCAGTGGAACGAGCTTTCGACCGCCGACCCGCAGGCGGCGCTGGCCTTCTACGGCCGCCATTTCGGCTGGGAGAAGGGCGAGACCATGCCGATGGGCGAGATGGGCGACTACCAGATGCTCGACCTGGGCGGCCACAGCTTCGGCGCGGTCATGCGCGCCACGCCGCAGCAGCCGCAGCCGGGCTGGCTCTTCTATTTCGGCGTCGCCGACATCGACGCGGCCACGCGCAAGGCGACGGCCGGCGGCGGCGCGGTGCTGCACGGGCCGGCGGAAATCCCCGGCGGCGACTTCATCGTCGTCGCCGACGACCCGCAGGGCGCGCGCTTCGCCCTGGTCGGCCCGCGCAAGGCGGGGTGAGGCGCAGGGCCGGCGCTTTATCCGCCGGCCGCGGCCGGAAGCTCGACCTCGGCGGACAGGCCGCCGAGGGACGAGCGTTCGAGCCGCAACTCGCCGCCATAGGCGTCGGCGATGTCGCGGACGATGGCGAGCCCGAGGCCAGCGCCGGCGCCGGCGACGTCGAGCCGGACGCCGCGCAGCACGGCTCTGGCGCGGTCCGGGTCCGCGAGCCCCGGGCCGTCGTCCTCGACCGCGAGAAGGTCGCGGCCGCGCTCGCGGTGTGCCGTCACCCGCACCAGCGAGCCGGCGTGGCGGGCGGCGTTCTCGATCAGGTTGCCCAGCAGCTCGGCCAGATCCTGCGGGTCGACGGCCACGGCCATGTCCGGCGGCGCGGCGTTGTCGAAGCGCACGCGCGCCCCGTCCGGCGTGCGCTCCAGCGTGCGCACGATGTCGGCGGCGACGCGGGCGACGAGCGGCCGCGCCGAGGGGCGGCCGTGGCGGATGCGCGCGCGGGCGAGCTCGCGGTCCATGTGCCGGCCCATGCGCTGGGCAAGCTCGCCGATGTCGCGCGCCAGCGCGGTCTCGCCCTTCTCGCGCAGGCGCTCGATGTCGGCGGCGAGCGCGGTGAGCGGCGTCTTCAACCCGTGGGCGAGGTCGGCGGCGCGGTCGCGGGCGCGCGCGATCTCGCGCTCCTGCGCCTCCAGCAGCGAGTTGACCTCCGCCACCAGCGGCGCGACCTCGGCCGGGCCGTCGGCCTCCAGCCGGCGCGCCGTTCCCGCCCGCACCCGGCCCAGCGCCGCGCGCACCGTGTCGAGCGGCCTGAGGCCCGCGCCGATCTGGACGGCGAAGCCGGCGAGCAGCACGACGCCGAGCACGCCCAGCGCCGGCGCGAGGTCGCGCGCGAAGCCGCGGCGCAGCACGTCGATCTCGCCGCGGTCGATGGCCACGCCCACGCGCACGAGGCGATCCGCCTGCGCGACCGGGACGATGACGGCGCGCTCGTGGACGAGCAGCGCCGCGCCGTCCGGCCCGGGGATGCGGCGCACGCGCGCCGCGCCCGGCGCGACGGGGCCGGGCGGCAGGGCGAGCGTCTCGTTCCACAGCGAGCGCGACGAAAGGCGCTGGCCGCCGGCGGCGTCCTCGACCTGCCAGTAGAGCCCGCCAAGCACGCGCGTGAAGCGCGGGTCGGACGGCTCGCGCTCCAGCGACATGCGCCCGGCGCCGTCGAAGCGGATCGCGCCGACGAGCTGCTGGAGATGGGTGTCGAGCTCCTGCCCGACGCGGCGCTCGAGATGGCGGGCAAACAGCGCCGTCAGGCCGAGCCCGGCCGCGACCATGGCCACGGCCACCACGGCGACGGCGAAGACGAAGAGCCGGAACCGCAGCGACCGCGCCATCCGCATCGCGCCGCCCGTCAGCCCGCGATGGTGTAGCCGAAACCGCGCCGGGTCTCGATCAGGCTTTGCGGCAGCTTGCGCCGGGCCCGGCCGATCAGCACCTCGACGGCGTTGGATTCGCGCTCGAAATGCACGGATTGCAGGTGGTCGGCCAGCTCCTGCTGCGGCACGACGCGGCCCTTGTTGAGCATCAGATAGGCGACGAGCCGGTATTCCTGCGGCGACAGCGCCACCGGCACGCCGCGCACCGAAACCCGCATCTGGCGCGTGTCGAGCACGGCCACGCCGGCGGCGACGGTGGCGGCGGCGTGGCCGCTCGAGCGCCGGATGATGGCGCGCAGCCGCGCGATCAGCTCGTCCATGTGGAAGGGCTTGGGCAGGTAGTCGTCGGCCCCGGCGTCGATGCCCTCGACGCGCTCGCTCCACGAGCCGCGCGCGGTCAGCACCAGCACCGGCAGGTCGCGCCCGGCCTCGCGCCAGCGCTTGAGGATGGAGAGCCCGTCCATGTGCGGCAGGCCCAGATCGAGGATCGCCGCGCCGTAGGTCTCGGTGTCGCCGAGGTGCCAGCCGTCCTCGCCGTCGGCCTCGGCGTCGACCACGAAGCCGGCCGCCTCGAGAGCGCGCGCGACGTCGAGGCGGATGCGGGCGTCGTCTTCCACCAGCAACACGCGCATGCTCAGTCGTCCACCTCCTGCTTCAGGATCTCGCCGGTGCGCGCGTCGACCTCGATCTCGACGCGGCGGCCGCGCGCGTCGACATAGTAGACCTCGTAGACGAAGCCGTCATCGTCGTCGTCCAGCTCGATCTCGACGATCTCGCCGCCGCCAAGCCTTTCCTGGAGCAGGCGCAGCATCTGGCCGATGGGCATGACGCCCTCGGGCGGCCGGCGCTCGCCGGAACGGGCGGCCCAGGGAAGGGCGAGGGCAAGCAGGAGCGTGAAGACGAGGACGCGCATGCGCCGATCCTGCCGGGGCCCGGATGACAGAACGCTGACAGCGGCGATCAGGCGCCTGTCATGCGCGCCCTGCGACAAGGGCGGGGTCGACGAAACGACACGCCATGCGACAGGAAAGGAACAGACCATGCGCATTTTCACCGCCCCCGCCGCCGTTCTCGCAACCGCCCTCGCCGCCCCGCTGCTGCTCGGCGCGGCGCTGCCCGCGGCCGCCGACACGCGCTGCCCCGTCCACCCCCGCGACCAGTGGATGAGCGTGGCGGCCATGGCCGAGAAGGCGGCCGCGCTGGGCTACACGGTGCTGGGCGTCGAGCCCGACGACGGCTGCTACGAGGTCAAGGCGCGCGACGCCGGCGGCAACCGGGTCGAGGTGAAGTTCGACCCCGTCAGCGGCGCGGTGGTCGCGATCGAGCACGACGACTGACGCCGGCTGCCGGGCCGGCCGCGAGGCCCCGGAGCCTCGCGGCGGCCTCGCACCCGGCGAGAGCGCCGGGCTGACGCGGCATCTGGACACGCTCAGGCGCCCGATCCGGGCCGGGCTCGCCGGGCGCGGGCAAGGGTAGCCCGGCCGGCCGGGAACGGGGCGGGGAATCCGCGTCGCGATAAATTTTAAGCTTGAAATTTCTATCGGGCGAGTTCACGCTCGGGCACCACAGGGAGGGTGGAGCGGGCCGGCGTGCGCGGCCCTTCGCCCGCGAGGAGGAAGCGTCATGCGAGCAGCGTGCATCGGCGGCCAGCCATGGCCGAGGCAGCGCCTGCCGGCGCGCCGCCGGCACGAGACGAACCGCGCCTGCGCGGCGGCGGGCGGGCCGCGATGACGCGACGCCGGCACGCCCTCGTCACCGGCGCCGGCAGCGGCATCGGCAAGGCGGTCGCGCTGCGGCTGGCGGAGGCGGGGCACGCCGTGTCGCTGGCCGGCCGCCGCGCCGCGCCGCTGGAGGCGGCCGCCGCCGGGATCGCCGCGTCCGGCGGCGAGGCGCTGGCGCTCGCCGGCTTCGACGTCACCGACGGGACCGCGATCGAGGCCGGCGTCGGCCGCGCCGTCGAGGCCTTCGGCGACATCGCCGTGCTGGTCAACTGCGCCGGCGAGGCGCCGTCGGCGCCGTTCGAGAAAACCGGCGCCGATGTCTGGCACAGGGTCCTCGCGACAAACCTCACCGGCGTCTTCCTGACCGCGCAGGCCGCCCTGCCCTCGATCCGGCGGGCCGGCGCCGGGCGCATCGTCAACATCGCCAGCACGGCCGGCCTGACCGGCTACGCCTACGTGTCGGCCTATTGCGCCTCCAAGCACGGCGTGGTCGGGCTGACGCGGGCGCTGGCGCTGGAGCTGGCGCGCACAGACATCACCGTCAACGCCGTCTGCCCCGGCTTCACCGACACGCCGCTGCTCGACGCCGCCGCGCGCACCATCGCCGGCAAGACCGGCCGCTCGCCGCAGGAGGCGCGGGCGAGCCTTTCCCGCGGCAACCCGCAGGGCAGGCTGGTCGCGCCGGAGGAGGTCGCCCATGCCGTCCTGTGGCTGGCCTCGCCGGAGGCGGCGTCGATCACCGGGCAGGCGGTCGCGGTGGCCGGCGGCGAGGTGATGACCGGCTGAACCGAAACGACCCCGCCAACGATTGCGAGGATGCAAGCACGATGACCAACGCGATGCAGGCGAAGAAGCGGCCGTTCAGGGGCCACAAGGCGACCCATTTCCGCTTCGAGACGGACGGGGACGGCCGGGTCGCCACCATCACGCTCGACCGGCCGCACAAGAAGAACCCGCTGACCTTCGAGAGCTACGAGGAGCTGGGCGAGCTGTTCCGCGCGCTCCACAAGGCCAGCGACGTGCGCGCGGTGGTGCTGACGGGCGCGGAGGGCGACTTCTCCTCCGGCGGCGACGTGTTCGACATCATCGAGCCGCTGACGGCGATGAAGATGCCGGAACTTCTCGCCTTCACGCGCATGACCGGCGACCTTGTGCGGCAGATCCGCGCCTGCCCGCAGCCGGTGATCGCGGCGGTGGACGGCATCTGCGCCGGCGCGGGCGCGATCCTGGCCATGGCCGCCGACCACCGGCTGGCGACGCCGGAGACGAAGACGGCGTTCCTGTTCACCCGCGTCGGGCTGGCCGGCGCCGACATGGGCGCGTGCGGCATCCTGCCGCGCATCATCGGCCAGGGGCGCGCGGCCGAGCTGCTGTTCACCGGCCGCGTCATGACGGCGGCCGAGGGCCACGCCTGGGGCTTCTACAACCGCATCGTCGAGCGGGACGCGCTCGCCGGCGAGGCGCGGCACTTCGCGCGCAACCTCGCCGACGGCCCGTGGTTCGCCCATTCCATGACCAAGAGGATGCTCGACCAGGAATGGTCGATGGGCATCGAGGAGATCATCGAATCGGAGGCGCAGGCGCAGGCGATCTGCATGGCCACCGGCGACTTCCGCCGCGCCTTCGAGGCGTTCGCCGCCAGGGCCAGGCCGGCATTCGAGGGAGACTGAGCCATGACCGCCCATCCCGCCGGCGCAGGCCGCGCCCCGTCCCGCGAGCATCTCGACTGGCCGTTCCTCGGGCCGGAGCACCGGGAGCTCGCCCGCGCGCTCGACGCCTTCGTCGCCGGCGGCGGCCTCGGCGCCATCGACCACGGCGACGCCGACGAAGCCTGCAAGGCGCTGGTGAAGCGGCTGGGCGCAGCCGGCTTCCTGCGCCATTGCGTGCCGGCCGCCCATGGCGGCGCGTCGGAGGCCATCGACAGCCGGGCGCTGTGCGTCATGCGCGAGACGCTCGCCTTTCACGACGGGCTGGCCGACTTCGCCTTCGCCATGCAGGGGCTGGGCACCGGGGCGATCAGCCTCGCCGGTTCAGACGCGGTGAAGGCCGCCATCCTGCCGGAGATCGCGCGCGGCGGGCTGATCTCCGCCTTCGCGCTGACGGAGCCGCAGGCCGGCTCCGACGTCGCCGCCATGGCGGCCACGGCGCGGCGCGACGGCGACGGCTACGTCCTCGACGGCGAGAAGGTCTTCATCTCCAACGGCGGCATCGCCGACGTCTACAGCGTGTTCGCGCGCACCGGCGAGGCGCCGGGCACGCGCGGCATCTCCGCCTTCGTCGTCTTCGCCGGCACGCCGGGCTTCACCGTCGCCGAGCGGATCGAGACCATCGCGCCGCATCCGCTGGCGCGCATCCGCTTCGAGGGCCTTCGGGTTCCCGCCTCGCACATGCTGGGCGCGCCCGGCGAGGGCTTCAAGGTGGCCATGCGCACGCTCGACATCTTCCGCCCCTCGGTGGCGGCGGCCGCGCTCGGCTTCGCGCGCCGCGCGCTCGACGAGGCCGTCGCCCACGCACGGTCGAGGAAGATGTTCGGCGCCACGCTGGCCGACCTGCCGACGGCGCAAAGCACGCTGGGCGAGATGGCGACCGCCATCGACGCCGCCGCGCTGCTGACGCTGCGCACCGCATGGCGGCGCGACGTGCAGAAGCTGGCGACGACGCGCGAGGCCGCGATGGCCAAGATGACGGCGACCGAGAACGCGCAATGGGTGATCGACCAGGCGTTGCAGCTGTTCGGCGGGCGCGGCGTGCGCGTCGGCGAGATCACCGAGCGCCTCTATCGCGAGATCAGGGCGCTGCGCATCTACGAGGGCGCCACCGAGGTCCAGAAGCTCATCATCGGCCGCGAGATGATGAAGGCGGCGGCCGCGGCCGCCCGTTGAACCGGAGAACGACATGAGCCTGACCAAGCCGCCCGAACCAGCCGCCGCCGGCCACCGCGTGCTCCAGCCCGAGGGATGGGCGAGGCCCGTCGGCTACTCGAACGGCATCGAGGCGCGCGGCCGCACCGTCTATGTCGGCGGGCAGATCGGCTGGACCGGACAGGGCAGGTTCGAGGCGCGCGACCTGCCGGGCCAGGTGCGCCAGACGCTGGAGAACATCGTCGCCATCCTGGCCGAGGCCGGCGCCGGCCCGCAGCACGTCACCGCCATGACCTGGTACGTGACCGACCGCAAGGCGTATTCGTCGTCGCTCAAGGAGATCGGCGCGGCATACAAGGCCGTCATGGGCCGCAACTTCCCGACCATGGCCGTGGTCGAGGTCTCCGGCCTCGTCGAGGACGAGGCGCTGGTCGAGATCCAGGCGGTCGCCGTCGTCCCGGACTGACGGCGGCCTCGCGTTCCGCGTAACGCCGGAATCCATATTTCGGGACACCGGGGCGGGCGCGCCCCTGCGGCGGCGGGCCCGGCGCGGGGCGGGGGCTTGCGGGCGGCGGCGGCGGCGTCTATTGGGTGCGCCGTTCCCCTGCGGCCTCCCTCACCTCGGCAGGACCGGCATGACCATCGGGTTGACGCACGCAGACCCCTATATCCGGGCCGCCGTGCTGTTCGGGTTCTCCGACCAGGCAAGGCAGGCCGGGGGCGACCCGTTGCTGCTGGTCGAGCGCGCGGGCCTCGACCCCGCCGCCCTGACCGATCCCGACATGCTGATCTCGTGGCAGCGGCTGGGCGTGCTGATGGAGCTGGCGGCGGCGCAGCTTTGCAGGCCCTCCTTCGGCATCGAGTGGGCGCTCAGCATACCGCCGCACTTCCCCAATGTCGGCCCGGTGGTGTTCATGGCCCAGCTCGTCGGCACGCTCGGGGAGTGGATCGACCAGGGCGCGCGCTACTGGCGCTACCACACCAACGCCTATCTGGTGCAGCTCATCGACGACGGCGTGTCGGACGCCGTGACCATGCGCTTCTGGCAGAACCCGCTGATCATGCCGCCGCGCCAGCCGATGGAGCACATCGCCGCCTATGCCTGCAATCTGGCGCGGGTGGTCACCGGCCTTCCCCACGAGAGCCCGCTCGCCATCCGCTTCAGGCATCAAAGGCCGCAGGACACCAGCCTGCACGACGAGGTGTTCCGCTGCGCGCTGCATTTCGAGGCCGAGCACACCGAGATCGTCTTTGCCCGCCGCCTGCTCGACAGCCCGACCAGGGGCCGGCTCAAGCCGCTCAAGGCGATCGTCGACAGCTTCATCCGCTACCGCATCCGGCGGATGCCGCTCTACGACCAGTCGATCCGCGCGACGGTCGAGATGGCGATCCTGAGCGTGATCGGCACCGGCTCCTGCACCAAGGAGTTCGTCGCCGGCTCGATGGGCATCTCGCCCAAGAAGCTGCAACGGCTGCTGGCGCACGAGGGAACCTCGTTCTCCGACCTGCTCGACCGGACGCGGCACACGCTGGCCTGCCGCATGCTCGGCCAGACGGGCGTGCCGGTCGCCAGCGTCGCCGGCCTGCTCGAATATTCCGCGACCACGGCGTTCACCCTCGCCTTCAAGCGCTGGACGGGGCTGACGCCGCGCGACTACCGCAAGAAAGCCGGGATCGCGGTGGCGCAGGACGAGGCCGCCGGGGGCTGAGCGGAGCCCGCTTCCACGCGGCGCGGCGGCGGGAACCTATGCCGCCGCCCGCGATTGTACTATATGGCGGGATCGCAGGCCGGGGGCGCAAGCCGGGCCGGCAGAGGGCCACTGCGGTCGTTCCACTCGGCACGGATGAATCCAGGCATGCTTTCCGATGTTGTCGGCGTAATCCAGACGGCGCTCGCGCCCGTCTTCCTCCTGGCGGGCACCGCCGCCTTCCTCGGCGTCTACACCGGCCGTCTGGCCAGGCTGGCCGACCGGGTCAACACCGTGGCGGGCGACCGGCTGGAAGCGGCCGGCTCGGGCCGGCCGGTCGAGCACGACCCGCGCCAGTTGAGATACCTGCAACGGCGCACGCTCGCCCTCGAGGTCGCGGTGATCCTGGCGACGCTGTCGGGGTTCTGCACCTGCCTGTCCGTTCTCGCCCTCCTCGGCGGGGCGATGGGCAGGGAGCTGAGCGAGGCGGCGCTGTTCTGGTTCTTCGGCGCGGCCGTCGCCTCGCTGCTCGGGTCGTTCGTCGCCTTCCTGTTCGAGATATTCTCGGCGTGCTTCAGCATGATCGCGCAGATCTACTCGGCCGGGCGCGCGGGCAGGTGACGGCCCCTGTTTCGCCCCAGCCTCCCCGCCCGTCCTCGCCTCGCGCGATGCCGGATTGAAATCCGCGCATTCTGACGCTATATAGCGTCATTATGAATGGCATTGGTGACCGGAGGTGCGCGCCATGGGTCTTGCCCGCTATGCCGACGACGGCCTCTTCTCGCCGCGCAAGATCGCGGACGCCCTGCGCACGACGAGCGAGGAGATCGCCCGCTCTGCCGGGCTCGGCAAGGATGCGATCCAGCGCAAGGACCGCATCCGCTCCGACAGGACGCAGCGCCGGCTGCGCGAGATGACGGAGATCGTCAACAAGGTCGAGCCGCGCTTCGGCTCGGCGCTGATGGCCTATGCCTGGTACCGCTCCGAGCCCCTGCCCGGCTTTTCCGGCATGACGGCGATGCAACTGGTGCGTGACGGCCGCGCCGGCGAGGTGCTCGACTATATCGACGCCGTCGACGCCGGCGTCCACGCCTAGTCCCCCCGATGCGTTTTCAGGGCGCGCTCTACCGCGCGCTGAACCCGGTCCATGCGCGCCAGCCCCTGTCGGGCCGCGGCGCCGAGCTTTACGGCGGCCGCTTCAACCGGAAGGGGACGCCGGCGCTCTATACGTCGCTCGCCATCATGACGGCGCTGCGGGAAGCCAACCGGGTCGGCAGCCTGCAACCGACGACGCTGGTGTCCTACGACGCGGATATCGGGCGCGTCTTCGACTGCCGCGACGAGGCGGCCCTGCGCGCGTGGGACATGGACGCCGGCGCGCTCGCGGACCCGGCCTGGCGCGACCGGATGAAGGCGACCGGGGAGGCCGGCACGCAGGCCTTCGCGCGAAGGCTCGCGGCGGCGGGCTGGCACGGGCTTCTCGTGCGCAGCTTCGCCCCCGGCGCCACCGGCGACGACCTCAACCTCGTCCTGTGGAGATGGGGCGACGCCGCGCCCTGCCGCCTGACCCTGATCGACGACGAGGGCCGCCTGTCGCGGTAGCGACCGGGCTTGGTTGTCGCGGTAGCGACCGGGCTTGGTTGTCGCGGTAGCGACCGGGCTTGGTTGTCGCGGTAGCGACCGGGCTTGGTTGTCGCGGCAGCGGCCGGGCTCAGTCCGCCGCGGCCTCGCGCTGGCGGCGGAACCGGGCCGGCGTCAGCCCCGTCCAGCGGCGGAACGCCTTGGCGAAGGCGCTTTCGTCGGAGAAGCCCAGCGCCTCGGCGACGTCGCGCAGATGGCCGCCGCCGCGCAGCCGCTCCGTCGCGATGGCGCGCAGGCTGGCGTCGCGCAGCAGCTTGAACGAGGTGCCCTCCTCGGCCAGCCGGCGGTTGAGATGCCGGCCGCTGAGGTTGAGCCGCTCGGCGACGCGCTCCTTGCCCCAGCGCGGATTGGTCCGGATGAGGCGCTGCACCTCGGCGGCGAGGCTTGCCTGGCCGAGCTCGGCCAGCATCCTGTCGGTCAGCTGGCGCAGATGCTCGCGCAGCGTGCTGTTGGCCTGGATCAGCGGCAGGTCGAGCTGGGAGGGGTCGAACATCAGCGCGTTGTCCGGCGCGCCGAAGCTCAGCGGGATGCGCAGCAGCGCGCGATACTCGCCGGGCGCGCCGAGCGGCTGGTGGGCGAGGCTGAGGCCGGCCGGCCGGAACGCGCCGCCCGTCGCCCAGATGCTGAGCCGCAGCAGGCCCGCAAGCACCGCCTCGACCCGCTCGGCCTGCCGCAGCGCCAGATGCGGCCGGTAGCGGACGGCGACGAGGTCGCCGTCGTTGTCGACCACGAAATCGCCGCCCTCGCCGACGATGGGCGCGACCTCGGCAAGCTGCTCCAGCGCCTCGCCCAGCGTGTCGCAGGAGGCGAGCAGCATGCCGGCGCAGTCGAGATGGCCGGCCTGCAATTCGAGGCCCAGGCGCAGGCCGGCGAGCGGATCGGCGCTGGCGCCGCAATAGGCGTCCCACAGAAGGTCGAGCGTGGCCAGCGGCAGCCGCGCATGGTCCTCGACCGCCCGGCGCAGGTCGGCGGGCAAGGCGAGCGCCAGCCGGTCGGCGCTCTGGATCACCGCGCGCGCATAAAGCCGGTTGACGCTGAAGAGATCCTCGCTCATGGCCCGAATTGCCGCCTGCCCGTCCTGTTTGACACGTTACGGCCACGTCTCCGCTCAGGTAAGCTTCACGTTAGTAGAGCATATTCCGGGATCGGGCCAGTGGCCCCGGCCCCCGGGAAGGCGACTGTCGGGGGGAATCCATGACTGAGATGAAAGGGGGCGAGCTTCTCGCCCGCATGCTGCACGCCGAGGGCGTCGAGCGCGTGTTCGGCATCATCGACGGCACCTATTTCGGCTTCTATTCGGCGCTTCACCGGCTCGGCATCGAGATCGTCACGCCGCGCCACGAGACCAGCGCCGCGCATATGGCCGGCGCCTATGCCCGGCTGACGGGAAGGCTCGGCGTGTGCATGGCCTCCAACGGGCCGGGGGTGGCCAACCTCCTGCCCGGCCTGGTCGTCGAGCAGGCGGAAGGCAACCGGGTGCTCGCCATCACCAGCGCCCGCCGCCCGGCGATCATGTATCCCGACCGCGGCGGGGCCTATCAGTGCTTCGACCAGGCCGGCGTCATCGGCCGCATCGGCAAGTGGAGCGCGGCCGTCTCGTCCTTCGAGCGCATCCCGGAGCTGGCGCGCAAGGCGCTCCGCGCCTGCTGGGAGGGCCGGCCCGGCGTCGTCCATCTCGACGTGCCCGAAACGCTGATGAACGGCAAGTTCAAGGCGCCCGCGGCGTGGAAGCCCGCGCAGTACCGCCGCACGGCGCCCATGCCCGCGCCGGACGATCAGGTCGAGCTTGCCGCGCGCTGGCTGGCGCAAGCCGACGCGCCGATGATCCATGCCGGCAGCGGCGTCGTCCACGCCCGCGCCTTCTCCGAGCTCGAGCGGGTGGCGGCGCTGCTCCACGCCCCGGTGACGACGAGCTGGGCCGCGCGCGGCGCCCTGCCCGAGACCTCGCCGCTCGCCGTGCCGATGCCGCACGTCAAGATCAACCACAAGGTGCGCAACGAGGCCGACGTGGCGCTGATCCTGGGCTCGCGCCTCGGCGAGACCGACTGGTGGGGCAAGCCGCCCTACTGGCGCGACCCGGCCGGGCAGCGCACGGTCCAGGTCGACCTCGACGGGGCGAATCTCGGCCTGAACAAGCCGGCCGACCTGCCGGTGCTGGCCGACGTGAAAGGGTTCCTCGCGGCGCTGGCCGAGCGGCTGGAGAAGGCGGCGATCCCCGGCCTCGACGCCCGCAGGCGCCGCATGGAGGGCTATGCAAGGCTGATGGCCGACGAGCGCGCCGGCTGGGACAAGGCGCTCGCCGACATGGCCGAGCCGATGAACCCGGCGCATATCGCCGCCATCTGCGACGAGCTTTTCCCGCAGGACAGCGTGCTGGTGGCCGATGGCGGCAACGCGGCGGTGTGGGCGATGTTCTACCACAAGGCGCGGGTGCCGAACCGCATCCTGTCCACCTTCCGCTTCGGCATGCTGGGGGCCGGCATGGCGCAGGCGGTGGGCGCGGCGGTCGCCTGCCCGGACGTCCCGGTGTGCTGCATCATCGGCGACGGCGCCTTCGGCTTCCACCCGCAGGAGGTCGAGACGGCCGTGCGCAACAAGGCGCGGGTGATCTGGATCGTGCTGTGCGACAAGCAGTGGGGCATGGTCAAGATCAACCAGCAGTTCATGCTGCGCCCCTTCAAGACCATGCTGTTCAGGAAGCTCGGCGAGCACGAGACGATCAAGGCCGACCTCGGCGAGATCCGCTTCGATCTCCTCGCGCAGTCGATGGGCGCGCATGGCGAGCGCGTCTCCTCGGCGGCCGGGCTCCGCGCCGCGCTGCAACGCGCGCTCGACAGCGGCGGCGCGGCGGTGATCCATGTCGATGTCGACCCGGTCAAGCACATGTGGGCGCCGGGCCTGATCCACTTCAAGAAGATGCACGAGGAGCCGGCCGGCTGACCCTTCCCGGTCCGGCCGGTCCGGGCAAAGCCTCAGCCCGGCAGCGCCAGCAGCGCGCCGGTGACGGCCAGAAGCGCGAAGACGAGCTGGCGGAAGCGCCGCTCGTCGATGCGGCTGTGCAGCCATTCGCCGGCGACGAGGCCGACCAGCACCACCGGCAGGTAGGTCGCCAGCCGGGGCAGGTTGGGGATCAGGCTGCCGTCGAGCAGGAAGATGATCGTGAGCAGGCCGTTGAGCGCCAGCCAGACCGCGATCAGCGTCGCGCGCAGCCGCGCCTTGTCGAGCGGCGTGCCGGCCAGCCCGTAGACGAGGAGCGGCCCGCCCGAGGCGAACAGGCCGTGGCTGACGCCGGCGGCGAGCATGAGCCCGCGCGTCGCCGCCCGGCCGTGGCGCACGGCGGCGGCGCCGCGCAGCATCCGCCACAATTCGCGCCCCGCGAACCAGACGACGAGCAGGCCGAACAGGGACTTCAGCAGCGCGCCCTCCAGCGCCGGGCGCATGAGGTAGCCGATCACCGTGCCCGCCGCCATCAGCGGCAGGATCAGCCGGAACAGCGTCGGCAGGTGGATGCGGCGGCGGTGGCGCAAGGTGAGATAGCCGCTCTGGGCGATGTTGAGCGGCACCAGCACCGGCAGAAGCTCGGGGATCGGCAGGAACAGCGCGCCCAGCGACAGGGCGATGACGATGCTGCCGAAGCCGGTCACGGCCTCGACCGTGTAGGCGAGAAGGATGAAGGCTCCCAGAAGGAGCCAGGGATCGATCACTGGCGAAGCTCCACCGCGAACTTGCGCGTCATCAGCCGCTGGTAAAGGTCGGGCGCGAGCCGCCACAGCAGGCTGGCCGCGACGCTCGCGCGGTCGGAATAGACGCGACGCTTGCGCTTTTCCAGGGCCACGGCGATGCGCTCGGCCATCCAGCCGGCGTCCTTCGGCGTGCCGACGGTCGAGCGGGCGTGGCGGGCCGGCCGCCCGTCATGGCCGAGCGCGTTGGCCTCGATCGGCGTGTCGAGAAAGCTGGGATAGGCCATCAGCACGTGGATGCCGAGATGCCGCTGCTCGCAGCGCAGCACCTCGAAGGATTGCGCCAGCGCGGCCTTGGCCCCGCAATAGCCGGCGCGGCCGAGCACCGGCATGAAGCCGGCCATCGAGCCGATATTGACGATCGCGCCCCGGTGCGCCTGCAACTGCGGCAGCGCGGCGAGCGCCAGCTCCAGCGGCGCCTGCCAGTCGACCCGCATCACCTTGCGCAGCACCTCCGGGTCGGTCTTCGCCGCGAGCGAGCGGTGCGTGATGCCGGCATTGTTGACCAGCACGCCGACGCCGTCGAAGCGGGCCTGCGCGCGGGCCAGAAGCGCCTCCTGATGGGCGGTGTCGGTGATGTCGCCGGCCATGCAGGCGATGCGGCCCGCATCGCCCAGCTCCTGCGCCACGGCGCGCAGCGGCGCCTCGTCGAGATCGGCCAGCAGGAGATCGTGGCCGCGCCGCCAGAAGGCGCGGGCGAGCGCCCGCCCCAGCCCGCCGCCGGCGCCGGTGATCAGCGTGCAGCTCACAGCTCGCCCCTCGCGCGCGCGTGCTCGACATAGAAGCGGAAGGTCTCCTGCGAGGTCTTGCGCGGCCGGTAGCCGAACTCCTCCTTCAGCCTGCGGTTGGAAAGCACCGGCCGATAGCGCAGGAAATCGACCTGCTCCGGGCCGTAGCGGCCGACGCCCAGCCGGCGGCCGCACCACAGCGCCGCCCTGACGAGGCCGGCCGGCAGCGTCAGCACCGGCTTGCCGAGGATGGCGGCGATCTCGCGCACCGTCAGCGCGCCGTCGCCGGCGAGGTTGTAGATGCCGCTCCTGTCGCCGCGCAGGCCGTGCTCGATGGCCGCGACCACGTCCTCGTCCCAGATGAAGACGAAAGGCGAATCGCTGCCGCGGATGGCGAGCAGGCGCCTTGCCCGGAACAGGTTTGTGATGAGGTTCCTCGTCGTCGCGCCGAGGATGGTGCCGGGGCGAAGCACGAGCTGGCGAAGCCGCGGGTGCCTTTCCCGGTAATCGGCCAGCATCTCCTCGATCCGCCGCTTGTGGTCGGAATAGGCGAAGTCCGGGTTGCCGCGCAGCTTCTGGTCCTCGTCGATCCATGGCGGGTTGTCGGCGTGGTAGCCGTAGGCCGCGCCCGAGCTGGTGACGGTTATGTGCCCGACGCCGGCCGCAAGGCTGCACTCCAGCACGTTCCTGGTGCCGTTGACGTCGATGTCGAACTCGCGGGCGCGGTCGCCGCCGGCGTCGAGCACGGACGCCAGATGCACGACATGGGTGATGGCCTGCTCCTTCAGAAGGTCCGCCAGCGCCGGGTCGCGCACGTCCATCCGGCACACGGCGAAAGGCAGGTCCGGCCGCGGGCGGATGTCGGTGCCCACGACGCGAAGGTCCCGCGCCAGCCGGCTGCCGAGCAGGCCGCCGACATAGCCGGCCGCCCCGGTGATGAGCACCCTTGCCGTCATGGGCGCCGTTGCGCCGCGGCCGCGACGGGATCGCGGGCCGGGATGCGCGCCCAGATGCTGGCCAGCGTCAGGCCGGAAACCAGATGCCACACGCCCCAGAAGGCGGTTATCAGCATCATGCCGCCGGCGTCGGGCATGAAGGTGAACAGGATCACCAGCCCGAGGCCGGAATTCTGGATGCCGACCTCCAGCGTCACCGCGCGCCTGTCGGGCGTGTCGAGCCGCATCAGGCGGCCCATCGCCGCGCCCAGCAGCAGCGCCATCGTGTTGTGGGCGACGACCAGCCAGAAGAAGGTGTTGAAGCGCTCGACGAACAGCGTGAAATTGTTGCTGAAGGCGATGGCGACGAAGGCGAGGAAGACGAGAAGCGCGAAGATGCGCAGCGGCGGCTCGGTCTTCGCGGCAAGGCCGGGGAAGCGCCGGCCCACCGCCATGCCGATCAGCAGTGGCAGGCCGAGGACGACCAGCACCAGAAGCACGATGTCGCCGGCATCGACCGCGATCGAGACCAGCAGGTCGCGCGTATGCGGGTTGAGCCAGCCGTAGAACGCGAAGTTGAGCGGCGTCAGCACGGTGGCGGCCAGGCTCGACACCGCCGTCATGCTGACCGAGACGGCGACGTTGCCGCGCGCGAGCCACGTCATGATGTTGGAGAACGCCCCGCCCGGACAGGCGGCGACGAGGATCATGCCGAGCGACAGCTCCGGGTCGATCTCGAGGAACCATGTCGCGAGGCAGGTCGCCGCCGGCAAAAGCAGGAACTGGGCGAACAGGCCGGCGAAGACCGGCCTCGGCTGGGTGACGACCAGCCTGAAATCGGCCGGCCGGAGCGTCAGCGACACGCCGAACATCATCAGCGCCAAGAGCACGTTGAGGACGACGAGGCTGGCAGGGTCGAACTGGATGGGGACGGGACCGCTCATTCTTGCACCTCACGCTGCCTTTTCGATGGTGGATGCGCCCGGCGCCACGGCCGCCAGCTGCCGGCGCAGCTCGCCGGCGTGACCGGCGAGCGCGGCGCGGTAGCTGTCCTTGTGGACGTAGTAGGCCATGCGCTCGAGATCGAGATAGCCGTAGCCGCCGTCGATGCGGGCGGCGGCCAGGCGCGCTTTCGCCTCCTTCAGCCGCGCGGCGGCGGGCACGCCCCCGGCCCGCCCGCGGATGTAGAGCGCCACCAGCTCCGCCTGCTCGTTGCGCCCTTCCCAGCCGAGGCCGGCGGCCTCGACCATGCCCATCATGAACAGGTTGTCGTGGCGTGGGTGGAAGACGTTGAGATAGAGAAGCGGCGCGCCGGCTCCCTCCGGCCAGTTCAGCTCCGCCCGGTCGATGAACGGGTAGTCGAGCCTGTAGCCGGTCGCGAGCAGGATCAGGTCGTATTCGCCGCGGCTTCCATCGGCGAACACCACCGCGTCGCCGTCGAGCCGGGCGACGTCGCCGCGCGGGACGATGTCGCCCTGCCCGATATGGTGCAGGATCAGCGAGTTCATCACCGGATGCGATTCGTACATCTTGTAGTCGGGGTCGGGCAGGCCGTATTGCGAGGGCCGGCCCATCACCGCGCGCACCAGCGCCGCGTCGAGGAGCTGCTTGAGCCGGCGCGGCAGCCTCACCCTGCCGCCCAGCGTGTCGGTCGGCCTGCCGAAGATGAACTTCGGCACGAAGTAGTAGCCGCGCCTGACCGAGATGTCGACGCTGGCGGCATGGTGGACGGCGTCCACCGCGATGTCGGCCCCCGAATTGCCGCAGCCGACCACCAGCACCCGCTGGCCGGCGAGCTGCGACGGGCTGCGATAGCCGGCCGCGTGCATCAGCGTGCCGGCAAACTCGCCCTCGAAGCGCGGCACGTTGGGATGGTGCAGCGTGCCGTTGGCGATCAGCACGCCCTCGAACCGGCGCTCGCGCCGCGCGCCGGCATTTTCCGTCGCCACCAGCCAGCCGTCGCCGTCCGGCCTCGCCTCGACCACGCGCGTCGAGAACTCGTAATGGCGGTGGAGGTCGAAATGGCGGGCGTAGTCGCGGAAATAGCGGCGCATCGCGTCATGGCGCGGATAGGGCGCGACGGTCGCCGGCATGGGGAACTCGGCGAATTCGGTCGTCGTCTTCGACGAGATCAGGTGCGCGGTCTCGTACATGGTGCTGTGGGGATTCTCGATGTCCCACAGCCCGCCGACATCCGAGTGCTGCTCGAAGCCGGTGAAGGCGATGCCGTGCCTGTCGAGGTTGCGCGCCGCGGCCAGCCCCATCGGGCCGGCGCCGATTACCGCATACATGCCGCGTCTCCTCCCGAACGCCTGCCGCCCGCCCCGAACGGAAGAAGCTCCCGCCGCCCGCCCGCCCCAAGGGGCGCGGCTTCCGGCATCTCCTCCCGCCCGACACGGTCTCCTCCCGCGAATCCGTCATGCAAGCCTAGAGCAGACCGGACCTTGCGTATCGGGACAAATGAGACGCCGGACCGTCAATTCGGGACATGGCGAGAAACCCCGCCGCGCCCCGACGGAGCCATCCTGCCGCCGGTCGATCGCAAATGTGGGCCTGGAGCCATCTCCAGCGGTCAGGAACGCTGTCGGGCCATGCCAACCCGCGCCGGCCCGCGCGCAGCGGCTGGCGCGGCCAACGTTCGCGTGACCATGGACTGCACCATGGCGATGTAGGTCGCCACGTCGACGTTGCGCTTCCGGTACTTGGAGCGCTTCACATACCAGTCCTGGAGCAGCGGCTTGACGAGAGAGGCGAGGAGCTGCGGCGCTTCGATTGCGAAAAGCCCGCCGGCGATGCCGCGTTCGATCGCCTGCATCAGCGCGCGCTCGGCCATCAGTTCCGAATCCACGGCCGCCCTTTTCGCGCCGGTCGGGAAGGCCTTGGCCTCCATGAACGCGAAGACGAACCAGGGCTGCATCGCTTCCGTGAGCCGGATATGGGCGTCGATGATCCACATCAGATGGGCATGCGGGTCGCCGGCGATCGCAGGCGGAACCTCGTCGAGCATCTCGCGCACGGAACTCGCCACCTCGTCCAGCACCATGACGAGCAGCGTCTCCTTGCTGTCGAAGTAGGTGTAGAGCCCGCCCATGCTGAGCCCGGACTCCTGCGCGAGTTCGCGCAGCGACGTCGCGTGGAATCCCTTGCGGTTCGAGAGCCGCAGGAACGAGGACACGATGCGCGACAGGTTCGCGACGACGAGGTGCTGCTTGCGGACCTTGATGCGGTCGCGGTGCCGCTCGAGGATGCGGGCGCACCTTTCCTCCATCGAATATTTTCTTGCAGGCGTAATGTCCGCGTCCACCGAAGCAACCCCGAGACCAGCCCCCTGAACTAGCCCACGACCCGCGGGCTGGCAATGCAACGAGCGCCGCCCGCCACCCGCCAGTGGCACCCCGTCGGGGCTTGACGCGACCGACTGCTCCTTTCCGGCAAGACTGCCATTGTCACCGGCGCATCCAGCGGCCTCGGCCGCCACTTCGCCGCGCTGCCCGCCAGGCATGGCGCAAGCGTCGCGCTCGCCGCACGTCGCCTCGATGCCCCGGAGGACCTGCGCGACGGGATCAGCCGCGCGGGGGAAGCGCGGAGGCCGTGCAGATGGATGTCTCCGATCCCGAAAGCATGCGACAGCGTCAGCGGGCGCCGTCGATGCAACCGCGGACGATCTCCGCCGCGGCGAGCCGCGGATCAGGCAACGCCACGAAGCTGTCGCCGGCCACCGCCTTCGCGTGGTTGGCGAACTTGTCGTTGGGATTGCCGCAGATCGTGTAGGACCGACCCAGGCCGGCGAGCCGATCGCGCACGGGATGGGAAAGCACCGCTTCCCACATGCCCGCATAGGTCTGGTAGTTCTTGAGGTAAGCGATCACTTCCGTGGTCAGCCGGTCGGGCCGCACGTCCGGGTCGTTCCGGCGGATGCGGTCGATCTTGCGCTCGTACCACGGCCAGAACAGCTCCTGGTCCCTCGTCGCGTGCCACAGGCGAATGAGGTGCGATCCGTCCCAGTCGAGCTCGATCGGCTCCGCATAGCGCGGCGCGATCTCCCTGCGTTCGCCCTCATCGAGCGCGGGCGGGCTGTCGAGCACCAGCGCGCCGACCATGCCCGGATGCTGCGCGGCCAGTTCCACCGCGACCGACGCGCCGCCATGACGACCATAGACGTCGGCCTTGGCAATGCCGAGCTTCTTCAGCGCATCCGCGATGAGCCCCGCGCTGCGCGCAACCTCATGTTTCGCCCCGGCGAAGGCGTCAGAGTCGCCGCAGCCGGGCAGGTCGATCGCAAACACCTCGCGGTCGCACGAGAGCAGTTCCGGCAGGGTGTCGAGCTGCGTCGCGGAGCCTGGCGCCGGCGGCAGCATGACGAGCGGAAGACGCTCGCCGGCCTTGCCCCAGCGGCGGACGAAAAGCTGTCCTTCGTCGAGATCGACATAGTCGTTGGTGACGCCGACCAGCCGCCGCGACGGGGCCTTGATCGCAGGGGCGTCCGGCCATGCCGGCACCCGCTTCATGATCTCGATCTCCTTCTGCGCGCCGGCATCGCGGTCGAGCGGCATGTCCTCGATGCTGCAGCATTCAGGAAGCGGCCTCGGGAGGAGATCCAGCGCCTTCAGCAGGGAATCGTCGGGGTACGCAAGGAACACCGTCGGCACCCGCAGGTGCGGGATGGGTTCCTGGGCGCGGTAGCGGAACGCCGCGGCATAGGGCTCCACATAACCCATCCACACATCGGCGATGTCCACCACGCCGCGATGGATATGCTCGGGCGCCGGCACGCTGCAATTGGCGCGCGTCACGCGACCGCTGATGTTCCACGGCCAGAACAGGTTCTGCTCGCGGTAGCGGTACCACAGCCACATCATGTGCAGGCCGTCCCAGGTCTTCTCCATGTTGGGGAAGTAGGTGTTGAGCCGGCGCGTGCGTTCGTCCTCGGTATAGACGGGATAGCCGTCGAGCAGCGCGATCGCCGTCCGCTCTGGATAGCGCACGGCGAACTCGGCGCAGATGCTCGCACCTGTGTGCGAGCCATAGGCAGCGACCTTGGAGATGCCGAGCGCATCCAGCGTCTGCGCGAGCGCGATCGCCTGGTCCGCGATCTCGGTAGTCGGCGTGTGCAGCGGTGTCGACCGACCAAGCCCGCACGAGTCGATCGCTATCGCCGTAAAGTGTTCGGAGAAGGCCAGCGTCTGACGGTCGAGCGTCTGCGACGATGTCGGCGACTGGCCGAAGAGCACGACCGCCGGACCCTTGCCCGCATATCTGAAATGGACCTGCCTGTCGCCGATCGTGACGAAGCCGCGCTTGATGCGCCGATGCGAAGCCGCCAATCTTTCCTCCCTGCACTGGACGGCTGGCCTGCCAGGCGCAGCCGGAATACTTCAATTTGTTATCGCTAACATTCCTGTTTTGCAACCGGCAGCCAGCAAGATATTTTTCAACCGGGAGTGAATACCGGAACGCGGATTCCCTCTTCCGCATCGGCAAATCCGACCTTCACAGGCATGCCGATCCGCAGCGCCTGCGCGTCACAGTCCACGAGGTTTGTCAGCATCAGCGGACCTTCGGCGAGCTCGACATAGGCGGTGATCGTGCTCGGTTGCTCGCGACGCATCACCGTGTAGGCGTGGAGTGTCCCGGTGCCCGAGGCTTCCTGCCATTCCGTCTCCGCGCTGTGGCAGAACGGGCAGATGGCGCGGGGATAGTGATGCGCCTCTCCGCAGGCCGCGCACCGCTTGATCAGCAGCACGCCGCGACCGGCGGCGTCGAAGAATTCCTTGTTCTCGACGTTGAGCCGGGGCGCCGGCATCTTGACCGTTTCCTGCATCTTACTCTCTTTCCAGAATGACGGTTGCGCTGCCGTGGCGGCTGGCGAGCCAGCCGCCCGTCCCGTGCGCCACCGCGAGGTCGCAGCCCGGAACCTGGACCGCGGGATGAGCCTCGCCGCGCAGCTGGCGGACCGCCTCCAGCACCTTGGTCATCCCGCCGCGGTTGCCCGGATGGTTGTTGCAGAGGCCGCCGCCATCGGTGTTGACCGGCAGCCGGCCGACGCCGGAGATCAGCCCTCCATCGGAGACGAACGGGCCGCCCTGCCCCTTTTCGCAGAAGCCGAGATCCTCGAGCTGCACGATGACCGTGATGGTGAAGCTGTCATAGACCGAGGCGTACTTGATGTCGGCGGGCTTCACGCCTGCCTCCTCGAACGCGGTGGCGCCGGATTTCGCGCCGCCGCTTTCCAGTATGTCGGCCTTGCCGCCGCGCAGGTCGCGGATGGATTCGCCAGCGCCGCGCACCTTGACCAGCGGACGCTTCAGCGAGCGCGCGATCTCCGGGCTGACCACGATGATCGCGCCGCCGCCGTCGCTCACCACGCAGCAGTCCAGCCGGTGCAGCGGATCGGCGATCATCGGCGACGCCAGCACGTCCTCGACGGTGACAAGATCGCGAAGCATGGCATGCGGGTTGTGCTGCGCGTGATGCGAAGCCGCGACCTTCACCCAGGCCAATTGCTCGGCCGTGGTGCCGTACTCGTGCATGTGGCGCATCGCCACCATGGCGTACTGGTTCAGCACCGACGAGCGGTAGGGGTGCTCGAAGGCGAGCTCCGGCACGTCCCAGTTCGGCGGCGGGTTGGCGCTCACGCCGGCGCTGCGCGGGCGTCCCGCGAGCGTGATCAGCGCGACGTTGCACTTGCTCGCCGCGATCGCCTGCGCCGCATGCGAGATATGCGCGATCGGCGCCGAGCCGCCCGTCTCGGTCGTGTCGA
>Ga0226835_1000106_pt1 | contig 157934 bp, 128 predicted proteins | sample LAC_MetaG_1_FD_163627 | JGI IMG/M metagenome (GOLD analysis project Ga0226835, IMG submission 163627) | Anaerobic ammonium oxidizing microbial communities from anammox membrane bioreactor (MBR) in UC Berkley, California, United States -... | ecosystem: Engineered > Bioreactor > Anaerobic >... | reverse complement strand
AATTTCACGAAATCAGGATTGTAACTATTGGCGAAGAAGATGAACTAAACGGAATTACGATTGAATACAAATACAACGATGTGTGGGTTTCGCCACCACAAAAATATTTTAGTGAATCACACTTAAATTGTTTCGGAATTTCATTTTTCTTGGCTTCTGTAATTGCTTTTAATAAGGAAAACAAGTTCATCGTGTTAGATGATGTTATATCAAGTTTTGACACTACACACAGAAAACGCTTTGCTGATTTGTTGTTTGAAAAATTTGCAGATTATCAGTTCATTCTTCTGACACACGAAGCAGAATGGTTTAGTTATGTTCAACAATTAGCAAAAAGAAAAGGTTGGACAATCGGAGAAATTAAATGGACAGAAGCGAAAGGAACACATCTTGAAGAAAAACCAAACGACCTAAAAGAATTTATTGAGCGAGAACTTACAAATAGTTCGGTTGAAACACTTGGCAACCCAATACGAAAATATTTAGAAGCTAAACTGAAAGAAATTTGTTTGAATTTAGATGTAAAAGTTAGTTATAAAACAAATTATGACAACGAAAAAAGAATGCCTGACGAATTATTGAATGAATTAAAGGCAAAAATCAATAAAAATGGCGGACAAGACATAAAAGCGAAAGTTCCCGTTATTGAACGTGTTGCAAGTTCTTCTTTACTTGGCAATTTACTTTCTCACGATAATCCGTTTAACCCTAAAATTGGCGACTTAAAAGCATTTTGGGCAGACATAAAAGAACTTGAAACTATATTTTATTGTCAGGAAACAACTTGCACCCGACCAAAAGTTTCAATAAAAAACTATGACAATGTTGCAAAGAAAATAAGATGTGGTTGCGATACGACAAAATACGATTGGAAAGAATAAGCCCACACATTTGGTAGCACATTTGCATTTTTGCCAACACACAAACCAGACGGAAAAATGCAAAAGAGCAACCAAGCCAACGCACCAACAAGACACAAAAACGACACGACTGAAAGAACCACTACCGATAACAGCGGTTTGGCGTTATGGCGGGTGCAGTGCTTCGTATGACAACTTTGTGGTAGGTTCAAGTGCAGTACTTCGATTGAACTTTTGTGGTAAAATGTGCCGCCTTCGCCAAGCGAGGAAACGTTAACGGTCATTGTAAAAAGTATCGCCAATCAACTAATTGGCATCCGACAATAAAAAGCAAAAATATTTTGAATATTTACAACTTAAATGAAAAGTAATAAAGAAATAGTAGCGGAATTTATCAACGCTACAAATCAAAAAGATTGGGACAGAGTTTTGACCTTAGTTCACAATGACTTCATAAGATATAGCTCATCAGAACCAAAGGAAATAAAAACAAATGTTGGATTGGTTAAATTTCATCAGACAGAATTAGATACGTTTCCCGACTTACAAGAGACGATAATTTTCGCAATAGAAGAAGGTGACTTAGTTGCCGCGAGAATAAATTTTTCCGGGACACAGTTAGGGAAGCTTATAAACTTTGCCCCGACAGGTAAAAGATTAACAGCAGATTTCAATTGCTTCTTTCGTGTGACAGAAGGAAAAATTAAAGAAAGTTGGGTTGAATATGATAACTTAAACGGACTTATTCAACTTGGACATTACAAATTAGATGATGATAATGTGTAACAAAAATAACAGCGAACCGCTGAGACGGGGCAGGCTGTGCAAACTAGAATATTTGCGCTTCTAATGAACATTATTAATAAAACGAAGCTTTGTGTTCCGAAATCACCAACACGCAAAACGTTGGCTGAAAGCTTAAATAACAGATTGCTTCACAAAAATCATATTAACTACATAACAAATTTTTAATTTGACATAAAAGGCAGAAGCTTATGAAATCAGTAGTTCACAAATATCCAATTATTTCATTTTTCACATTATCTGTTCTGATATCTTGGGCTGGTTGGGTTCCTTACGCTGCTTCAAAAGTAGGATTGTTGAATCTAAATATTCCTTCGGAAATTATTTGGCTTGCAGAATTTGGACCATCACTTTCTGCAATAATTATTACTGCATTAATTTATGGAAAGACCGGCACTACTAGTTTATTAAAGCGTCTTCTGATGTGGAAGACAAGTATTAAATGGTATTTCTTTGCCACGCTGGTAACTCCAATCTTAATTTTTACATCAATTGGAATTGATGTTTTATTTTTCAAAGCAACCTACGACTTTTCACTGTTAAGTCAATGGGACATCAATTTCATTAATCGAACAGCAGCTTTTACACCCTCAATGGGAATTATTACTCAATTAGTTTCCTTTATGAAAACAAGTACTTTTGCAACCGGACTTGTCTTTTTAGTATTAGCTCTGACCAATGGCGGACTATCGGAAGAGGTGGGCTGGCGAGGATTTGCTTTAAGTAAATTTCAAAACAAACCTTACAATTTTTTAGTTTCAAGTTTGTTCGTTGCTTGTTTGTGGGCGCTTTGGCATACAGGAACACTATTTTGGCAAACAGTGTTTACATCAGCTTTTTCAGAAGGAATTTCATTTGCATCGACGTATCTTTTTCAATATCTGTTGCTCGTAATTCCTTTGTCAGTGCTATATACGATTTTATACAATGGAACAAATGGAAGCATTCTTCTTTCAATAATATTACACGCTTTTTATAATATTTCAATTTCCATATTTGCAACAGCTCTACCGAATTTCCCAATGATAATTTTAGTTGTTTTGCTTTGGATATTTGCAATTCTATTGACAATTATTTTATGGAAAAACAGTAAATACAATAAGTCATATTTCAATGAAACTAATAAAGCCAGCACCTAACACGGGGTTGGTAAGAGTGGCGGTTCAGTACTCCGCAGCAAATTTTAGGTTAATCAAAGTTTGGTTCTCCTCATTAAAATTTGTGCTAACAATCCCCGCCTTCGTAAAGCCGTAAAACATTGGCGTCAGGCTTAAAGACAACAAAACAGTAAAAAGCAGGCAACCAAATTGATAATAGAAACTAAGAATTTAGAACTCCTTTCTTGTGATACTGAAATTTTGAAAGCAGCGATTCAAGGAGATGAAATGCTGGCGAAGAAAATCAGTAAGGCTATTCAAGACAATTGGACAGAATTTGGTGTTGGTGCATTGCAGTATTCACTTGATAAACTAACAGAAAGCGAAGAAGAAAAAAATTGGTGGACTTATTTTCCCATTCACAAGCAGGACAACAAGCTTATCGGCAGTGGTGGTTATAAAGGCAAACCGACAGTTGATGGAATTGTTGAAATCGGATATGAAATTGCACCCGAATACCGAAATCGCGGACTTGCGACTGAAATGGCAAAAGGACTAATTGAAAATGCGTTTAAAGACAAGAGGGTAAAATTAATTGTTGCCCACACTCTTGCACAGGACAGTGCTTCAACAAAAGTCTTGCAGAAATGCGGATTTAAAAAAGTCGGGGAAATTAACAACTCAAACGATGGACGATTTTGGAAATGGGAACTGAAAAGACAAAGATAGAACAAAGGGTAAAATGAATAAGAAGTCCGTTTTAATATTGATTGGACAAAAAGGAAGTGGCAAGTCCTTCATTGGAACCCTTTTTGAAAAAAACTTTGGGATAAAATTTATTCGTGTAGAAAACTGGGCAAAGAGAATTAAGAAAGAAAGAGCCGTTGACAATGAAGAATATTTGAAGCAAGTATTTGAAGAGATTGAAAAGGGCATTCGGAATTGTTTAAACGAAACAGATAAACTCGTTTTTGAATCAACAGGATTAACCAAATATTTTGACAGAATGATTCAGAACTTAAATCAGGATTTTAAGGTGACTACTATTGGAGTTTATGCAGACGGCACAACTTGCCTGGAGAGAGTAAAATCCAGAGACCAGGATATTCACATCAATGTTTCTGACAATGAAGTCTTGATGATAAATGACAAAGTTAGAGAAAGAAATTTTGAAACTGACTTTTCAATAATTAATGAAAACAAATTAGAAAAAGAGCTAATCAATGAAATTGCTAAAATTGTTAGGACGATTGGAATGTAATGCCGGAATAAAGATCTTAACCGCCAACAAGGTATTTCCAAAAGCAGTGCTGAACATCTTCGATTGAATCCTTTGTAAATAATATCCTCACCTGCGTATAGCTTTTAAGAGTTATCACTCAATTCACCGATCCTCATCTCTCTTCTGTAATTTGCTGGAGAGATTTTCAGTTGAAGGTTGATTAACCAGCAGCTTATATAAACCAACAAACAGGATTTGTATTTAGGATGTAAAGAAGCATTGTTTTCCTGCACAAAATTTTCTTATTAAAATTATAATTTTTATTATTGCGGGAGATAATAAGTTAGGTATAATACAAATCCACTGCACAATCAACACAGTTGGTTTTTGCCAACGCAAAAATACCAACTGTTGGAAACCAAAAGAGCTGCTCTTATGTTAAAAAAAAATTACGATATTTGTTTATGCATAAAATTTCTACAAGAAAATGAGTGATTTGTTGATCCAGAAAATTAAGGAATATGTAGAGTTGAAAGATGAAGATTTTCTACTTTTGGAAAAATACTTTCAAAAGAAAACGATGGCAAAGGGTGATTTTTTGTTTAGAGAAGGAGATGCTGTTCATCATGCAATTTTCGTAAATTCGGGGTTGATCAGAACTTTTATTATTGATGAACAAGGAACAGAGCATATTTTACAATTTGCATTACCGGGCTGGTGGACTGGAGACCTGGGAAGCTTTATTTCAGGAGCGCCTACAAAATTCTTTGTAGAAGCTTTAGAAAATTCAGAAGTTCTAAGCATTTCAAAACAATCTTGGGATGAATTATTGGACAAAGCTCCCTTTTATCTGGATTATCATCGCAAACTACTCGAAAGAGGATTGGTGGCTATACAAAATAGATTACTTGAAACTTTCTCTACAGATGCATCTCAAAAATACCAACAATTAATGGAAACTTTTCCTGATATTCTACAACGCGTTCCGCTTTATATGATTGCCTCTTACCTTGGGATGAGTAGGGAAACTCTTAGCAGAGTAAGAAATCAAATGGTCAAAAAAAAACAAATTGAATAAAAATTCTTTTTTGTTTTTTCAATTTTAAATCAATTGTTGGAAAGCATTATGACATTTTCAAAGTAGCGCGTTCATTTTGTGACTTAAGTCAATGAACTGGCTTTTTTGTCAATCTAACTTTGCATCAGAAAAGTATTATGAATTATGAGTAATGCAAAGTCTAAAATGAATAAACTAATGAAAGTAAGTCCTTCCAACTTTTGCAAGAAATTATTTGCATTAATAGTATTAGCTTGTTTTCAAACAAGCACTTGGGCTCAAGACAGCACTGAGCCTGACAAAATGAATTCGCCTTCAGTTAACCCTGTTATCGTTGCATCATTGATTGGGAACAATGGCTTAAATCTTCAAACTATCTTCTCAAAAGCTATTAGTCCTACAAGTCGTTTTGGAGTTTTTGGAATTGCTGACTTATACGGTGTGTATAATACCAAAGAACAAGCAATAAGAAACCAGCAAATGGCTCAAACCCATCTTACTCTTAGAATTGTCAAAGGATTAAATGTAAGCGTTGGTGTGTTTTTTGAAAATCATTCCGGCTTTCGCCCTACTATTGGTTTGCAATATAATCTCTTTCTTAAAGATTTTCACCTGCTTCTTGCGCCACGTTTTGATCTAAGCCAAACTTATAATGGAGAAATGTTGGGGATATTAGAATACACATATCAATTTAATGAAGATTGGAAAATTTACACAAGAGTTCAAGGACTGTACAACAGAGATTTGAAAAATGACATTCACAGTGTGAGCTATGGCTGGGGGAGGCTTGGTGCTTCTTATAGAAATTATCGTTTTGGCGTTGGCGGCAATTTCTATTGGTTAGGACCTAAGAAAATAACAGAAAATAATTTAGGACTCTTTTTGGATGTTATTCTTTTCTAAAATTAAATAACCAATAAATAATCAAATTATGAATAATCAAATAATTACGGTCATTGGCAGCACAGGAAACATTGGAGGTGAGCTCACGAATATCCTTTCAAATTCTGGAGTTTCGGTTCGGGCAGTTATGCGAAACATCAATCGTGTTCGAGAACTTTCGGGCGTGGTTTGGATGCGGGCTGATGTTAATGATAAAAGACTATTAGAAAGTGTTTTGGCAGGTGCCGACAAGTTGTTTTTACTTACTGGTAATCGAGCAGGTTTTGGTGAGATGCAAATTGAAATTATCAAAGCAGCAGAACGGTTGAGTATAAAACATGTGGTTAAACTCTCCGCTCTCGGTGCAAGCCCCCGCACTAAATCAGGATTGGCAATGGAACACTGGGAAGCAGAACAAGCCTTGGAAAACTCAAAAATGAGTTGGACAATTCTTCGACCGCATGCTTTTATGCAAAATTGGTTGGGTGAAGAAGCAAAAACTGTACGGGAAGAAGGTGTTATATATTCTGCAATTGGAGAAGGTAAAGTTCCTTTTGTTGATACCCGGGATATTGCAGCGGTGGCGGCTGAATCATTACTGCATCCGGAAAAACATTCCGGTAAACGATATGTACTCACTGGTGGTGAAGCTATAGGATTTCAAAATTTAGCGGATGCCTTAAGTAAGGCAACAGGGAAGTCTATTGTGTACAAATCCTTATCTATGGAAGAGATGCGGCTCAGAATGGAAAAACAAGGAATGCCCGAAAAATCAATTGATTCACTTTTGGCATTAATGGCATATCAAAAAGCTGGTGGTGCAACAGAAAGAGTATCGGAAGATGTGCGGCATGTTTTGGGTAGAGCTCCAAAAACTGTATTGGAGTTTGCAAATGATTACAGGGGATTTTTTACATAATAGCTAATAATTACTTCTAAAATAAAACACAAAATAAATTAAAGTTAAAAAAAATGAAGATAATAAATTATTTAACAAACAATTATGGGGAAGGAAATGACTACGGATTATTGATTCTTCGAATAGTATCCGGATTGGTTATATTCTATGGTCATGGGATTGAAAAAATTCAAATGCTCTTTAGCGGAAATGAAATTCAATTTCTTGACCCGATAGGCATTGGAGGAACTACCTCATTTTTCATGGCATTTTTTGCAGAAGCCATTTGTGCAATTTTGATAATTGTGGGTTTATTTACAAGATGGTCTGCACTGGTATTGTCCACCAATTTTCTTGTAATTTTATTCTACCACATTTATGTAGCAAATGATGGATTTCAAGTCTTGGAAAGTCGGTTTTTATATATGCTGGTTTATGTAGTAATTATGCTATTAGGTCCAGGAAGAATTTCTATTGATTATTTAATATTTAAAAACAAACGTAAAATTGAGTAATGCCATAAGGACATTTACAAGTATAATATTTTCACTTTTGTAAATATTAGATGTATAAAATTAAAAAGATAGTTAATAAATCATTTTTAATAGTCGTTTTGGGATTGCTCGCAGCATTGAGTACGCTTACTATTGCTATGTACATTCCGGGTTTTCATCAAATAGCCAATGATTTTCAGGTCAAAGAAAGTCAAATTGCTTTTACGCTGACTTCATATTTTATTGGTATCACCATTGGGCAATTAGTATATGGTCCAATTATAGACCGATTCGGAAGGAAGATTCCACTCTTAATATCTCTCATCCTTTATATTTTAACTACTGCACTCTGCTCTATTTCTGACTCTTTGGATATGATGATTTCCGTTCGCTTTCTTCAAGCATTTGGAGCCAGTGCTGGTATGGTATCTGCGTTAGCCATCATTATGGATGTATTTGAACCGCAGCACAGAGCCAAAGCCTTTTCATTAGTGATGACCGTATTGGGTGTCGCCCCGATTGTTTCACCATCACTGGGAAGTTTTTTTGTCGCAGCTTATAATTGGGAATCTGTTTTCTATGCACTAACCGGTTACGGTGTATTGATTTTCTTTCTTGTTTTCTTCTTTTTGCCCGAAACCATTTTATATAAATCACAAGATAAACTAAGTGGAAAACTGATTTTAAATAACTATGGCAAAGTTGTAATGAACAAAACATTTAGTTTATACGCTATTGGAGGCAGTTTTGCCAATTCGGTCATTTTTGCTTTTGTTGCAGCTTCCCCTGCAATTTTTATGGGATATTATGGTGTTGCCCCAAAACAATTTGGGCTGCTTTATGGTATCAGTACTACAGGTGCATTGGCGGGAAATTATCTGAACGGTGTATTAGTTAAAAAAATCCATTTTAAAAAGATGATGGTCATTGGTTCTGTGTTGTTATTTGTTTTAACTGCAGGGTTTACCGTAGTAGCTTATTGGGTGAATCATTTACCGTTTGAATGGGTGGTTGTCGCTTTGTTTTTTATTTTATTGAGCGTCGGATTAATTTATCCCAATACCGTAACCTCGGCATTGGCTCCATTTAAAGAATTGTCAGGTTCTGCTTCTGCAATAAACGGTTCTTTTATGATGGGCATGAGCGCATTCATAACAGCAGTGGTTGGAGTTCTAGGAAGACCAACTCCTTTTACAATATCTTCAATTATGATGGCTGCGAGTGTGTTGGTGATTGTCTTTGTTCAATTGGGAAAATTATATGAGAAATAGATAAGAATGAAATTAGATATTTTAGCCTTTGGTGTACATCCAGATGATGTGGACTTTAGTTGTGCAGGCACTTTGTTAAAGCACATTTCATTGGGAAAAAAAGCGGGAATTGTTGATTTAACAGCCGGTGAAAAAGGCACTCGTGGCAGCGGTACGCTTCGATTAAAAGAGGCACAAAAAGCTGCAGAGATTTTAGGAGTTGAGATTCGGGAGAATGTAGGGTTTGAAGATGCCTTCTTTGGTATTGACAAGGAACATATCTTAAAAGTAATAGAGCTTATTCGAAAATATCAACCTGAAATCGTTTTAGCTAATGCTATAAGAGACCGTCACCCCGACCACGGCAGAGCTGCTAAACTTCTTTATGATGCTTGCTTTTATTCTGGTTTAATAAAAATTGAAACTACTTTGGAAGGAAATAAGCAAGATGCCTGGCGTCCAAAAGCTGTTTATCACTATATTCAGGACAGAGATATCAAACCTGATTTTTTAGTGGATATTACCCCCTATTTTGAAAAAAAGATGGAGGCGGTTCTATCTTTCTCATCTCAATTTTATGACGAAAAAACTGACAAAGGTATGTCCGAAAGTCCAATAGCCTTCAAAGGATTTTTGGATATGTTTAAAAGTCGTTCCGGACACTATGGACGAGAAGCAAACTTTGAAAAGGCAGAAGGCTTTACAGTAGAAAGAACACCGGGGGTAAAAAATTTATTTGATTTAGTTTAATTAAAAAATGAAAACTCCAAAAGACCCAGAGGATATCCCCAGATTATTCGTGAAATATTGGAATCTTCGAAAACCCGATTTAATGGCAGAGCTTTTTGAGGATGATGCTGATTTTATTAATGTTGTCGGGCTGTGGTGGACAAACCGAAATGATATTTTTAAAGCTCACGATTATGGATTGAAAGTAATTTTTAAGGATTCAACACTATCAATCATCAAGCTAAAAACCAAAATGCTTTCTGAAAATTCTGCCGTAATACACGCTAAAATGAAATTAGAAGGACAAACCCCAAAGTCTGATGAGAAAAGTGGTGTTAGAAAAACAGTTTTTTCATTTATTGTTAGAAAAGAGGATAAAGGAAGTTGGAGAGCAGTTTCTGCACAAAATACTGATATTGTTGGCGGAGCAGAAACTTATATCAGGACAAAAGATGGCAGCCTAAAAGCAGTAGATTACAAAATAAATAAGGATTTGAAGAAGAATATTTAACCGATAAATTTTTATACACCAAAATCCCACACATTTATGATATACCAACGTGATATCCCAAACTTGAAAAAGAGTTGAGGTTTACCGCCATTAGGAATAAATGTATGAACACGCGACTAATAGATTGAAAAGAGAACAAATAAGCGGCTTCGATTAAACTTTTGTAATTAATATCCTCACCGGTGTATAGCTTTTAAGAGTTATCACTCAATTCAGCGATCCTCATCTCTCTTCTGTAATTTGCTGGAGAGATTTTCAGTTGAAGGTTGATTAACCTGCGGCTTATATAAACCAACAAACAGGATTTATGTTTTGGATGTCAAGAAGCATTGTTTTTCTACACAAAATTTTCTTATTAAAATTATAATTTTTATTATTGCGGGAAATAATAAGTTATGTGTAACCTTATGACGACCGAAACAGACAATAGGAAACTTATAGAACTGCTTGACAAAGCGGAATATTTGGCTGGACAATTTTCAGGTGGTTACTCTGGACAATTTTTATCAGCAGAAGAATTTCATTTGGCATTAGTTGACAGCATTACAAAACTTAAAAATGGAGACAACTCACAGCTTGACAACCTTAATATTTGGTTTTTGCCGACCGCTTGTTGGGACGACTTTGTTGGAAGTGACGGTCAAGACTTAGCAAATGAAATAAGTGACTTATTAATTAAAATGACAAATGATAAAACTCGAAAATAACTGGAGACAAAAATCACTTGAAAGCCTTGAAAAGAACACTTGGACTGCACCAAGTTCTGACGAAGGTTCATATTTAATAAAGACTTGCAACTCGTTACGCAAAAAACAACTTCAAGACTTTACGACCGAAGACCTTCGAATAATGATTGGACAAGAAATTGGACTTTATTTTTTAATACCATTAGCAATTGAAACATTGACAGACAATTTGTTTGCAGAAGGTGATATGTATGAAGGTGACTTATTAAAAAATGTTTTAGATGTTGACACCAAGTTTTGGGACGACAATAAAAATTACTGGCAACAACTTAACGACTTAATAAAAGACAGACGGCAAGAAATAAAAGAAATGAAGTTTGACATTTCTAAATTTGACAACTGCAAACACAGACAATGAGAAGAAAGGCTACACATAACACGGGTTTTGCGTCAGGCGGCGTAACGTGCAAACTTGGAGCTTTGTGCAACTATTCAAATTCACAGCGCTGGTTGACTGTTTAACGTTCTAAACCCTGCACGAAAGCTAAGCTCCGAACCCATTTTATAGAAACAGGATCTTCAAAATTAAGATTGCGATATCCGATTATTTTTTATAATTTTGTATCCGAATGAATACAGATTAGGAAATGTACTTTATAGAAAAGACGACAGAGTTTGACAAATGGTTTAGTAAACTTAATGACTTGAGAGCAAAAGCAAAAATTTTATTAAGACTTTAAAAATTAGAAACAGAGGAATACTTCGGAGATTGTAAGCCGGTAGGAAAAGGAATTAGTGAACTGAAAATTAACTATGCAAAAGGCTATAGGGTCTATTTCAAAAAAACTGAAGGAAAGATAGTTCTCCTGCTAATTGGTGGAGACAAATCAACGCAGCAAAAAGACATTGAAAGAGCAAAAGAAATTTGGGAGAAACTAAAAAAGTAAAAAATGGAAACATCAAAATTTGATATAGCAGATTATTTAGACAGCAGCGAAATGATTGCTGAATACCTAAATGCAGTTTTGGAAGAAGGAGATGATACTGAAATTGTGGTTGCAATCGGGCATATTGCAAAGGCTATCGGTATGACTAAAATTGCTGAAGAAACCGGAATGAGCAGAACAAGTTTATACAAAGCATTATCTGATGGAGCGAAACCCCAATTTTCAACCATTATGAAAGTATTAAAAGCTGTTGGTGGGCAAATAAGAATAAGTCCGATTTAAGAATAAAAAGACGAACACACAACAAAACAAATTGACAAGAGTACAGGTAAGCAGCTTCGATTGAATCTTTTGTAAATAATATCCTCACCTGCGTATAGCTTTAAGAAGTTATCACTCAATTCACCGAACCTCATATCTCTGCTGTAATTTGCTGGAGAGATTTTCATTTGAAGTCTGATTAGCCTGCGGCTTATGTAAATCGACAAACAGGATTTGTCTTTCGGATGTAAAGAAGCATTGTTTTCCTGCACAAAATTTTCTTATTAAAATTATAATTTTTATTATTGCGGGAGATAATAAGTTGTGTGCAAGTTTAGGGCGACATTGCAAACATTAACAAAAGGGCAAACCATTTTGACAGGTGAATACAGGCATACAAACCATATTCAAAACGGACTACGAGTAAGCCGATCCCAATGGCTATTGGACCGACTTTTATGTGTTTTAAATTTTTTGCCCGAGCACAAAATATTTTGAGCTGCAGGCAATCATGAACACCATTGTAAAAAATATTGCCGTGAATAAATTCTTTGACAACACACAAACGTTACATTTGCAATCCGCACATTCCAACAACACAAAGCTAAAATTGCAAAAGAGCCGTTTTTTGCCAACCGTCTACTATTTAAATATATATCTTAAAAACCTATTTTGAATGATGAATAAAACACTGAAAAGTATAAATCTATCTTCAATCCGTGACAACCGAGACCGTGGTTCGGTTGGACAGTTCTTGAAAGACAATATTAAGCCAGATTCCGACTTGTCAATAGTTTCTGCTTACTTCACCATTTACGCTTACAGCCATCTCAAAGAACAACTCAACGGCATCAATAGACTGAAGTTCCTTTTTGGTGAACCGACATTTATTAAATCACTTGATCCAAACAAAACCAACAAGCGGGACTTTAAAATTGAAGATGACAAAATTGTAATCCCTATTGAAAGCCGTTTGACACAAAAGGCAATAGCCAAAGAATGTTCGGACTGGATTGAACAGAAAGTTGAAATCAAGTCAATGGTAAAACCAAATTTCCTTCACGGAAAAATGTATCACATCACACAGCAAAGCGGAGTTGAAAAAGCTGTTTCGGGAAGTTCAAATTTTACCGTTAATGGGCTCGGACTTGGCAGCAGCCCAAATATTGAATTGAATATGTTGGTTGACAATGACCGTGACCGGGCAGACCTCAAACAATGGTTTAATGAATTGTGGAATGACGAAACCGGACTTGTGGAAGATGTGAAAGCACAAGTGCTTAAATATCTTGAACAACTTTATGTTGAGAACGAACCTGAATTTATCTACTTCAAAACTCTCTTCCACATTTTTGAAAATTATCTTGACGAACAAAAAAAAGGTGGACTGCTCACAGCACAAACAGGATTTTTTGAAAGTGAGATTTGGAAAATGCTTTACGAGTTTCAGCAAGATGGAGTAAAAGGAGCAATCAACAAAATCTTAAAACACAACGGATGTATTATTGCAGACAGCGTAGGGCTTGGGAAAACTTTTGAGGCACTTGCAGTGATCCGTTATTTTGAATTGCTGAATTACCGTGTGCTGGTATTGTGTCCGAAAAAACTTTCAAGCAACTGGACAATTTATCAAAGCAGTCAGGCGAACACACTCAATCCCTTCAAGACAGACAAATTCAATTACACAGTTTGTTATCACACAGACCTTGGCAGAGAAACAGGAAAAAGTGAAGCTAACGGAATTGATTTGGAAAATTTTAACTGGGGAGCCTGGGATTTAATTGTGATAGATGAAAGCCACAACTTCCGCGGCAACCCAATGGACAAAACCAAAGATGATGGAACTGTGCGGATGAATCGAGCAAAATGGTTGATGGAAAAAATCATTAAAGAAGGTGTAAAAACAAAAGTACTGTTGCTTTCAGCAACACCTGTTAACAATAACTTGCGAGATTTAAGAAATCAGATTCATTTAATTACAGAAGGAAAGAATGACGCAATGTTTGAATCAACACAAATAAAAGACATTGCGCTTTCATTGAAGAATGCACAAACACAGTTTACACTTTGGGCTGACAGTAAGAAAAATCCGAACAGAACAGTTAAGCAGTTGATTGAAAAATTAGATTCTTCATTTTTTAAATTGCTTGACGAACTCACAATTGCAAGAAGCCGCAAGCACATCAAAAGTTTTTACAAAACCGAACAGGAAATTGGCAAATTTCCGGAGAGAATAAAACCGATTGCTATTTATCCGAGCATTGATTTGAAAGACCGCTTTTACACTTATGATGAACTCAACAAAATAATTCTGCAATACAAATTATCGGTGTTCAATCCTTCCGCTTATGTATTGCCCGAACACAAAAACAAATATGAAGAACAGGCTAAATCAAAAGGAGTGTTAGAATTCAAGCAAAGCGACCGTGAGCATTTCCTTATCGGAATGATGAAAGTAAATTTCCTGAAACGTTTAGAAAGTTCAATTGAATCATTTGAAATTTCAATGGACAGAACAATTCAGAAAATTGAACGGCTTGAAAATAAAATTAAAGAGTTTCAAAAAGCACAACCGAAAACGCAGGAAGAAGAATTAGAAATAATGCAGCCTGATGAAGATGAACTGGAAGAAAATGCAGATGAGTTGGAGCAATGGCAAGTGGGTAAGAAGTTGAAATTTGATTTGGCTGATTTGGATTTAAAAAAGTGGTTAAGTGATTTAGAAAATGATCGTCAGGCATTGAACAAACTTTACAACTTCGCTATAGCAGTTACCCCCGACAGAGATGCCAAACTCAAAGATCTGAAAAAACTGATTGCAGATAAAATTAAACAGCCACTTAATAATGCGAATAAAAAAGTAATTGTGTTTACTGCATTTGCTGATACAGCAGACTATTTGTATGAATGTTTGAAAGAATGGGTGCAATCAGAATTGAAATTGAATATCGCTTTTGTGGCTGGTTCAAACTGTAAAACAACTTTCGGTAAAAGGGAGTATTCAAACATTCTAACCAACTTCTCCCCTGTTTCAAAGAACAGAAACAAAATGAAAGGGATGCCTCAAGAAGGAGAAATTGATATTCTTATTGCTACAGATTGTATCAGCGAAGGACAAAACTTGCAGGATTGCGATTACTTAATCAACTACGACATTCATTGGAATCCTGTCCGAATCATTCAGCGTTTCGGCAGGATTGACCGTTTGGGAAGCAAGAACAGTCAAATCCAGTTGGTGAATTTTTGGCCCACAAAAGATTTAGACAATTACATCAACTTAAAAGAAAGAGTGGAAGCAAGAATGGCTTTGGTTGATGTAACCGCAACAGCAGACGACAATGTGTTGGCAACCGACCAGATTGAAGAATTGATTGAAGAAGATTTAAAATACCGGAATCAGCAGTTGAAAAAACTGAAAGACGAGGTGCTTGATCTGGAAGATATGAACGAAAGTATTTCACTCACTGATTTTACTTTGGATGATTTCAGAATTGAGCTGCTGAATTTCTTAGAGAACAACCGCAAGAAATTAGAAGATGCTCCTTTCGGCTTGTATGCCGTTGTGCCTTCGCCATCGGGCAGACACACTCAGCATTTAGATATTACAAGATTTGCCGATGCAGAAAAAGAAATTATCAAACCCGGAGTAGTGTATTGTCTCAAACAAAAAGGCGACACTGAAGGTAATGAAGAGGTGAATCCGCTGCAGCCCTATTTTTTGGTTTACATTTTTGAAAACGGACAAGTCCGCTTCAACTACACCAACGCTAAACAGATTCTGGAAATTTACCGCCTTATGTGTGCAGGCAACAAGCAGGCGTATGAAACGCTTTGCGATTTGTTTAACGAAGAAACACAGCAAGGCGAAAACATGAGCCAATACACCAACCTTTTGAAACAAGCTATTGAAGAAATCAGTCGTGTGTTCAACAAGCGGAGCAGTCAGAAAATTACAGGAAACGACAGAGGTGCTTTACTCATTCCAAAATCAAAACGAATTAACGAGATAAATAATTTTGAGCTGGTTACCTGGCTGGTAATTAAATGATTTTATGAGAAAGAAGGAATTAAAAAATAAACTAGCGTCAACCGAAATATTATTCCATTCCGTTTCATCATTAATTGAACGAAGCAAGCAGCTGGTTGCAGTTACAGTAAATACTGAATCGGTTAACTTATATCGGAACATCGGGAAAACTATCAAGCAAAATATTCTGCAAAACAAAAGGTCAGAATATTGAGGAAAGGTAATTGCAAGATTTTCACAACAATCGACGCTTAAATACGGGAATGGATGGAGAGCACCAGACAGTTGGTAGAACATATGAACAGTAAATTTAAAGCTAACTACTATGAAAACTAAGAGAACAATAATTGTAAAAGGTACAGAAATATCAATTGTGAAATCAGGTAAGCATGATTTTATTTCACTTACCGATATGATAAAAGCTAAAGATGGTGATTTTTTTATTTCCGATTGGCTGCGTAACCGGAATACTGTCGAATTTCTTGGTATATGGGAAAGCGTATATAACCCAAATTTTAATTATGGCGAATTTGCCACAATTAAAAGTTATGCCGGATTGAACAATTACAAAATCAGTGTAAAGGAATGGCAGGAAAAAACCAATGCTATTGGCTTGAAGGCAACAGCAGGAAGATATGGAGGAACTTATGCCCATCCTGACATTGCTTTTGAGTTTGGAATGTGGATCAGCGCTGAATTTAAAATCTATCTCATCAAAGAATTCCAGCGCCTCAAGGCGGATGAGAACGACCGCCTGAAATTAGGTTGGAATCTTCAACGCACTTTAGCTAAGGTGAATTATCACATCCACACAGATGCCATTAAAGAAAATCTGATACCGGCGGAATTAACAAAATCACAAATTAATTTCATTTATGCTGATGAAGCCGATATGCTTAATGTTGCTTTGTTTGGAATTACAGCCAAACAATGGCGTGATAAAAATCCCAAAGCAGAAGGTAACATTCGTGATACTGCTACTATTGAACAATTGGTGGTTCTTTCGAATATGGAAAGTATCAATGCAGTGTTGATTCATCAGGGATTGGAACAAAGTGAACGACTTCAGCAATTGAATAAAATTGCCATCACACAAATGAAATCATTAATAAACAACAGACAATTGAAAAAACTGAAATGAACACTGATGTAAAACAAAATATACAAAACACATTAAAAGGCTTTGCCAATGGAAGCCTGACCGAAAATGCATTGAAACTTTTCGAGACGCTGGGATACATAACCAACCGGCAGGCGCCACTGGATAAAAAGACGAAAGAAGAATTTGCCGACACTTTTATTTCAGCCGAAAGAAACCTGCCTGCCGGCAAGGCAGGGTTTGATAAAGAGAAGGCAAAATTCAATGAATGGAAATATGTGGATTTGCTTTTCCAGTTATCAAAAGAAGAAGTGCTGAAACAAACTTCTTTGTTTGACACAAAGAAAGTTGACAGCACCATAATTGAAACCTATTTATTCTTTGCTATTGAATTAAGCCGTGAGCAATACAGCAGAACAGAACTTTCACTCATTACCCGTGAAGTAAACCGGCTGTTCCCTATGCCGGTAATGATTTTATTTAGGTGCGGCAGCACTTTAACATTATCCGTAATCAATCGCAGGCTGCACAAGCGGGATGAAACTAAAGATGTATTGGAGAAAGTAACCCTCATTAAAGACATCAATATTGAAAATCCGCACAGAGCTCACATTGAAATTCTGTTTGACCTTTCGTTTGACGAACTGAAGGAAAATTTTGAGTTCACAAACTTTGTTGAGCTGCACAATGCATGGCAGAAAACGCTTGATACCAAGTTGCTCAACAAGAAATTCTTTGAGGAACTTTCTAATTGGTATTTCTGGGCTCAGTCATATGTTGAATTTCCAAACGACAGAAAACTGGAAAGAGAAAAGAATATTCAAATCAATCTCATTCGCTTAATTACACGATTGATTTTTGTTTGGTTTTTGAAAGAGAAGAATTTAGTTTCTGAAAATCTATTTGATAAACGAGAAATAAAAAAACTCCTGAAATCATTTGACCCAAATGGAGAGAAAACTAAAAACTATTACACTGCCATTCTTCAAAATTTATTTTTTGCAACACTGAATCAGAAAATGAGTGACAGGAAATTTGTGGACGAAACAGATTCCTATTGCAAAAAAGACCACGGAGTTAAAAATCTCTTCCGCTATCCCGAGCAGTTTTCAGTTTCGGGAACTGAGGTGAAAAAACTTTTCAAAGACATTCCTTTTCTAAATGGAGGTTTGTTTGACTGTTTGGATAAAGAGCATGAGGAAACAGGAAAGGTGGAATACATTGACGGATTTAGCCGCAACTCTAAAAAAAGTCCAACCGTTCCCGATTTGCTTTTCTTCGGTAATGAACGAATACTTGATTTATCGGAGGGCTACGGTTATAAACGCAACAAGGAAAAATGCAGAGGACTGTTTGAGATTTTCAACGATTACAAATTCACCATTGAAGAAAACACACCGATAGAAGAAGAAATTGCACTTGACCCTGAATTGTTGGGAAAGGTTTTTGAAAACCTTTTAGCGTATTACAATCCCGAAACGGAAACCACAGCACGGAAGCAGACAGGAAGTTTCTACACACCAAGGGAAATTGTAAACTACATGGTGGATGAAAGCTTGATTGCCTATTTGAAAGCTCAAATGCTGGAAGACAAACCGGCTTGGCTGCAATTGGGAAATCTGCAAACAGAAATGTTTGGCAATGATGTTCGCAAAGGACAGTTGAAGTTGGAACAGAATATAAACAAAAGCAGATGGAAGGAACGCAAGGAAGAACTAGAAAATAATTTGCGGAAAGTAGTTTCATACAGCAACGATGAACACCCGTTTACAGATGAAGAGGATATTCAGCAGCTGATTTATGCTATTGACCATTGCAAAATGCTTGATCCTGCCTGCGGTAGCGGTGCGTTCCCAATGGGCATCTTGCACAAGCTTGTTTATGTATTAGGCAGGTTAGACGAGAACAATATCCGTTGGCGTGAACTGCAAAAACGCAAAGCACAATTAGAAATTGAGAAGGCACTGAATGATACAGATAAGAAAGAGCGGGAGAAAAAACTGATTGACATCAACGATAGTTTTGAAGACAATGCCAGCGATTACGGAAGAAAACTCTACCTGATTGAGAATTGTATTTACGGAGTAGATATACAGCCCATTGCCGTTCAAATTTCAAAACTCCGATTCTTTATTTCATTAGTGGTTGATCAAAAAGAAAAACAAGGTGCAGCCAACAGAGGCATAAGACCATTGCCAAACCTTGAAACAAAATTTGTTGCTGCAAATACTCTGATTGGTTTGGAGAAACCTGCACAAATTCAGATGGGATATGATATGCTTTATCCGATGCAAGATGAATTGCAAAAGATTCGTCACAAACATTTTGAAGCAAAAAGCAGAAAGGATAAATTGAAATATCAAAGAGAGGATAAAAAAATACGAAGACAAATTGCTGATACTTTAAAATCCTTACGATTCGAAAATAATGATGCAGAAAAAGTTGCAGCATTTGATTTGTATGACCAAAATCTTTCTTCATCCTGGTTTGAACCTGAATGGATGTTCGGTTTGAAAGGTGGGTTTGATGTGGTGATTGGAAATCCACCTTATGGTGGTTCTTACAAGGGCAATGAAAAGAAGTATTTTAGTAGCAATTATAAAACTGCAGAAACTATATCAGGGGTGCAAAAGGGTTCACTTGATACTTACACATTATTTATTGAAAAAGGGTTCAAATGTTTAAGAAGAAATGGAAATCTTAATTACATTGTCCCCATCTCAATTACTTCGAGTGATTCATTGACAGGTGTTCATAGACTTCTTGAAAATAATTGTGAGGAAATAAAGGTTTCTTCTTATGCAGTTAGACCGCAGCCTGTGTTTGATAATGCAGTAGTAAACACATCAATATTGTTTTTCAAGAAAACAGAAACAAGATGTAAGAGAATTCTTTCAACTAAAATGTACCGTAAAAACAATAACTTTAGTTTGGAATATTTAATGAGCAATCTTGAATTTATTGATGTATTTAATCATCGTTTAAATGGTAGATTTCCTAAAATCAGCTACGACATTGAGAGAAAAATCCTTGACAAAATCTTTGCTCAAAAAACTTCTGTGGGCGATATGATTAAAGCAAATGGGAAACCCATTTATTATAGAACAACAGGAGGAAGATATTATAAAGTAATTACAAATTATTCAACAGGTTCTACCAAAGAAAGCAGTATTACCTTTGACGAGAAGTTGGCAAATCCTATAGGTGCAATATTGAGTAGTAATCTTTTCTTTTGGTTCTATCAGATTTATTCAAACAATCTTGACTTAAAGTTGTATGAAATAGAATCATTTAAAATTCCATTGGAGAAGATGACAGATAAACTAATCAATACAATTGAAACTATTTATAAAAGATATTTGAATGACATTGAAGCAAATTCAAATGTTCGAAAAACAATCAAGTATGCAAACATAGATTCATTCAGAGAATATAAGATTGGAAAATCAAAAAAAATTATTGATAAAATAGACGATATAATCTGTCCGCTCTATAGTCTCACTAAGGAGGAAATTAACTTCATTAAAAATTATGAAATTGCTTTTAGGTTCACTGATGAAGATTGATGCAATGGTGCATAAGTTGTATTTTCCCGATGAAATAAAAGCAGCAAATTGCGAGGTGCTGAAACATCAAACAATTTACCTGAGCTCAAAGATGACAATGATGAAAAGAATCTGAAAACAATTGAAAAGGTTTACAAAGAATTATCAGACCCCAGGCACCCGGTAAGTGTTGCTATGTTCAAGATGGACACCATTGAGGAAATCGCAATTATTGAATTCAAGAAATGAAATGGATAACAGGAATAACACTTGACAACTACAGGGCTTTTAATGGCGCCTATGCTCCTATTGCCATTCCTGCAAAACAACACTTGCTTATCTATGGAGAAAACGGAAGCGGAAAATCATCCATCTACAAATCAGTAAAAAATTTTTTTTGATTTTTATAAATATCCAAACGGTAAAGCTTTTTTTCCATCAAATGAGAGCAAAGAATTACAATAGCTATAGATTACCAAAGGCAGTGCAGTGTTTTCAGGTGCAAAAAAAGGGATGCTGCTGCATCCCTTAAAATTATTAACCGGTCTTTTTTATTTATCAGTCAACTTTTTTAAACACCATTTTAGTTTTCCCGCTTACAAGCGTCAGTTTCATTTTATCAATTGAATAAGTAACTGTCTTTTGATCTAAAGCGCTTACTACTGCTTTTTCCACCTTCATATTTTGACAGCTCATAAGTGTTCCAAGCAATGAGCCAAAAGTAATTTTATCACCCGAAACAGTAATGCTTCCTGAAAAACTATTACAGCCAGCATGTCCGTTAAATCTCATATCAGATAAGATAAATTCAAATTGCGGAGCACCTTTTTGCAGTTTCTCTTTTTTAAGGTTTATGCCGGTCATTTCTTCCATTACCCAGATATCATACAAACGTAAATCAGCAAGAAATTTTCCGCATCCTTCAAAGGTTTGAAATTTTTCATCAGCAGATTTTTTTGCCTCTACTCTTACTTTATAAGGGAAAATTTCCCCGGACATATTATCCTGACAGTTTTCTCTTATTACAGTTATTATAAGCTCGCCTGATTCAGATTTTGATCTGTACAAAGTAAGGTCCTGGTTTTTAATACCTTCAACAGATGGAGCTGTAACTGTCCATCCATCCATCATTGAAAAAACAAAGTTCTTTTCAAGGTCAAGCTCTATAGTCCAGTTCGGTTCATTTCCTCTTCCGAAGAAATCAACACCATCAACAAATTTTTTCTGATAGAATTCAGGATTCAATTCAACCTTTTCTTTCATCGGCTGATCTTTATCGTTAGTAACAGACCCATCAATTTTTTTGACAGTACTCAAATCTTTTTTAAGCATATATTTCGATTCTACGGATGCTTCAAATCTTTCGCCGTATTCATTAAGGCGGATCAGATTTTTGGATCCGATTAAATACAGCTTATCTTCATCTGATCCATTTAGCACAATAACTGAATCTGATTCAAAAGCCCAGCTTCCTTCATCAGTCAATGCATCCCCATCTTTTCCTTTGTAAACGGATCTTTCTTTAAATGTAAAATCATCTTTTAAGTTTAGCTGATAATCAATTTCTTCACAATCTTCACAAGGGAAAACGCCAAGCCATATTCCGTTGGTTATAAACTGAACCTGCTTTTGATCTGGTATAAAATCAGGACCGGATGAACATCCGATGTAAACAACCGCGATAAACAGAGATAGTATAATAGTTTTTTTCATAAATAGATTCTCCTTTAGATGAATTGTCTAAGTTATTTAAATGCTCTTTGAATAATATATGCAAAAAAATCAAATATTATACCGATAAATCATTATGGTTTAAGTAACAAAATACCAATTAAACTTACAATACTTAGTAAAATTGAACCGTATTGTAAGAAGAACTTACAGGATTGAAAAATTTTTTAAATGACTGGTATGTCAAAAAAAACGCATCCGATAGAAAGGATGCGTTTTATTTTTTTTGAGTATCCTGAAAAATTATGATGCTTTAATCAGCAATTCATTTTCAATTGCTTGTTTTAAGGATTCTTTTGGAAGAGCTCCAACAGCCATCTTTGGCTGTCCAACTACAGGCACAAATAGTATAGATGGAATACTTCTGATTCCGAATACAGCACCTAATTCCTGTTCTTCATCAGTATTAACTTTATACACATTTATCTTACCTTTATATTCTTCAGAAAGCTCTTCGAGTACGGGACCAACCATCCTGCATGGACCGCACCAGGGTGCCCAGAAATCTATTATTGCAGGAAGCTCTCCGTTATATTTCCAATCCTGATTTTTTTCATAATCAAAAACTTTTGTTAAAAAAGTTTCTTTAGTTAACGACTCAGTCATTTATTTGCCTTTCTACTTTGTTCTATTATTTATTATCAATTATAAAAACGTATTTGATTATACCGCCTTAAGAACCCGTTCTAATTTTTTCTTAACTTCTTCTGCCACAGTTTTTATTTTTGGATTATCAATTACTGCTGTCATAGTCATCGGATCAAAAACCGAAACAACTGTTTTATCATCCTTTTCATAAACTATTACGTTGCAGGGTAAAAGCAAACCAATCTCTTCTTCGGCTTGCAGCACCTGATGTGCAAAAGGCGGATTGCAGGCACCAAGAATAGTGTAGTTCTTGAAATCAACATCTATCTTTTTCTTTAATGTATCTTTAACATTAATAGTTGTTAAAACTCCAAACCCTTCCTTTTTCAACTCTTCGGTTACTTTATCAATTGCCTGATCAAATTTATACTCTGTTGTTTTAGAAAAACCGTATTGCATTATTTTATTCCTCTGCTTCTTGTTTTTTATTTTTATTAAAAATCTGTTTCCAGTCTATCAGCAAAAAACCTGCTGATGCGCCATATATTGTGCTGATATATGGATTCCCTGAAATCGGACAACTGCCGCTGCAGCCTATATAATAATAATAAGCATATCCCGCAGAAGCTCCGGTTAAAACCGGGAAAACACGCTTTGTCCATTTCCATATTATTTTAATCCTGTTGCGTTCCAACGAACCATTCCTCCGCTTAAATTTGTAGCATTAAATCCCATTTTCCTCAGTTTAGATGCAGCATTAAGACTTCGGTTTCCGGTTTGACAGTAACAGATTATTTCTGCATCCTTAAACTTTTTTAATTCCTGTTCTTTTTCTTTTAAATCCGTAATAGGTATATGATAAGAGCCTTTAATTAAGCTCTGTTTTCTCTCTCTTTCTGTTCTTACATCAAGAAAAACAACATTACGCTCCTTCTTTACCTTTGCATAAGCATCAGCCGGCGAATATTGTTTAATTGATTTAATCAGGTAAATTTTTTTACCGATGTAAAAGATGATAAGTGCAATAAATGCATAAAGAAATATCTGTCCTGCTGTCATAAATCTTAAAATTAAAAATTAATATGATTTGAAATTTATAAAAAAGATTCCGTGTATGATGTGATGTTTGTTTAATGTTTGCTGCGGAGTTTAATTCTTATCTTTTCAAGGTATAAGCAAGACTCAAATTATCAAACTAAGCAGACCGACAAGATCAAAGATGTTAAAATAAACAACACACTATCAGATAAAGAGAAGTATTAAGCTTCTTTTATGGCTAAAAATTTATTATAGAGCCACATTAAAATTGTTGCAAGAACTCCTATTCCGATTAAGGCAAACCAGACTAATTCTGGTTTACCCGAAGCTTTTGATGATTGATACAGCCATCCGCCGAGCGGATCACCAACAAATCTTGCAATTGCTATCGGAAGAAAGGCATATCCTTGAAATAATCCCTGTTGACCCGGAGGTGCGATTTCAGAAATATATTCATAGTATCTTGGAGCCTGTGTCATTTCACCGATTGCAAAAGCAACTATTCCTGCCGCAATTGTTGGAATGCTTGGATATAAACCGATTATAATCCAGATTAAGCTTGAAAGTGCAAAGCCTATGAGTATAGCTTTTCTGGTAGGAATATTTTTAGTTAAACGATTAATCGGAATCTGAAGAAGAATAATTGCACCGCCCGCAGACCAAGATTGAACTATTTCATAAGGAGCATCAGCACTTATAAAATCTGTTATATAATATGGTATAATTATAAATTCCTGCCAGAAGATTATCCAATACAAAGAATAGATCAAAAGAAAAATCATAAACCTGATATTTGTAAGAACAACAAACAGGTTAGCGATCTTTTTCCAAAGTGATTCCACAACTTCGGGAGCTGTTCCTTTTACCTCTTTGTATAAAAATATATTTACAATAAGCATTGCCAAACAGCTTAATGCCGAAACAACATAAACGAATTCATTGCCGAAACTGTTTCTGACAAAAAAAGCTAAAGTAGGACCGATAACCGCACCTACGTTAACAAGCCAGTAATAGATGGCAAAGCCAAGTGATTTTGTTTCGGAGGTAGTGGAAACAGCTACGGTTCCGAGAACGGCAGGTTTAATAAAAGAACCGCCGAAAGCTGTAAATACTAAAAATGCCATCATCAGCCAATACAAATCCATTCCATCATAAATTCCCGAAAACGCACTCATTCCAACAGAGCCAATCAAAAAGTAGCCTAATGCAAGAATAGAAAATGCAACACTAAATGCTCGTCTGAATCCCCATTTATCAGCAAGTGTTCCGCCGAGTATTGGAAGCAGATAAATCAACCCGCCGAATATTCCCGAAAGCTGCCCTGCTTCAGATTCACTAAAGCCAAGCTTATTACGCATATAAATCATAAAAACAATCTGCTGACCATAATAAGCCAATCGTTCAAACAACTCCATTCCGTTTGCAACCCAGAAGGATGGCTGGAATCCAGACTTAAGTTCTTTAAGTTTGTTTTTTATACTCACTGCGATGCCTTTGAAAATTTTGTGCGCAATTTAGTTATGATGGTTTATACTAACAAAGTTATTTTAACCTGTTTGTTCACCTGAGGCAAAAAAAAATAAATCATCAGACACATCAAAAGCGGAGGGTGATTATATTAAGATATTGTTTAGTGTAAGGTCTGATAAAGAGAAAATCAGATCAGACTATTAAGATGAAATGTTTTCCGGGATGGGCGTATGTGTATTTTTTTCTTCATTGAAAATACAAAAACAAGACATTTGTCTTTCGCTTATAACTTCTTTATCCGAATTTACAGGTTTAAAAAGCGGAACGATAGTTGAAGAATTCTTTAACTGATAAATTGTGTGAATATAGTCAACAACACTAATTGGAAATAAAGGAAATAATTTTTAAACATACAGAGGCAAAAAAAATTATATATGAAAACTTATCAAGAAATATTTCTGTTTTTATTAATAACAACGATGATGGTTTATCCTCAGAGTAAAAACACTGTTATATCAGAAGTAAAAAACAGCGAAGTGAAAATTAAACTTCATAAGCTTATCGAGTTTAATGACTCCAAAGCTAAAAGCGGAAACAAATTTTTAATCGCTGATATAACGATTGAAAACACATCTGATAAAAAAATTAATATGGGTGCGGATTATACAATGAGCATCACAATCAAGGATGACAAGGGGAATGAATACCGCTCAGGATTAAAAGGCGAAGGGATTGTTTCAACTTTTTTAACTAAGAATGAAAACATTGAACAGAATCAAAAAGATCACACACTTGCTTTTAGTGAAAACTTTCCTCCCAAAACAAAAGCAAGGTCTTTCCTTTGCGGATTTGAGGTACCGAAAGATGCTAAGATCGTTTCTTTTGGTGTAAAGAAACAAAATTTATGGAGTACGGTTAAGTAAAGTTATTTAACTGTTAAAGATTTTTAAGGCGTATCTAATAAATACGCCTTTTTATTTTATTGAGATTACAAAATTTATAACTGCTTAAAATTTATTTCTTGTCTAATTTCTTTTTGTGAAACACTGATTTTTTCTTACGCTTTTCTTTCAACACAACAAAACCAACCGATGATTTTAAATCCGGAATAAGATGTTGTGTTTTGTAACTACTATAAATATTTAATTCCCATGTAAAATTATAAACCTGCTGATGATATATTATCCTGGAAATATTAGTGTTCGCATATAGTTTTATTAGGCTGATACTTCACTATTGAAAACAGGGCGACTTCTAATCATCCCGACTTAAATTTAAAGCTTGGTTTTATTGATACAATTTTCTAAGTTAAATCAACAATAATCCGAATTCAATAATATATTTTTGAAAAAAATTACCTGTAAGGTCAGTTATTTTCTATAAATCATTTAATTTATTTTAAAAAGAAAGGATTATACTTATGAAACATTTCATATCCGGTTTCGCTAAGTTGAAAATTGTTGCAATCTTAGCATTTCTTTTCTGTGTATCTCAAACCAGCTATTCACAAACGTGGGTCAAAAGGGTTGATGGCTTTTCTATGTGGTCAATTGCAAAAGATTACGCAGGTAATATTTATGCAGGCACTTCAGGCTCAGCAAGAGGAATATTTAAATCCACAGATGGCGGTGATACCTGGACAAATGTTTTTTCAACCGGAACTTCCAACTATCTGTACATTGCCTGTGATTCCCTTAATAATGTTTATGTTGCAAATGTTTCTAATGGCTTGATTTATTCAACAGATGGCGGACAAAATTTTACAACAATTCCGACAAGTGCTTTTGGAGGGCATAATATAAATTCAGTTGCCTGCGGAAAGAATGGACATATCTTTGCAGGAGCTACCAGCGGCGGGATCTGGCGGAGTACTGATTATGGCGCTACTTTTACCAACACGGGTCTATCTGCTTATAGCATCGTAGAGATTAAAGTAGATAAATTTAATTCTGATATTATTTATGCCGGATCATCTTCCACTTCGGCAAATGGATTTTTTATTTCAACTGATGGCGGTGCAACATTTGGCAATGCAACGCTTTCCACAAATGTTTGGGAAATCTTACAGACTTCAACCGACATCATTTATGCTGTAACAACCTCATCTCCATATCCATTTAATAAATCAACTGACGGAGGGATGACCTGGACCGTAACCGGCAATCAGACAGGAGCTATGCGTGGGGGAACTCTGGATTTAACAGATAATATTTACCTTGCCGGAAACGGCGGAGTGTTTAAATCCACTGATGGCGGAGCCTCATTTTCAAATCATAATTTAACTTTCAGCTCAAATGAGATGTTAACTTATAATAACAAAATTATGGTTTGTGTGTCAGGCACAGCAAACGGTGGTGTGTGGATATACACTGATTCAACAATTATTCCCGTTGAACTTTCTGCTTTTACCGCAGTATCAAATAATGGAAAGATCGAATTGAATTGGACTACTGTTTCGGAGCTTAATAACTCTGGTTTTGAAATACAAAGAGGTAATGATGGAATTGATTTTGAAAAAATTGGTTTTGTCCCCGGCTTCGGAACAACAGCAGAAAAACACTTTTATAGTTTTGTTGATGATAATACAGTCAATGGCAGATACTTCTACAGATTAAAGCAAATAGATTTTGATGGCAGTTATAAGTACTCAAATGTAATCAAAACTAAGAGCTTTCAGGAGTTAAGCTATTCATTGGAGCAAAACTATCCCAACCCCTTTAATCCGGGCACAATAATTAAATTCCAATTACCACAAGATGGCTTTGTTTCACTCAAGGTTTACGACATACTCGGTAATGAAATTACAACTCTTGTTAATGAAGAAAAACCAAAAGGAAGTTATGAAGTAAAATTCGATGCAGGTTCGCTTGCAAACGGAGTGTATATTTACAAAATACAAGCTGGTGATTTTGTAAGCTCTGAAAAAATGATACTTCTCAAATAACTATCATTGTTAAACTGCTCAATGTTCAATTAATTCTTTATTGAACATTGAGCATTATTACTCAACATTTCCGATAAAGGTGTTTTTCATTTTTTAGAAACATAATTCTCATTTCCGCTTTTTGACAAACATCATTTCGCAATTATCAATCAATAAATCACTTTAATTGATATAATCACAATATTTTGTTCTTTATGTGTGGCATAGTTTTAGAAAAATTGAAGCGCGTGAATTTCTTATTTATTTAATGTTGTTAAATATTAAACTTTATAGAATTAGTTGTTTATGAGTTCAAAAACTTTTAGCGGCGGTATTCATCCAAAAGAATATAAAGAATTAACTGAGCATCTTGCTTTTGAAACAATTCCGATTCCAGATGAAATAACGCTTCCCCTTTCTCAGCATCTTGGCAAAGAAGCAAAGGCTCTTGTAAAAAAAGGAGATGAAGTTCATCCCGGACAAATGGTTGCTCAGGCAGAAGGATTTATATCTGCTCCGATTCATTCTTCAATTGCCGGAAAAGTTATTAGCCTCGGCAAAGAGCATACTTCAAGCGGATTTCCGAAAGATTCAATAGTGATTAAAACAAACGAAACTGCTGAATCACAAAAATTTCTTTTTACCGGATTAAATCCCGACACAGTTACACCTGATGAAATAAGAGAAAGAGTTGCACTTGCAGGAATTGTTGGGCAAGGCGGTGCAGCCTTTCCAACGGCAGTTAAATTAACTCCGCCAAAAGATAAAATAATTGATGTGGTTATTCTAAACGGATGTGAATGCGAGCCGTATCTTACAAGAGATTTTCGTTTTATGATAGAACGCCCCGATGATTTGATTTCCGGGTTAAAATTAATAATGAAGGCGCTCGGTGTTAACCGCGGTGTAATTGGAATTGAGGATAATAAACCGGAAGCGATAAAACTTTTATCAGATAAGACGAAGTATGAACAGGGAATTGAAGTAGTATCATTAAGAACGAAATATCCGCAAGGTGCAGAAAAGATGCTGATTAAGGCGGTAACGGGAAGAGAAGTTCCTCCCGGTAAATTGCCCCTGGATGTAGGAGCTGTTATTCAAAATATCGGAACAGCAATTGCAATCCATGATGCAATAGTGAAGGGTGAAGTTTTAATAACCGCTGCTTTAACTGTATCGGGTAAAGGGATTAAAAATCCAAAGAACTTAATTGTACCGGTTGGTACACCAATTCAAAACGTAATTGATTTTTGCGGAGGTGTTACTGAGGATGCAATGAAAATTGTTGTCGGCGGTCCAATGATGGGTGTTGCTCAATTTGATTTACAGGCACCGGTAATGAAAGCAACATCAGGAATTTTAATTTTAACTAAGGATGAAGTTGCACAAAATCCAGAAACACCCTGCTTAAGATGCGGGCAGTGCATAGAAGCCTGTCCATTAAATCTAATGCCGACTAAGCTTGCACGATATACTCAGCTGAACAGATTTGAAGATGCTGAGGATACAGGCATTACAGTTTGTATGGAGTGCGGAACCTGTGCTTATACTTGTCCGGCAAATATTCCTTTGGTGCAGTGGATAAGATTAGGGAAACAAAAGGTTTTACAAATACAGAAAGAGAGAATTGCGTCCACTAAGTGAACCTAAGTGTTCTTAGTGCCTAGGTGGTAAGACCTTTTCACCACTAAGACGCGTAGAGCACAAAGAGACACTAAGAAAGAAAACATGGAAACAACTACTACTATAGAGCCAAAACAAAAAGTTTATTTTAGTTTAACGACATCGCCGCATTTGCACTCAAAATGGACTACATCAAAAGTAATGTGGTTTGTTGCTGCTGCACTATTGCCATCAATTGCCGCAGCGCTAACTTTTTTCGGCTGGACACAAATATTTATCATACTCATTGCGGTCGTATTTGCAGTCGGAACAGAAGTCTCTATTCAGGCGATAAGAAAAAAACAAATTACCTGGTTTGACGGGAGTGCCGCATTAACCGGTCTGCTGCTTGCACTAACTCTTCCTCCAAATTTTTCTTTATCTGCAACTGCAATTGGTTCAGTTGTAGCAATTGGATTGGGCAAACAAATTTTTGGCGGATTGGGTTATAACATTTTTAATCCCGCATTAGTAGGCAGAGCGTTTTTACAGGCTGCCTTTCCTGTTCAAATAACAACCTGGACTAAACCAAATTTTGCGGTTGATTCAGTTACAAGCGCTACTCCGCTTGCAGCATTAAAGTTTGATAAAATATTTACCGATACAACAGCAATGACCATTGGAAATATCGGCGGCTCACTTGGAGAAACATCTGCAATTGCAGTTTTGATAGGCGGAATAATCTTAATTGCAGCCGGGATTGTTAATTGGCGGATCCCTTTTTCGATGATAATCGGGATGATTTTGTTCGGCGGAATTTTCTGGCTGATTGATCCGCAAAACCCTACACCGGTTTTCCACATCTTTGCCGGCAGTTTTCTTTTCGGTGCAATGTTTATGGCAACCGATTGGGTTACATCGCCAATTACAAATAAAGGTATGTGGATTTTTGGATTTGGAATTTCCCTTGTGCTTATTGTAATAAGGATTTACGGTGGTTTGCCAGAGGGAGTTATGTATTCGATTCTGTTTATGAATGGTTTTGTGCCTCTTATTAACAGATACACTAAGCCGGTAATTTTTGGTGTTGTTAAGGAGGTTAAAAATAAATGAAACAGATTGTTGTAATAATTGCAGCACTAACTATCATCGGAGTAATTGCCGGCGGTTCACTTTCACTTGTTAATAACTGGGCTGCACCCAAAATTGCACTCAATCTTAAAGCGGAAACAGAGCGTGCAATTTTTCTTGTTCATCTTGACGGCAAAAGATATGAAGAGATTAAAGAAGCGGGATTTGAAGTTTATAAAGTATATAACGAAAAAGATTCCGCAGTCGGATATTCCCTTGTGTATGACGGTAACGGATTTCAGGGAAAAATCAAATTGATGATAGGTTTAACAGAAGACTTAAATAAAACTACTTCGATTGAAATACTTGAACAATCAGAAACACCCGGACTTGGAACAAAAATTCTTGAACCGCCTTACAAAAATCAATATAACGGACTGGATGTCAATCCTTCGGTGAAACTTGTAAAAGGTGCAGAGCCATCCAATCAAAACGAAGTTCAATCTATAACAGGTGCAACAATCTCATCACGGGCTGTTGTTACAATTGTTAACGAAGGAATTGCAAAATTGAAAAGCATTGAAAATAAAGGAGCATCAAAATGAAAAAACAAGTTCCGCTCCTCAGAGAGTTTACAAAAGGATTGTGGGAGATCAATCCGACCTTTAAACAGATACTTGGTATGTGCCCGACTCTTGCCGTTACAGTTTCTGCGATAAACGGAATTGCAATGGCGCTGGCTACAACCTTTGTGCTTGTGTTTTCAAGTCTGATGATATCACTTGTCAGAAAGTTAATTCCCAATCAGGTAAGAATTGCATCATACATTGTTATCATAGCTGCATTTGTTACAATAGTTGATCTTGTAATGAAAGCTCAATTTGTAGAATTGAGTAAAGCGCTCGGTCCGTTTATTCCTCTTATAGTTGTTAATTGTATAATACTTGGCAGAGCAGAAGCCTTTGCATCTAAAAATGGTCCGTTAAGATCGGTGCTCGATGCATTGGGAAACGGAGCTGGATTTTTTATTTCGTTGTTTGTTCTTGGAAGCATCAGAGAAATTATCGGATCCAGAACAATTCTCGGATATCAGGTATTACCAAACGGATTTGAACCATGGTTAATTATGATTTTACCAGCCGGTGCGTTTTTAGCACTTGGTTTATTGATGGGTTTTGCCAATCTGTATGTTGAAAGAAAAAAGAATCTTGTTAGAGAATCACTGATTGCTCAATATAGAAGAGTAGGCAGAGAAGAAATAACTGATGAAGTATTAAAAGAGGCTGGAGTGTAAAATGGAACTATTATTAATTTTTATCTCGGCTGCTTTGGTAAACAACTTTGTTCTATCATACTTTCTTGGTATATGCCCGTTTATTGGAGTTTCAAACAAAACATCTTCAGCAGTTTCAATGGGAATGGCAACTACTTTTGTGATGGCTCTAACTGCGGTCGTAAGCTGGTTGTTGTTCAATCTTATTTTAGTACCGTTTAAGCTGGAGTTTTTACAAATACCATCTTTTATTCTGGTAATTGCAGCATTAGTTCAGTTTGTTGAAATGGTTATTAAAAAAGTTTCGCAGCCTCTTTATCGTGCACTTGGAATATTTCTTCCGCTGATAACTACCAACTGTGCGATACTTGGTTTGGCATTGCTTGCTTCAATGCGCGAGTATGATTTTCTGGAAAGCGTTGTGTTTGGAGTTGGTGCCGGTGCAGGTTTTACACTTGCGCTTGTGATAATGGCTGGAATAAGAGAAGAGCTTGATTTGGCAGATGTTCCAAAACCATTTCAAGGCGCACCGATTACGTTAATTGTTGCTGGAATTCTTGCACTTGCCTTTATGGGCTTTGCAGGAATGATTTAGATAATTTTTTATTCGTCATCCAAAACTTAACTAAGGGTGACAATATGAAAACTTTTTATGGTTCGTTTAATGTTTTTCATCTTACGTTTGATAACAAAGGAGATAAAATGATATCGCGAAGAAATTTCTTAAAGATTGCCGGATTATCATCTGTAGCACTTGGCGCTGGTTTTACAACAGGTAAGCTCGCGGGAAATAAAAAATCAGTTTACTTTTCTGTGCATGGATTTATTCCCGCTGATGAAAAGATAATTGCAAGTATTGTTACAGCATTTAAGAATAAGGTAAAAAGCAATTCAGAACCGATAGTAATTTCTGATTCAAAGATAGGGGTGTTGATAAATCGGATTGACCTGAGATCAAAAAAAGACAGCTTCACAAACACCGGTTCTGTTACATACAGATTAACAAGGAGTAATAAGCAGATTGATTCGGATATTATTATCAGCGATGCAAACAATTCTGTTTATTCAATTGATGACCTGAACTCTGCTTTTGAAAATATCAGAGCAGGATTAAAAAACATAAAATCCGATATTTTGTTTACTGCCGAATATAAAGAAACAGATTTTTTTGATTCGTTCTTTAACTCAGATAAGAAAGAAGTTGTGATTGAAAATGAAAAAGGTCTGGTTGACAGAATCTCTTTAGATAAGAATTATAAAAATGTTTTGATTGATGGTGTACAGGGTAAAACAGGATTGAAAATAGAAAACAGACTCGTACAGGTTCATACTTCAAGCTGCAGACATGGGATTTGTAAACATTCAATTGCAAACGAAGCAGGAAGTATAATTGCTTGTGCTCCGAATAAAGTTTTAATAAAAATTGTATGATGAAAAACAATTTTTAAAAATATGTATAGAATCTTTGATGTAAATACATTTATTATCCTGAGTCTGTCGAAGGATGACGGAGTTCAGCTTAATTGCATCTCAACCCGTTCCGGTTGCTGACTTAGAGAACAGACGGGTTAAGAGTGGCATTAAACAAGAAAAATTTTATTTATTCTATAAGCTGGATAGTTTTATCAATTGTTCTTTTTCTTATTGGATTTTTCATCGCAAGAAACAGCAGCGATGAAATAAAGACAATCAAACGAACACAGATTTTACTTGGTACGGTTGTAGAAATACAAGTGCGTGATGCAGATGACAAAAAAGCCGAAGATGCAATTTCTAAAGCATTCGCTGAGATGAAAAGGATTGAAGATTTGTTCACAACTTTTGATAATAAAAGTCCGGTATCAAGGATAAATAATTCCGCCGATACTATAATTAATGTAGAATCTGAAATCTATAATCTAATTGTTCTTTGTGATTCAATTACAAAATTATCAAACGGTTGTTTTGATGTAAGCCTAAATAATATTATTAGAGTATGGGGATTTGATTCTGATAATCGCCATATTCCGGAGGCATCTGTAATAGATTCGGCACTGAAACTGAGCGGCTGGAAGGATGTAAAACTTTTTGGCGAAAATAAAATCTTTAAACAGAGAAAAGTTGAATTTAACTTTGGTGCAATAGCAAAGGGTTATGCTGTAGATAAAGCAATTAATATTTTAAGAAAATCTGGAATTAAACAAGCTCTTGTAAATGCCGGCGGTGAAGTAAGTGTTATCGGAAATAATTGGATTGTTGGAATACAGCATCCGGATGAAATTAACTCAATAATAAAAAGAATTAAGTTGAATGGATATACTGTCGCAACATCGGGAGATTATGAACAATATTTTGAAGTTGATGGAGTTCGTTATCATCATATTCTTGATCCTGAAACAGGTTACCCATCAAAAGGATTGCAAAGTGTTACGATAATAAATAAATCAAACGCTTTTGCTGATGCGCTTGCAACCGCAGTTTTTGTAATGGGAGAAGAAAAAGGAATGAAATTAATTGAATCCCTTGATGATACAGAGGTGATGATAATTGATGAGCGCGGGAGAATTTCTTATTCAACGGGATTTGAAAATTATATAGTGAATTGATAATCGTCATCCTTCGACTTCGCTCAGGATGGCTGAGATTTAGTTTGTCACACATAGCTAGTCGAAGTGTGACAAATATTTAATTATTGAAATAGAAATACCATTGCAGAGATTGATTCACAAAATTCGCAATGGCAGATAAACAAACAGGAAAGTAACTATGGATACAACATTAATAATTGCAATAGCCACAATGGGTGGACTTGGATTTATCTTTGCAGGTGCATTAGCACTTGCAGATAAAAAACTCCGTGTTGATGAAGATCCAAGAATAGCAGAAATAAATGAAGTGCTGCCAAATGCAAACTGCGGCGGCTGTGGTTGTGCAGGCTGTTATGATTTTGCTGTTAAGGTAGTTAATGGAGATGTAAAAATTAATGGCTGTCCCGTTGGAGGACAGGAAGTCGTTGATGAAATTGCAAAAATTCTCGGATTAGAAAGCACTCAAAGCGTTAAGCTTGTTGCACGTATTCTTTGCAACGGCGGAAATTTGGAAGCGGTAAAAAAAGAAGGAACAGAATATCTTGGACCACAAAGCTGTTCAGTAAAAACAATTGTAGCCGGCGGAGATAAGATGTGTTTGTACGGATGTCTTGGCGGCGGCGATTGTGTTGAGGCTTGTCAGTTTGGTGCGATATTTATGAATGACAACGGATTACCGGTTGTTGTAGAGGAACTATGTAACGGCTGTGGTCAATGTGCCGAAGCTTGTCCGCGCGGAGTAATTGAAATTCATCCTGAAGACAGAGAGCTATTTGTCTTTTGTAAAAATCATGATGATCCTAAAAAGTCAAAAGAAGTTTGCAGCGTATCTTGTTTTGGATGTGCAATTTGTGCACGCAAATCTGATGGTGCGATTGAGATGCGGGATTTTCTGCCTGAAATTGATTACTCAAAATTAGATCTAAGCAAAATTCCGATTGATAAATGTAAAACCGGTGCAATAAGATTAATGCACCCCGAAAAAGCTGCAAAAATATTTGAAGAAGAGAAAATAGAAATTAAAATTAATTGAAACTATAAAACGGCTGAATGCTGAGAAAATGTATAAGGAAGAATTATACGAAGAGGGAATTGTAAAAGAATCCGGCAACGGATTTGCAACAGTTATTATTTCAAACTCAGATCATTGTGAAGAATGCACTGCTAAGCTTTATTGTAAACCTGGTAACTCAAACCAGCGCAGTCTGATAGCTGCTGATCCTTATGGCGCTCATCCTGGAGATAAAGTGAGAGTATCAATAAAAGGGAGTAAATTAATTTCTGCATCTTTTCTGTTATATGGAATTCCTCTTATACTTCTGTTAAGCGGATTATTGATCGGTATGAAAATATTTACAATCAATAAAGAATTGCTTTCAACTTTGCTATCAATTGTGCTGATTGCAATTTATTTCCCGGTGGTTTTTAGTATATCAAAAAGAAGCAAACAAAAAGTTTCATCACATCCCAGGATAGTATTTATTAAAACTCCGCTTAATTGATTTATTCATATATCCATCTCTTGGTTTTCTTTTTTACACAAGTTGTTTCAGAAAACAAAAAAGACCGTCAGCAATACAATTGTTAAAACCTTTACAAACAGAGAGGAATAATTTTTATGTTTTTTCTTTACCCAGCCCCATAGCTTAGCTGCAATAATCATTAAAGCTATAAGAATAATTGTTGAAATGACTGCCTCAGCTACATTCATTGTCATTCCAATTTTATTTGCAAGACTTTTACCGCTCCAGAACATTCCATAAATAATAATCAGATGAAGCCAATAAACCAGAAGAGATTCTCTGCTTGCATCCATCACAAAAGAATTTTTTACATCAGATTTTCTGTCAACAATCCAGCAGAAATAAAATATCACAATGATATAACCCAGGCGCTCAATAAAGAAAACAGGGTTTGGTAGAATTGAAGTGAGAGATAGAGGAAAAAGTCCGGAATAAAAAAGATGTCCCAAAAGCAAAGCAATTAAACCCGCAGCTGCTGATGTTCTGATAAATTTTTCTTCTTTGTTTCGTTCCCGCGCATCAACAAAATATTTGGCAAAAATTCCACCTGCCAAAAGAAAGTTTATCCAGGGAAATATTGGGAATAATGAACCGTGCATTCTGTTAAAATAATTTCCAATAAGTGGATGAACATATTGATTAAAATCAATTTTCCAAAGCAATGGCGATATTAAAGTTACCACAACTAATGAAACAATTAAAAAGTAATGATAAAACTTATCAGATTTAATTAATAGCCTTGCGGCGTATAAAAACAGCAGTCCGAAACCAATACATTGTAATACATCTACTGCAAAAAAACTTTCTAATTGCTGTTGTGTGGATTTTCTGATAATCTTTGAAAATGAATAGTAGGGAAGGTGAAGTGCATAACCGATGATAATAATCTGAAATATTCTTATCATCTTTTTCCAGAATGCTTTTCCGAATTTTCTCATTTCATCAAGTTTACCGGTTGATGAAACCTGAAATGCAAATCCTGAAACAAACAAGAATGAGGGGGCAACTAATCCGTTTATAAAATTTAGAATACTAAACCATCCGGTTTGTTTAAGTTCCGGAAGTAGAAAAGCGTTGAATACATGAACTTCAACCATAATCAACATTACAATTCCACGCAGTAAATCAGCGGAAATATATCTTACCTTTTCTTTCACTGCACTTCCCTTAATGGAACACGGGCCTGCCTTTGCCGGCAGACAGGTTTAACAGATCGAACTGATTTAAACGGATTTTTTGAACTTGTTTTCAAATATCTGTCTCTTGAATTGAGGTTTCTTTCCAAAGTTTAATAATAAGCCGACTTCAATTTCCGTTGCTTTTAAATAATTTAACAACTGTGCTACGTGCTCTTCAATGATTCCTTAGGCTGCCTTTAATTCAAGAATTATACAATCCTTTACAATAATATCAGCAAAATATTCTCCTACAAAATTTTCTTTAAAGTAAACAGAAATTAGTTTTTGCTTTACACAATTCAATCCCAAAGATTTTAATTCAATCATTAAAGTATTTTCATATACCTTTTCAAGAAATCCAAAGCCAAGTGTATTATAAACATTATAATAAGCTTTAATGATTTTTTCAGTTATTTCCTGATATTTAAACTGCATTTAATTCAGTTTTTATCCTTTTAATCCGTTCGATCCGTTTGCCATTGTGTTAATGTTATTTAAGTTTTTTCTCAATCTCAAAAACAGGTTTAATATCCACAGGAAGCCTCTCGAGTTTTTTTCTAAGAGTTTCAATAGATGATGAATTAACCGCATACTTTGCAATAAGTTCTTTAGCTCCCTGATAATTTCCTTCAGCCTGAATGGTTAAGATTAGATTTGCAAGCTCTCTTAGTGCAGGATGAATTTTTTCAAAATTAACTTTTACTTTTTGAGTAGTCTCATCAAAAGTATAAGCGCCTTTTTCCAACAGGTAATTATAAATAATTGCATTACCGCCGCCGTGTGCTTCACCGATTCCAAATCTCATACTACGAAAAGCACCGGCAAGAAACGTAACCATAATTTCATCTTCAGATTCCTTTGGATAAACTCCTTTTTCAATCATAAACATATTGTTATACATTCCAAGAATATCAGCCTTGCATTCTTCTATTGTTGAGTAAGTTTCTTTAAGTTCTCTCTTAACCTCAGTGTTTCTGCCATTAAGCTTTATAAAACCGGGTCCGACACCGTGAGACATTTCGTGCATTAATGTATGATTAAAGAATGCATTAAAGGTAACATATTTCAACTGATCTGAATCAAGAACGATTTCTGCAATTGGTTTTAAAAGCATTTCAAACTTTGCTTCGTGAACATTTTTTAACATTACTTTCTTTGAGCCTTTTGCCTGCCTTACTCTTTCATCATTAGGTAAATTAAATGCAAGAGTTTGAACTCCGGCTTTTGTATCTCCGGCAGTAAACACTTCGTTTGCAACAACAATTGGTGATTCTGATCCTCTTGAGAAATTTTTATGTTTATCATCAAGCGGAAGATTTTTTTCGATATCATTCAAATATTTTGCAAACACTTCAAGTTTTTTTGTTTCAACAGGGTCTTTAATTGTAACAAAACTTTCAAACGAAGCTTTATAGTTAAACATTTCATCTTCATAAACTTCATAAGGACCAATTACAATTTCTATGTTATGATCTTTCAAATCCATCCAATCCATATCGCTTTGATAATAATCGTTGCTGAGAAAAGCATCAGCACGTGAGATCAAATATTTTTTAAGCGATGGATTATCTGCAAACCCAGCTGCTTCTTTAAGAAGATTTGATGCTTCGGTTAGTTTATCCTTAAAATATTCGCTGTATGGAATGGCAACTAACTTTCCATTATCTCTTCTGATTACTGTAAACTCGCTTGTAAAAGATTTTTCATCCTGTGGATTTTGCTTTATCCAGTTTTCAAACTCCTCTTTAGTCATATCTTCTGGGTAGAAATTTGCACCAAGTGGTTTTTTATCAGTTCCGATAAACGGTTCATCATCTTCAAGTCTATCAAAAGGACCGAACATAATATTAAATAATTCGAATTGAAGTTTGAGCTCGGGTTGTTCCGATAAAACTGATTTATTAGAGATCCTGGAAAGCAGATCAGATTTTATTTGATTGTTCTTTGAGTAAACCTGTTCAAGAAAAATATCATCAATTATTTTTGATGCATAATAAAGTTTTTCCAAAACAGCTTTTTCTCGGTCAGTTAAAATTGTTTCATCATATTGTATTTTAACCGGAACAAATTTGGCCAGCTTCTCTTTTAGCATTGTAACTTCCTCTGATTCTTTTTGCTGATTTTGGTTTTCTGTACAACCAAGAATTAATAAAAATATAAACGATGCAGCTAATATTTTTTTCATTGTAAAACCTATAACTTGTTTTTAATAGTCTATTCAAATATAAATAATTATTATACTTCAATTTATTTTAAAACATCGACATATATATATATCGCCCTAATATTTTACAATCAGTAATCTTTGTTTAAAAATAATTTTCATTTTTACCTTTTCAACAATAAAAGTAATTGAAAACTAAATATTGACGCGGGAATAATTTTTGAAGAACATTACCAGTAACAGTCTGTTTCTAAAAATATTATTAGGGTTACTTGTTGGAATCTTTGATTAAATATCTGGCACGATCTTTATCTATCTGCAAATTTTTGTTGGGGTGGAGAGATATGCCTGATTTATGTTTTGGAGTTTCTCCCACTTTCGAATGAATCCTATCAGGAATTATCTTTATTACAAAATATGTGTTGCTCATTTAACATTGAGCATTTACAATTTAACATTTACATTTATCCTACCGGTTTTACATAGCTTAAGAAAAAAGAACAACGAAGTTTTTTATTAACCAAGGAATAGTAAAATGAAAACTATTAGAACAACCTTATTATTTATAATAGCTACAATTAAAATAGTAACCGCACAAGTTGATACAACCGATTGGTTTCCTATGCAAACAGGTAATTATTGGGAATATATGGCTTGGACTGGAGAGGGACCAAAGTACTTCAGCATTAAAGTGCTTGGAGATACTTTGATGCCAAATAATAAAGAGTATAAAATATTCTATAAAAAGTATTTTGACACATCATCGGGTTATATATGGTATTTTAGAAGGGACAATAATTTGATTTATGAATTTTCAGGCGATTCCATTGCTTGTCTGAACATGGAATATCTATACTTAGATTTTTTTGTACCGGATTCTACCATTTGGTTAAATTGTTCCGGGTGGTCAGATCAGAATGCTCGGGGCATTTCTTCAACATTTATAGATTACAACTATTATAACCTTCTTCAGAAACCTAATGTGGCAAAACAGTTTGAAGATGTTTACATTGATTCATCTGATACAATTTGGACACCAACCGACGCATCATTTCCCATTGTACTGAATAAAGGATTGGGTGTGGTATGGCACTTTATTTTTAATGATGGCAGTTATTATCTACAAGGTGCTATAATAAATGGTATGCAAATGGGTACTATTGTTGGCGTTGAAAATGAAGATAATACATTACCAAAAAATTTTTCAATAAAGCCTTATCCAAATCCATTTAATAGTTCTACAACTCTTGAAATTAATTTACCAGTAACAGGTCTAACAGAATTATCAGTTTATAATATTCTTGGTCAAAAAATTGCCACACTAATTGATGAACAAAAAACTTCCGGCAATCACAATATTCAATTCAATGCAAACTACCTAAGCAGTGGTGTATATTTTGTTTTATTAAAACAAAATGAATTAGTAACTAAAGAAAAAATTATTTTATTAAAATAGATTTGAAAGGGGCGCTAAAATGAAAAAATATATTATTTCTTTAGTTGTTTTCTTTACTGTTCATCCTTACTCCCAAGAAGGTTTTTACTTACTCACTACAATGAGTGGTGATTCTGTTGGTGACCAGTTTAGTGTTGTTAGCCATATTGGTGATATTAATGCAGACGGCTTTGATGATGTTATTGTTGGTGCACCTGGTGGAGATTATGCTAAACTTTTCTTTGGTGGTACTGCTTTCGATACTATTCCTGACCTGATCTTTAAAGACTATAAACAATTAAATTGTCAATTTGGCTGTTCGATAGCAGGTGATGGGGATGTAAATGGCGATGGTTATCCAGACCTAATAATCGGTGCCGTTTGAACTGTACCCCATTTTCTTGATGCCATTTACAATTATTGGGGAACAACAACTCCAACCTCAAACAGGTTTGGAATAGCAGCTAATTTTACTCCTTTTAATAGCAGCTTTTTGTGTTTAATAAATGGCGGCAGTACTACAGAATCACTTGTTCTAAAGACTTCATCAGGAGAAATTGTTGATTCAATCTTCGCAGCAGAATGTGTCCCAGAGAATATATCCGAACTTGCGGAAATTTATTCTGAAGCTAATTTACTTTTTGCAAGGGGTAATTTAATTGAAGCGAAACAAATTTTTGAACAAATAGTTCTGGGTAATTATACAACGGAAGAAAAACTTTTGGGATATAATAAACTCTATACAATAGGTAATCTTATAAACGAAGATGAGAATTATTTTGCTTCTTTGCAAAGCACATTTGAAAATAATGCAAACAACACAACAGATACTCTGATAAAGAAAATATATAATCAGAACGCAATAAATTGTGATGTAAGCAAAGGCGAATATATTACTGCAATAAATAAGTTCGATGATATCATTCAGCAAAATCCAAACAGCGAGGAGGCGGTTTATGCTGAGATTGATATTCTTACTGCTGCCTTGAATCTGGATACAAACAATACCCTGCTTGGCAAAATAAACGGAGGGAAATATCTTGTAAAAGGCGCATCAGATTATTTATCAAGACTGAACGAAATACTTCAATCAAGATTCGGATTAAACTCAGACGAAAGCAATAAAATAATACCAAAGGAATATCACCTGCATCAGAACTTTCCAAACCCCTTTAATCCCACAACAACAATCAGATATGATTTACCAAAAGATGGATTGGTTCAGCTTGAAGTATTTGATATCCTTGGCAGAAAGATAGCCACTCTTGTAAACACAAGGCAGAGTGCCGGCAGATATGATATTAATTTTGATGCAAGAAATTTAGCCAGCGGCATTTATATATAAACTTCAGTCAGACGAGTATAACTCATCGAAGAAGATGATATTTTTAAAGTGATATTTTACCTATTCAGAACCCAATTCCATTCGGGAGTTGGGGTTGTATTTTAATCCTGCAAGCTGTTTTAAAATTTAATCGCAAAATTTTTTCTTATGTTTTGAATTAACCATTCATCACAATTAACTTTTTTAAAGATGCTTTTCTTTATAAGTTTGCTTTACAAATTCTAACAAAACCAACAGGTGGAGAAAATGTCTAAACAAAAATTATTTCTTTTTTATACACTGATATTTGTTATTATCACTGCTGCTATTTATCCGCAATCACCGCAGAGAAAAGATGTTCCGGATAAATTCAAATGGAATCTTTCTGATATGTATAAGTCTGTTGAGGATTGGAAATCCGATATTCAAAAAGTGGAAGCAGGTATCAGTAGTTTTGCTGATTACAAAGGTAAACTTGGAGTAAGCTCCCAAAACTTGCTGAATGCATTAAAATCTTACTTTGATTTTTATAAAATCTTTTCTCAGGCAGGTACTTATGCCCTTAACTTAAGCAACGAAGATGTCCGGATTTCAGAAAATCAGGCACTGCTCCAAAGGCTTTCTTCAGTAGGAACAAAATTCGGGGAAACTGCCTCATTCTTTGAGCCTGAAATTTTAAATATTCCAAAAGAAACAATCGAAAAGTTTTTTAAAGAAAGACCAGAGCTTGAAACATTTTCAATATATATTGATAATATTCAAAGATTGCGTCCGCATACTTTACCCGAAAATGAGGAAAAGATTTTGGCAAGTTTCGGCTTGATCGCCGGCAATCAAAGCACTGTTTATTCAATATTTGCTGACGGTGAGAAACCAAAACCAACCGTTACTCTTTCGGATGGAAGCAGCGTTGAACTTTCGCCCGCTGCATTTACCGGAGTAAGAACGGTTGAAAACCGTATTGACAGGAAAAATGTTTTTGAAACTTTCTTTAACAGCTACGGCGATTTTAAAAACACATTCGGAGCTAATCTTGTAGGAAAAGTCAAAAAGGATTGGGTGTTTGCAAAAAACAGGAATTATAAATCATCTCTCGAGTCGGCATTAAACGGTGATAATATTCCGACAACTGTTTATACAACATTGATTGAACAGATAAATAAAAGTCTGCCGACCCTGCACAGATTTTTAGATCTTAAGAAAAAAATGCTCGGTGTTGATACATTGCATTATTATGACCTCTATACTCCATTGGTAAAAAAAGTTGATATGAAGTTTACAATTGAAGAAGGACAAAAGATAATTCAGGATGCTCTTACTCCGCTTAAATCCGATTATCTTGCAACATTAAAAAAAGCCTTTAACGACAGATGGATTGACTATATTCCTACTGAAGGAAAGCGAAGCGGTGCTTATTCAACAGACGGAGCTTATGATGTTCATCCATATATTTTAATGAACTGGAATAATGATTATGAATCACTTTCCACACTTACACACGAACTCGGTCATACAATGCATAGCTTTTATTCAAATACAAATCAGCCGTTTCCGAAAGCTAATTATACGATCTTTGTAGCAGAAATTGCATCCACAATTAATGAAACTCTTCTTAATAATTATATGGTTAAGAATGCAAAGAGCGATGAGGAAAAACTCTTTCTGCTCGGCAGTTATCTGGATTTATTAAGAACTACAATTTATCGCCAGACTTCCTTTGCAGAGTTTGAGCTTGAAATACATAATAAAATTGAGCAGGGCGAGCCATTAACCGGCGATGATCTTTCAGATATTTACTATGGTATAGTAAAAAAATATTACGGGCACAATGAAGGGCATTGTATTGTTGATCCCTGTATTCAGTATGAATGGGCTTATATTCATCATTTTATGGATTATAATTATTATGTGTTTCAATATTCAACTTCACTGATCTATGCAACAGCATTTGCAGAGAAGATTGTTAATGAAGGAACACCAGCGGTTGATAATTTTTATAAGATATTAAAAGGCGGCGGTTCTAAATATCCTGTTGACTTGATTAAAGAAGCAGGGATTGATCCGCTTTCATCAGAAGCATTTGATTTAACCATGAGTAAAATGAATAAAGTTATGGATGAGATGGAAAGAATATTAAAAAAGTAAAACAAATGTGCAGACCATCTTTTGGTGGTCTGCACATTTAATATTAAAACGACCAGTTAACAATTGGAAAAAACGGGAATGTGCCGCCTTGATTAATAATGTTTATCAATCCGATTTGGATACCATTCATACTTCCGGCATAATTAACAAAACCAAACTGAAGACCGCTTACCTTTCCTCTATGATAATTAACAAAACCCCATTGCAGACCCTCAAACTTATTATCAGTCAGATTAACAAATCCTGCTTGCAATCCCAAGAATCCGCCGTCAACAAGATTAATAAATCCGCTTTGCCAGCCAACCTGATTGCCTGTTGTTGAGTTTATAAATCCCCAGTCAATTCCTGTTACATTTTTGTTTTTCCCATATATCAAACTTAATCTGATGCCGGTTACAGATGTATTTTCAGGGAAGATTTGTACAGGATTAAACAATGCTATTTGAATTGGTCTTTCCTGTGCTGTTACTGGCTTATTAAATAATAACGCACACACAAAGATTAAGAGTGCAGTAAATAATATTTTTTTCATTATGATCTCGCTCTAATAGAATAAATAATATTTGATTCTGATACTAAACAGCTATTAGTCTTTTGGAAGTTTAAATCTTACTCTCAAAACACCATCTTCATAACTTGTTGAGATTATCTGGAATTTACCAATTTGTTTTGTCGATGAAACATGAACTCCGCTGCAGGGGCAGGCGTCATAATCACCAATTTTTATTATGCGAATCGTATCTCCGGCATCTTCCGGTAATTGCGAAAGTTTAAAGTGATTTATTGCCTCATCTCTTTGTAAAAACTCCTCAGTTACTTTAAGATCTTGTTGAATGATCTCATTAACTTTTTTGTTTATCATTTCAATTTCATCTTCCGAAAGATTACGGTCAAAGTGATAATCGCACTTTGATTTTTTTCTTTCAATATGATTTGAAAACGATCTTCCTTTGTTAAACATTCTAACCATAGTCTGATTAAGAATGTGCTCAGCAGAATGCATTTCAGGATTGTAATCTTTATTAGCCTTTACTTCGTTCAATTTTCCCTCGGTGTTATCCGGATAAAAATATGTTCTGATTTATACTATCAATCTGTTAGAATAAATGTTTTGAATTTTAGATTTTTCAACCGCTCTTTGTTTTGCTGTGTTTCTAAATCTCATCTGAGTATTTTTTTCTTCAGCAAATATAATCACACTTATTTTTATCTTCGAGTTATAAAACTATTTTATTATTAAGGAAATATCTTAGCAGGAATACAAATGAATATTATTCGAATAATTAAAGAAGCCATTATTAAAAAATCTAAACCTTACTACTTTGCTGCGGGAGCGTTAAGTGTGCTTGGATTGATTTATTTGTCAGCAAATTTATCTTTTACAAACGTTGTTTACGGAAATACAGATCCGGAAACTGACGGTATATTTCCACAAGAATATAAAATAATTGCCCCAAAGGTTCCTGATAGTCTGTTTCTTTTTGGTGAAAGAATTCCTTTAGAAAATTTTGAAGTTTATGAAAGAGTTGACCGTGAAATCTTAGTAAATACTTATTGGCACAGTGCTACTATACTTGCGATCAAAAGAGCAGCACGATGGTTCCCGGTTATTGAACCAATCTTAAAGCAGAATAATATTCCAGACGACTTCAAATATCTTGCTGTTGTCGAAAGCAATCTGGATAATGTTGTTTCGCCGGCAGGAGCAGCCGGTTACTGGCAGTTTATAAAATCTGCAGCGGCTCAATATGGTTTGTTTGTTAACAATGAAGTTGATGAAAGATATGATGTTGAAAAATCTACTGCTGCAGCCTGTAAATATATCAACACAGCTTATACTATGTTTGGAAGCTGGACAATGGCTGCTTCTTCCTATAATGCCGGAACAAATGGAATCGAAAAGTGGAGCGGTATTCAAAAAGCCGCAAACTACTGGAATCTTGTTCTTAATACGGAAACTTCACGATATGTTGCAAGAATTATTGCAATGAAACTGATAATGGAAAATCCCGCTTCCTACGGTTACGATTTGAAGTCAGAGGATTTATATCAGCCGCTGAAATTTAAAGAAGTGGAGCTTGGTTCGTCGGTAACCGATTTTGCAGATTATGCAGCATCGCTTGGTATTAATTATAAAACCCTCAAATTATATAATCCATGGCTACGTGATACTTCACTTAAGAACAAAGAAAAAAGATCATATAAAATTAAAGTACCGGTAGAAGGGAGTATTAAAATAATTAAGGAATGATAATTTGGATTTTGTAAAAGGATAAACAGCTGATCGTGATAGTCATTAAAAAATAAGACTATAATATCTGCTGATTAGATCTTGCAATTCAGAAATATGAATATTTCTTGAAACCCGTATAGTTTCTTTGCTTTCAAAATAAACAAGAATAGTCGGAACTGTAAAAACAGAAAGCTGTCCCGATATTTCTTTAGCTTCGTTTAAATCAATATAACAGAATTGAATTTGCGGAAAATTCTTTTCAATCATTTCAATTACTCTGGGCTTTAATACTTTACAAACATTACAATCGGGTGTGCTTAAGTAAAAACAAACAGCAGTGCTTGATGAGGAAATTTCTAAAAATTCTTTCAGGCTTTTAACCGGATTAATATTCATAAGATCTAATAATTATTGTTAACCGGATAATTATATAACCGTTTATCAAACAATTCTTTGAACTTTAGTTATACTTGATAAATTTTACTTACAAATTTAGTAATCATACACACCAAGGAAAACCGGTATGAAATCTTTTATTAAATATACATTAGTTATTTTATTTCTTATTCCCTCATCATTTGCATCAGATCTGAAGATGCCAAAAGAACTAAAGAAAGCTTATGATAAGAATACCAGATCATTCGAAGGAAAACCCGGAATTAATTACTGGCAGAATTTTTCTGAATATAATATAAAAACAGATATTGATCCGAAAACAAGATTGCTGACAGGAAACGAACAAATTGTTTACTTTAATAATAGTCCCGATACACTTAAAAGCATTGTGTTAAAACTTTACCAGGATATGTACAAAAAAGGTGCGGCTAGAAATACTCAGCTTAATCCTGAAACTGTAACAGAAGGGATCAAAATAAACAGGTTATTTGTTGATGGTAATCCTGTTAGTCTTAATGTTAATGATAAATCAATCTCTTATTATGGTACTAATTTAATTGTAAAACTAAGTTCACCGTTGTCTCCTGAAGCTAAAATTACTATTGATATTGACTGGAACCTGACCATTCCGAAAGGTACAGATATACGTATCGGTACTTACGGCGAATCAACTTTTTTTGTTGGATATTGGTATCCCAAAATTGCTGTTTATGATGATATAAACGGCTGGGATTTGTTAAGCTACAATGCAGAGCATGAATTTTATTTTGATTACTCTGATATGAATGTTGAAATAAAAGTACCAAAAAAATTTGGTGTTTGGGCAACTGGAACGCTGCAAAATCCTGATGAAGTGCTAAATGATGTTTATCTGGACAGATATAAGAAAGCTCTTTCATCAGATGAATTAGTTAACATAGTTTCTAAATCAGACAGCGGAAAAGATATCTATAAATCTCAAAATGGATTTACAACTTTTAAATATTCAGCTAAGAATATTTCCGACTTTGCATTTGGAATGAGTGATTTTTATTTGTGGGAAGGAATAAGTATTGAACTTGAACCTGGAAAACGCGTTGCTTGTTTTTCTGCTTACAACCCTGTTTCAGATTTTTTTACTCAGGCAGCAGCAATTGCCCGAAGGAGTATCGAGTTTTTTTCTAAAGAAATGCCCGGCATTACTTATCCATATCCACAAATAACTGTGTTTAATGGTGATGGTGGAATGGAATTCCCGATGATCGTTAATGACGGACAATTTTCAAATAAGATAAATGATGTTTATGTAACAACTCATGAAATTGCTCATATGTACTTCCCTTTTTATGTTGGCACAAATGAAACCCGTTACGGCTGGATGGATGAAGGAATGGCATACTTTTTACCATGGGATCTGCAGTTTGAATTGTCAGAATATGATCACAGAACACGGGCAGCAGTTGGCTTTTCTAAGTGGGCAGGAAATGAGATGGATATTCCGATGATACTTCCCTCAATACTTTCCCGTGATCCGCATCTAAGTATTCTAAGTTACTATAAATCAGCATTGGCTTATGAAATGCTGGAATCTGCATTGGGAGATGAATTATTTAAGAAATGTTTAAATGAATTTATTACAAGATGGAATGGAAAGCATCCGACTCCCTGGGATATGTTTTACACATTTGAAGATGTAGCTAATCAGGATTTAAGCTGGTTCTGGAAACCATGGTTTTTTGAATCTCATATTCCTGATCTTGCAATTAAAGACGTTAAAAGTGAAAACAATAAAGTAAGTGTGCTTGTAGAAAATATTGGTCAGCTTCCGGTTCCTGTTGAGTTAACCATAACTTTTGAAGATGGAACACAAACAAAGCTTGTCTCATCAACACTGATCTGGCAGAATGGAAATAAAGATATCTGGCTTGATGCTGATGTAAAATCAATAGTTAAATCTGTTGAATTGACAAATAAAAACATTCCTGATGCAGATGCAACTAATAATTTGATAAGAGTTGAACATTATGGGATGTAAAAGCTAAAAGAAGTTTACTCATGGATTATCTATTGGTCTTAAAATCGGAATTTTTATTAAAGACCTTTGCTGGTAGATTTCTGTTGAAACTGGCGCTGGTTTAGAACAGATGTAAGAAAATTAAATTAATAATTAAGAGGATTGAAATGATTCAATCCTCCTGATTTCTAATTGAACATTGTTAATTCATCATTATAAATTAATGATGGTGGTGTCCACCGGGACCGTGCACATGACCGTGAGCCAATTCTTCTGCGGTAGCATCTCTTACATCCAGCAGTTCCAAATCAAAATTTAAATTAATCCCGGCAAAAGGATGATTAAAATCAATTGTTATCTCATCATCATTAACCTCTATAATAGTAAAAGGCATTTGAACACCTTCCGGATTACTTGCCATATATTCCATTCCGACTTCTAAAACAAAATCCTTCGGAAAATTTTCTTTCCCGACAACCTGCACAATTTGTTCATTATAATTTCCGTAAGCATCGGCAGCATCCAATCTTAATTGTTTTTTTGTTCCAATCATCATTATGCTTACTGCTTCTTCAAGTTTTGGCAAAACCATTCCTCTGCCTGTAATATATGAAAATGGTCCGCCCTGATTTGTAGAATCCAAAACATTACCGGTATCATCTGTTAAGGTAAAATTTAATGTAACAACTTTATTTACTTCTATCGGCATTTTATATCCTTTTTGTTTTTAATTTACGCTGCATAATAGAGAAAGTGGAAGGAAAATAAAAAGAGAAATTAATATCATAGGAAAGAAATTAATTAAGGAATTTTTTCTGATAGTTTTAGAACTTTACCGAAATAGTTAAATTTGATCTGTAAAGAAACCCTGATAGTTAATAATATCCGGAAGAATTAAACTCCATTGAAAGAGTACCACAATATTAGGACTATTAACGGAAGCATTAATGTTACAGCAGCATCCGGTTCATTATCCGAACAACCGGAAGTTAAGCGTTTACTTATTGAAGCTGAATCTTCGCTTGCGTATATAAAGATGAAATAAAATAATTGAATGAAAACTAACCTAATAAATATTATTTCAGACTCATTGAAACATTCAGAGTTAAATGAAATTAAAAAAGATTTCTCTGTCTTGCTCAAAGAAATTGAAAAGAGTAATAGAAACATTTTAATTAGCAATGTTTCTGTTACAAAGGATTTTTTGTGCGGAGAAATAAATCAGATTCTTGAAACCCATACTATTGAACGGACAAAATATTATATCAAACGATTACTGAAAAGTTTAACAGAAGAAAAGCAAAGCAAAATTAATGATCTTAATCTTAACCGCTGGAAAGAATACGATGACCTGATAACTGATAGCTTGTGGATACTCGATAAGCGTGATAATACAGGTGTTCATCATGCCGGTTATTGGGGAAATTTTATTCCGCAGATTCCAAATCAACTTTTAAGAAGATATACGAAAAAAGATGAATGGGTTTTGGATCCGTTTCTTGGCAGCGGAACTACATTGATTGAAGCACAAAGATTGGGCAGAAATGCTGTTGGGATAGAGCTCTCAAAAAAAGTTTTAAACCAAACAAGAAAAATTATTTCTGAAGAAAGGAATCACCATTCTATTGAGCTTAAGTTTTTAAACGGAGATAGCTCTGAAATAAATTTAAAAAAATATCTGAAAGAATCGGGAATAAAATCTTTTCAACTTCAGATATTTCATCCGCCTTATTGGGATATTATTAAATTCAGTAATAATAAATCCGACTTATCTAACAGCAAATCAATAGAAGAGTTTTTAACTAAGCTTGGCGGTGTATTAGATAATTGTCTCCCGCATCTTGATAAAAAAAGATTTGCGGCTGTTGTAATAGGCGATAAATATTCTGACGGAGAATGGGTTCCTCTTGGGTTTTATGTAATGCTGGAATTTTTAAAACGAGGAATGATTTTAAAATCCGTAATAGTTAAAAATTTTGATGAAACCACCGCAAAGCGAAATCAAAAGGAGTTATGGCGTTATCGTGCACTTGCAGGCGGATTTTATGTGTTTAAACACGAGTATATTTTTGTGTTTCAGAAGAAATGAATAGATGTAATCAAAAGGTAGGCGCAAGCTTCAGCTTGCGGGATTAGACTGTAGAATTATTAAATATTATTATACATTATTGCTCAACCTAAAGGTTGAGGCTACCATTTTACAGATTCTTGCAGGCAGATTTTGTGTGTTTAAACACGAATATTTTTGTTGTATTTCAGAAGAAAAATGAATAGATGTAATTAAAAGGTAGGCGCAAGCTTCAGCTTGCAGGATAAGGTAACAAAATTATTAAATATTATTATGCGTTATTGCTCAACCTGAAGGTTGAGGCTACCATCTTTCTGATTCTTGCTGACGGATTTTATGTATTTAAACACGAATATATTTTTGTGTGTTTCAGAAGAAATGAATAGATGTAATTAAAAGGTAGGCGCAAGCTTCAGCTTGCGGGATAAGGTAACAAAATTATTAAATATTTAATATGCGTTTTCGCTCAACCTAAAGGTTGAGGTTACCATCTTCCTGATTCATTTGTGGTATGAGATATAATTTGGAAATTATTGCTCAACCTGAAGGTTGAGGCTACCATCTTTCTGATTCTTGAAGGCAGATTTTATGTGTTTAAACACGAATATATTTTTGTGTTTCAGAAGAAATGAATAGATGTAATCAAAAGGTAGGCGCAAGCTTCAGCTTGCGGGATTAGAAAGCAAAATTATTAAATATTTATTATTCGTTATTGCTCAACCTAAAGGTTGAGGCTACCGTTTTTCAGATTCTTGAAGGCAGATTTTATGTGTTTAAACACGAGTATATTTGTGTGTTTTAGAAGAAATGAATAGATGTAATTAAAAGGTAGGCGCAAGCTTCAGCTTGCGGGATTAGACTGTAAAATTATTAAATATTTATTATACGTTATTGCTCAACCTAAAGGTTGAGGCTACCATTTTACAGATTCTTGCAGGCAGATTTTGTGTGTTTAAACACGAATATATTTTTGTGTGTTTCAGAAGAAATGAATAGATGTAATTAAAAGGTAGGCGCAAGCTTCAGCTTGCGGGATAAGGTAACAAAATTATTAAATATTTAATATGCGTTTTCGCTCAACCTAAAGGTTGAGGTTACCATCTTACTGATTCATTTGTAATATGAGATATAAATTGAAAATTATTGCTCAACCTAAAGGTTGAGGCTACCATTTTACAGATTCTTGCAGGCAGATTTTGTGTGTTTAAACACGAATATATTTTTGTGTGTTTCAGAAGAAATGAATAGATGTAATTAAAAGGTAGGCGCAAGCTTCAGCTTACGGGATATGGTAACAAAATTATTAAATATTATTATGCGTTATTGCTCAACCTAAAGGTTGAGGCTACCATCTTTCTGATTCATTTGTGGTATGAGATATAATTTGGAAATTATTGCTCAACCTGAAGGTTGAGGTTACCGTTTTTCAGATTCATTTGTGATGCGAAATATAATTTGAAAATTATTGCTCAACCTAAAGGTTGAGGCTACCATTTTTCAGATTTATTTGTAATGTAAAATATAATTTAGAGGTTTTTGCTCAATCTAAAAATTGAGGTTACCGTAAACAATGAAACGAATAAGAGAAAACAAACATCGATTAGCTGCAGAAATTTACATTGGCGAAAGACCAATTGCTTTTACCTTATGTTTAAAAGGAAGGGTAAGTTATTTCACAAATGAAAGTGTATTTAAATATTTTGAAAAAGTATTATTAGAAGAATTAAAACATTATAATTGCTCTGCATTTGTTTATTTATTTATGCCGGATCATTTGCATTTAGTGTTGGCGGGAAATGAACCTGACTCCAATATTAAAAAGTGCCTAGAGATGTTTAAACAAAAAACAGGATTTTATTTAAGTAATAGCAAAGCAAATGTAAGCTGGCAAAAAGATTATTATGATCACATTTTAAGAAGTGAAGAAAATCTGGAAATACATCTAAAATATATACTCAATAACCCTGTTCGAGCTGGTATGGTGAACTATTGGAAAAAATATCCTTACATTGGTTCAACAGTTTATAATTTATGTGAATGGGAATAGTGCAATTATTATGCGCTATTGCTCAACCTAAAGGTTGAGGCTACCGTCTTTCTGATTCATTTATGATGCGAAATATAATTTGGAAATTATTGCTCAACCTAAAGGTTGAGGCTACCATTCTTACAGATTCTTGCAGGCAGATTTTATGTGTTTAAACACGAATATATTTTTGTGTTTCAGAAGAAATGAATAGATGTAATTAAAAGGTAGGCGCAAGCTTCAGCTTGCGGGATTAGGTAACAAAATTATTAAATATTTAATATGCGCTATTGCTCAACCTAAAGGTTGAGGCTACCATCTTTCTGATTCTTGAAGGCAGAGTTTGTGTATTTAAACACGAATATATTTGTGTGTTTCAGAAGAAATGAATAGATGTAATTAAAAGGTAGGCGCAAGCTTCAGCTTGCGGGATTAGAAAGCAAAATTATTAAATATTATTATGCGTTATTGCTCAACCTGAAGGTCGAGGCTACCATTTTACAGATTCTTGAAGGCAGAGTTTGTGTATTTAAACACGAATATGTTTTTTTGTATTTCAGAAGAAATGAATAGATGTAATTAAATGGTAGGCGCAAGCTTCAGCTTGCGGGATTAGAAAACAAAATTATTAAATATTATTATGCGCTATTGCTCAACCTAAAGGTTGAGGCTACCATCTTTCTGATTCATTTGTGATGTGAAATATAATTTGGAAATTATTGCTCAACCAGAAGGTTGAGGTTACCGTCTTTCAGATTAATTTGTGATGCGAAATATAATTTGGAAATTATTGCTCAACCTGAAGGTTGAGGCTACCGTCTTTCAGATTCATTTGTAACATGAAATATAATTTAGAAGAAATAGAAATTGAATTAAAGAAAAGATTAATTTATCCTTATAAATGGGGACAAAAACAAAACGATAACTTCGATAAACAAACTAATTTTATTTATCACGCTTTTTTGTTTGAAGAACTTCTTAAAGAGATTGAATCGAGATTTAAATCTGAAAAAGAATATGATCTTTATTTCAATTATTCAATAAACCGCTGGTATAACTTCTGGTCAGCACAGGCAGTTGAAGATATTTTTTGCTCACTGCCAAATGTTAAACCCGCCCGGGATAGCAAGGACAAATTGATTGACTTTACAATTCAGGGAGAAGCTTTTGATCATAAAACATCAATCTATCCGAAAAATTTTCCTTATAAAATTGATGAAGCAATTAAGAAAACTGACGAGCTGATTAAATGGCTTTATGAAAATCAATCACAGCAGCAGCGGAAACATCATAAAAACAGATTGTTTATTGTTCTTTATTCTGCCAGCGGAGAGCATTGGAAATTAAAAGCTGAAATCAGATGGCTGAAAGAAAGAATTGAAAACTATATAATTGGTTTCAATCCACACTACCTTTTAAAATTTAATTTTGAAGAAGGAAAGCCAACATTAGCAGACGTTATCTGGGCTGTAAAAGAAAACTAAATTTCTCTGGTTGAATTTTTTTTACTACCATCAATTGAGACCAGAATAAAAGACATAAAAAAAATAAAGGCATTACTCGGAAGAACAAGTTTACCTGATAAACAAATATCAGCTTAAAAGCATTCCTTTATCTGGATCAATAGCAAGAAATGAAACAACTGTACATAGTGATGTTGATCGCACAATATTCTGGCATATTGTAAGCGCTTAATTTTCCTTATCAAAAAATCACTTCAGCAATATTTATAATAATTACTCTTTTAATAATTTCCTCGCCAATTCTGTCCAAAGAAATTTTTGTTATACCATCATTTTGATTGAAGTAAGATTCTGGTTTTACTATTTTCAATCAGAAGAAAATATAAAAATTACAATCATGAAAAAATTATTAATATTTGCCTTTATATCTACCCTTGCTTTCTTAATGCTGAACTGCGGAGACAGCAGCAAAGACAACAACGATTTTTCGGATAAAGACGCTTCTTCCGATGCTCAAAAAAGATATGGTATTAAATCAGCAGTTGTTGAATACATAATAACAGGCTCGCAGGAAGGAACCAAAACTCTTTACTTTGATAAGTGGGGAATGAGACAAGCTGAATATACACGTTCTGTTCTGACTGTAAGCGGATTCAGTAAGCCAATTAATCTTGTTAACATTATTGATGGTGATTATCAATATATGATAAACATTGATCAGAACAGCGGAACAAAAACCAGAAATCCAATCTTAAAATCTATGGACGAATTAAAAGGTCAAAAAGGTTTTAATGAGTTTGGAGAGCAGATGCTTTTAAGTATCGGCGCAAATAAAATTGGAAAAGAGGAATTTCTCGGAAAAGATTGTGATATTTATGAAATGCGAAACATCGGAACGAAACTATGGGTTTGGAAATGGATTACACTAAAATCAGAAACAAACTCAAGAGGATTGGAAATAAACGTAACTGCTACGAGAATCAACGAAGGATCAGTTCCAAAAGATAAGTTTACAATACCTGAAAAAATTACATTGAACGAAGTTGATCTTGATAATATTGAAAATGAAATGAGAGAAGAAAATAAATGATTTCTTTTCTTCCGGTTGGCGGCGGAAATGAAATAGGTGCAAACTGTTACTACTTAAATCTTAACGGCAACGGAATTATTCTTGATTGCGGTATTCATCCGCAAAAAACTGGGCTGGATTCGCTACCAAAATTTGATTTGCTTAATGATAAACCGATCGATTCCTGTTTAATCTCACATGCACATCAGGATCATATCGGCTCACTTCCTTTTTTGATAAAAAAATTTCCTTACGTTAAAATTATTACAACTCCGCAGACAAGAGCTATTGCTGAGCTTGTATTACATAATTCTGTATCAATACTGAAAAAGGAAATTGATGATGAATCCTTTGAATTTTACTCACACGATGAAGTTGATCTTCTTATTAAAATGATTGAGTATAAAGAATATAGAAATCAGTTTGAACTTAATTCATATCATCAACTTAAAAATTCTGATGTTAATGTTACTTTTTATGATGCCGGACATATTTTAGGTTCGGCAGGAATTTTATTAGAAAATAATAATTATAAAATATTTTATACCGGAGATATTAACCTTACCGATCAAACTATTCAGCCAAAAGCAAAGCTGCCGGAAGAAAAAATTGATACATTAATCCTTGAAACAACCTATGGTGCAACTGATTCAGATCTGCTTTTAAACTGGCAGGCAGAATCTTTAAGGTTTGCAGAAGAATCGAATAAGATTCTTAATAACAGCGGATCAATTTTAATCCCTGTTTTCTCTTTGGGAAAAATGCAGGAAATGCTGGCAACAATCTGGCAGTTGATGCAGAAAAGGAAACTTACAACGGTAGATATTTATACCGGCGGAATTGGAACGAAGATTAATCGGGTTTACGATTATAACAAATATGTTGTCAGCAGAATTGATAAGGAGTTTGAGCTTATTTCAATTCCACAAAAGGATTATTATGAAATTTCAAGCTCCGAAGATTTCTTTTCAAATCCTTGTATTGTTCTTGCATCGAGCGGAATGTTGATAAAGAATACTGCATCGTTCAATTTTGCTAAAAGATTTTTGAAACAAAAAGATTCAGCAATATTTATTGCCGGCTATATGGATCCTGAAAGTCCCGGATATACAATTGCAAATTCAGAGAGGGGGGATAAAATCCATTTAACTGATTTTGATGAAGCTGCAGAGGTTAAATGTGAAATAAAAAATTTCAAATTTTCTGCTCATGCACGTAGAGAAGATTTACTAAGGATTGTTGATAAACTTAAACCTGATAATGTAATATTAACACATGGCGATGATGAAGCAATTGATTGGGTTGGCTCATCAATACTGAAAAAATATAAAAGTATAAAACTTCAGATAGCAGAAGTTGGGAAAGAATTAAAAATCTTTTAATTGCGTAAGGCAACAATTGATTTTTCTTTGTATATTAAAATTAAATAAATTCAATTTCCTTGCTAAATAGGAAATAAAAATTTTCTTTTATAAAAAAATTTTTTTCAGGAGGAGAGCATGTCTCATCTAAAAAAACAGGTCCAGGATAAAATAGAAGCCTGGCGCCCTCGCACAACACGTCTTCTAAAAGAGTTTGGAAACACTAAATTACAGGAAATAACAATTGAACAAGCGATTGGCGGTGCAAGAGATATCAAATGCCTCGTAACAGATATTTCTTATCTTGATCCGTTTGAAGGTATTCGTTTTCGCGGATTTACAATTCCCGAAGTTTTAGAAAAACTCCCGAAGGCTCCTAACGGTGAAATGCCTTATGTAGAAGGATTTTTCTTCTTCTTATTAACAGGTGATATTCCCTCTAAAGAAGATGTCGAAGAGGTTGCAGCAGAGTTTAAAAAAAGATCTTCAGTGCCAAAGTATGTGTTTGATATTTTAAGAGCGATGCCTGCCGATTCTCATCCGATGGTAATGTTCTCAACAGCTATCCTTGCAATGCAGCGTGAATCAGAATTTGTTAAAGAATATAATTCAGGTAAGCTAAAAAAGAATGATTACTGGGCACCAACTTACGAAGATGGATTTAACCTTCTTGCCAAACTTCCTGCGATTGCTTCTTTTATTTACAGACTGAAATATAAAAATGGGGATATAATTGCTTCTGATGCAAAACTTGATCTTGGCGGAAACTTTGCCCACATGATGGGTATAGCTAAGCCTTATGATGATGTTGCAAGAATGTATTTTATTCTGCACAGCGATCACGAAAGCGGAAATGTAAGCGCACATACCGGTCATCTGGTTGCAAGTGCATTATCAGATCTTTACTATTCAATCTCTGCAATGACAAACGGGCTTGCCGGACCTTTACACGGACTTGCAAATCAGGAAGTATTAAACTGGCTGCACGGTGTTTATGATAAAATGGGCGGTAAAATTCCAACCGAAGAAGAAATGAAAAAATTTGTTTGGGATACATTACAGAGTGGACAAGTGATTCCTGGTTTTGGACACGCAGTATTACGAAAAACAGATCCTCGTTATATGGCTCAAAGAGAATTTTGCTTAAAACATTTACCAAATGACCCATTGTTTAAATATGTTGATCTTCTTTTCAAAGTAGTTCCTCCGATTTTATTAGAACAAGGGAAGGCAAAAAATCCATGGCCAAATGTTGATGCTCAATCGGGAGTAATTCAATGGTATTACGGATTAAAGGAGTATGATTTTTACACAGTTCTGTTTGCTGTGGGAAGAGCCTTTGGTGTAGTTGCAAATATTATCTGGGATCGCGGACTTGGTTATCCGATTGAAAGACCAAAATCCGTAACAACATCAATGCTTGAAGAAGCGGCAGGAATAAAAAGCTAATTATCAATAAACAGAAGAGTTTATAAATTAAGAAGTCACGGAATACCCGTGACTTCTTTTTATTTTGCTAACGGTACAAAATACTGTAACAGCTACATAATTGAATAATAGTAAAACACATAAATTAAAATCTAAACCTTGTACCAACATATCCACCGCAATCCTGCAGATGAAAACTGCTTGGACCTTTTGTTTCGGTAGATGTTCCGTTTGATGTTTGAGTGATTGTACTTTCTGGTGTGATGAATGCGCCAAAATTGTAACCGGCATAAAACTCCCATTGAAGATCTTTCCAGGGTCTTACATAAGCTGAGGCATTAATTCCAACACCTAATCGTGATGCAGAGTATTCGTCTTTTGTTTCTGTGCCAGAAGTTGGCTTATTCGTTTGAGTTTCACTGTAGGATACATAACTTGCCCACCCGCCGAGAGAATAATAAACCTGTTTATTCATTCCCATAGGATAATAATTATATCCAAGTTTTGCTCCTAGTTCAGTAGAACTGAACTCCTGCGTGCCGGCTGTGGTCTCAGATTTATCACTACCGATACCAACACTGCCAAGAAGATAAAGACTGGATTTTTTATTAAGGTAATAATCTATACCAAAGCCAGTTATATATTCGGATTCCGGAGTGGATAGATCGTAGTTAAGCTCATCAATTTTTTGCTTATCTACGGTAAAATCTTTACTCCACCTGAAGTTAAGTCCCCAACAGTATTCATCATCATCAGGCGATAGAGCGGCGGCATTTGTATTTTGTGCTGAGATTGAAGAAGCGGCAAAAAGGAAAGCGAGCAGTGAAAGAAAGAGATAATGCAGAAATGACTTTTGCATAATGACTCCTGTTTAAGTTGTAATAATTTATTAATTATTCCCCTGCCAAGTAAATCACTGGCGGCTAACATAAAAAACAGGAATAAATATTCCTACAGTACCGAAAATTTTTTTTACTCCAATTCTAATTGTCCTAACTGTTAGTTGTTAACTTTTATTATGTCAATGTCAGCGGGATATTTGCCCGGTCGGCAGGCTGCAAATAAATCTGCTAAAATTTATTTATATCTTCTTTTCTCTTGAAAGAAAAGAAGCAAAAGTTCAAGACTGAAAAACTTTTGCTAAAAATAAATTGCGTTACACTAAAGCCTCAAGCATTCGCTTTTACGTTTCACTTCATTCATTTTTTTACGCAAAATTTTTTATGTCTGTTTTCTGCAGATTATTTGATGTGTTTTATTTTTAATTTCAAATGGACAAGCACTATTCTTTTAATGAGCGGGATTCCAAGGCGGAAGAGACAGGTTACTTTTTAGAGGCATTGCTTTTTATGCGCAAAGACAGACACAGTTTGAATTAATAATACTGTTGTTTACATATCTAAGTAGCTTTTGACGCCTTTGCCGAGGTTTTTTATTATGTGTGTAAGATCATTGTAACTCGTACGCCATTATGACCAAGAAGTTTAGGTTTATTATTTCCTTTTTAAGATTGATTCTTCTATTGCATAGCGGCACAAAAATAATATCAGGATAGTGCTTATCCTAATATGTGCATACAAATTTTGGTTTTGTTGCCATTTGGCAATTAAACGAAATTTTCTGCTTGAATTTTTTGGGTCTGTTACGGATATTGAGACAGGAAATAAAAGGAATTGCCCGATAGTTGAGTGAAGGGGGTTCCTTATAAGTATTAGTTATACGCTTATCAATTTTTCTATAAAAGGGAGTAATATAATGGGAAGAAACTTTTTACTAGTTTTAATTTATTTACTAATAATTCCAATTTCCAAAGTTATTCCACAAGAAAAATCTTTTAAAGAAGATTTCAAAGAATTTTCAATTCATTTTTGGAATATTGAAAATGCGGGCTTACAAGCTCTAAAAAATCTTGATAATGCAATCAACAATTCTTCTCAAATATCCGGCACAATGAATAAATATACTGTCGGACAAACCGCTTTAAGTTGCTTCGATGTATTTAATAGTATTTGGAAAGAATATGATGCTCTCTCAATTCCAATCAATTTTCCAGAAAGCCTTCGCAACAAATTATTTTCTGTTAAAGAAAATATGAGTACAACTTATTATAAGAGAACACAAGCAATATCAGATCTGGTTGAATATTTAAACTATGGAGATGCAGATTATGCCGAAAGTTTTCAGAGTAAAATGAATTCTGCTCAATCATATTACACACAAGCAAAAGAGGATTTTTCTCTTGCCGAAAAGGAAATAAAAAACATAGGTGATTTTAGTATACCGGGAAATCAAATCATAAATGTTCAAAATACTGAAACAATTGATTCAATTGATAATGACGTTGAATACTATGTCTATTTTTTGACAAAAGATGGGATTTCTATATTTAACACAAAATCAAAAGAAACTTCTCTTTTAATAAAATGCCCTAACAACTATGTGATTTTATCTAAAGCAAGTCTTCCAAACAAAAATAAAATAGCATTTGCTATCAATGACAACTTAGATAATACAAAAATTTATGTAATAGACTTAGCAACGAAAAAATATTATTACTTAAAAAATAATTCTGGTATTAAACCAGTTAATTTAGTTTGGAAAGATGAAAACAATCTTTTTATTAACACATTTACTGAAAAATATGAAGATGGAATTTATAAACCGCAAAATCCCTGGACTGAATTAATAGATGTAAAGAGCAACAAAGTTGTCTACTCATTCCGCCCTACTTCTGGAAGTGTTTTATCAGATTACCTACCTGATAAGAATTATTTAGTGTATTATGATTTAAGCACATCACTCTCAAGTGATAATATGAAGGTTTATTATATTGTAAATCCAACAAACAATAAACAGATGGAAGTTGGTTTTGGTTTCAATTTTAATACACAAGTTAAATTCTTTAAAAATAAAAAACTTTTTACTTGGTATCCTGTTAACACAAATTATGAACTTACATACAGATATTACGATGACGATTATAGCTCGGTAACAGTATTCGATCTTAAAGATGATCCGAGAGAATTAACTTACTATCCTCATATCAATAAAATTACTTGTGTTATTAAAAATAGTACTGTCTCCGTTTATAATTCAGAAAGTAATACCTCTACTTTTTTAAATACTAATGGTAATTCAAAATCAATTAAACTTTCACCATCTGGCAACATTTTACTTTATTATGATATGAGTAAAAAAATAATAGTAGCTAAAAATTTATTGAACAATCAGACTTACAATATAAATTACCCGAGTTTACCTGAGGAATGGTTAGAGGATAACAGCATATTATTAAGTAGCGATATTAATAAAAGTTTCAGATTATATAACTTTTTATCTAAATCTTATCTTGAATTTTCTTTTGAGAATTTAAAAGGTAGCGGGTGGGTTTTAGGTTATGCACAGCCATAAGATAAATAAAAATGATTTTCAAAGTAGTTTTGTAAAAAATTGCAGAAAATTATTGTCACCTATTCTAAATGAGAGCGGTGGAATATTGTATAGTAGCGGGGATACACTCAAAAAAGGTTTAATATATGTTTTGGGGTTAAATCCTGGTGGTGCTGAGGGACAGACAATTGATGATTCCATTAGTGTGATTTTTTCATCAAAAGATAATGCATATCTTGATGAGGATTGGAGTTCTGATAAGCATAAATATGGCATTGGCAAGCATCCGCTTCAAAAAAATATAAAATATCTTTTTGATTACTTGGGCTATAATTTAAGAGACATTTGTTGTAGTAATTTAATCTTTGTCAGAAGCGTAGATCAACAAGGGTGTAATTTTTATTATAATGCAAATTTATGCTGGGAAGTACACAAATTAATTATAGATACTATTTGTCCGAAAATTTTCCTTGTCTTTGGTAATTCTATAATCTCACCTTATTTTTTTGTAAAGACTCAACACTTGAAATATTTCGGTAATAATATTTCCGAGGATATTATTCAAAGCGGACACGGAAATTGGTCTTGTCGTTCTTTTATTACCAACTTATTTGGGAATGACATTTTAATTTTAGGCTTACCACATTTAAGTAGATATAGAATTATTGATTATAATAATGATAGAAAAATTGTGCTTCAATGGATTAATAAAAAAATAATTGAGGCAATATCAAAAAGCGTATAACAAGCCAATCAACCCGACCGCCTTTTCGCATTCGGGTTTTCACTAATTCTTGGCTTGGTAGTTACGTTAAAAGTTTGTTGTTCTAAGTAGTTCTGGTAATTAACATTGTTGCAAACAGCACTTACGAGCAAAGTTAAGCACAGCAAATAATTGACGGATAATTTTAGCAGTGCTATTATCAAGTCCATTAGGTGTATATGGAACAAAAGATATTAGACCCGATATAGAAAATCAAAACCAGATTTGTTCTATTACGTCCCTGACGGGACTTTGTCAATTTAATTTTCATATTTTTATTTCATCTTTGCCAGGTGCCGGTGGATGGAGTTTAATCTGAGCGAGAAGTTTAGGTTTATTATTTCCTTTTTAAGATTGATTCTTCTATTGCATAGCGGCACAAAAATAATATCAGGATAGTGCTTATCCAGATATGTGGATACAAACTTGGGTTGTGTTGCCAATTGGCAATTAAACAAAATTTTCTGCTTGAATTTTTTGGGTCTGTTACGGATATTAAGATAGGAAATAAAAGGAATTGCCCAATAAATGAGTACGGGGGATTCCTTATAAGTATTAGTTATGTTACTGACTCAAATGAATATGGCAAAACTCATTTTAACTTTCATTCTTCTTTTAGCTAATTCTTTGTTCTCACAAATGAAGGATGATAACAGCTACATCAACCATAATAGAATGCAGAAACTTGATTCCTTGAAATTTGAGCTCTATAAAGAATTTAATTTAACTTATCAAGAGATTAAATCTATGTACTTAAATTCAATTGTAATGGATACAACTATTTATTCTAGTGATACAACAGAAGCAGAAACTGAAGGTAAAATATTAATTACAGATAGCTTATTAATTGGAATTGGTAAGTCTAGAAAAACTTCTGAATGGCATTTAAGAACATTATATTTTAAGTCACAAAATTACTTTTCTAAATTCAATTTACAACTGGACGAAAGCTATGATAGTTTTTTAACAAAATATGATAGCACTGATTCATACAAATCAAGCTCCGATAACAATGAGTTCATAAAATACTTTATCGATATCAAAGATACAGATGAGTTCATATATTTTACTGAGTTTACTTTTTATTTCGTAGATAGGAAGCTCAAAAATATAAGTATAGATTTTTTAGAAAATAGGTAACCTAACCAGTGGCTCAAGGTGACAGAGTAATCGCATTTGGCATTTCAGAGTTTTTCGGGTTAGTTGTTACGTGTAAAGGTTTTTGTTAAAGGTGCTCGTTCTATTTAAATAACTTGCAAACTGCACTTGCGAAAAAAGATAAGTGCAGTTTGTTAAACCTGCCTGCCGGCAGGCAGGTCTTTGGCTTTGTCGTTTTAATCTAAATTGCTGTTATTGGCGGCGGGTTAGGCGCAACATCGTTAGCTGCATAATGAAAAGTAAGGAGATAAAAATGAAAACGATAAAATATTTCCCCTTATTCTTATTGGTGGTTCTTGTATCCTGCGAAGAAAAATCAAATCCGGTTTCTTCAGAAGTGAATTATGAGTATTTCTACAATAGTTGGACAAGATCTTATGAAGAAGAAACTAATAATGATTCAATAAAATTATTTCGCCCAAATGATTATAAAGAGTTTTCAACATCACGATATAGAGAAATACTCATATTTAAACAAGATAATACTTGCAGTTATTTAGTTTTAGCTCCAAATGATGCACATTATTTCCAAAGCGGAAAGTGGAATTTAATTAATCAAGAAAAAAATATTATAACAATATTTGATTCAACAAATACTATCTACAAAAATTTCCAAATTACTGAGTTAAAACAAGATATTCTAAAGTTAATTATTGTCGATTAATTTATTAAAAGAAAAAACTAAAATAAAAAATAAAGTATGCAGCAAAGGCAACTAACAAGCCAATCAAACCAACTGCCTTTTCGCATTGGGCTATTGTTTAATTTATAAGCATTTAATTACGTTTTGGTTTTTTGTTAAGCATAGTTTGTAAATGAAAGCTTTGTTCTAATTAAAAGTTATTTCAAATAAATAAATTAGTTTTGTTGGGCTGCGGCTTATGCACAACGCCGTTATACAAACATAAAATACACGATGAAAAAAACGATTTTATTTTTAATTATCTTAGGTTTCCAAGCTTTCCCCCAAGCTTTAGATACTTTAAAGATTTTAACCGGTTGTTTTTTTAGTGATAGCTCAATGTCTGACAGAATTATTGTAACAAGATGTATCCAAATTGACTCTTTCGTAATAGAAAACAGTCTAAGTACTTATGCACTTCCAAGACCGCAGCAAGATTTTTCATTTTATCTGAATAATATCAAATATGATCAATTGCAATTACAATGGTATGCAGATTATTCTTGGACTTCAATTTTAGACTTTGTCATTGATGAAAATGGTAATGTCAGTCAATTATATGTTAGAGATAGTCTTATTATACATTATGATGATAAGATTATAAAAGAAGAATTTCAAAAATTAAAATTCACACCCTGTAAATTTGAAAATAAAAATGTACCAGTTAAAGCAAAATTATATATAACATCCTATCCGCAGATAAGGGAATATTTGCCGGAAAATATATCACCGGAAAAAGATTTTAATGAAGATGATTTGATAATATTGAACAAGCCGTTTATTGCAGAAAGGTATTCTGCCGGTAATCAGCGTAGAAAAGAAGCAAGAGCAGATATTGCCAATGGTTATGTTTTAATTATTCACGGTGGTATGTTAACATCTATTAACCCCCAAGTTGATAGCATTGCAAATACTTTTGGTTTTCACTTCATAAAAGGTGCGTGCACAGATGTATATGGTCAAGAAGAATATAACGATGAAGTCGCCAAATATTTAATTAAAAGAAATGGAAAAGGATGGTGGGATAGATTTCTTAACGAAGTTTCAAAATTAAATTTAAAAGAACATCAATCTTTACCAATAATTAATTCTAATTAGTTTAATAAAGTATGTATAATCAGCGCCTAAACACTGACCGCAATTTTAGTTGGGCGGATTTGAGATTTTGTTCTAAGTGTTCTCCGCCGCGGCGGACTAATTAATTAACTTGCAAACTGCACTTGCGAAAGAAAGTTAAGTGCAGTTTGCTTAATCATTGGCATTTGTGTTTTAATCTGCATTGCTGTTCTTGGCAGCGGGGTAACTACACAGCGCGTAAGAATGTTTCCTTCTCCATTATTAACACACGATTATCAAACTCAAACCCGCTTTCACTATCATCAACAGGTTTCCAGCAATCTTTACCAATTGTTTTTATTATATTCCTTAAGAAAAATTTTATTCTCTAATAAAAGAGTTTAATACTATGAACCAGTCTTTATCATTATTAAAAGAACTAAACGAAAAACTACCAGGGGGCAAGGCTTCTCTTGAGCAGAACGAAATAGATGATCTTCTGAATAAACTGATGATTGAATTGAATAATGATATTAAGAATAACACTCTTAATCAGCCTGAGTTTTCGGAAGTGTGGCAAAGTATTCTAAGTGGTTTAACTGCCGTTGGAATTTCAGAAGACTTTATGAGTAATATGGATAAGGATATGTTTTTTGAGTTTGGAAATTACCTCGCCTCTGATTCTGTTAGTTCAAATGATAAAATCACTGCAATAATTCACAGTTATCTGAATTTTTTCCGTTATTCTTTCTTTCTTCAGAAGATTTATAATGAAAGAAGATGGGATAATCTTATTAAGCTGCTGATTGATAAAAGCAGCTACACTTTTGATGTGATGTTTAATCAAAGAGTTGAGCAGTACAAAAAGAAAAATCTTTTCAGAATAATTAAAGGCGGGCAGACAATAGATTACTCCTGGCAAAAAACATCAGAGATTGTTTCCATTTACAGTTTATCCATTCAGAATTTATTGTATGAAATTAAAGATGAGCAAAAGTTTACAGCATTTCTCCTCGAAAACAGTATTGAAATGTCATTGCTTGATCTTGCATGTTTAACAAGCGGAATTGTAAATGTTATGATTCCTGCAAATTCGGTTTCCGAACACATTCAGTTTATTCTTAATCAAACCAAATCTCAGATACTTTTTGCAGATGATGAAAAACAGCTTGCAAAAATAAGAGCAATAAAAAATGAAATACCATATCTTAAAACAGTTGTTCTGATTAAAGGCAATGCTGCAGAGGATTGGGTAATCAGTTTTGATGAATTTAAATCCCTTTCTTCACATCATACAAAAACAAATAAGGTAAAGATAAAACCGGATTCACTTGCAACAATAATGTACACCTCGGGTACAACAGGCGAACCAAAGGGTATAATGTTTTCGCATACCAACATTGTTTATAAAAGATTCTGCCGCGCAATGGCAATTCCCGGCATCGGCGATAGCGATCGTTACCTTGCTTTTCTTCCGCTGTATCACACATTTGGAAGATGGCTCGAAATGGCCGGTGCAATTTTCTGGGGTGCTGAATATTGTTTTATGGAAAATCCATCGGTTGAAACAATGATTGAAAATATGCGTTTTGTAAAACCGAGCATTTTTATTTCGATACCCAAAAAATGGATACAGCTTTTTGAATATATAACAGCACGGGTTGATGTCGAAACAGATGACGATGATAAAATAAAATCTGTTGTTGTTGATGCAACCGGCGGAAATTTAAAGTGGGGACTTTCAGCAGCAGGATTTTTACCGCCTGATGTGTTCAGATTCTTTCAGCGTTATAGTGTTGAGCTGATGAGCGGTTTTGGAATGACTGAAGCAACCGGCGGAATTACAATGACACCGCCGTTTCAATACAGAGAAAACTCACTTGGCAAAGCACTTCCGGGAATTGAAATCAAACTTGGTGAAGACGGCGAAATTTTGATACGAGGATCCTATGTAATGTTAAATTATTTTGATCAGAAAATTGAACAAACATTTGAAGCCGATGGATGGTTTGCAACCGGAGATATAATGAGAATGGATAGCGATGGATTTATTGAGATTATTGATCGTAAAAAAGAAATATATAAGAACGTAAAAGGTGAAACGATCGCTCCTCAAAAAATCGAAAATCTTTTCAGGGATTTTGAATTTGTAAAACAGGTATTTCTTGTCGGTGATCATAGACCATTTAATACTGTACTTATCTTTCCCGATCTGAAATCTGTTAACTCTCCTTTAATTAATATGGACGAACATCAAAGGCAGGAATATTTTTCAAATGTTATAGTATCGGTAAATAATTTTCTTGCACCATTTGAAAGAATAGTTGATTTTAAAATTATCAGCAGACCATTTGATGATGCACACAACGAGCTTACACCGAAAGCAACATATAAAAGAAGAGTAATTGAAAATAATTTTGCTGATATTATCCAGTTGATGTATGAAAAAGATCATCTGGCTCTGGGATTTGGCAAGTATGAAATCAAAGTTCCGAACTGGTTTTTAAGGGAAAAGGGTGCGTTGAGCCGCGATATTTCCATTAACTCAGATTTATTATCAATTCCAAAACTAAGTGCTATGCTTAGTGTTAAAGTAATTGATGATGAGAAAAAAATATTTCAAATCGGAAGCTATTCATATCAAATTAAAACTAAGCAAATTGATCTTCAGGATATTTTTACAAATCCGTTTTATTGGTTGGGAAATACAGGGGTAGTTGAATTTACGGGCTCTGGAATATTTCGCTGGTTCAGAAAATCTGAATCCCAAAAGGAACTTGAATTTATTAATCGCATCTCGGATGTAAACGTTAACGATGCAGAAATAAAAAATTTTTATGAAATGCTTGAAGTAAAAGAAGTTTCGATACCGGGGCTTCACATTGCAGCAGTTTTGCTTCAGTCCAACGATGATAAGAAAATTGAGAAATCAATTGAATATTTTTCTGATATACTTAACGATGTAAACTCCACACATTATAAACTTGCTGTTGAGATTGTTTTCAGACCCAATATCATTCAGAAGACTGAAACAAGAAGAAAGATTTTTCTTAGTGCTTTGCAAACGTTTAGAAAAGAAAATTTTCAAAAATTATTAAAACTTTATGTTTGTTCAGATAATTACTTTTTAAGCAGCGAAATAATAAATGCAATTGATAATATCAGCAGAGGGGATGAAAATTTAAGGGAAATAGAATCTGTTTTAGAAGAGCTGATTTCAGCAATTAACCCGGAAACACTTCTCGACAAAACATCAATCCCGGGTTTATTTAATCTGCTTGTAAGTTACGGGGCAAATCATCCCGCAAGCTATGAAGGAATAAGAAGATTCATTTTGCAGTTTGAATTATACGGCTCAATAAAAGACCTGCGTCAGCTTGCACGAAAATCACGGCTTGAGTTAAGACGTCTGTTTACAAACTGGCTGGGAGAAGTGCCGCGTGTTTCAATAGATCCTGAAACCGGTGAAGAATACAGATGGTCTGATGTATTAATATTTGATGAATCAATTTCTGATAGTGATAAAAATATTTTAACAAAAGCACTTTCTGAAAGACAAATTATAAGAGAAGCGGTTTTTCTTATTTCAAATGGTGTGCTTATATCACTTAATAATATTTTACCTTCGGGAATCTGGATAAGTAAGTTTTCAGAAACCAAAAGAAGGTCTGTATTTCGATTAACAATTCAGACTCGCTTTTTGGGCGGATTTGATATAGCTATTCACTTAAATCATACCGATAGCGCAGAAGTTATTGAAGAAGAAGGTAAATGGAAGGTTATCGCCGGCACTGATATTATTGAAGAAAAAATAGCAGCAAAATACGGCGGTCTTTGGGAAGACTTTAATTTATGGACTGAGGAGTTTGTTGGTGATGAATCAATTGAGAGATTTATGCGGCGCGAATCAAAGAGAAACGATGCAGTAACAAATGAAAAGCTAAGAAATCTCTGGAAATTTTTTGTATGGAATGCCTCTGCTGCTTATGTAAAATTCTGGAAACTTTCTGAAATGAAGACCGAGCTTGCCGAGATCAATATTGATACTGTTGTTGTTTCGCAGCATGATTATCAGACTAAATGTATAATTACTTCTTTTTCGCAGAGAAGAAAATCAGAGTCAATTCTTTCTTTTGTAATGAACTTTTATGAAAAGTTTGTTAAACCTGCAGAAGAAAAATACCCGCTAATAAAAAAGCCTTCTGTCTGGAACGCTGTATTTTCAGGCATCATCGAAGCACTCGGTATTGATGAAGGTATTAATCTGATAAATAAATTCAGAAAAGAAGTTGAAAAATCCGACTTAGCAATTAAGGATAATATAATTTACAGGATTCAGTCCTTAATGAATAATATTAAAGAACATGGTTACCTTCCTAAACAGCTATACTTTGCAGTTAAAAGATTTCACAGGTGGTTTGAGCTGAACAAAAATGCATCATTATCTGCTCAGGCAGAAATGATATACGAGCTTTATGATACTTATCACTTATTTGATCTTGAAGAAAATTATCCGGCTGTAAGAGCAAGATTCTTTTTAGAAACTGTTTTTTATTCTTCATCTCAGAGATTTAAAAATGTATTGCGCGAACTTGTAAGAAAACAAAGACACAGAAAAATTTCAAAAGAAGAATCATTAAAGCTCATCACATCGTTAAATTTTGAGTTTGAGCTGGATAAAAAAGAAACATATTTTATTACACGACTTGGATATCCACATCTTAAACCAACCGATTCGGCAGCACTGATTAAGATAAAATCCGAAGTTGCCGGACATCCTAATCTTGTAGTTCAACTGCGCGATGATGATGGAAATGCGTTTACAATTAGAAATCCTATAAGTCCGAAAGAAATTTCAAAGTTATATCAGCTTTATCTTGAAGAAAATTTAAGCGTTAACTTCAGAACAGAGCATGAATTTCTTGTTGCAGTATCAGACAGGGGATTTATAATCGGCGGCGCTTTTTATTATCGAAGCGATGAATCAACAGTTCACATGGAAAAGATTGTTGTTTCTAATCGTTACAGAAGAAAAGGTATAAGCGAAGGAATTATGAAAGAGTTGTTTAACAGGATGAAATCTGAGAATTATAAATTTGTTACAACCGGCTTTTTCCGTCCGGAATATTTTTATCGTTTTGGATTTAAAATTGAAAGAAAATATTCGGGACTTGTAAAAGAGCTTTGATGCAGGAGTAAATATTATGAGACTAATAGCGATATTATCTTTAATTGTTATAAATCAAATATCTTTTTCCCAAAGCGATGATTGGGCTAATCTTAACAGATACAGAAAAGAAAATTTAACCCTTTATCCTCTATCAGAAAATGAAAGCAGAGTTGTATTTATGGGGAATTCTATAACTGAGGGATGGAAAATAGCTGATCCGGATTTCTTTACAGAAAATCACTTTATAAACAGAGGGATAAGTGGACAAACTACGCCGCAAATGCTGATTAGATTTAGGCAGGATGTAGTAAATCTTAAGCCAAATGTTGTAGTGATACTTGCCGGTACAAATGATATTGCCGGAAATACCGGTCCATCAACACTTGAAATGATAGAGGATAATATTTTTTCGATGGTTGAAATTGCTAAAGCAAATAATATAAAAGTTATTCTATGTTCTGTCCTTCCTGTATTTGATTATCCGTGGAGGCAGGGAATCAATCCATCAGAAAAAATTATTGAACTTAATAAGAGAATAAAAACATATTCGCAAAATAATCAGATTGTTTATGCAGATTATTTTTCTGAAATGGCAGATGAAAGAAATGGATTAAAGAAAGAATATTCTAAAGACGGGGTTCATCCAAATGCAGAAGGATATAAAGCTATGAAACCAATTATTGAAAAAGCTATAAGGTATTCGCTGCAGTCTGAATAACACTAATAAAAAAATGATAGCATACAGCTCGATGCTATTTCAACTGAGATTATATCTGTTAATTCTTTTATTACCTTTATATCATGCTCCTCTTATACTATATAATAAAAATTAAGCTGATCAAAACTCACTAATCCTTACTAAATCAAAGACAGATTATGTGTAAATAATAATCGTCTTAATCTCTTTGGTTTATTAACAGCTAACGATTGCCCCTTTAGTAACACGATTATTTAAAAATGAAATTGTTGTTTGAACAGACAGGCAAAAGGGATATTTTAACTTGAGCGCGTTTTTATTTTTAAATTATAACAAAGTCACTTTATCACCAAATACCTGGAGATTGCTTATGAAAAAGTTTTTACTTTTCACTTTTCTATTTAGTCCCTTGGTTTTCTGTCAAAGCATAAATATGAATATTAATTTAACAGATGGCAGCACCGTATCATTTTCTGTTAATGATATTCAACGGTTAGAATTTGGGGAAGCTACGGATATAAAAGATTTTGAAAATCTGAAACAGGTGATTGAAACATTTAAAGTTTTGCAGAACTACCCCAATCCATTTAATCCTTCTACCACAATTACATATCTGATACCAAGCACTTCAAATGTTAAAGTTTGTATTTATGATATTAACGGACAACTTGTAAAAGACCTGCTCAATGAAACTCAGAATGAAGGAGAATATAAGATAATCTGGAATGGAACTAACGATAAAAATATTAGCGTGGTAAGCGGAGTATATATTTATACTGTAAGCAGTAACGAGCAGATAATTTCCAAACAAATGATTTTACTGAAATAAGGGAGATTTAGAAAATGAAAAAAGCCCTATTCTTATTATTTACAATTATGATTTATTCCAGTTCATTTCCGCAGGCTCTTAATGTTATAAAAAAAGATGGACAGACTCAATCTATTAATCTTCAGGATATTAATAGCATTACTTACAGCAAATTACCAGGGATGAATGAACAGCAATTACTGCAAAACAAATTAGTAATCTATACTAAAACAGAAACAAAGGATTTATTTATTCTTGGGATAGACAGTGCATACTTTAACCAAGAAAGAACCAAAATATTTTTCCAGACAACTTATGAACTTGATCAGTTTAATCTTACCGATATAGATAGTATTACTTTTGAAGTTATTACGGATTCAACAATTTATATTACTTATAATGACAGCATTGCCTCTATAATTAATCCATTTGTTGGGCGCGGAGTCTCGGTTAGTTTATCAGGTGCTGATGTAATCGTTACTGCTAACTCTGGTATTGAAAATATCGATTATGTTTTAAGCGGAATCACTTCTGATGGTATGTTTAAAATTTACTCTGATAAAAAACTTAATCTCCATTTAAGCAATGTTCAAATTACGAATAACAATGGTCCGGCGATTAATATACAATCCGGTAAACAGGTATCTGTATTTCTTGAAAATGGAACACAGAATATTTTAACAGATGGAGTAACTTATGCAAATGCGCCGGCAGGCGAAGATCAGAAGGCGGCTTTTTTCAGTGAAGGACAGCTTGTCTTTTACGGAAACGGCGGTCTTACAATAAACGGGCGCGGTACAAATCAGCATGGACTTGTAAGTGATGATTACATTGTAATAAATCAGGGTAATATTATAATCAATAGTGCAGTTAAAGATGGAATCAATGTGAACGATGGTTTCTTTATGAACGGCGGGTCAGTAGATATCAAATCAAATAGCGACGGCATTGATGCAGGTGAAAGTTTTATTGAAATTACCGGCGGAATAGTTAAAATTCTGAATACTGCTAATGATAAAAGTGCTATTAAAGCAGATGGTGTAATCAATATTACAGACAGTGATTTAAATATTACTGTTCAGGGAAATCAATCAAAAGGCATAAAGTCTAAGGAAAGCATTACACTTGAAAATAGTTCTGTCAATATTATAACATCGGGTGGAGTTGTACTAAATCCTTCCGGTTCTGGATTTGATCCCTCTTATTGCACTGCTATCAAAGCTGATCTGGATATTGTTGTCATTTCTTCTGATATTATTATTGCTGCAAGCGGCTCTGCCGGAAGGGGAATTTCCTGTGACCGAAATTTTATTTTTAACTCCGGCTCTCTTAATATAACCTCAAGTGGAGATGGAGCCGCATACACTAATCCGTCAGGTCAGCAAGATGCTTATGCGGGACATTGTATTAAAACAGATGGAAGCCTAATAGTTCTGGATGGAGAAATCACTCTGAATAATTCTGGAAAAGGCGGTAAAGGAATTAATGTCGATGCAAATATTCTTATTGGATCATCAACAACACAACCAACAATAAATGTTACTACCACCGGTCAGAAAATATTTATCTCGCAGAATAATTATGCTGAGGCAAAAGCAATTTCAGCAGATAGTACAATCAGGATTTTTGATTGTGATATTACAATCAGCTCTGCAGATGATGGAATAAAGTCAAAGGATTCCCTGATTATTTTCAATGGGACAATTAATATTACTCAGTCATTCGAAGGACTTGAAACTCCTAACTTAATAATCAATGGCGGTGATATAAGTGTTAAAGCCAGCGATGATGGATTAAATACAACCTATGGTGTTGATGGAGAATTTAATGATGGAAGTAAGCTGATAATAAATGGAGGATATATTTTTGTAAGTTCATCCCAAGCTGATGCAATTGATGCGAATGGTGATATTTATATTAATGGAGGTGTAATTGTTGCTCACGGTCCGGATGCATCCGGATTTACTTTTGAGGTTGGACTGGATTTTAATGGTGAGTGTAAAATATCAGGCGGTTTTATTGTTATCTCAGGAACAAATTCAATGTTAACCCAGGCGCCGAGCAGCTCATCAACGCAGCGTTCAGTTCTGTTAAAATCCTTCTCAGGTCTTTCTGCCGGAACTTTGTTTCATATAGAAGATTCAAATGGAACTGATTTATTAACATTTGCACCGATGAGAAAATACTATTCAATTATATTTTCAGATTCAAGGCTTAATGCAGGAGCGCAATATAAAGTTTACATAAACGGAACCTACAACGGCGGAACAGTTCGCAGCGGATTACATACAGGCGGAACATATTCAGCTGGAACATTAAAAACAACATTTACCCAAACAAACATGGTACAGGTTGTAAATTTTTAGTCTTTCTTATGAAGACAATTTAGAGAAAGTAAAAACAGCCGGATAATTATTGAGTCCGGCTTTTTATTTTAAAATTCATTGGTGAGATTCGGTATCTGAATAGTATTTGTGGAGAAAATACCTGCTTTTCTTCCCTGGATACTTTTAATAACATTGTAAAAAAAGATAAACACTTTCACCACAGCTATTTTACCGCTTATTTTTAATAAAAGCCTCAAAACATCAAAATTTTACAAAATACTAAATTTTATTTGCATTTGTGCTATTAAAGTGATATCATTCCGATAGCAAATTTAGAAAGGTTTTTAAAATGGAAAAAGTTACTGAAAAGACAGCATCCAAGATGAATGGGTTTCTTATCCTATTTGTCTTAATAATTCTTATTGTTCTTGATATCTATCTTCTTGCTTATGGAATACAGACTGACAATACAGATATCTTTTGGTTTTTTATTCCGCTTGTTCTTATAACTTTTATTACCTTGGGTGGATTTATGATTGTTCAGCCAAATGAATCAAGAGTTCTGATACTTTTCGGAAAATATACAGGCACAGTTCGTCAATCTGGTTTTTGGTGGGTTAATCCTTTTACTGTAAAAAAACATGTTTCATTACGTATAAGAAACTTTAACAGCGAAAAGTTAAAAGTAAATGATCTTCACGGCAATCCAATAGAGATTGCTTCCGTTATTGTCTGGCGTGTTATAGATTCTGCACGTGCAATATTCGATGTTCAGAACTACGAACAATTTGTTGCTATACAAAGCGAAACAGCAATTCGTTCGCTTGCATCAGAATATCCTTACGATGTTAGTGATGAGGAAAAAGCCTCATTACGGGGAACTCCGCTGGAAATAGCGGATAATCTTAAAAAGACTTTACAGGCAAGATTAGAAATTGCCGGTGTTGAAGTTATCGAATCAAGGATAAGCCACCTTGCTTATGCACAGGAAATTGCACAGGCAATGCTGAGAAGACAACAGGCACAAGCTGTTATTGCAGCAAGGCAAAAAATTGTTGAAGGCGCGGTCGGTATGGTTGAGATGGCTCTAAAATCATTAAGTGAGCAAAAAATCGTTAGCCTTGATGAAGATAAAAAAGCAACGATGGTAAATAATCTTATGGTTGCGCTTGTTTCGGAGACATCCGTACAGCCTGTAATTAATACCGGGACATTATATCAATAATAAATATGAAACCGCTTTCAAGTTATATTGGTGAAGAACTGGTTTTAATACAACCATCATTATTAAAACGGAGATATGAATTTAATTCATCATCAGAGTTGCTGGCACAGATGTTTTTTCCAAAGCTCTTTAGTTTAATGGCAACTGTTGACTTCTTTGATACCAAATACGAAGTATTTAAGCCGAATTTATTTAAATCAGAAATTGGAATCAGAAAGTTTGGTAATGAATTATCTTTTGCTGCATTAAAAACTAATTTCTTCAGAACCAAAGGAACAATAGTTTTACCCAAAGGTGAAATTATAAATCTTAAATTTGGTGCGTTTAAAAGAATTTGCGAAATTTATTCTGAGATGGATGAGTTGCTGCTGGAAATAAAGAATGTTTTTTCTTTAAAGAATAAAAACACAGTAACAATTATTAAACCGTCAGTAATTATTGATGAAAACCCATGGATAATAATGATGGTTTGGTATTTTTTAATTGAAAGCAGAAAAAGCGGAGCAGTATATTAACGAAGAAGATTAAAAATGGCGGAAAAGAAAAAATTTTTATTAAGAATAGATGAAAGAATTTATGCCGCCCTTGAAAAATGGGCGGCTGATGATCTGAGAAGTATTAATTCTCAAATAGAGTATTTACTGACTGATTCGTTAAAGAAAAGCAATCGGCTGCAACCAAATAATTTATCAGATGAAAAAGAACACAAAACAACTCCAAATGACGATTAAATAACTGCTAAAATACCGCTAACCTCAAAAAACACTAAAATCTGGGTTTTCTTTCTTGGGTAGAGTTAATGTATTTCTTAAGTTTGTCCTAACGATTTTTCGTAGGTAATATTATGAAGCAATTTAAAATATTTTGTCTTTTCATTACAGGTTTCTTCTTCTATAACTGTTCCTCACTCACATTAACACCGGCAGAATTTGGATGGCCTTTGGAGGCAGTTTTAAAAATAGATAATCAGGGATTTGTAAAAGAAGAAAGACACTCTATTTATTTTAATACAAAAGAATTATTTCTTGAAGAAATGCAAGACTCGCTTGGCTATGCAGGTAAAACATTAAGATTAATAAGAAATAATGAAGGTTATTATCTTATGACTGCGGCTGATTTTAAAAACGTTTATGTCTTTGGTGCGGATAAAAATTCTTTTGTTCTTGAGAATAAAATTCAAATAAATGAAATCGGGATGCCGGATCCTGTATTCAACCAAAGATCTCTGTTTATAGAACTAATCACAAATGGAAAGTCTTATAGATTAACCTCTGATGGAATACAAGGAGGAGATTAAATGATACTATCAAAATTAAAAAATTATATTTTGTTTTTTGTCTTACTGTTTTCTTCAGCAGTTTTATTTGCACAATCTGATTATGAAATGGTGCAGAGTTTTAAGGAAAGAAATATTAGTTTGTCCAATAGTATAAAAGAGGCTAAAAGTCTTGATGAGCTTGATAGTTTGAGATTAGAGATTGATAATTTTAAAAGAGACTTTGCTGCAAAAAAATTCCTGCTTGACCAGAGTCTTTATCCTGAGAACTTTTTATCCACAATTGATAACTTAGTTGCATCTCTTGAATTACGACGTGATGATTTTACAGAGATTGATGTTTTAAAAACCGAAGTAACAGCATTAAAATCAGAGGTTGACCTGCTGAATAAAAGAAACAATGAACTTCTTAATCGTATCAGCATTTTGGAAACACAAAAGAGAAAAGATGCTGCAACAATCGATGAATTGGAAAAACTAATTGCTGATTTGCGGATAACTGTATTAAAACGCGATCAACTGATTTTTACTATTGTTGATAGTCTTACTCCTAAATTAGCCGGCGATGTCTCCTCTATGACAAAGCGGGATAAAGAACAAGTCTATTCACAAATAGAAAGAAACAATCTTCTTGCAACTATTAAGAAATCTTTGAGAGATAACAGCCGATTTCTCGAGGTTACATCTCTAAAGGTTGAAGACCTTGATGAAGTTAGAAAACAGCAGGAAAATTTTGTTAATATGTGGAATAAAATCGGACCAAAGCTTATTGATGTATATGCGGGCAAAAAGGAAAAATCTGCTGAGCTAAAAGAAATTGATAACTTGTTGACTGTATGGGCTAACAGGATAAAAAAAGAAGCATGGGAATCTATCAACGAAGAATTTTCGTTACATAACATTAATTTGCAGGAGTTTAACAACGGCAATGATTTTACCAATATTCTTACAAAATATATTTCTGATGAGATTAAGAATTTCGGAATTAAGAATAAAGAAGAGTCAGAAAAAACCTTTACTGCATTTACAGACAGCGTTTGGTTCAAATCTATTTCTCTGGAATGGATGCCTTATCTGTTGAACAGCAAACTTTTAACAACTGAACAAAAAGATGAGATAGAAAAGAAAATTTCTGAATGGAAATCTGTTATGACTCCCAAAGATACTCTATGGCTTTATGCTGTTATAGGATTGGCAGTATTATTTATTGTAGCTTTGTTTTTCATTCTCAGAAAGAAAAAAGTTACACCGGAAGCATAAAATTATTTTTAAGCCTCTTTTACAGAGGCTTTTTTATATGTGAAAATTAAAATGTGCCCGGATAATTCTGACCGTTTTTGTTCATTAGTTCATTTGCAAGTTTCAAGTAAGCCACTGAGCCTGGTGATTTTACATTAAATAACATAGTCGGCTTTCCATAAAATTCTGCTTCAGAAATCGTGGTACTTTTGGGTATTACTGTATCAAGCATATCTGAGCCAAAATTACTATAAAGAGCATTTTGAGTTAATCCCCACGCCTTTGTGTTTTTTTCAAACATTGTAAGAAGTATCCCTTCAACAACCAATCTTTTGTTAAGATTTTCTTTTACCAAACAAATGTGGCTATACATTTTTTTTAATGCAGAGATTGAAAATTGACCGGCACGGATTGGAATTAAAACAGAATCTGATGCTGCAAGAGCAACCGTTGTTAAACCTTTTAAATACGGGGGACAATCAATAATAATATAATCGTAATGTTCCAGGGCATATTGATTAAGGATATTTTCAAACAAATGTATGTTTCGGGTAAGTCTGCTTATTCTTTCCTCAACTTCTGCTGAGTTTATGCTGCAGGGAATGAAATCAAGCATTTGTAAATCAGTATGATGGATTACTGAATCTATATGCTTAATAAAACTTATTACCTGAAAAATATCTCCTTTAAGTTTTTCGGTATCAAAGCCAAGCGAAACTGAGCAGGCTCCCGAAGGATCGAAATCAATTAATAGTGTTTTCTTCTCTGCAATGGCAAAAGCCGCAGCCAGATTTACTGCTGTTGTAGTTTTTCCGACGCCGCCTTTAGGCACAGCAACTGTAATTTTTTTGCCCATAAATTTTCGTGCTGAAGAAATATTATGTTAATTAATTGGATGTGCTATAAAATTATAATTTTACTTTTCTTAAAACAACTTTTATTATATGCAGAAACCCTGTGATTACTCTCAAAAATAAAGCTGTATTTTATAAATGAATTTATTTTCAACAGGCATTGTATTATGTTAATCCAATAATTTTTGAAAAGGAAACATATAAAACCGCAGTGTAAAAAATAGCTGATAAGAAGAGTAATGAAAAATATTATATATATAACTTATATTTTGTTTGTAATAACCTTAACACCAATGGGTTGTAACAAAACCAAGTTCTCAGAAATTAAGGAGAAGAAAACCATTATGAATGAAAGCAATTCCAATATGGATACTGTAACCTTTGGTTCTGGATGTTTCTGGTGCACAGAAGCAATTTTTGAAAGAGTAAAAGGAGTTACATCTGTTGTTTCTGGTTATTCCGGAGGAACTGTTAAAAACCCTACTTATGAAGAAGTTTGTGAAGGAACAACCGGACATGCTGAATGTACTCAGATAACGTTTGATCCATCAATAATAAGTTTTGACGAACTTCTTGAGATTTTCTGGAAAACACACGATCCAACCACACTTAACAGACAGGGTAACGATGTTGGGACTCAATATCGTTCTGTTATTTTTTATCATAATATTGAACAAAAGCAAAAAGCAGAATACTATAAGCAAAAGCTTAATGATGAAAAAATCTGGGATAAACCAATTGTAACCGAAATAACCAAATTTGAAAAATTCTATCCCGCTGAAAACTATCATCAGGAGTATTACGATAAAAATCCTAATCAAGGATATTGTGTTTATGTAATTACTCCCAAAGTAGAGAAGTTTGAAAAGATTTTTCGGGAGAAGTTAAAGAAATAAAAACACTCCTATAAATTTTGTTCTACTAGTGAAAAATCTTTTAGTGCTTTTTAGGAAAATATTGCAAACGTTATCAGCTTATTAGTGAACTTCCTTAGACTCAAATAACACAGCCTTACTTTTTTTAACAATAGAAATTTCAACATAGAGTTCTTAATCTGAACCTGCTATAAAAACATTTCTCACAAGGAATGTAAATGGCAGGAAAGAAGATAGAATAATGTGTTAACATCAGTTTAATCTGTTCAATCCGCGTTCCAATTATTCAGTTTTATGAAAAGATATTTTTATCAGGAAGAATAGAAAACTTTAGCGCCCTTTGTCCGAACAAAATCTAAAATAAATCCTGAGGATATTTGGAGCACTAATGTTCTTCTCCATAGATTTTTTCTCCTGCCTCAATTCTTAACTTAAGATAATTCTGCAGCGGTGGTAAAGGGCAGGTTGCATATTTCGTAAATACACAAGGAGGATTATAAGCTTTATTAAAATCCAGATTTATTATGCCGGTTGAATCAGGTTTATTAACATACATAAATCTTCCGCCCCCATAAGTTTCATCACCGCTTGTTTGATCTGCAAATATTAAAAAGAGCTTATCGCCTCCTTCATCAACAGCATCTATTCTGTATGTTTTTCCATCGCGATCAAATACAACGGCACCGGGGGAGTTTTCTTTATCGATTTGTCCAAGAACATTTGGTACCATTATTTCCTTAGGCGGAATGTACGCTTCAAATTTTGCTTTTATATCCCAGCTTTGATCAATTGGAAATCTTTCAATTCCATTAAAATTCTTTACAAGTTCCGAATTAAGATCACGTGCTCTGATGCCATATAAAGTATCTCTGATAATCAAATTAAATTTTATTGATCCAATTTGTAAAACTGTCATATCTTTTTTCTGGTCATCAACCATTATTATTTCTTTAACGGGATTGTTATTGTACAATACATTAATTCCATCATTTGCTTTAAATGTTACAATAGTATCAATAAACAGAAAAGACCCGATATGTTCAGGCAGTTTGGAAGATTCAATAACAATATCATTATCTTTTGAAGTTCCGAAAGTATTTTCACCGGGTTTTAACCAGAATCTTCCTATAAGATTGAGCCAGCCATCATCGGCTTTTAACCTTGAAGCTCTCTTGGAATCCCATTCGCTTATTTCTTTTACATAATTTGGATCTGCTTCCGGTTTTTGAGTGCAGGAAAAAAGAGCAACTAAAGAAATTAACAGAACAAAAATTCTTAACATATATAACCTCTGTTTTATTAAATCAAAAGTAACAACTTAACATAGAAACATGCAATGTTATTCATCAATTGGAAATGTAATTGTATAACTGGTGCCCGCGTCTTTATTCAGCCTAATTGTTCCATTAAGTTGTTTGGTTAACATATAGACAAGCTGTGTTCCTAAACCGGTGGAGTTTTCAATATCAAAATCTTCAGGAACGCCAATACCGTTATCTGAAACTGTAATATTAACTGTATTATCAATTAGCTCCAGCGATATAGTTATTATTCCTTCCCTCTCATCAGGAAAGGCATACTTTAATGAATTAGTAACAAGCTCGCTTACAATCAATCCAACCGAAGTGGCGCTTCGGGTTGTAGTAAATAGATTATCATAAAATTGCTGCACTTTTAATTTTTCATGATTTTTAATGTATGTTAATGAAAGTGTATCAGTCAGTTGTCTTAGGTAAACGCCAAGATTAATTTTTTTAGATACACCACTGTCATTTAAGATTGAATACATCTGTGCCAGCGCTGCTATCCTCATTTCAATATTTTCAAGAACCTTGTTTGCTTTATGGTCTTTAATTTTTTCCCGCTCAAGATAGATTAAAGATTTAATAAGATTAAAACTGTTTTTAACTCTATGCAGAAGTTCTTTATGAAGTGCTTCTTTTTCAGCTGCGGCATTTCTTAGAGCAATCTCTGCATTCCTTTTTTCAGTAATATCATTAACATAACCCCAGAACTCGACGAGAATATCATTTTTATCAAATATACCGATTATGTTTTCAAGTGTATGAATTTTTTTCCCACTCTTGGTTAGCATCTCGCCATTATAATCAGTAAGCTTTCTTTTTTTACGAAGAAGATTTAAGAAATCTATTCTGCTTTGGGGGTTGTCATAATGCTCTACAGGATTACTCGAAAGCAGTTCTTCAATACTGTCGTATTCCATCATTTTAACATAAGCCTGATTGCAGGCTTTTATTTTACCCTCAGGGGTTGAAATAAAAATGCCGCTTAAATCCTCCTCAAAAAATCTACGATATTTTTCTTCGCTCTGCTTTAATTCTTTTTCGTACCTGATACGCTCTGAAATATCTCCGTACGCAACAGCAACACCATAATCTCTGAGCGGAATTGGGGCAGCAGTAACATTTATCCATACAATTTCCCCATCCTTTTTAACCACACCCATTTGAACATTTTCAACAAGGCGGTTTTCTTTAAGAGCCATCACACTTGCATATTCTTCTGGCGGCATAATTGATCCATCAGTTTTGATTAGGTACCATTCTTTACTGTCTATTTGTCTTGTGCTCTGTTCCTGTGTTGTAATTCCCAGAAGTCTTTCGGATTGTTTGTTGTTTTCAAGTATATTGCCCGCCTGATCAGTGATAGTAATTCCGAGTGGAAATGAATCAAACAACACCTGATATTTAGTAAGACTTATTTGCAGCGCTTCTTCGACTCTTTTCCTTTCGGTTATATCAATTGCTGTAAAAGTAACTCCAGCCGATATATCTTCAAGATTAAGCGGAGTTGAACTAAGCAGAATATTTATAATTCTGCCGTCCTTTCTCTGCCATCGTGTTTCAACAGTTCCGGTTCCGAGTTGTGCGATTTGATTATATTTAACATTGCCCACATATTCAAAATCTTCCTGTGTCGGATAAAGAACCCTTGTACTTTTACCGACCAACTCTTCGCAAGAATAACCAAGCATAGAGCAAATTCTTTCGTTAACCTCAATAAGAATCCTGTTTGAAGTAAGACCGAAACCAATTGGTACGGCTTTAAATATACTTTGTAATTTTTTTTCATTATTTCTTAAAGATTCCTCAGCCAGCTTTCTTTCATTAATATCTATATGAACGCCTAAAGCTCTAAGGGGCTCACCCCTTCTATCTCTTTCAGAAATTTTTCCCCAATTAAGAATCCACTTATAGGAACCATCTTTACATCTTAGTCGATGTTCAACTTTTAAGTAATCTGTTAAACCCTTGTGATGTTTTTCTGTTTCTCTAATTACATATTCAAAATCATCAGGATGAATAATATCTTTCCAGAAATCAATTGAACCAGAAACATCATTAAGTTCGTATCCAAGCATTGCAAACCATTTATCAGTCCTGTAAACTTGCTGTGTTTTAAAGTCCATATCCCATAATCCGATACCAGTTCCTTCTAATGACATATTAAGTCTTCTCTCGTTTTCAAGCATTTTGTTATGTGTATTAAAAAGTTTAAATGCCATTTTAATGGATGCGAGCAGCACTGTTTCTCCGCTGTTTTTAACAACATATCCATAGGAAGTGATTTTTTCTGTTTTTTCTACAATTTCACTTTCGGTATGATTAGAGAAAAACACAACAGGAATTTCTCTGCTTTGGAGTATAATTTGAGCGGCGTCAGTTCCATCAATACCTTTACCCAAATCGATATCCATTAAGATCAAATCAAGTTCCTTATTATCTGATGCAATGGTTATAGCCTCCTCTCCGGTGTACGCGATTATTACTTCATATCCGTTTTTTTTCAGAATATTAGCTTCAGCCATTGCAATTATTGCCTGATCTTCTACAAGTAAAATAGTTTTTGTAGTTTTTGTTAGCATAATATTTATAGATAAAAATGTGGTTAATTATTCACTGTTTGAACAGAACAATTATAGAGAGATATTTGAATATCTTTATAACTTAAAAGTTATTTAATTATCCCTTATAATGTGCAAATTATTGAGATAAATTTCCATTATTAAAAATTGATAATCTTTAAAACATATAGATACTATGGATAAAACAGAGATAATTTTAAATAAATATTTTGGTTTCGGATCCTTCAGAGGTTTACAGGAAACTATAATCAAACGAACAACTGAAGAAAGAAAGCACTCTTTAGTCCTTATGCCGACTGGCAGCGGAAAATCTTTATGTTATCAGATTCCGGCGCTTTATTTTGAAAATAAAACCATCGTAATAAGTCCGCTGATTGCTTTAATGCAGGATCAGGTTGATGCCTTAAGAAAGAAAAATGTTCCAGCGGCTTTTATCAATTCAACCCTGTCAAAGCAAGAACGTGAAAAAAGGTTGGAAGATTTTTTAAATGGAAATATCAAGATACTTTACGTTACACCGGAGAGATTCCGTAAGAAAGATTTTATTGAAAAAATCAAAACAGTTAAAATAGATTTGCTTGCTGTTGATGAGGCACATTGTATTTCTGAATGGGGACATGATTTTCGTCCTGATTATTCGCGTATCGGGGAATTCAGAGAAATACTTGGAAATCCGCTTACCATAGCGCTAACAGCCACTGCGACTAAAGATGTTCAGGAAGATATTTTAGTAAAACTAAATCTCAATAAAGATGAAGTAAAAATTTTTCATCAGGGAATTGACAGACCAAATCTAAGACTTGAAGCAGCAGATGTTTTTGATGATAAGGAAAAGCTGAAAGAAATTTTGGCTGCACTGAAAAAATATAACGGATCCGGAATTATCTATTTTTCACTTATTAAAACCCTTGAGAAATTTTCCGAGATGATTGGGGATAAAGGATTTGAGCATGGAATTTATCATGGCAAACTTGAGGATAAGCAAAGAAAACAGATGCAAAGAGACTTTCTAGGCGGTAAGCAAAAACTAATTCTTGCAACAAATGCATTTGGAATGGGAATAGATAAAGCTGATATTCGTTTTGTCATACATGCAGAAGTTCCTTCATCAATTGAATCATATTATCAGGAAATTGGAAGAGCAGGCAGAGATGGAAAAGATTCATTGTGCTTGCTGCTTTACAATCAGGAAGATCTTTACACACAAATGGAGTTTATTAAATGGTCAAATCCTGATGCAGATTTTTATTTTGCACTTTACAATTTGTTACAACGGGATACCGGATTAATTAACTCAAGCGGAATTGATCTTATACGCGAACAAATGAACTTCAAAAGCAAAAATGATTTCAGAATTGAAACAGCACTTGGAATGCTTGATCGTTATGGGGTTACAGAAGGAGAGATTGAGAAAAAGAATTTAAAAGTTATTGATGAATTGCCCGGCATTTTGCAGGACGAAGATTTTCTCAAGAAAAAATTATTAAATGATAATAAGAAACTTCTTTCGGTGGTTAACTACTTTAGAAATGAAAATTGCAGACGGGTATTTATTTCAGATTACTTTGGTTTTCCCGGAGAAAAACCCTGCGGCAATTGTGATAATTGTTTATAAAGCTTATAAGGTAAACCTCAACTCTATTTTGATTATAATCACAAAAACTGTATTTAATGATTTCTTAACAACTCCCCGCTTGACAAATGCGTGTCATAACACATATCTTTGACTAAAACCTAAAACAAATTATTAAAGGAGAATATCTTTATGACAACATGGAAAGTTGACCCGGCACATTCAGAAATTAAATTCAAAGTAAAGCACCTTGTGGTTTCAACCGTTACTGGTCAGTTTAATTCTTTTTCCGGTACTGTTGAATCAGATAAACCAGACTTCTCTGATGCGAAAATTTCCTTTGAAGCTGATGTAAACAGTATCACTACGAAGAATGAACAAAGAGACGGACACTTAAAATCGGCAGACTTTTTTGATGCAGCCAATCATCCAAAACTTACATTCGTTTCAAAATCCATATCAAAAAAATCTGATCAAGACTATATTGTTATCGGAGATATAACAATTCGCGGAACAAAGAAAGAAATTTCTTTAAACGTAACTTATAACGGAACAACAAAAGGATTTGGCAATATAGATGTTGCTGGATTTGAAATAACCGGAAAGTTAAATCGTTTTGATTTTGGCTTACAGTGGAATGCCTTAACCGAAGCCGGCGGAATTGTTGTTAGTGATGAAGTTAAAATTGAAATATCAGCCGAGTTAAATAAGGCTTAAAAGCTAAAATGTTTTCCATCAGAGCGCCTGCTCTGATGGAATTTAATATCCGCCCTTAATTCATTTTACTTACCGCTTATAAAAGTTTTTCTTAAATAACACAGCACAATTTGTATTTTTAAATCATACGTTTAATTATTTAAGGAAAAATAATGAAATACATTTTAGTTATTCTGTTTTCTGCTGCTTCACTTTTTGCACAAGTTAATGCAGATGATGTTAAATCTTTTACCCTCAAAAACGGGATGAAAATTTTTGTTCTTGAAGATCATTCAATTCCAAATGCAAATATGTATCTGTTTTTTAAAGTTGGTTCACGAAATGAATATACAGGCATTACGGGTATATCACATTTTTTTGAGCACATGATGTTTAACGGTGCAAAAAAATACGGACCCAAAGAATTCGATCGGGTTATGGAAGCAAATGGCGGTTCTAATAATGCATATACTTCAGAAAATATCACCGCTTATACTGATTGGTTTCCTTCAAGCTCATTGGAAATGATATTTGATCTTGAGGCAGATAGAATTGCAAATCTGAATTTCGATCCTAAAATGATTGAAAGCGAACGAGGTGTTATTCTTTCTGAAAGAAGCACAGGCTTAGAAAATAATCCGCTTGAACAATTATGGCAGGAAGTCCAGGCTGCGGCATTTATTGCACACCCATATCAATGGCCTGTTATCGGCTGGGAATCTGATATTAAAAATTGGACAAAAGAAGATCTTGAAAATTATTTTCACACTTATTATGCGCCAAATAATTGTGTTGTAGTAATCAGCGGAGATGTAAAATTAGATGAGGTAAAGAAACTTGCAGAAAAATATTTTCAACCGATTCCTGCCGGACCAAAACCAAGAAGTCTGCACACAATAGAACCCGAGCAAACAGGAGAAAGAAGAGTATTTGTTAAGAGGGAGGTACCCACTGCTTATTTGATGATTGCTTATCATGTCCCGCAATCCGGCACAGAAGATTATTACGCTCTCGATTTACTAAGCTCAATTTTATCAGAAGGAGAATCTTCCAGACTTTACAGCTCACTTGTTGATGATAAACAGATTGCACTGGAAGCAGGTGCATTTTATTCCGAAGCATTTGATCCCACTTTATTTTATTTATATGGTATATGCAGCGATGGTATTAAAGCCAATGAATTGGAGAGCGCAATCCTGGATGAGATTGATAAAATAATAAATAACGGAATAAGCGAAGAAGAACTGCAGAAAGTAAAAAATCAGAAGTTGATGTCTTTTTACAGAACTACCGAAAGAATTAATGGAATGTCTAACACAATCGGCACTTATGAATTGTTTTTTGGTGATTACAAAAAAATGTTTACTGCACCGGATGATTATAAAAAAGTTACTGCTGATGATATAAAAAATATTGCAGCAAAATATTTTTCAAGACAAAACAGAACAGTTGGGGTTTTAAATACGGAGGAAGAAGAATGAAAGCCATAAGAAATTATTTGGTAAGAAATATCAATATAAATAAGAACAGAAGGATACAATCAGTTATGAAGCCGTTTAATAAAACAATATTATTCTTTTTGCTGTTTAGTGTAAGCAGTTATCCCCAGTTTAAACTTCCAAGTTATGATGTAGTCCGGTTAGATAATGGCTTGACAGTTTATTTAATGGAAAAGAAAGATGTCCCGATTATTTCTGTTTCTGTGGTGCTTGATGCCGGTGCAGTAAAAGATGGCGAGTTAAATGGGCTTTCATCATTTACCGCAGAAGCTTTAAAGTTTGGAACAAAGAAGTATTTAAAAAGTCAGCTTGATTCGATCTTTAATTTTTATGGAAGCAGTCTTAATACTTATTCCAGATTAGATTATTCCGGTATTTCATCACAGTTTATGAAAGAACACCTGAGTATTCTTTTACCGGTACTTGCAGAGGTAATTAAATTACCAGTTTTCGCGGAAGAAGAAATAATTAAAAGAAAACAAAGATGGGTAGCAGAACTTGATCAGGCAAAAGAAAGTCCAAGACAGGTTATCGGTTCGTACTATAATAAACTTTTATTTGATGATTCGCCTTATGGTAACCCGGTTGAAGGTACTAAGAAATCAATTGAACAGATAGACAGAGTAAAAGTTTTAGATTTTTATCAGAAGAATTTCAGACCCGAAAATTGTGCAATTGCTGTTGTCGGTGATTTTAATTCTGACCAAATGAAAACACAGATTGTTAATGCTTTTGCAGACTGGTTTACTACGGCGCCTAAAATAATTTATGATATCAGACCCGATCAAAAAGAGTTGAAAGAATCTGTTGTTTATTTAATCAATAAAGAAAACGCAAGAGAAACTACATTTATGATTGGTGGATTTGGAGTTCCTGTAAGTAACCCTGATAAAATTCAGATTGATGTAATAAATACAATTCTTGGCGGCAGATTTACAAGCTGGTTGAACGATGAGCTTCGTGTAAATGCAGGATATACCTACGGTGCAGGAAGCAGATTTGCATCTTATAAAACAACCGGAACTTTTTATATCAGTACTTTTACTGCAAATCAATTTACTGAGCCAGCCATTGACCTTGCATTAAAAACATATAACAGACTTTTTGAAAATGGGATTGATGAGAAAACTTTAGCTTCAGCGAAAAGCTATATTAAAGGACAGTTTCCTCCTAATTACGAAACTTCTGGTTCGTTGGCTGGATTCTTAACACAAAAATATATCTACGGATTAGAAGACTCCTATATTAATAATTTTGAAAAAGCTGTTGATGAAATGACAGTTGAAAAAGCAAATCGGATTATAAATAAATATTTTCCGAAAGATAATCTGCAGTTTGTGCTCATCGGTAAAGCAGATGAGATTAGAAATATTGCTAAAAAGTATGGAAGAGTGATTGAGAAAAATATAAGTGAAGATGGATTCTAAAGATTGAACGAAGAGAATTGGAACACGGATTAAACTGATCAAACGGATTAACCCGTGTTCCGGCTTTATATAAGCCTACTTGAAATAGAAAGTAATTACATCAACGTAAATTTTTATTTTATTTAGAACAGGATTTTTTGTTGAAACGATTTTATCACCTACAATTTGATTCCATTCATTCTCAAATAAATTTTCATAATCGTAATAAAGCTGCACAGAATAACAATCAGATTCCAGATTCCCTTTTTCAAAAATTGCATAACCGCCGTAATCCCAGTCAAATCCCGAAAACTTAAAATGTTTTCCATTTAGTTTAATTAATTCTTTTAACTCAACACCAATCTTAATTCCATTATCAATTTCCCATAGAGATTTATCACCGTGGATTTCTAACCATTCGGGTTCTTTGAAGTTAACAGTATCACGCCATTTAATAAAAAATGACTGCGGGGTATCTTTAAAGAAAACTGTACCGATAATTTTTTCTGTGCCTTCACTATACCATCTTTCTACTCGCTCCGAATTTTTTTTGCCGGTCATCTTAATCATCTCTGCTTCGGTTGTTTTTGAATTCAGCACCTGATTGCCAATACAAGGAGTGAGTACAAAATCACTTTTAACCTGAGAAAGGGCTTTGCCAAACAAAAGAAAAATAAATATTGTAATTAATGCTTTGATTGAAAATGTATTGCTATATATTCTGAAATTTAAATTAGTCATCAAGAAATTTCTGCCTCCTTATTCCACCAACTGTTAAAGGAATTACAAAGATTGTTTTTATCAAAACGACAAAAAAAGATACCATCTAACTTAATCAGATTTTCTTTATGAATACTAAAGTATCTGCACCAACACCGGCAGATACCTGCATTGTTTTCAAAAAACAAAACCTCATAATTAATTTTAAGATTAGATTGATCTTGAAATAACTTTTCTGCTGATGATCTGATTTCTTCTCTTCCATTTACCGGGGGATTAAAAGGTGAGGTGTAATAAACTGAATCAATTGAAAACAAATCAGAAAAAGCTGCAGAATTTTTATCCTCCCAAGACTGGCTGAAGAGCTTTATCCATGTTTTAAAATCCACCCCATTCATAATTAATTCTTTTTCGGCTTCCACTTATCCAGAAATTCAACAAACTTTTCTTTACTGTAATCTTTATCTTTTTCCAGCTCTCCGGTATTCTGCGAATGAAGTAAAGTTCCGTCCTTTTCAAGTACAAAGAAGTGCGGATAGCCATCTATTGACGGATAATTTGATAAAAATTTTTCATTCTTATTTTCTTTACTGAAGTTGACTTTAAGAAGTATATAATTTTCTTCCAACAATGATTTTACTTCATCAGTATTTTGCATAAATGCATCTATTCTGTGGCACCAGATGCACCATTCACCGCCAACATCAAGTATAATTCTTTTGTCGGATTGTTCCGCTTTTTCAATAGTTATCCTTAGATCTTCAAAAGGATCCCTGTTGGGATCAAACTTTGGATGTGATTTATTATTCTGAGCAAATGAACTGAAAGAGAATAACAAAAACAAAACAATTAAGAATTTTGAATACATATTAAACCTTAATTATACTTCAAATAAAATATTTTATTACAAAAAACCCGCCTATAAGCAAAACAGTAAAAAGCAGCGCTAGCCAGTTAAAGTATTTATCAATAAACGATTTTATCTGCGGACCGAATTTCCAGATTAAAAACGCAACAAGAAAAAATCTTGCGCCGCGGCTTATTACAGAAGCAATTATAAACATAATCAAATTAATGTTAAAAGCACCCGAAGTGATGGTGATAAGTTTGTAAGGAATTGGTGTAAATCCAGCAGTAAATATTATCCAGAAATCATATTCCTTATACATATCTTGAATCTTATAAAATCCCTCGGGTGTAAATGAAGGAACATTGTTAAAGAAAAATTGTGCGATGCCCGAAAATTCATTTGAAGGCGTCCACCATAGAAAATGCCCAATCACATAACCAAATAATGCACCAAGTACAGATCCCAAAGTACAGTTAGCAGCAAATTTAAACGCTTTAGATTGAGACCCTAAAACCAATGCGATTAGAAGAGCATCCGGGGGAATTGGAAAAAATGATGATTCTGCAAAAGCTAAAATAAATAAGGCAATTGCTCCATATTTTGTATCAGCCCAGTGAAGGACCCAATCGTAAAGTTTTCTAACAATTTTCATAATTGAGGGCAAACTTAAATGATTTTAACCGAATTAAAAAACTACAAATAATCAAATGGCATAATTTCTGAACATATATAATCAACTTTTGGCAAATATTGATGAAGATTTTGCAATTTTTCACGCAGCTATCTTACTGAGTTCTGATAATACTACTTCAAATGCAACATTATCAGAGGAAACAGGGGATTTTAAGAATTGATTGATTCAATTTTGAAACTGTTTGACTTTGATTAAAATGTATTAAGATAAGAATTGAACTCTCTAAATGTTATATAATATTCTTTTAGTTAATACCAATAGAAGTTTGATTTAAGCTGTTTCTCAGCTAATTGTCAGATTTAATTTTAAATTTTTAATACATATAGCGTATTTTGTCTGAAAATTATTTTTTATATATTATTTTCAGCTAAATTTAGTAAGCTTTGAGCATATATTTATAATCAGATATATTTGATAATTCGACACATTTGACAATTAATAATTTAAACTACAGACTTATGTAGTGTCGGTATTGAGCTAAACAAGTATCTTATAATTAAAAGAATCGGGAATATTTAACTAACTTTATTTAATCATATAAGGAGAAATACAGAATGAAGAGGTTCTTTACTTTCTTGTTGGCAGCACTAACTGTGTTTGCATTTATTAGCTGTAAAGACAATTCAACCTCACCGAACAATACAGGTGGAATTGGTGGTGGTGGAATAGGCGGCGGTGGCGGCGGCGGTGTAAATGTTAGCTTTACCGTAGCACTTGCTCAGGATAATCAGCAGCAATATTTTTTTGAGTTTAAACCTAGTACTTCAGTAGTAATTAATACAATTACTGCAAATTGTCCTGCTGCTGGTGTTAATAATGAGCAAGTACCTGCTGATGGAACAACAGTCTTTACTGCAAATGATCCGGCATATATTGGGCCTGTTAGCGGTCTTGCACAAGGTCAGCAATGGAATTTTTCAATTGTTGGAAAGGTGGGAAGCAGCAATGGTGCTTCATACACTGCAACAGCAAATATTACAATTCAATAATTACTAATATTCACTTACGGAGTAAACAATGAAATCATTCAAACAGCTGATTATTTTGTCAGCTTTCTTTTTTCTATCCACAAACCTTCTTGCACAAACAACAGTTATGATTGGTCCAAGAGTTTCTGGTAACTTTAATATTTATAATGCAAAAGGAGTAACCGGAAGCTGGAACGGAATCGGTGCTGGATTTGGAGCAACAGTAGATGTTACTTTTGGAAGAATGCTTGGATTGATGGTTAATCTAACAGCATTTGATATGAGAAATTTTTCTAACTCACAAACTCAAAACAATATAACTCAAGAAACTTCTGCTAGTCTTTCTTATCTTGCAATTGATCCAATGTTTAAATTGGAGTTTAGCGGGTTTTACATGACTGCCGGACCATCATTAGGTATAAAACTAAATTCAAGTGGTGAGTTAACACAATCGGCAACAGGTCAACAACCAGTTGTTCAAGCAATTAATCTTGAAACAAAATCTTTGCGTTTTGATATTGTTACAGGCATTGGCTATACATTTAAACTAGCTCCTGATATGGGCTTGGGTACCGATTTTCTGGTTTGTATCCCTGTATCAGATACTTATAACTTCATTGGACAAAGCAACAGCATTCTTTCATTAAAACTTGGTGCATCACTTAAATTTAAACTTTGATTTCCATATCAAAGATTGTTTATTTATTTACAAAAGCCCCAAAAGAAATTTTGGGGTTTTTTTGTGTAAAAAATCATCCAATTTGGTAAAAAAGACTGAATTTACAGCTCAAATGTTTATTTGACTTAATTATTGTGTTAAAATTCTAATAAAAAACAATGGCACAATAACTGTCAATAAATTATCAACTTGCGGACTTACAATTAAACTTAAAATACTTTGTATAACTAATTAAGAACAAATGGATTAACACATGCAAATCTATTGTTCTTTTGATTTTTTTATTTACATTTGAGTGCCTTAAAAGGGCGGTTTTTAGCTAATCACAAATAATAGGAGAATGTATGAAAGAAATTGCTTCTTTCTTTTTAAATAACCTTTTAAAAAAAGGGTTGGTATTTGCACTAATTTTCACTTTTACTGCAACAATGTTTGCGCAAGAAGTTGAAAAAAAGGATGTTCGTTACGGAGGATTTGCAAGATTATATAGTATGGGTGATAACCCTTATGTTATTGATCCTGATAATATAAAATATAACACTGCATATTCTTCTGTTTACTCCAACTTCTTATGGGGAGATATCGGCTCATCTACTTTTTCGCCAACAGATGGTGTTGGTCAATTTGCCGCATTTAACTATAGAATAGGTAAGGAATTTACTGTTGGCGCAATGCTAAGCAGAAATGATTTTTCATCTACAAGCATTGCTTCATTATTTGCAAATGATTTGGTTAACCAGATTAATGGCAATGTATCAGGAGCAGCTATAATTCCTTTAGACAATAATTTTGAACTTCTTACATCATATTCTTTTGGGACTTTTGTTGTTGGACTTGGTGCTTCTTTTGCTTCCACAACAAATGATTTTACTCCGGCAACAGGCTCTGGTGATAAAAACAGTGCTACTCAATTCGGAGTGAATCTTGGTATTGTGGGTAAGCTATCACCTCAATTTAGTTTAGATGCAGCGTTCTCTTTAGCACTTCCCTCTGCAAAATATACACCCGGTACCGGCAACATAGTTGAAGCAAGCGGTACTTATATGATGGCTAACGCAAGAGGTTTCTTAAAAATTGCAAAAGCCTTCACCTTAGTACCAAATCTTACTTTCGCTAACCAAAGCGGTTCATATAGTGTCGGCTCTCAATCAACTGATTTTCCATCTATGATGAGCTTTGGAGTTGGTATTGGTTTAACATATCAAGTTGAAAATGTAATTATTTCTGGCGGACCAGCTTTAATGTTTCAAAGCACTACTACACCTGCTGATTCAGGTACTCAACCGGAATTAAAAGACAGCCGGTTTGTATTTCCTGCATGGAATTTTGGTGTTGAGTGGTTCTTAACTGATTGGCTAATTGGAAGAGCCGGATATGTTGCATCAACATCTTCAGTAACAACCCAGACTGCAGCATCACCAAATACAATTAACGAGCGTACAAGAACTAATTTTGGACGTGGAGATGTGAGGCTCGGTATAGGATTCAGATTTGGAACCTTCTCCTTAGATGCAACAGTTAATGATGAAGTTTTAAGACAAGGATTCAGAATTGTTGGCGGACCGGATAATACATTTGCATATCTATCGGCAAGTTTTGGATTTTAATTTTTAACAGCGGGCTGTCTGTAAATGACAGCCTATTTTAAATTTGTCAATAGAAGTTTTTTTGTTAGTTTTGATAAGCTCATAAATAACTAATCTAAAATAAACATAAGGAAATACTATGAAAAAGTTGTTTTTTGTTTTCTTGATCTCTGTTCTATGTGCAAGCTTTAGCAATGCACAATTTAGTGCTGGCAAGCACCATTTAGGACCAAGTGTTGGATTTTCTTTCCTCGGCTCAACACCACAATTTGGTTTAAATTATGAATATGGTTTGGATGTAAAAGATTTTGGGCTGCTCGGTATTGGCGGTATTGCACGTTACTGGAGTTATAGTGAGGACTATGGTTTCGGTTCAACCGGTAAGTGGAAGTACACTGATATTTTAATCGGAGCTCAGGCAAATTATCATTTCAAAGTTGGGGATGGTAAATTTGATCCATGGCTCGGTGTTACATTAGCTTATGATGCTGGTAAAGTTACCTGGGATGGCCCTGCCGGTGAGTCTTGGGCTAGTCCTTCATATGGTGGAATGTTCTTCGGCGGTAATGCAGGTGCAAGATATTGGTTCTCACCAGCAATTGCAGTTTCTGCCAGATTAGGATTTGGTTCACTTGGTTATGGCGGATTAGACCTTGGCGTAGATTTCAAATTCTAATTTATTGAGGTATTAAAATAAAAATTTTATAGAATCTTTTAAGAGGTTGTCTCAAAAGGTATAAGTTGTCAGGCTTTGCTAAGTATGACAGAGAAGATCCTATGCGACAGCCTCTTTTTTTAAATTGTAATAAGAGGCAGCCTCTTTTTTAATTAATTATCTAAAATACAGTGGAGAAATAATGAAAGCGTTTTCTTTTCTTTTTATAACACTCTTTGTTTTCGCATCACTTTCCTTTGCACAGAATTTTCCGAACAGAGGGACACTTGAAGTTGGAGGCAGTTTAGGGTTTTCCAGCACTACAAATGTTGTTAATGGTCAAAGCTCAAGTAATTCTACATCAACTTTTAGAATTGAACCGTATATAGGTTACTTTATAATAAACAGCTTTGAACTTGGAATAGAGCCTTCTTTCACAAGAACGGGGAGCGGTGACTATTCCTCAACAACTTTCGGAATTTACCTTGCACCAGCTTGGGTTTTTAATCTACGCAGCAATTTATACCCATTTATCGAAGGCAGAATTGGTTACAATTCATCTTCGGTTGACGATGGTATTCCTTTAACACCGGATATTAGTTCCGGAGGTTTTGCATGGGGATTTAAAGGCGGAATGAAATTTCAGGTTGGTAAAAGCTCTCTGGTTAATATGGCAATAACATACGATCAGATTACAATGAATCCTAAAGATTGGACAGGCAATAGAAACGGAAAAAATATTTTTGGTGTCAATGCCGGAGTAACAATTTTCTTTGGGAAATAATTTTTGCTTACTTGTTTATTAATCCTGCTCTTTCAAAAGCAGGATTTTTTTTAGCCCACTCTCTGCTTATTTTTGCCCTTGAATAATTTTCAAAGGCTCTAAAATGAAATTTGAACGTAATGCAGGAATATTATTACACCCAACTTCTCTTCCTTCTAAATATGGAATAGGTGATCTTGGTGATGATGCTTTTAAGTTTATTGACTTTTTAGAAAAAGCCGGACAAAAGCTCTGGCAGGTCTTTCCATTAGGACCAACAGGATATGGTGATTCACCTTATCAGTGTTTTTCTGCTTTTGCAGGAAATCCAAATCTTATTAGTCCCGATAAACTAAAAGATGATAACTTGTTAAGCGAAAATGATTTGTTGCATATTCCCCCACACAATCCAAAATCAATTGATTACGGTGAAGTAATAGAGTACAAAAAATCTCTCCTTAAAAAATCATTTAACAGTTTTAAACATCATCAGAGCAAATTTGATAATGAGTTTAATAAGTTTTGTAAAGACAACAGAAAATGGCTTGATGACTTTGCCTTTTTTATGGCGGCTAAAGAGGCTCATGGCGGAATAGTCTGGAAAGATTGGGATGAAGGACTTGTCCTTAGAAAGAAAAAATCTTTGGATGAATGGAAACAGAAATTATCTGAAGAAATTAATTTTCAGAAATTTGTTCAATTTATTTTCTTCAGACAATGGCATAAAGTTAAAGAGTATGCAAACAAAAAAGGAATTAAAATTATCGGGGATATGCCGATATTTATTGCGTACGACAGCGCAGACCTTTGGGCTAATAAACAGCTTTTTACAGTGGACGAATCAGGAAAATTAGAAACAGTTGCAGGTGTTCCGCCGGATTATTTTTCACCAACCGGACAGCTTTGGGGTAATCCGCTTTACAGATGGAAAGAAATGGAGAAAGATGATTTTCAGTGGATGCGTAATCGCTTTGAGCAGCTTTTTACAATGGTTGATATTGTCCGAATTGATCACTTCAGAGGATTTGAGGCATTTTGGGAAATTCCCGGTGATGCACCAACAGCCGAAACAGGCAAATGGGTAAAAGCCCCGGGGAATAAATTATTTAAATCAATTAAAAAATATCTTGGAGATGTTCCGATACTTGCTGAAGACCTTGGTGTTATAACTCCGCCTGTAGAAAAACTACGAGATGATTTTGAATTTCCCGGGATGAAAATTCTTCAGTTTGCATTCGGAACAAATATGGAAACCAAATTTCTGCCTCACAACTATATTCCAAATTGTGTTGTGTTAACCGGAGCACACGATAATGATACCACACGGGCTTATTTTGAGAAGGCAAAACTGGAGAAAGATTCTGATATTTATGATCACGTTCAGAAGTATTTGAATTATTTTGGAAATGATATTGTATATGAATTAATCAGAGCTGCCTACGCATCGGTGGCTAATATTGTTATTGTTCCGATGCAGGATATTTTAAATCTTGGCGGCGAAGCAAGAATGAATTTTCCTGGCAGGCTTGGCGGAAACTGGATGTGGCGTTTTACCTGGGATCAGATTACAAGTGAACTTCATCTTAAATATTTAGGTTTGACAAAACTTTATGAAAGACCTCCGGAACCAAAAAAAGCTGAAGAAATAAAAAGTGAGGCATAATAGATTTTTTAAATTGACTAATTAAATGAAACTATAACTACAATATATAATCTAAACGTCAGAAAAATAAAAGGAGTACGATTTGAAAAAAATAACATTGTTTATGATCTTAATTTCTGCGCTTTTAATCGGATGCGGCAAAAGCGGTACAGATGATAATCTAAAATGGGAAACTAATCTTGAGACCGCTTTAGATAAGGCAAAACAGGAAAATAAAGCAGTACTTGTTAATTTTACAGGATCCGATTGGTGCATCTGGTGTCAGCGTTTAAGTGATGAAGTGTTCTCTAAAGATGACTTTGAAAATTTTGCAAACGAGAACTTAATTCTTGTTAAGCTTGATTTTCCCAAAAACATAGAACAAACTGCTGAAACAAAAATGTATAACAATAAACTTGCACAAAAGTATAACATACAGGGATTCCCGACAATTCTTTTGTTTAATTCAAAAGGAGATATGGTTCTACAAACAGGCTATCAACCTGGCGGGGCTGCTGAGTATGTTAATCATTTAAAAGGTTACTTATAAAAATGCACTTATCTTCGGGATTGTTTGGCAACAGTCCCGAAGTTCTGAATATATCTTTTCTTAAATCATTCTGCATTAAAATATTTTCAATCTTTTACTAAATTTGTTCAGCTTAAGTTTTCGTTTTAGCTAAACAAAAGTTACACATATAATAATTGTTAGAGGTACCGGGATATCAGAATTTGCAACTGATAATCAGTTTTCTAAAAAAATATCACGGTGTAAACAAATAAAATAGAAGAAAGTAGTCATCAAAACTGAAATTTGGGAAACAGTTAAAGAAATCCTTGTAGTAAGACAGCACAATCAGATTGGTGATATGCTGTGTTCTCTTACTCTTTACAAAGGATTGAAGAAAAAATTTCCAAATGCCGGAATTACTTTAGTTGCTGCCAAAACCAATTATGAAATTCCTTTTTTTGATATTAATCCATTTATTGACAGGGTCATTGTTTTTGATAAGTCTTCAGTATCATCGATTATCCGTTTTATCAGATTGCTAAGAAGCCGTAAGTATGAGATTGGTATAGTCCCTTCAACTATTGTGTTATCAAGAACATCGCATATTTTAAACTTCATTTCAGGAGCTAAAATAAGAATTGGTGCTACTTCCATTGATGGAGTCCGGAATCCGTTAGCAAAGCTCCTTAATATTAAATCTGATTTTTTATGGCGTGGAGTTCATCAATCAGTGCGCAATCTTCAAATTATAAATCAGATTGGATGTGATTTGTCCGAAGAGGAAATAAAAAGCATTAAAATTAATTTATCAGAAAATGATTACTCTTTTGCTGATAAATTTATTAAAGAAAACTTTACGGGCAGCAGTAAAATGATAATCGCATTTCATCCGGGTGCCGGAAAATCAGATAACCGATGGGACAAAGAAAATTTTGTTGGTTTGATAAAAAAATTATATGACTCTTTTCAGATCAATATTTTAATAACTTCAGGATGGGCCGACAGTGAAATATTAAGCTCAATTTCATCTGCTTTAGAAAAGCTGAATATCAGATTTGCTGTTCTTAATAATGCTTCATTAAAAGAACTTGCTGCTGTTTTATCAGTTGTAGATCTTTATATTACTAATGACACAGGAACAATGCATATAGCAGGGTATGTTAATACTAAAATGATTTCTTTATTCGGACCAACTGACCCTAATGAATGGGCACCAACAGGAATAAATAATCAGTATGTTAAGTCACCAACAGATAAGATTAATGATGTTTCCTTACAACAGGTTTTTTTATTGGCTTGTAAAATGCTGAAACAAAAGTAAAATAAGGTATGATATTATGTGGATAATAATCAGGGTTATAATTGCAGTAGCATTACTTCTTCTTTTAGAATATTATTTTGTTAAAAAACTCAAGATTGCATTTAATTTTCTTTCATCAAGATTTTTACTAAAAAAGCAGAAGATGTTCATTAATATTTTTTTGCTTTTACTTAATCTTTATCCTGCCTTGTTGATTGTAAACTCAATTTATGCGGTAATTACAAAGCAATCGCCATGGTTTCCCGACAGTTCATTGTTGGATTATTTTTTAATCTATCCTTTCTGGTTCTTGTTTATTCTGGTACTTCAGTTAGTGGTTTACTATTTAGTTTTTGATTTAATAAAGCTTGTTGTTTATCCGGTTTACAAAAAGAATAAAGAAAGATTTGTTAAATACGAATCAAAAATATTTTTCATACTTCTGGTTTTCTTTGTTATTTATATTCCTGCAAGAATTATTTACGATTACAATTCCGTAGATGTTAATAAGATTATATTTGAAAAGAGAGACCTGCCGGATGGACTTAATGGTTTCAAGATAGCTTTCATTTCTGATATTCAGGCTGATAGATATACAGATGATAATAGGCTGAAAAATTTTATTGATGCAGTTAATAAGGAAAATCCCGATCTAATATTGATTGCCGGAGATATTATTACTTCTACTCCTGATTATATTAAAAAGGCAGCAGACTATGTTGGAATGCTAAAAGCCGGATACGGTGTCTATTCCTGTGTGGGAGATCATGACAATTGGGCATACCGTCAGGATACAAAAAGAAGTATTAGAGAAATCACTTCAGCACTTGATAAATACAATGTAAATATGATAAGTGACAGCTCGATAATTATTCATGTTGATAATTCTGATATTGGGATTACCTTTATTACAAACACTTACGTTGAATCTGTTCCGGAAGATATTTTAGAAAGGCTTACAAAATCTAATCATACTGATTTAAAAATACTTTTGACCCATCAGCCTAGAAATGAAATAATTAGAAGTGCAGAAGAGAACAACTTTGATCTGTTTCTTGCTGGTCATACACATGGCGGACAAATTACTTTGCTGTTTCCGTTTATACAATTAACCCCAACATTAGTTGAAACAACTTTTATTAAAGGAGTTCGTATTTATGGTAATATGATGGCAATTGTTACTCGTGGATTGGGAATGTCCCTTGCGCCTATTCGATATAACTCAACTCCCGAAATTTTAATTATTACTCTTACTAAATAATTCATTTAAGCTCTGTCCGGAAAGTTTTTTATTAAGAAAACCGCTCGTATCTGTTTTCATACCGAGAAAGTAAAGACCTCTGAAAAAAGTTTTGATGTAATTTTCAGCTCAAAAAAAAGAGCACACATTAAATAAATAAAAAATTTTCACCTGCCTTGTTGTCTGAAAGTATTGCGCTGTAATTACCAATTGGATTTGTCAGAAGTAAAAAAAATAAAATTTGGCTTTGTTTTTTTTATCAAAAATTTTATTTTAAAAAAAATTACGTGTTAACGAGTCCCTTAAGGATTCACAAACCAGAAAGGAGATGATATATGAAGTATTCATCTTATATGCTTCACAACTTCAGAAACATCCCTCAATTAAAGCATGTTTCGCCTGAAATTATCAATGCAATTGAAATTGTCGGCTCTGTTCTGCCCTTTAAAACAAATAATTATGTGATTGAAAATCTTATTGATTGGTCAAATATTCCGGATGACCCGATGTTTATACTTACATTCCCACAGTACGATATGTTAATTCCTGAGCACTTTGAAAAAATGAAATCAGTAATTAATAACGGTGCTGATAAACCAAGAATTAAAGAGGCTGCAAATGAAATCAGACGGAAGCTGAATCCACAGCCCGCCGGTCAGTTAGAATACAATGTTCCAATGATTGAGGGTGAAAAACTTTATGGCATGCAGCATAAATACCGCGAAACTGTTTTGTTTTTTCCAAGTCAGGGACAAACTTGTCATGCATACTGTACATTTTGTTTTCGCTGGCCTCAGTTTGCCGGGATGGAAGATCTGAAGTTTGCATCAAAAGAAGCAGAACTATTGGTAAAGTATGTAAAAAACCATAAAGAAGTTACAGATGTTTTATTCACAGGCGGTGATCCGATGATAATGAAAACCAAACATCTTGAAACATATATCAGACCACTGCTTGAAGCTAACATCGAGCATCTCAGAAATATTCGTATCGGATCAAAGGCACTTACTTATTGGCCTTATCGTTTTTTGACAGATGATGATGCTGGTGATTTGTTAAGATTGTTTGAAGATGTTAATAAAGCAGGAAAACATCTTGCATATATGGCTCACTTTAATCATCCTAAAGAGCTTGAGGGTAAAACTATTGAAAATGCAATTAGTAAAATACTAAACACAGGTGCTGTTATAAGAACTCAATCACCTGTATTAAAAAACATCAATGATGATCCAAAGCTTTGGGCAGAAATGTGGAAGAGACAAGTTAAGTTAGGATGCATACCGTATTATATGTTTGTTGCACGTAATACTGGCGCACAGCACTATTTTTCAATTCCCCTTTTAGATGCATGGAATATTTTTAGAAAAGCATATCAATCAGTTAGCGGAATTTGCAGAAATGTGAGAGGACCAAGTATGTCTTGCCTGCCCGGTAAAGTGCAGTTACTTGGAGTTACTGATGTAAAGGGTGAAAATGTTATGGTTTTCAGAATGATTCAGGGAAGAAATCCAGATTGGGCAGCCCGTCCTTTTCTTGCAAAATATGATAAAGATGCAATTTGGTACACAGATCTGCAGCCGGCGTTTGGCGAAGAAAAATTTTACTTTACTGATGAACTTAATCAAATACTTAGACCAGAAGAAATTGAATTTGATCTTGAATGAAGACATATGGCATACCGTCTTTCCGATTCCTGACAGCTTAATACGGTTGACGAATTTTTCCGATAAGAAGTTGAATGAGAAGTCTTTCGCTGCTTGTGCCCTTCATGTCGTTAAATCCAATAGAACGCGGATGACACGGATTATGCGGATTAACACAGATTAAGAATCATATTGATCATTTCTCTCTCATAATTTGTATTTAATAAATATGCCTTCGGTAAGATTATTTTACCGTTGATAAAGGAAATTTATTACAGAAAATAATTTATACTTAAATTCCTGTTTGAATTCACAAAATCATTACAAATAACTCTACAGGTTTAATATGAAGAATTTTTTCATTTCCTGCTTTGTTGTTTCTATCCTTTTGATAACACAAATCAATGCACAAGTCAGTGCAAAAATGTTTCAGTATCCCGATGTTTCAAAATCACAAATTGTTTTTACATATAGTGATGATATTTGGATTGTATCAAAAGTTGGCGGAACAGCACACAAACTTACATCTGCAAAAGGTATCGAAGGTTTTGCACGTTTTTCCCCCGATGGCTCACAGATTGCTTTTACCGGAAACTATGACGGAAATCCGGATGTCTATGTAATGCCTTCAATGGGCGGTTTACCAAAAAGAATTACTTATCATGGGATGACTGATAGAATAGTTGATTGGTATCCTGATGGAAAATCTTTGCTGTTTGCTTCAACAAGGGAAAGCGGTAAACAAAGATTCAGTCAGTTTTATAAAATTTCCAAAGATGGCGGAGCAGCAGAAAAACTTACTTTACCCTATGTTGAATTTGGATCAATTTCGCCAGATGGAAAAAAGATTGCATTTACAACTCTAACGCGGATGTTCAGAACATGGAAAAGATACCGCGGCGGAATGGCTGCTGATATTTATATTTTTGATCTTCAAAACAACACTTCGGAAAATATCACAAACAACATTGCTAATGATGAAATTCCAATGTGGTATGGAGATAAAATTTATTTTCTTTCCGATAGAGGTGCTAACCAAAGATATAATATTTGGATGTATGATCCTTCAGTAAAGCAAAACAAACAAATTACTGATTTTGATAAGTTTGATGTTGAGTTTCCATCGATTGGCGATAATGAAATTGTTTTTCAAGCAGGCGGACTTTTATATCTTCTGGACCTTACAACCGGAAAATATTCTGAAGTAAAAATTAATGTTGTTACCGATGAATCGACTTTAATGTCAAGAAATGAAAATGTTGAAAAGCTTATTCAAAATTTTTCAGTTTCATACAATGGCAATCGTACTTTGTTTGAAGCAAGAGGAGAAATCTTTTCAGTTCCTGCAGAAAACGGAACGGTAATTAATCTAACACAATCACCCGGAGTTGCAGAAAGATTTCCCTCGTGGTCACCAAACGGAAAATATATTGCTTACTTCAGCGATAGGTCGGGGGAATATCAGCTTACTGTTCGGGATATGGAAAATCCAACCGCAGAAAAGAAGTTAACTAATTTTGACTCAGGTTACAGATATAATACTTATTGGTCGCCCGACAGCAAACAGCTTGTGTTTATAGATCAGACGATGACGATAAATTTATATGATATGGATAAAGATCAGCTCAAAAAAGTTGATAAACAAAAATGGTTGTATGAAGGTGCATTAAATCGTTTTTCTGTCAGTTGGTCACCCGACAGCAGATATGTTTGTTATGCAAAAGATCTTGATAACAGATCATCAGCAATTGCAATCTATGATACCAAAGAAGGAAAAATTCATCAGGTTACCTCTGGCTATTATAACGATATGTCACCTGCTTTTGATCCTGGTGGGAAATATTTGTTCTTTTTAACTAACAGAAGTTTTAAACCGATTTACAGTGACTTTGACGGGACCTGGATTTATACTAATGCAACACAAATTGCTTCGGTATCATTAAGTTCTGATACTCCTTCTCTGTTATTTGCAAAAAATGATTCAACTGTTGTTAGGAAAGACGAAGAAAAAAAATCCGATGATAAAAAGAGCGATACAAAAAAGGATGAGAAAAAAGATGAATCAAAAGTAAAGGAAACAAAAATAAATTTTGATGGCTTTGAAAACCGGGTTGTTATTCTTTCACCTGAGGCAGGAAATTATACCAATTTGACTGCTGTTTCGGGTAAAGTAATTTATCATCATTATCCCAACACAGGCTCTGTTGAAAAGAAAAAATCCATTGTTTACTACGATCTTGATAAGCGTGAAGAGAAAACAATTGTTGATGATGCCGATAATTTTCAGGTTTCTGCCGACGGTAAAAAGATATTGGTTCTAAAACAAAAATCATTCTCAGTTGTGGATATTGCACCTGATCAGAAGCTTGATAAAAAACTTCCAACCTCGCAGTTGGAAATGACAGTTGTTCCGCGTGAGGAATGGAAACAGATTTTTACCGATGCATGGCGCCTGGAAAGAGATTTCTTTTATGATAAAAATATGCATGGTGTTGATTGGAATGCTATGCGTAAACAATATGGCGCCTTAATTGATAATGCTGTAACCCGGAGTGATGTGAATTTTATAATTGGAGAATTGATCGCAGAGCTTAATGCTTCACACACATATCGCGGCGGCGGAGACGAAGAACCGGCACTGCGGCGGGCTATCGGCTATCTTGGAATTGATTGGGAATTGAACAATGCTGCTTATAGAATTAAGAGAATTGTAAACGGAGCCGATTGGGATACTGAAGTTCGTTCACCTCTTTTAGCCTCAGGATTAAAAGTTAAGGAGGGCGATTATATCCTCGCGGTTAACGGAATTCCGATAGATATTACTAAGGAACCATTTGCAGCTTTTGTAGGGCTTTCTGAGAAGACAGTTGATTTGACTGTAAACAATAAACCGACATTTGATGGAGCGTGGAGTGTTGTAGTGAAGACACTTTCAGATGAAACAAGATTAAGAAATCTTGAATGGATTGAATCAAATAGAAAAAGGGTTGATGAAGCAACAAATGGAAAGATTGGATATATCTATGTTCCGAGTACCGGACTTGATGGACAGACAGAACTTGTAAGACAGTTTTATGCTCAATTCAATAAAGAAGGATTAATTATTGATGAAAGATTTAATAACGGCGGACAAATTCCAGACCGCTTTATAGAATTGCTGGACAGAAAACCTCTTGCCTTTTGGGCTGTTCGGGATGGCGATAACTGGAAGCATCCGGCTATTGCGAACTTTGGTCCTAAAGTAATGCTGATTAACGGCTGGAGCGGTTCCGGCGGCGATGCCTTTCCAGATTATTTTAGAAAAGCAAAACTTGGTCCTTTAGTCGGATCAAGAACCTGGGGCGGATTAATCGGTATAACCGGAGCGCCTCAACTGATTGATGGCGGAATGATTACCGTCCCGACTTTCAGAATGTATGATCCTGATGGTGAGTGGTTTAAAGAAGGGCACGGCGTTGATCCTGATATCAATATTCCAGAAGATCCGGGAAAACTTTCAAAAGGTGTTGATGTTCAGTTAGAAAAAGGTATTGAAACGGTATTGCAGCTGCTGAAAGAAAATCCGCCGGTTAATCCAAAACAACCTGCTTACGAAAAGAGATAAGTTAAAGTAATCTGTCAATCCGTCCGCAAAGGACGGATTGACATTAAATCCTGTTTTAAAATTAATTCTGAAATAATTTATTTTTCAAACCGGCAATAACAAAAACTGTTATCAATCATAGATTTACTTTTAGTAATCGAGGTGAAAATTCTTATAACAATCTGAACGATTGATTAAGTTTTGTTCAAACACTTCACAACAATTTTGATCATACAGAAATCTGTTTTTTTAAAAATCGTTTTTACATAAACGATACGTTAAAAAGAGTTTTGCTTAACGTCTTTAACAAGATATCTCTTAATTTTTTGAGTCGTAGTCTTTTCGAACTCAGTATCTCTTATATAAAATTTTCGAACCTGCTTATAATTGGGCAGCTCTTTGTTAGCTTCTTTAATAGCCTCTGAAATCATTGTGTTAATAAGTTCCGGAGTAATTTGCACTTTATTCTTTCCGGAATATTCGATAAAAGATTCTGCATCAGTTACAATTTGAACAGAAATAATTTCTGTGTGTTTTTCATCCTTTTCACCGTAAACCATACACTCCTGAATAAACGGGCTGCGAATAAGGATATCTTCAATCTCTTCAGGATAAACATTTTCGCCGCTTTTAGAAATAATCACATTCTTCTGTCTTCCATTAATATGAAGGAATCCATCTTTATCGAAAAACCCGATATCACCTGTTTTAAACCAGCCGTCTTCAAAAGCATCATCACTTAGTTTTTGATTTTTATAATACCCAAGCATTACACTCGCACCCTTTACAAAAATTTCACCTGAGCCATGTTCGTTTGGATTATTAATTTTTATATCCAGTCCCGGGAGCGGTAATCCTGCTGCATTATCTTTAAAACTAAATAATCTATTAAGTGCAACGATAGGTGCTGTTTCTGTTAGCCCATAACCCTGAACAAAGTTAAAACCAAGTTCGCGTAGTCCCTTTGCAACCTTTGGATCTGGAGCGGCTCCGCCTGCAATAAATAATCTGATTGAGCCTCCAAATTTTTCATGTAGTTCCTTGAACACTAATTTTTTAGATCCTTTCCAGCCGATTGATTGTAAAAAATTGGTTACAGAAACAAGTGGGGGAACAATCTTGGATTTTAATTTGTCTTCCTGAATTCCTTTGTAAATTTTCTTAAACATTTTATCATACAGCAAAGGTACGCCAAGAAGAATTGTAGCTTTAACTTTTTGCAAATCATCCACAACTGTTTTTAATGATTGAGCATAGTGAGCAGAACTTCCGGCATAAAGCGGACAAAGCAGCCCGCAGGTGCATTCATATTTATGATGTATAGGGAGAACAGAAAGAAATTTATCTTCGGGAGTAATTTTTATCATACTAGTCATAGCCATAAGGTTTACTGCAAGATTTTTCTGAGTAAGCATAACTCCTTTTGCCCTGCCTAAAGAACCCGAAGTAAAAATTATCTCGCATATCGCATTAGGATCAATATATGGTAAGCGGTCGATTATCGGGTTTTGCTTTTCAATCATTCTGCTCATTGAAAGAATATTATCACGATCTTCTTTAGAATCCATGTTGATATAATACTTCAGATTTAAAAGCGAATCTCTTTTATCCTTCATCAAAGGCTCAAATGAATCCGAAAAAATAATAGCCTTAGCATCAGATTCGTGTATAATATTCAGCATTTCATTTTGATTGAGATTTTTATCCAGCGGCACGGCTACCATATTAAAACACATGGATGTCAGATATGATAACGACCATTGAACCCTGTTCTCGCTTATAATTGCTACATGATCTCTTTCTTTGACTCCAATATCAAAAAGCGATTTTCCAAATCTTACAACATAATCATAAAGCTGTTTAAAACTCACTCTTGAGATAGGTGTTAAACTTAAATCTTCCAGTGCAATTTTATCTGAGTATTCTTTAGCTGACCGGAGAAGCATTTCCTGAATAGAATTAATATTTGGGACCTGATAAGTCGGATAATTTTTAATCATCTTGTTTTCCTTTATTATAAAGTTTTAATTATAGAAACAGCGCCGCGAAGATCATCTTTTTGATATCCGACAGCTCTATCGTCAGGATATTTTGTATTAAGAATATTCTTTACATCGGTACTGATATTTTCTGAACTGCCATGGCAGTTTAAGCAGAGAGCTTGAATCACAATTGGTTTTAAATATCTTATTTTTTTTATGCCGTTTATTTCTTCAATCTCAGCGAACTCTGAATCTTCATTTAAATTACCGCTTGATTTTAACTCATTAAAGTATTGCAGAGCTTTACTTTCGTACTTGTCCGGGATGTTATTTTGATTTCTGTGTTTAAATGAAACTCTTTTTATATAAATACCTTTTCTTAATCCATAATCATTAGTAAGTATCTGGGCAGTATCTGAACAAACATTAACGGCAGCAGTAATACCATTTGTTTGAATTTCTTTAACAAGAATATCTTTAAGAGATTCCATAAACTCCTTAGCATCTTTTCTAAGTCCATCTTTCATTTGTTCAGTTAATTCGGGTTGGGATTTCTCAGTACAAGCTGTAATAATAAAAAGGGAAATAAGTATAGAAAACGAAAGGATTTTTTTCATAGCACTCTCTCCTGATTAAAAAAAATATCAAATCCTTACTGTAATTTAATAATAATATTATACGATTAGGAAATATTCTTTAAGTTTGGCATTAAAATCCTTATAATATTTTGAACTCAGGAAAACCTCTGACCACAAAAGCAATATTCAGATTCTGGCTGCCATTGGCTGTAACCTGGCTTATGATGTCTGTTGAAGGACCATATCTTTCAGCTCTTATTGCGAGATTACCAGAGCCGGAGTTTAATCTTGCAGCTTATGGAATAGCTTTTTCTTTAGCTATGATTTTTGAAGCACCTGTAATAATGATGATGAGCGCTTCGACTGCATTGGTTACAAATTATAAATCGTTTTTACAACTGCGAAGATTTAATTATTTACTAATCTTTCTGTTAACTGCGTTATTAAGTTTCTTTTGCACACCAGGGATATTTTATTTTATCACAGAAAAGTTAATAGGTTTGCCTGTTGAAGTTTCTCATCTTACTCATATTGCTGTTATAATATTAATTCCTTGGCCCGGAGCAATTGGTTTCAGAAGATTCTATCAGGGGATATTAATAACACATGGATTAACAAAGCTGGTTGCTTACGGAACTGTAATCCGTCTTACCTCGATGTCGTTAACTGCATTTTTATTATTTGTTCTAACTAATGTTCCGGGAGTAGTTGTCGGAGCTACAGCATTATCAACCGCAGTATTATGTGAAGCATTTGCAAGCAAAATAATGGCTGCTAAAATTGTTTCCGGAATTAAATCAGAAACGGAATCTATTGATACAACATTAACACAAAAAAATATTCTAAAATTTTATTTTCCGCTTGCACTAACTTCTTTGCTTACATTAGGTATTCAGCCATTTGTTACTTTTTTTATCGGGCAGAGCAGAATGGCGATTGAATCGTTTGCAGTAATGCCGGTTGTAACATCGCTTGTATTTATTTTTCGTGCTTTCGGATTATCTTATCAGGAAGTAGCAATAGCTTTATCCGGCGATAATTTTATCAATTACAAAAAATTAAAAGACTTTGCTGTTAAACTTGCTGCATTTTCCGCAGGCAGCTTAATGCTGGTTGCGTTTACGCCGTTATCAGAAATCTGGTTTAAAAATGTTTCCGGACTTTCTGATTCACTAACAAGATTTGCCGGGACACCACTGAAGATAATGTCCTTTTTTCCTGTGCTTACGGTTTTAGTTAGTTTTCAAAGAGCTATCTTAGTTAAAGTAAAGGAGACCAAACAAATTACTTATGGTACTGCAATAGAGTTTTTCGGAATAATGATAGTTGTTGCAATTAGCATAAAATATTTCTGGTTAGTAGGAGCAGTTGCAGCTACTCTTGCCTTTGCAGCAGGAAGAATAGCTGCTTGTGCTTATTTAATGATACCGACAAAAAGGGCGCTGAAGCCTGGTAGAAATCTTATTCAACAAGTTTAAATATTTCGTCAAAGTTTTTCTTTTCTCTTTGTTTATTAACCTCACGCGGCTTTCCAATTGCTACACAGGCAGCTAAGATATTTGGATTTTTAATGCCGAGTATTTGTTCTAATTCATCTCTTGCAATAAGTAGTCCCGATAACCAGCAGGCGCCATAGCCTAAATCAAATGCAGATAGAATTAAATTTTCTACCGCAGCACCGATTGATTGGATATTCGGATAGTTCCTTAATCTGTCAACATCTTCCAGACTTAATTCCCGTCCTTTTAAAAGTTCCTCAACAACAGTTTTGTATTGACTCATTTCAACAGCAATTAACACCGGTGCATCCATAAAGAAGGTAGAAAATCTAAGTACTTTTGCCTGAGCAAACATTTTTTCTTCTTTATTCTCGTGAGGAAAATAATCAAGTACTTTTTCCTGAACTATTTTACCCATTTTATCAATGATATCTTTATTGGTAATTGCTATAAACTTCCATGGCTGTGAATTGTTTATGCTTGGTGCAAGCCCGGCTCTTCTGATAACTTCTTTAATGTCTTCGATCGGAATTTTCTCATCAGTAAACATTCTGATACTTGAGCGTTTTTCAATTACATCTTTTAATTCCATATTAACTCTCCTGTTGATAAAATTATTGAGTTGATAATTATCATTTATATGAAAATATTCTAAATAAAACTTTGCATTTTGTTTACAAATATAACCAAGATATATATCTAATATGAACAGGATTGTTTATATATTCATTTTTATTGCTGCGGGAACAGGCTTATGGCTGTTAATAAAACCATCGTATCCTGAACATAAAAGAATTTTTAACAACTATTATGAAAAAGATACCGTAAATCGGAAAGAAAAAAATATGGAACAAAAAATTATTAAAACTGATGAAGAGTGGAAAAGAGAATTAACCCCTGAAGAATATAGTATCCTAAGAGAAAAGGGAACCGAGCGTCCGTTTACCGGAAAGTACTGGGATCATTTTGAATATGGCACATATATTTGTGCTGCATGCGGAACAGAGCTGTTTGAATCAGATACCAAATTTGAATCAGGCTGCGGTTGGCCAAGTTATTTTCAAGCGATTGACAGCAGTCGGATTATATACAAAGAGGATAAAAGCTACGGAATGATAAGAACAGAAGTAATGTGTGCAAGATGCGGGGGACACTTAGGTCATGTTTTTGATGATGGACCACCGCCTACCGGCTTAAGATATTGCATAAACTCCGGCTCATTAAAATTTATTTCTAAAGTGAAATAATTCGGATAAAAATTATATTTTGCACCTTTCAAATTCTCCAATTAACAGAGGTTCTTAATGGTTGTAACAAATGCTCCTATTGATGGACAGTCTGCGGCAAAACCAGGCTGGAAATTTCCTAAAGATTTTTGGTTAGCTAATTTAATGGAGCTCTGTGAAAGAGCTGCTTATTATGGTTTTTTTATACTGCTTACGGTTTATTTAACTGATTTGGTTGGATTTGATGATTTATGGGGTAACACTATAGCAGGATTGTTTGCAGGCTTTTTATACCTGCTTCCACCGTTTTCTGGTGCAATCAGCGATAGGATTGGTTTTAGAAATGGATTAATACTTGCTTTTGGTTTACTTACAATCGGATATTTTTTCCTTGGAATAACCTACTCTAAAGTATCTGTTATTTTCTTTTTGATTGTATTGATGGTTGGAGCTTCTTTTATTAAGCCATTAATAACAGGCACTGTTGCAAAAACATCTGACGAAGTAAACAGGGCAAGAGCTTTTTCAATTTTTTATTGGATTGTAAATATTGGTGCGTTCAGCGGTAAAACTGTTGTTCCATGGATCAGAAAAGGACTTGGGCTGGAGTACATAAATTTCTTTTCAGCAGGCATGTCTTTTATCGCGCTATTACTTGCTATATTTTTATTCAGAAACCTCGAATTAAAAACTGAAAGAAAATCATTTAAAGAAATTTTTAATGCACTCATAAAAATTCTGACTAACGCAAGGTTAATTCTTCTTACTTTAATTGTCTCCGGCTTTTGGCTTATTCAGGGGCAGCTTTATCAAAGTATGCCGAAATTTGTTTTAAGAATGGTAGGGGATGATGCAAATCCAGAATGGCTTGCAAATGTTAATCCGTTTATTGTAATGGTGTTCGTATTGATTGTTACACAGGTAATGAGAAAAAAATCAGCTGTAAATTCAATGCTTGTAGGCATGTTTATTATGCCGTTATCAGCCTTTTCAATGTCATTGGGTCCTTGGCTGCAGGGAATGTTCGGCACAGAAATTCCGCTGCTCGGGATACTCTTTCATCCGTACACAATTATGATGATAGTTGGTATTGGTTTGCAAGGTTTAGCTGAATGTTTTATCTCGCCAAGATTTTTAGAATTCTTTTCTTTGCAGGCGCCAAAGGGTGAAGAAGGCGTTTATCTTGGCTTCAGTCATTTACACTCCTTTATATCTTATATTGCCGGCGGAATAATTTCCGGGTTTTTATTGGAAAAATACTGTCCGGATCCTAAAACACTGCCCACTGGTTTAACTGAAATTCAAAGAGCTGCATATTATACTGATGCGCACTTAATCTGGTATTACTTTGCTGCAATTGGATTAACATCCGCAATTGCATTAATTGTTTACAGATGGTATTATAATAAAAAGGATAGGCTCTCAGCAGTTTAGAATAATCACAAACGAAGTGAAGCAATCATCACATTGCTTCACTTCATTCATAAAAATAAAAGAAATTATTTTTTTTCCTCTTTCAATTCGGCTGCTCTTCCGCCAAGATACTTAAAGAAGAATTGTTCCATTGCGCCGTAAAAATCAAACCGATTCTCTTCATTTCTGAAACCATGTCCTTCATTATCCTTTACCATATATGGAACATCAATTCCTCTTTTCTTTAACGCTTCAACCATTTGATCAGATTCGTTTTTATTTACTCTCGGATCGTGTGCGCCTTGTGCAATAAACAAAGGAGCTATAATTTTATCAACATGAAAAACGGGTGAGGCATCATAAAGCAGCAATGAATCTTTTTCAGGATTTCCAACCATTTCATAAAGCATTTCCTTCATAGGTGCCCAATAGGGAGGAATAGAATTTTGAAACGTAAATAAGTTTGAAACACCGACATAATCAACTCCGCAGGCATAAAGTTCCGGTGAAAAAGTTAATCCAGCAAGAGTTGCATAACCACCGTAAGATCCGCCATAAATACCAACTCTTTTGGGGTCTGCGATACCTTGATTTATTAACCATTTAACTCCGTCTGAAATATCATCCTGCATAGTTTTACCCCATTGTTTAAAGGATATTTCCCAGAACTCCTTTCCATAACCTGTTGATCCTCTGAAGTTCATTTGCAACACAGCATAACCTCTGTTTGCGAGGAACTGAACCTCAGGATTAAATCCCCAGGCATCCCTTGCCCATGGTCCGCCATGTGGATTAACTACAACAGGCAGATTTTTTGGTTCAACACCTTTAGGAAGTGTTAAGTAACCGTGAATAGTTAAACCATCCCGCGATTTATAAGTAATTGGTTTTTGATCTGCAAGATAATCTTCGTTCAGCCACGGGCTTACATCAGATAACTTTTTCACATCTTTTGTTTTTGCATCAAAGAAATAATATGAACCAAGTGATTTATCACTATAAGTTCTTACTAAAAATTTATCTTCATTCTTATTAGCGCCAACAACAGCAATTTGCTTACCTGGTAATTTGGATGCTAAAAAATTATACTCATCTTCTGTTGTTTTGTCAAAGAAATGATATTCCTGTTTCCAGCCAAGATAAGAAGCAAATGTTATTACTTTTCGTTTTTTTGAATAACTAAGACTTTCAACATCGTAATCCGGATTTTCGTACAAAACCCTTATCTCTTTATTATTGGCGATATCATACTCTACAATTGCAGCTTTATCTCTGCCAATATTTGAAGCCATATAAAGATTTTTATTATCGAAGGTGAAGAAAATCGGGGCAAGTGTTTCTTTAAAAGTTGTAGTAATCAGAGTTTTAAACTCCTGATCTTCATTATCACGATAAAGAATACCTGTGTTAACCCCATCTGTTGTTGTTGCTGCTCTTAATTTTCCATCGTGGTCAGTTTGCCAGCCCGTTATATTACCCGGATTTTGTCCTACTATTTTCATATCGCCGGTGTTTACATTGATTCTATAAACATCAAACACCTGCGGATTATTTTTATTCAATTGTATCAGCATTTCTGCAGGATTGTCTTCAAGATCATCAACAATACCAGCCCTGACTTTTTCAAATGGAGTTAGATCTTTTTGGTTTTTCCCATCACGATCAACAGCATATAATCTGAAATTCTCATCGCCTTTAGAATCCTGAATATAAATTATTCTGTTATTGCCTTTCCAAAAATATCCCGCAATATCTCTTTCAGTGGCAAATGTTATCTGAGTTGTTTGCTCGTCTCCGATTTTTTGGATAAACACATTCATTCTGGAATTAACCGGCTGCATAAATGACAAGTAATTTCCATCGGGTGAAATTTGAAAGCTTCTTTTTTCGGGATTTCTAAAAAAATCTTTCATCGGAATCAAAGGCACTTCGGTCTGTTGTGAAAAAAGCGAAATAGTAAAAGCCATAATCAATCCTGAAATAATTAATTGTTTCACGTTAACCTCCTATAAATTTTATTAAGATAATTATATCGGTGTAAAATTCTAATAAGCGGAATACTTTTGCATATAAAAATACACAAACGGCAAATAGGATTGAACAATGATTTGAATATCTTTTATGGGCAAAAAAAATCCGTGTAGTTTCAGCTACACGGATTAAAAAAGAACAATCACTACGGTTTAGAAGCCGAATGATAATGCAAATATATGGTTCGAATCAAAATACTTAACAGGAACAAACGCATAATCCAAAGTAAGATCTACACCGCTAAACTCTTTAAAGTTTAGTCCTAAACCAAGCGTATAATTCTGAAAGATATTTGGTGTATCATCTGTTGCTTGTGGTGAAAAAAGATAACCGCCTCTAACAAAGAGGATATCTTTATAGGAATATTCTGCGCCTAACTTATAATCATCATAAGTATAGTTATTATTTTGAAAAGCTCCTGCTACTGTTACAGAATTTTCTTCATCAAATTTGCTTTGATATGAAATACCAATTGAAATATCTGACGGTAATTCAGCAGTTGCTGCTTCAACCAACAGATACGTCGGTCCTCTGTTTGAATTCGGATCAATAGCATTTACATATAGAGCGTTACCATCAAACTTCATTGGTGAGCCAAGATTTCTAACAACCACGCCGAGGTCTAATCCAGGAACCTCAAGCATATCGCGGTACTGAACTCCGAAATCAAAGCTGAATCCTGAAGCAGATACTCTGTCTATTGATTCATTGATCAGATTAAAATTAGCTCCCACAGAAATTCTGTCAGTTAACTGTTTTGAGTAAGTTAATCCTAACACAAAAAATGTAGGGCTGATTACGCCGCCTGTTCCATCGGGCTGATCCATAGTTGTTTCCTGGATATCTCCTATGCTAAAAGTTCTGATTGATAATCCAAGTGAGCCGAAGTCGCCTAATCTTCCGCTTGCAGCTAAATAATTAACACTCATATCTGCCATATAAGAGCGATATGAAAATATAGCATTGGCTGAATTAAGACTGAAATCAACTCCAGCCGGATTCCAATAGATACCTTCCAGACCTGTAACATTGGCAATTGTAGCACCTGACATTGCAAGGTATCTTGCACCAACCGGAATTCTTAATTCTGGCGAGGCTGATGTACCTGCACGATTGTGACCACCACCAAATGTTTCAAAGGCTGAAAAACACAGTATCAAGAGTATGAACATTATTCTTTTCATTTGAAACATAATTTCCTCCGAAATAATTAAAATTTTGTTTAAGAGTGCAGATAATTAAATCAGCACTCTTTTTAATATCAATATGTTCTTAACATTTGCTGTTCTTGTATAATAGCCAGCTTTAAGACTTTTGTTGTCCCTAAATCCGGCATATCAATATAAACGATATAAATTCCACTGGCTACAGGATAGTTACTATCGTTTGCCAGATTCCAGGTTTCAAACTGTCCCTGATTTGGAATATGAGTTATTGTTTTTACAAGCACACCGCTTAAATCAAATATTCTGATAATAGCGTTATCGGGCAAATGGCTAAATGTTACATATTTATTATTTGGTGCAAGCTCTCTGTATTGATATCCATAATAAGGATTTGGAAACACATTGATCTTTTCAACATCCTTCTTAGCTAAATCCATACTGCTGGTTTTTGGAGCCGGAGCAGTAAATGTAAATTGGTCAGCAGCAGTATTAGCATAATTAGGTATTATAGTAAACACCTGACCATCCTGTGGATTAAACGGCATTGATCCACGCTGCAATGGCCATAATCCATATAGAGTTGCGAACTGATCTGCATCACCTAAAAAATTTAATGATGTCAGAGCTGGATCAGGAGTATCGCTATAAGGTGTCTTTAAGAAAAACAAGTACTCTCTGTCAGCCGAGTTAGCAGTAGGCATCCATGTAGCATCTGCTGATGGATTGCCGGCTTGCTCAACATAAGCAACGGATAATTGCTGCGGCGGATTAGCATCAACATCCCACAAGGTGAAATATTGTTTTTCATAATCCACATAACCATAATTTGGAGTACCGCCTCTTAAATATCTGTATGCTCTTTGTCCGTTATTCCGGTCTGTAACAAATCTTAATTCAACTGTAACATACTGATCGGAAGTAATGTTACTGCCAAAGAAGTCTGAACCAAGCACCAATCCTCCAAAGAATTGATCTCCGCCCAAACCAGTGTAACCGGTAAACCATCTTGCGGCAGATGGTGTAAATGACCAGGTATTAATAGCAACCGGTGGACCAATAACTTTAACTAAAAGTCCATCAACTATTGCGTAATCATTATCACCCGCCTGATTTGTTTGACCGCTCAACTTAACTGTTCCGGTTGCAACGTCAGTTATTGACCAGGTACCATCAGTTGCAAAATCAACCCGGTATTGATCTCCAGTTGTTATTGTTGGATCAACAACCAAAACAACTACATTACCATCGCTATGTCCCTGACTATGACTAACCTGAATGCTGTCTCCGACATTAGCATATAATCTATCTCCGGGTTTTGTGGTTTGCGGAGTTACTCTTTGAATTACAAACGGTGATCTTATAACGTGGAAAGGTAATAATGGTGTTGGATTATAAGCATAAGATACAACAGCAAAATAGTACTCTTGTCCGTTTTTTAATTCTGCTTTTCTAATCTGATCCTGTTTAATAGTTAAATATTTTGTAAGTCCTTTATCTGTTCCGTTTGCAGCCAATGTTGGTATAAGTGTGCCGTTGGCATCTGGAATGTCATCATATATAGCAGTAACACCGTCAGCTATATCCCAGGTACCAAGTAAAATTCCATCTGCAAGACTTGAAGAAGAAGATGGAACCTGATAAACCTCGTATCCCTGGAAAGTATAGCTCTGACTATTAAAGTTTTCGATTTCACTTATGCTGGCTTCATCAAAACCCCAGTTTAGCACAACCTCGTTTGATAGAGCCGCAACTTTAACTTTGGGTGGTTTTATGGAAGGTAATTGGAATAATTGATCAAAAACTATCTGAGCAGTGTTATCGTTTTGTTTTAATGCGGTCACGCTGCCCAAATTATCCTGTCCTAATCCATAAACAATACCTAAAACTATTTGGGCTGTATCACCCAAACTCATTGTGATTGGTCCATTAACGCACATAGTTCTTCTGTCGCCGGGACCTTCAGAAACCCCATCAATTTTGTTTGTAGGGCTTGCAGGTAGTGATGGATCGCCAGCCAGCAAATAGGTACCATAAGGCGTTACATCTGCAACCTCAACAGGGAAAGGACTGCCGCTAGGATACCTTGGAATTGGTAATTTACCTCTCATCAAATTGTAGAATTCAAGAGTACCATTATAATTAAATCCGGGGTCACTCCAATTACCTCCGGCAGCAAAGTAGATAAAACTACTCATTGGTTTCTGGTTAATATATTTATAACCTTTTTTCCATTGGAGGTCAACAACTGCACTATCATTAAGATTTCCTGTGAAACTTGAAGCACCTGAAAAGAAATCATATCCAACCGCCGGAGAAGGTAATCCAAGACCCGCATAGGTAGCATCGCCTGTACCTGATGTGAATGCATAACCTAAATTAAGGGTTGTATCACAACCGGCAAAGTCGTCTGAAGATGTACCGACATCCGGGTCTGCCCATTGAACAATAAACATACTATCTATTGTTGCAGTAGCTGAAGATTGAGGGGTACCGGTATAAACCATCGTCATCTGTTTGTATATTACATTACCCAGAGCACCGGAATATGCATAAGCCCAGTAAACTTCTGAGACTTCAAGACCGATAGGCGGTGACCCATAATTCGATTCAGAAAGGTCATCATTATATTTAATAAAAATACACTGAGATGCACCTGGAATACCGGGGATATCAACAGTAGGATCATATAATCCATCGTCATCTACATCTTCAAAAGGAGCGCCCTGATCACCATATTGTGAATTAGGGTTTCCTTTTGCAGGCCATTCATTCCAATCTTTAGCATATTGGTCTCTAAGAGCCTGAATGTCTGCCCCAGTTACCTGTCCAACCGGAATGCCGTTAAATGTAGCAGCATCTGAAGACAGATCTCCGGTTAAGTAATCAGGTCTTACTCTAAATAATCTGGTTATAGGTGCACAGCCGGTGCCATAAGTATTTCCATTTACTCTGACAACCGGGCTTCTACCGTCATTAACCTGTCCGCCCCAAACAACTCCTTCAGCAAATATTGCTCCTATACTGCTACCATTAGGAAATGCCCCGTTCCAGCTAGAGGCAACTACCCAATCATGGAAACCTTCCTCGGTTACCCACATAGTAACACTATTGATATTCATCAGACTTTGTCGCGGATCTAGCGTTGTCTTTTGAAGCGCTGGTTTTTTCCCTTTATCCTTTTCATCTCCTTTATAATTTGCCATCATAGTATTCGAAGCAGCAAAAAAGGCAAAGAGAATTATTATTAAACTTAATAAATTGAGTTTTTTCATATTAAATAACCTCCGCATAAATTATGTTTTTTACAGGATAACATTGCAATCTCCTATAAATTAAAAGTTAACCAAAATGCCAGCAACCAACTGTCTTGGAGGACCGAAGATATCAAAACCGTAAACGGTAAATGCGGCTGCTCTGTTATTTAAACTTATTGCTCTGTAAAGATCAGCAAATCTTTCAGTATATCTTGGACTAGCAATAAGAGTTTGTGCCTCTGGTGTACTTAAGAATCCATCATCATCTGCGTTACCTGTTTTATCGTAAACATTTATTGCATTCTTTGTGTTTAACAAATTAAAGACCTGAACATAGAGATTAAAATCAAAGTTCTCAATGTTAATGGTCTTGTCAATCCTGAGATCAAAATTATAAACCCATGGTGTTTCTGACGAGTTTATAGGTCCGTAAGGTCTTCTGCCTCTGGTATCACCTGTTCCAATTGGGGTAAGACCGCCTGTCCAGGCTGATGATTGACCTAAACCTTGCCAGGTTGAATAAGTGAAAGGATGTCCGCTATTAAATGTAAATAACAGATTTACACCAAGCTGTTCTAATATAGGACCGCCGTCTCCTTTATCAAATCTGAAATCAACAAAGAAAGAACCTCTGTGGGTTTGGTTATAATCTAATGGGATTAACACAGTTGGAACATTACCGTTCACTTCTACTGAACCAACACCACTGTTTGATAATGAGTTTGTTCCTTGAGCAGATGAGTAGGTATAATTTATTCCTGCGCTAAATCTTTCAATTCTTCTCATCTTAAAGCCAAGCTCTAAACCTTTGGTTGTTGCAAAGTCCTGGTTTGAAAAGACGTTATATTTACTTCTTATAGCACCGGGTTCAGTAACCACAACTGTATATTGCAGCTGTCCTTTTATGTCCTTATAAAATAAAGTAACATCAAGAGCTGCAAAGTCTGTAAACTGATGTGATAATCCGATTTCATATTGTGTTGTTCTAATCGGGCTAGGATTATATGCAATAGGATTTGTAAATAAGTTAGCACCTTGAATCTGCTGAGCTGAAATGTAAACACCTCTGTAAGCAACATCCAGACTTGGTGACTGAACAAATTTTCCAAATTGTAAATGGAATACTGTTTTATCTGTAACCGGGAATGCAAATCCTAATCTTGGCGAGAGATAACTAAATGTATCACCTTTTCTATAAGATGAATCAGGGATAGTATGATTTACCCTGTCAATATCCGGATTTAACGGATTTTCCCATGCCCAGCTGTCCATATCAATAAAATCGTATCTTAATCCGGCATTAATAATAAGGTCACTAATTTCAAATCTGTCGGTTACATATCCTGAAATAAACATTGGATGCTTAGGAGCAAATACGCCATCACCATCAGAAGTTTCATTACCGAATACATCGAAACCATAATTATTAAAGTTAGCAAACAGCTTGGTTCCGATAAGAGTTGATAATGAATCTCTTGCCAAATCAGGATTATTTCTAATAGTTGATAAGAAGTTGCTTGGTGACCCGTTATCCCAGCGTCTTACAGTCCAGTATTGAAAACTACCGCCGATTTTCAATGCGTGCTTTTCTATCTGTCCTGTATATGAAGCAGTTGCGCTTATATAATTATTTTGATCTTTACGAAATCTGCTCAGGTTAGTTCCGGGTCTGTTAAACGGGAATCCATAAAAATCATATTGTGGTGGAGCAGAATAATAGTTGGCATATGTCCAGCCATGTTCAGCAGCAGCTAAGCTGTCGCTGTATAAAAGGAAATTATCTTTGAAGATAGGATCATAGATTTTTTCCCTGTAATCAAAATATCCAACACTGGCTTCAATAAATGAATTTGATTCCAGCAGATATGTGCCTTTTAAATTTAATAAAAGACTTGATGCGTCTGTAACTTGCAACCTATCAGAATTAAATATATTAAATATACCATCTGTACTTTTTGCTGTTCTCCAGGTAAAAGCACCTGCCAGTCTTAAGATCAAAGGATTATTGTCAAATAGCAGGGTTCCGTTGGTTGTATATCTGTTATTTGAATTACCAAGAATATTTGCCGCTCCCCATGTCAGATATTGGTAATCAGTCTCGAAGCCGCCATAAGTACCGGAATCATAGATTTTCGTAGTATCAAGTAGTGCACCATCCGAAAATGCCGTAGGGTTGGCATCAAAAAATTTCCTGCTGTCTCTATCAAATGTGTTTTCTGCAGACAAGAAAATTTTAAGTTTATCGGAAACAATCGGTCCGCCGGCAGTTAATACATAATTTGAATAACCATAAGAATAAGTTCCTAAAAACTTTTCGCCGGGATAATTACCTAAATTATCTGTTTCAGCTCTAAAAGAAAATTTATATTGATTTGTTCCTGTCTTGAACTCTGATGATACAATACCTGCATTAGCATTGCCAAATTCAGCAGTATAACCGCCAGCCTGAACAAGAACTTCCTGTAAGGCATCTGCAGTAACTGTTACAAGACTTCCGCCATTACGATTCAATATGTTTTTTGTATCAGTTCCTTCAACAGTGTAACCTGTTTCATCTGGTCTGCTGCCGCGGATAAATGTCAATCCGTTTTGGGTAACAACACCGGGCTGAATCTGCACAATAGCATTCAAAGTTCTGAGACCAAGATTTTCTACATCTTCCGGTCCAATTCTTCTTAAAGCATTGGTTGATGTTTTATCTATCAATGGTCTTTCAGAAACTATTACAACTTCGCCGGTTGTAAGACCTGTTGGCTGCAGCGAAAAATTAAGTCTGGTTGTTAAACCGGAAGTAACAAGTACATTATTAACAGTTACATCTGTATAACCAATGTACGAAGCTTTAACGCTATACTGTCCGGCAACTAGGTTAGTAATTAAGTACTCACCATTAACATCAGACGCTGCGCCCAAACTAGTACCTACAACAATTAAATTTGCCCCTATCAAGGGCTCACCTGTTTGCTGATCAGTTACCAGACCAGAAATTCTACCGGTCTGTGCAAAGGTAATGAAGCAGGCAAACAGTATTAAAAGTAAAACCTTGTAAAATCTGGGAAACATTTTTTCCTCCGTTAATTATTAACTAGTTTATTAATCATCTACTAAAACTGCGTTTTTAATGCTGGCTGCAACATCATATACAACGGCTGTATATCTGCTTTTTGACACTACATTAAGATCAAATGTAGTATTCAAAGTGTCGTTGTATGTGATATTAAAACTATGTGATCCAGCAGTAAGTTTTGTGTAACCTTTTGCTTTACCCATTGCAAGCCCACCGGTAAAAGTGGTTTCTGTGCCATCGATGCTAACGCTGTTAAGCACTGCATCGGGGGATCCATTAAAAAACGCAACCCATCCGAAACCATCAGGGAACAATGTTTCCCCTTCTTTGGAATCTTTTGTTTGCCAAACGTATCTTTGATTCATAACAACAGCAGAATTTGAGCTATCATTACCGACAAGGAAAACTCTGAATTTTCTTTCCGTAGTAGCTGCAAACTTGTATGAGTTACTATTTGCACTAGCAAAATTAGCAGTAAGAGTTTTGTTTCCGGAAGTGATAGTTAGAAAACTATTCCCAGAGCCAGGAACCTCACCTCCTAAATCCGCTGATCCTAGGGACTGACCATTTAATGTTAGAGACGCAGCCCCGGCGCCGCTAACTAAATTGACAACCTTTATTTGACTGGAGTATTCAATACTGTCAGGAATAGGGTTGGTACTAGTATCTACACATCCGGCAATAAGCAAAGCAGAAACAAAACCTATTGCAAATAGTAGTCTAGTTATGTAAGATGTTCTCATTTTACCTCCTAGTAAAATAATTTAATTTATTTGATTGGGTTGAGAAGCCTCTATTTAAGATTTTGATTAATTTGATTATCATCTGACATTAAAAATTGTCACTAATGAACAACGGAGTATAATTAGACTGATTTTATCCACCAGCGTTTTTTATTATATAATCTTTGAGCCAAACATCAGCTCGCGATCCAAAATTTGTTATGAATAAAATCATCGTTTAAGATATTTGACCCTCTTCTAATTGATTAAGATCAGAATAATTGATGCAAGAGTAAGATATGATATTTATCTAAAGTGCTTTGGCTTTGGATATTTGAAATATAATTCTGTATCAATTTAATCAAATAGAAAATCCTTTTTTAAATGAATTTAAAATTATCACTATGAAAGTCATAAAATTTATTCTTAAAGTCAATAAAATTTTCAAAAAAAATAGAAATTATTTACGGTTAACAAATTTATCTGACGAGATAAAAATTTCCTTTATCAAACCATTGTGGTTAAAAACTTATTGACATATAAACGACTTTTATAAATCACAATTAGTCATTCTTAAGAAATATTCTGATTATAATCTTGTTAATAATTTTAGTTCTACTCCCTGAAATGCAGGTTCAAACCGGCAGATACCGCCTATGCAGATATTGCCTGCCTGCCTTGAACCTATTAGTAAACTTATATCCGAATGATTACTGAGTTTATAACCAAACTGTATAAAGCTCCAAAGTTTTCTGACGATTTTTCCCTCTTCGGGTTCTTTGGTTTGCATTTCAGTTACAAGTGATACATTAAAGATTGGTGATCGTAAATATTCGATAGCGATAACATCATCATAATATTTTTCGCTTGTTGTTAGGTTTTCGGTCTGCTGATGTTCAATTACAATTTTAATAGTATTGATGTCATCAAAATAAAATTTGTTTTCTATAATCGGAGTGATGTTTTTTGTATTTGTTGAAAGTTCTTCATTATATCCGAATGCCGCTATTGTTGTAAAAGATTCATTCCAGTTATGAGCAGCCTGAAAGTAAAATTCCTGCAGTTGTGTAGAGATTGGATTTGAAATATTATTTACTCTCTGAAAATACGAAGTTGCCGGCAGCGTTTTAGTTACACCGTAATTTGCAGTTAAAGATGTCTCATCCGAAGGATTGTAATTCACTTCCAAAGCGTAACCATCTTCATTAGACTGATCAAGAGGAGAAGGATGACGGTTTAATAATTGGTAAGTATATTCTTTTCGTAACGATGGAGATGTGTTGTAGAAAATCGTTCCATCGTAGGATGTAAATGCAAAATTATCATAGTGTTTGTATTCACCGACAATTGAAAAGGCATCGTAGTAAAAATTTAAACTTCCATAAAATGCTTCTCCGATTTTCCACTCATCATTATTAAAAACCTGTGACTGTACATCTTTATTACTTTTAAATGCATATTCGGCATATCCGTCAAAATTCCAGTAGGATGGCTGTATTCTGAATGAGCCGAGCGTAGTTCTTGCGATAGTTTCAATCTCCGGTTTGTTTGATGCGAATGTTGTACCAAGCTTTATAAAATCAAATCCATTGTAACTTAAATCTGCTGCATGTAAAATATCTTTTCTTTCGTTAACAGAGTTTGCGGCAGAACCTGTTAATGCAGAAAGCGAAAACCCCAGATAATTTGCTTTTACTTTTACACCGAGCAGATTATTATCAATTCTGATATTTCTATCTTCATAGCTTTTTAAGATCATTCCTCTGCCGAATAATTCATAAAAGTTTCCCGCAGTTATGCTTATGCCTTTTTCAATATCACCGATATCAACAGTAAAATATTTATAAGCAATATCCGCATAACGTACTTTCCCGCGGCTGATGGAAGGATCCGGGTCATTTGGTTGAAAGGCTTCAAATCTTAAACCCGCACCGAAAATATTTTTGCTGTAATCAAGTGTAAGCCAGTTTTCAAATATTTCAATTTTGTTATCAATGTTATAAGAATATTCGAGTTGATTTGAAATTCCTAACCCATCAGGCAGTAAAAACCAGCTGTCTGATTGACTATAAATTGTTGAAGAAAAAATTACAGATAAAATTATAATATGGTAATAAGCAGAAGTTTTCATTTTAGTTTTGAATTAAGTTCAATGATAAGAAAAAATCCCTTGTCTGATTTACAAGGGACTTTATTATTAAAATTATTTTTCAAGCAATTCAAGCAATAACTTTTCAACTTTTATTTCATCGCCCTTCATATAACCTAAATGCGAATATACAATATTTCCATTCTTATCCAGCATAACTGTATATGGCATCTGCTGAGCATAATACTTTCTGGCTGCATCGCTGTTTGTGTCGAACAAAACCGTAAAATCATAGCCCTTCGATTTGATATAGGGCTTTACTTTTGCTACTGTCTTTTCGGTATCAGTAGAAATTGCCAAAAGCTTGAACCCCTTATCCTTGTATTGAGAATAAATCTTGTTGAACTCAGCCATCTCTTCGAGACAAGGCTTACACCACGTTGCCCAAAAACTTATAAGAACCGGACCGCTTCCGGTTTCTTTATTCAGTTCAACATACTTTCCATTCAGATCAGTAAGTTTAAAATTAGGTGCTTTTCTACCCTTCAGGTCTTCTTCGCCCTGTGCAAAAATTAAAACAGAAAAGAGAGTTATACTTAATAATACTAACAATGATCTCATCTATTTCTCCAGTATCATTTTTTTTGTTTGAACGAAACCATTAGCGGTAATTTTATAGAAATAAATTCCGCTGCTTAATTTTGATGCATCAAAATTTACACTATAAGTGCCAGCCGGTTTAAATCCATTAACAAGTGTTGCAACCTTACTGCCGAGAATATTATAAACGGATATTTCAACATTTCCGGCTTTGGCTATACCATATTTTATTTTTGTGGATGGATTAAATGGATTTGGATAGTTTTGTTCAATAAAAAACTTTTCTACAGCAACAGTTTCATCTTCAACGGATACAGGAATTGTTGTAGCTGTAAAATCAATTGTTATTCTATCGTTTGGATTTCTGAAAGTACCAACCTGCACCTGAACATTAGCAGTTCCATTGTTATTGAAAGCCCAGACATGAAGCGAGGTAATTAAAGTATCACCGGGTTCTAAAGGATTAGCAAAAAAATCAGGAGTAGTTGCAACGCTGTCGGTAAGAGGTGAAAAACAACTTAATCCAAAACATAAAGATGATAGCCAATCAGCCGGTAAGTTGTTGATTGTTCTGACTTCAAAAACAGTCTGTTGAAATGATGAAACATTTATTACTTCAAAGTCAAAGATCATTTCTGAGCCAAGTGTGCTGTCAATAAATGTTCTGTGAACAACTACCTGAATATCCTGCGGACTTGCTGTTTGTATTATTAAAACAGACAGGAAAAAAATCAAACTAAAAAATTTCTTCATCATACATCCTGAGTTTATTAATATTAAATCTTTGTAAAATTTATTAATTGGAAGGAATCATAAAGATTCCCTCCAAACAAATTAAGTGTTACTTTAAAATACTCATCTTTTTAATCTGAGAAAAACTATTTGTTGTCATTTTATAGAAGTAAACTCCGGAAGATAAACCAGCAGCGTTAAATTCTATTTCATAATTTCCGGGTTGTTTAACTTCATCAACAACTGTTGCAACTTTTTGACCGGTTAAATCATAAATCACAATTGAAACCAATCCGCTTTGCGGAACAGAGTATTTTATTTTTGTAGAAGGGTTAAACGGATTTGGAAAATTCTGACCAAGCGCAAACTCAACCGGAGTTTCCAAAACAACAGAAACAACATCGCTATAATCAATGCTGCCGTTGTAATCAACTTGTTTTAGTCTGTAATATATTTCGTCAGTTCCTTTCAGGTCAATATTATCAGTAAAAGAGTATGATTTGGATTCGGTAGTTGTGCCGTTTCCTTTTACAAACCCTATTGAAACAAAATTTTCTCCGTTATAAGATCTTTCAATCTCAAATCCAAGATTGTTAATTTCTGTTGCTGTTGTCCAGTTAAGAGTTACTTTTCCAACAGAAGCTGCTGCGGTAAATGAAGTCAATTCCACCGGCACCGGTGCTAATTCATTCAAAGCGATTTTTGTGCCTTGCAGAATTTCTTTACCATTTAGATTTTGAATAAAAGAAACCAACTCACAATTTTCTGTAATCCAGCTTGCATTACGGGTAAAAGTCAGATTAATATCAACAACATTGCCAGATGAAAAGTCCAGTAGAGTTCCAAGCTGATCAGGTACCATAAGCCGAACAGTGTTGTTTATCATTGTTTGATTAAACCAGTTAAATGGAATATTTGATTCAGTTAAAGCAAGATGCAAAACCAGATTAGCATAAGAAGAAGGAGTAGTCGCAGCTTTGGTAACTCGTATTGTTAATGAATAATCTAATTGATTATTTTGCCCGAAAATTTCAATATCAAAAGCTGAGTTTTTACTCTTTCTGCTCTCATATATAGGAAGATAAACAGGATACAAACTAACAGTGCCGCTTCCGCCAACATGGAAATCAACACCATCAAACACTGCTGTTGGGTAGCCGGAAATTCCGTAGTAACTGTTTCTTGAGTTAGAATAATTGTTAGCAAATGAATCTCCGTTATGATATTTAATTATCCCGACAGACTTTCCGTTTGCAAGAAGATCGTGTGCACCCATCGATGCGCCCGGGCAAAACTGACACCAGGTACCTGTTCCGATTTCCAGAATTACCATATCTCTGGCTGTTGTGTATGTATCAAATGATTCAGTTCTCGAATCATTAGATGGGTCCATATCTCCCAAAAGGTTTGTTGTAACAGTTATCTCATAAAGTTCATTTGCCAGGGCAGGTGTAAAATCAGCAAACGAAACTGTTTCCTCTTGATTGGCAGTTAACGTTACGTTTGAGCAGTCCTGTGTATATACGCTTGTTCCGTTTACTTTTATAACACAGGTTGCGTTGAAAGTTTCCTGGTTTAATCCAAAATTTTTCAATATTGCTTTAGGTGTAAAAGGAATTCCTGCGCTATATTCAGGATCAGCAATAATATCTTTAACCATTACGTCGTGTGCTAAAGGAATAAAGAGTTTAATATCATCGATGTACCAGTAATTTATGTTATAAGAGTTTCCTGAAAAAAACACACATACCTGAAAGTTTGATGAACCAACATCAGGATTTGTAATAGCTATGATTTGCTCTTCCTGCATACTGCCTGTTGGATTAACCTTTGACCAAACAGTATTCCAGGTTCCATTGTTGGATCTGGTTGCAGCACCAACAGTATAAGAACCGCCATAATGATCGATTGCATGTTTAAACTGTAAAGTAACGGTGGTTTGTCCGGTGAGATCAATAGAAGGAGAAATGAAACGGCTGACACCATTAAAGGTTGGTGAATAATTAAATCTTAATTCAGGTGCTGTTCCACCTGCATTTGCGCTATTAGCAGCGGTCCAATTAGCTGCCTGCGCGTCAATTGTCCATCCGGCTGGCGGAAAAGAGCCAGTAAATGTTTCATTAAGTAAAGTTTGAGCGCTTACTAAAAAAGAAAGTAAGAACACTATCGTAAATATTTTTCGCATAATATCCCCTGTGGATAAGTAAAGTAATAATGTTAATTAATTGTAAGGAACCAAAAAAATTTAAATCAATATCCTTCCGATAAATAGTTTATTGTTTTGTTAGATATGACCATAAAAAGTATTTAATAATATTTTTTAATTGAGCAAAGCCCGCCCTCTGTTCAGATAAAACCAAACAGAATGCTGGCATACTGATTTTTACTTAAGCATCAACATTTTCCTTGTTTGTACAAGTCCGTTTGACTGAAGTTTATACAAATAAACTCCTGAAGAAAGTTTTGACGCATCAAAATTTACTTCATAAGTGCCGGCAGGTTTTTCTTCATTGATTAGGGTAATAATTTCATTTCCAAGTATATCATAGACCTTTAAAGTTGTTAACGATTTTTCACTTAAAGTAAAAGCAATCTTTGTTGATGGGTTAAATGGATTCGGATAATTTTGTTTCAAATCAAACGCTAAAGGTAAACTGCCCTGGTCATCAATCCCTACAACATTTTCTGAGAGCCAGTTCAAACATCGTGATGCAAGAGTATCCCTGATTGCTTGTTCATTGATTTGTTCAAAACCAGCAACCATATAAATAACCCTGTAATTATCAGCGATTGCCCTGATACCGGCAATATTAGGTCCGTTGAAATATTGTAAGAAAGAAACGGCGCTTGTATCTCTTGGACTGATTATATCCAATGACCTTGGATAAACAGCATTAGCAATAATTTGAACACCATTTGAAATAATATCCCCGGGTATGCCTTTAATAATGAACAGGTTTGAAACATCAGCCACATAATTTGCATGTAAATAGTTATGATAAAAATCCTGTGCAAACTGACTGCCGCCGGAAGTACCAAATATATCTGAGCCGATATTTTGACCAGTAATTAAAAGATTACCGCCATCATTCAGGTAATTTTCTAATTTCGTAACTTCATGCATATAAAAAGCACGTTTAGCATTGCTGCTTTGCCAAACCATAATTCCAAAATTTGACAGATCAACTCCCGCTGGTTCCAATGCCGCTCTGGAAACCAATCCGTAAGTTCCATTGTAAACATTTTCTATTGAAGAAGAAACATACGAATCAAACTCACTACCGCCTGCTCTGACAACAAGAACATCTATTCCGCTATTTGTTACAAAATTAAAATCAGCACTATTAGACAAACCGGGATTATTCTTTGATTCAAACTCAACTGATAATTTACCATAACCATCAGTACCTTGTGGATTAACAGAAACCTGTATTACTGCAGAATCACCAGGATTAACTTGAATCGAATCAAGTGTCCCGAAAGGAAAGGTTCCATTAGCGGTTGTAAATTCACCGGTCCAGCTGCCAGGTGCGGTAAGAGAACAATTAATGTTATAAACATCCTGTTTCATTCCAATATTTTTTATCACCGAGTTGAATGTAGCCGGTGTATTATTATCAGCAATAATATCGGGGCTTTGTGGATTTATTTGTGCGACATAGTCAGGTATAAATTCCAGCATTTCTGATTGATAGATGTACTTATTGGTTTCATTTTGAATGAATGCAACAATTCTAAGACTATCAGTATTTACCGCCTGAAGAAAAGCAGCGGTTGGAACATATTGTAAAATATATTCCACAGAATCACCGGGAGCGGGAATTGTTATTGTTGTTCCATTCGCATCCGGAAGCATCTTTCTTGTAACACTTGAAAAATGTGCTTCACCATTTGTGCCGGGAGGTGTTTGAAAATAAACCATCTTTTCTGTAATGCCAACTTTAAGTTTAGTTGTTGTAAAAGTAGTATGGTCATTTGGATCACGCAGTATTCTGACTCCAACTTCAATTAAGTTATCTGATAATGCTCTTTGTATCAGAACTATTTTAAACGGTGAAATTTCTGAGTTTCCGCTATTTACGGCATTCATCGTTGCTGTGCTAGTGCTGGTAGAAACTCTTGTTCCGTTTACTATAATATCCGGAACGCTATTAACGCTATAATAATTTGTTCTTATAGTATTATCAGATTGATTTAGAAGATACATAGGGTCATTAGGACCGGGCCACCAAACATGATAAATAATATGCGAGATTGTTCCTGACTGAATTAAATTTGCAACAGTGTTATTATACCATGAATTGTTAACAACTGCACAAGGTCCGCAAGAAGCATTTGTAAATCTTTCAACAATTGATTTTCTATCGTAAGAATAACTGCTGAAAGTTAAACCAAACAACAAAAATATCAGTAATATTTTTTTCATAACTGTCTCCTGTTAATTTAATTGTTCATATCTTGATTAAAACGTTGATCCCGCCTGATAAATTTCTTTCGTTTCTTTATTCTGTATAAATACTACTGTGTTAAGGTTGCTTTGTACCCAATTTTGATTAATGGGTATCTGCCTTTGGAAAGTGTATGTGCCTGTTTGGTTTATTGATGCAAGTGATTCACCTTGATTATCGGGAAGCATTTTTCTCATTACATCATAAAATTTTGTCTCGCCGTTCGATCCGGGCGGAGTTGCAAATTCTATATTTGTCTCTGTTACTACTGTATGCAGAACGAGTTTAGAAAAATCCAGATTTGTTAAATCTTTTACTTCAACAGAAATTTCTATTATAAAATTATTTGCATTAATATTTGATTGAACTTGAATCTTGAATTGAGGGATCTTTGCCAGCTCGCTTATCACTTTTGCTTTTACATCATTGGAATCGGATGGTATTGGCTTAAGTTTTCCGTTTATAATGTTTGTAGGTGCTAAGATAATTGAGTAATAACCCATTCTTGAATTACAATCCGGACCATTTGCCAGATAAAACGGATCTACCGGCGAAGGAAAATTTGTAGGAAATTTTATAGAGACAAGTTTGTTTCTTCCAAAAGTATGATTTGTTAATTGCTCAAGTATTTTGTTACTTGTTACACAGGGAACGCAGCTAACATTTGCAAAATCTTCTATCAAAACTATTTTATCAGCCGCATAAAGATTAAAGCTAATCTCAACGGTACTATTCTTAATAACATTAACACTCTGATTTGTTATATCGTAAGCATCTTTTCTTAGTTCTATTGTATGATTTCCAACAGTTGTTTTTATAGTATCCGGAGTTACCTTTCCTGTATTATTACCATCCAGAAATATTTGGGCATCACCAACATTTGAGATAATTTTAATTGTTCCATATTCATTTATTGTAACATCAGGAGTTGCAGGAGGGTTGGTTTGACAGCTTAAAAGCAGTAATGCAGCAATTATTATTAATAATAAATTTTTCATAAATAGTTAAGCAGATTAAATGCACGATCGTTTTACATTTAGCAAAGATAAAACTTAAATTCTGTCTTAAAAATTAGGATTGATAAAGACATTTTCAAGACAATTAACAAATATTTATCTCTCTTGAATTGCAAAAATGAAAGGTTTTCAAATAATTTTTAATCAGCAGCAGCAAACCAGTAACCGCTGATAGAAAAAATCCGCGAATCTGCCCAAGTCCTTACTTTAATTATAAACCCTTCTTTTGATACAGACAGAGCTTCTGCTTTATACCTTATGTTTGAATTTTTGTCAGCATCAATTTGTGATACGCTCAGGATAATCTCGGGTGTCTTTTCGAATGGCTTGTCAATCTTAATTTCGAGCATCATATTTCTATCGCCGTTATTTTTATCCAGCGAATACTCCGCAAGAACAGGGTTTACAGACCAACTGCCGCTTATAATTGTTGTTTGTGCAAAGTTAGTAAATGAAAATAGAGTTAAAAGAAGTATGAATGATAAATGCATTATACCGGACATAAGAACTGAACTCTGAATCTCTATTAAAAGTTTCTTTATTATAATATGAAAAATAATAAATAGCTCTGAATAATTTTTACAGAAATTTTTTATTTAAATATTTTTTCCCTCTCGCTTTTATTTAATCCTTTTACAACCTCATCATAAGAGTGATCAATCCACTGTTTCACATCACTCCAACGGATATTTCCGTCAATAATTACAGTATTCCAGTGCTTCTTGCTCATATGCCAGCCAGGCTGAACATTCTCATATTCTTCTCTTAATTCAACAGCTTTTTCAGGATCACATTTTAAATTTATTTGTAAGGGAATTTTTTCAAGCGGAATCAAAGCAAACATCTTATTAGCAACTTTAAACACTAGTGTTTCTTCATCAAAAGGATAATCTTCCACAGCTCCTTTTTTGCCTAAGCAATATTTATATATGGTTTCAATGTTCATTATTTGGCTTTTAACTATTTTTACTCTGTAAAAATAAAGCAAATATGATAGTTTATTTCAATTCAAAATTTCTTCACAAAGATGATGTTAAAATATCACCTTTTGATCGTGCTTTCCTTTTTGCAGATGGAGCTTATGAAGCATTAAGATCTTATAACCAAAAATTATTTAGACTTGAAGATCACTTAAAGAGATTTGAACACAGCTTGAGTGAGTTATCAATCCCTTTCTCTGATTTTAACAATTTAGAGATAATTGCCGGCGAACTTGCAAAGAAAAACAATATTAATTCAGAGTATTCAGTTTATATGCAGATAAGCCGGGGAATCAGCTTTCCAAGGACTCATCATTTTGTAAATAATATAACCCCAAATGTTTTTGCTTTTGTAAAACCAATTGCCGATAACAGGAAGCAGGTTGAAGAAGGTGTTTCAGTCATTCTGGAAAAAGATCTCCGCTGGCTAAGATGTGATATTAAATCTACTTCAGTTCTACCGGCTGTTATGGCAAGTCAAAAAGCTTTTCTATCGGGAGCTTTTGAAGCGGTATTGTATCGCAATAATTTAATTACAGAAGGCTCGCACACAAGTTTTTTTGCTGTCAAAAATAATATTCTTTACACTACGCCGCTTTCAAACTATATTTTAAATGGAATAACAAGAAAAGTAGTTTTAGAGCTTTGCAAAGAAAATCAAATAGAATTCAGTGAAGAAAACATTAGAACCGATGAATTAAAATCTTACGATGAGTTTTTTATAACCGGCACCACAACTGAAGTTACCCCAATAATTAAAATAGATGATTGGTTTGTAAATAATGGTAAACCGGGAAAAGTTACAAAAGACATTCAGAGACTATTTAATTTTTATACTAAAAATTATTAATGAATAAGAACCGGGAAATATCGGCGGATGTTTTTATCCTTACAGGCGAGTGGCTTGACTATAACGGAAGAAATATACTTAAGCTTATCGGAACAACTGATAAAATTGGTCCCGTTGAAATTATAATTACAAACAACAAACCTGTTTTCTTTGTTGAAAATACAGCGATACTAAATCCTCTGAAAAAAAACTTTCTGAGAAAAGAGACTAAACTTCAAAACTTCGATTATAATCCGGTTGATGCTGTTTATTTAAATACTCAAAGGGAACTTGCTGCACTTGCAGATTCACTTCACGAATCAGACATTAAAACTTATGAATCAGATATAGACCCTTTGCGGAGATATCTGATGGAAAAAGGAATTAACTCTCAACTAAAAATTACAGGTGTTGGTGAGCATAGAAATTCACTAACAAGATTTACTAATCCGGTTATAGAGCCTTGTGTTGTTAGTCCACAATTTGTGATTGCTTCTTTAGATATTGAAACCGGAACCAAGTCAAATCAGCTTTATTCTATCGCTGTTCACGTTACCGGAAAACAAGGAGAGTACAAAAAAGTTTTTATGCTGGGTGAAAAACCGAAAAACTCTCCGGATTATATTTCCATTTATGATAAAGAAAGAGAATTGTTGATTAGCTTTTTTAACTGGTTTAAAGAAATTGATCCTGATATTATTATCGGCTGGCATGTTATCGGATTTGATTTACTTTTTCTTGAAAATAAATGCCGCGGACTGGGAATAAGTCTTGATATTGCCAGAGCAAATGGAAGAGTTTTGATAAGACAGAGAAAACCTTCAGGACATTATATTTCTCTTACCGGAAGAGTTGTAATTGATGGTCCTGCGATGTTAAGAGCATCATTTTTTAATTTTGAGGATTTTAAACTCGAAACAGTTGCACAGGAGCTTTTAGGAGAGGGAAAGACAATCGATGCTGATACCAAAAAAATTGAAGAAATAGAAAGACGATTCAGAGAAGATAAAATATCACTTGCCGAATATAATCTGCAGGATGCTGTACTTGTTTCAGAGATATTTAAAAAAACGGGTTTGATTGAACTATCTGTTCGCCGTGCTCAGATTTCTGGTTTGCTGATGGATCAGCTTGGTATGATGACCGCAGCTTTCGATCACTTATATTTGCCTAAACTTCATCAGGCTGGATTTGCAGCACCAAACCTTAAAGATATCTACACAGCCGGACACGCTCCCGGAGGATATGTAATTGAACCGGTTCCGGGAATTTATGAAAATATAGTTGTTCTTGATTTCAAAAGTCTTTATCCATCAATTATGCAGACTTTTAAGATTGATCCTTACTCTCGATTAATGAAAGAAACAGATACCATCGAAACACTAAATGGTTATAGGTTTTCATCTTCACTGCATATTCTGCCCGGTTTTATAAATGAGCTGATGAAGCAGCGCGATGAAGCAAAGAAGAAAAAAGACAAACAGCTTTCACAAGCAATAAAAATCCTGATGAACAGTCTTTATGGGGTGATGGGATCATACAACTGTAGATTTTATCATCCTGATTTACCAAAAGCAATTACAGGAAGCGGTCATAAACTTTTACTCGGCAGCAAAGAATATCTTGAAAAGAAAGATCTTAAAGTAATTTACGGTGATACTGATTCGTTGTTTGTTATGTTAAAAGATGTCTCTGTTGAAAATGGTGAAACTCAGGGGAAAAGAATTGTTAAAGATTTAAATCAGTACTGGAAAAGCAAACTTAAAAATGAATACAAAGTAGAATCATATCTGGAGCTTCAATTTGAAAAATATTATAAGCAGTTTATTATAACCCCGGCACGCGGTGCTGATATTGGGGCTAAGAAACGTTATGCCGGTTTAGTTATAAAAGATGACAAAGAAAACATAGAGTTTGTTGGGATGGAATTTGTCCGCTCCGATTGGACAAAGCTTGCAAAGGAGTTTCAGATTGAATTATACAAAAAAGTTTTCCATCAAGATGAAGTTGAAGAATGGATAAGAGAAGTTATCAGAGAGTTAAAATCCGGTAAGTTTGATGATAAACTGATCTACAAGAAAAGATTGAGGAAAGAAATTGAAGATTATACTAAAAACATTCCACCGCATGTAAGAGCAGCAAAATATTTAAATGAACCGGCAGACATAATTTATTATGTTATAACACAGCGCGGTCCTATACCAATCGAACTTAAACATAATGATTTTGACTATGATCACTATATCGAAAAACAATTAAAGCCAATTGCTGATTCGGTATTATCTTTACTCGGAAAAAATTTTGACGATATTGCCGGAAGCAGTCAGTTAAGCTTCTTTTAGATTTTCAGTTAACGGAGTTTCCTTTATGAAACTTTGCACTTTGTGGTTAATGTTTACTTAGCTTAAGTGCTTAAAATATTTTTATCACAATGCACAATGCCAGTAAGATTAAATAAGTGCCTGACAATAAATATTTGAGAAATGTTTTAATGCCTAAATATATTGCCTTCCTCCGCGCTATTAACGTTGGCGGACATACAGTTAAAATGGATCATCTTAAATCCCTGTTTGAAAAAATGGGATTTATAAATGTTGAAACTTTTATTGCCAGCGGAAATGTTGTGTTTGAAACAAAATCAAAATCAGTTGATTCAATGAAAAAGAAAATTGAATCTGATCTGCACAAACAACTTGGATACCAAGTTGCAGCATTTATAAGATCAACTGAAGAATTAAAAAGAATAACCGGATATAAACCATTTAAGGAATCTGAACTAAATAATCCAAACAATAATTTATATATAGGATTTTTAGAATCTGCTCCTTCTAAAGAAAATCAAAATAGAGTTTTTGCAATGAAGAATGATATAAATGAATTTAATTTTTATCACAATGAACTTTATTGGCTTTGCAGAAAAAATTTTAGCGATTCTGGAATTGATGGTAAAAAACTTGAAAAGGCACTTGGAATGAGTGCAACCATACGCAACTCAACAACAATTAAAAAAATGGTTGATAAGTTTTGTTAAACTATTCAACTTGTTAACTAACAATCTGAAGGAGAACAATTTTGCAGATAGAATTTATCGGCGGCGCAAGAACTGTTACCGGCTCGCAGCATTTACTTCATATCAACGGAAAAAAGATTTTACTTGAATGCGGTTTATTTCAAGGCAGGCGGGACGATACTTATGAAAAAAATAAAAACTTCAGATATAATCCGGCGGAGATTGATGCATTAATTTTATCTCATGCCCATATTGATCATAGTGGTAATATTCCCAATCTCGTAAGCAAGGGATTCAAGGGATTAATCTATGCAACTTCTGCAACTGTTGACCTTTGTCAGATAATGTTAAGAGATTCTGCACAACTGCAGGAAAAAGATATTGAGTTCGTAAATAAGAAAAGACAGAAGAAGAATGAACCATCACTCGATCCGCTCTATACTCTTGAAGATGTTGAAAATGCAATGCAGCAATTTGTTGGTGTACAGTACAATCAAGCGATTGATCTTTTTCCCGGGGTTAGATTTACATTCAGAGATGCAGGACATATTCTCGGTTCTGCCGGAGTTCAGTTGGAAGTAGAAGAATCCGGAAATAAAAAAATTAATTTAGGCTTTTCGGGTGATATTGGAAGACCTGATTCACCTGTAATAAAATCACCGGATATATTACGCGACCTTGATATTCTGATAATGGAATCAACTTACGGCAACAGGCTGCATTCACCTGTTGAAGAAGCAGAAGAGTATCTTGCCTCAATAATAAGAGAAACAGTTGATAAGGGAGGTAAAGTAATCATTCCTGCTTTTGCAGTTGGAAGAACTCAGACGATAGTCTATATGCTTCATAAACTTTCCGACCAAAACAGAATACCTGAAATTCCAATTTATGTTGATTCTCCGCTGGCTGTTGATGCAACTGAAGTTTTTCGTTCTCATCCGGAATGTATGGATAGGGAAACATACAGGATATTTTTACAGAACCATGATGATCCGTTTGGGTTTAATAAACTCCGTTACGTTAAAAAGACGGAAGAATCGAAAGAGTTAAACGAAAAAACCGGGTCGATGATAATTATCTCTGCCTCGGGAATGGCTGAAGGCGGAAGAATTCTGCATCATCTGAGACACAATATTTCGGATACAAAAAACTTAATATTATTTGTGGGCTATGCTGCAAAACACACTTTAGCTCGTAAGATTATGGATGGAAATCAATTTGTGAACATTTTTGGAGAAGAATACGAGGTTAAAGCAAGGTTTAAGAAAATGGACTTCTTTTCTGGTCACGCTGATCAACAGGAATTGCTGGATTATCTGCGTCTAAACTCAACAAATACATTGGAAAATATATTCTTAGTACATGGCGAAGAAGATATGGCACTGCCTTTTAGGGAAAAATTATTGCAAAAAGGCTATAAGAACGTATATTTTCCGGCTTCAGGTGAAAAAATAAATTTTTAAAAGGAAACATTTTTCACTTACATTTATCTAATTAAATGTTATATTTGCCTCCTGCAAATTTGACATTTCGATTCTTCTTACAGAAGAGTCATTTTGAAAACTAAATAATTAAAATCATAATTAAGGAGATGTGAAACTTGAAGATCACAAAGCAGTTTACCAACCGTGAAAGTAAATCATTAGATCAGTATTTACAGGAAATCGGAAAAGTTGATCTTCTTACATCGGATGATGAGATTGAACTCGCCATCAGAATTAAAAAAGGTGATAGATTAGCCCAGGAAAAACTAATAAAGGCAAACCTCCGATTTGTAGTGAGCGTTGCAAAGCAATTTCAAAATCAGGGCTTATCTCTCGGAGATCTCATCAATGAAGGAAATATCGGCTTGATTAAAGCCGCTGAAAGATTTGATGAAACCCGCGGTTTCAAATTCATCTCGTATGCCGTGTGGTGGGTCAGACAATCTATTATGCAGGCAATTGCAGATCAATCAAGAGTAGTAAGATTACCGCTTAACAGAGTTGGAAATCTTACCAAGATAAGCAAAGCTTACAGAGATCTTGAACAGGAATATGAGAGAAAACCAACCACCGAAGAGCTTGCTCAGATTCTTGATATGACTTCTGATGAAGTTGCTTATGCACTTCAGATTGCCGGAAGACAGGTATCTATGGATGCACCTCTGAAAGAAGGTGATGATGGAAAAAATTCATTGGTTGATATTCTTCCGAATGACGAACAGCCGCTGCCGGATAATAAACTGATGACTGAATCTTTGAAAAAAGAAGTTGCTAATGTTCTTTCTACTCTTTCTGAAAGAGAAGCGGAAGTAATAAAATTATACTTCGGAATTGATGGAGACCATTCAGCTACTTTGGAAGAGATTGGCGAGAGATTTAATCTTACACGCGAGCGCGTTAGACAGATTAAAGAAAAAGCTTTAAGAAATTTAAGGCAGTCTAAAAGAAGCGGCAGACTGAAAGCTTATTTGGGATAACAAATAATTCGTTTCAGGTTTTGAAGCCCCGATTTACCGGGGCTTTTGTTTTTTTTTAGAGATGACATCTTTTAAAAAGATGTCATCTCTTTTAGGTTACTCACTTTGCTAAAATCATTTTACGTGCTTGTATAAAACCAGGTGTTGTTAATTGATAAATATAAACGCCGCTTGGTAATTCTGCCGCATTAAAATCAACACTGTAATTACCTGCTTCTTTGTTTTCATTTACAAGAGTTGTTATTTCTTTGCCAAGAATATCATAAACTTTTAATGTTACAAATTGTTTGTTGGCTATTGCATACTGAATACTGGTTACAGGATTAAAGGGATTCGGGAAATTTTGATTTAATGAAAATCTTGTTGGAATACTTATTTCAACTTCAATTGTATTTGAATATTCAAATGTTCCATCAAAATTGGTTTGCTTTAATCTGTATAGGAAAATCCCATCAATAACATTTTCATCAATGAATGAATATGTTTTAGTTTCAGTAGTTGTGCCAGAACCTTCCACAAACCCAATTCTCTCCCATCTCCCTATTCCATTCTCACTACTCATTACTTGTTTTTTTATTTCAAATCCCTGATTATTTATCTCCGTAGCAGTAACCCAGCTAAGTAAAACATTATTACCGTTTACTTCAGCAGAGAATGATACAAGTTCAACCGGTACTGTTCTTCCTGCTGTTCTATATACACCATCTAAATGATTCCCTGACCAAATATAACCACTTGAATCAATTGCAAGCTTATATGCCCCTTGACCGGGCAATCCATAATTTAACCAGGAAATGCCATTATTAGTTGAAAGGAATACATAACCCACTGCAGCATAGATATCGTCATTTGTATCTAATACAAAATCAAATGGATGGGAAAGACCAGAAAATGTATTTGTATTAAACCAGGTATCTCCATTATTTGTAGTTTTGTAAATCCCAAATGAACCCAAGCCAGGATCGTAACACCCAGCCAAAATAGAACCGTCTCTTAAATAAACCATTGCACTTACTCCAAGAAATGTGCGTCTCTCCCAGTTCAAACCTAAATCTGTTGAGCGATATATACCAAACCATGATGCGCATCCATTACCAAAGAACATAAATCCATTTTGATTAATCCCTATATGCTTTGCACAAGGTGTGGAATAGTTAGTGCTTTGCCACGTAATCCCGTTATCTTTTGACCTGTAAACTCCGTAATGATTAGAAACATATATATAGCCTCCGGGTTCGTTTGGGATTACTGTTACATCATAAAAAGTGTTAACAGGTCTATTGTTAAGAGTATCTGCGATTTTTGCCCAGTATGCTCCACCATTGGTTGATTTGTATAAACCACACCCAATATTTGATGCGCCGCCTGCAGCCAGATATATATTCCCCTCATAGTCTATAAAAAATTTATTAGCATCTTGAATTATCAATCCATTATTTTGAAATATCCAGTTAGAACCATTATTAGTAGTTTTAAATACACCTCCCTCAGAGGCAACATAAACATTCCCGCTGTCATCTACTGCAATATCATATATTTCTTCACCTGCTAAACCCATAAATTGCCATTGCGGGGTTTGTGCGAGAGTTTTATAATTTAATAATGTGGTTATCAGTATAATGAGAATCTTAAATCTATAGAGAAATATCTTATGGAAGTTAAATGAGTTGTGTATAGCAGAGCTTGTTCTGATTTTAGTTTTCATAGCAAATTCTCCTATATTTTATTCAAACAAATTTTAATATAAAATGTCTCTTAAAATTATGTTAAAAATAAAGCTGTAACAAATTGTGGCGGGTAAAATGTTTTTCTAATGCAATAGTTTCAAATGCAGTAAAACATTTTACAAGTAAAACTATAATTTATTTCTGTCATTTATAAAAAATATTTACCGCTCATATAAAACCTGCAAAAGTATTTATATGTACAATGTAACTTTCAGCAGTTAAAATCAATCTAAAGCCAAAAAGCACAGATTTTATGAACAAACTTACACCACTTTTCATTTTATCCTTTGCCGCATTTCTTTTTGCAAGTCAGGGAAGTAAAAATCAAAACAAATTTTTAACCCTTATTAAGATCGATAAAGAAATAAACATAGATGGGGTAGTAGATGATGTTTGGAATTATGCCGATTCAACAACAAATTTTTTTCAGCTTGACCCGTACTTTAATCAGCCAACCTCCGTAAAAACTGTAGCAAAAGTTTTAACTTCCGATATTGCTATCTATTGTTTGATGATTTGTTACGATGATAAAAATAATATTCAGGCAAATGCAGGACTACACGATGCCTATACGGGTGATATTGTATCAATGATGCTCGATACTTTTGGCGACAAACAAACAGCTTATAAATTTGCAGTCAATGCTTCCGGAGTTAAGTCCGATTCCCGAATGCTTGATGATGCACGCAACCGCGATTATAGCTGGGATGGAATATGGGATGCCGCTTCACAAATTTATGATTGGGGTTATGTTGTTGAAATGAAGATTCCATATAAGTCAATTAAGTACGATAAAAATCTTACAGAGTGGGGCTTGGATTTTGACCGATGGAGATCTTATAATAAAGAGGATATTTATTGGTGCGAGTATGAGCAAAGTGAAGGACAAAGAATTTCTAAATTTGGTAAACTAATATTTGAAGATTTTAAACCATCGATTACAGGAATTAATTTAGAAATTTATCCGGTTGGGATTGCAAAGACTACTTATCTTGGTGATAACAAATATAAATTTGACCCCAACGCGGGATTAGATGTTTTTTACAATCCATCTGAACGACTGACATTCTTATTAACCGCAAACCCTGACTTTGCTCAGGTAGAAGCTGATCCATTTTCGTTTAATATAAGCCGTTACGAAAGTTACTTTTCTGAAAGACGACCATTTTTTACAGAAGGTAACGAAGTTTTTAATCCATCCGGCAAAGAAAGAAGCTCCGGCTTTTATAGTCCGTTAGAGCTTTTCTATTCAAGAAGAATTGGCAAACTTTTACCGGGCGGAAAAGAAGTTCCGCTGATCTTTGGAACAAAAGCTTTTGGAAGATATAATGAATGGGAGTATGGAGGGTTTGTTGCTTTAACTGGAAAAGAAGATTATATAAAAAATAATTTACAGTTTACCGAAGAACAGGCTTACTTTGGTTCTGCAAGACTTAAAAAGAAGATTTTAGATAATTCATCAATTGGCTTATTGATGGTTGGAAAGCAGACGAAAGATAATACTTATGGCGTAATAGATATTGATGGTGCTTTTCGCGGATCCGATTGGCAGCTGGCTTATCAATTTGCAAGGTCTTTTGAAAACAGCAAAGGCGATTATGCTGCTTCTATTGGATTTAGAAGTTTTAGTAAAACCTGGGCTAACTTATTAAGGTTTAGAGCAATAGGAAATAAATTTAATATAAACGAGGTAGGGTTTGTTCCCTGGAAAGGAACTCTTAATTCTACAATCCTAACAGGACCAATATGGTATCTTGAAAATGGTGCAATAAGAAATGTGTTTTTGTATGCAGGCTCTTCAATTAATTATGAGCACGCTGATCTTTATACTGATTACTCCGGCGTTATAGGTTTTAATATGCAGTTTCGTGATGGCTGGGGATATGAGATTAATACTGATTATGGTAAAAGTAAAGACGAGGGAATTTTTTATGATTCATACAGTGTAAATTTTAGTTCATGGTTTGATGTCTCACAAATCTGGAGCGGCAACCTTTGGGGAGGTTATCAGAAAACTTATAACTTTAACAGAAATTATATTGCAGCGTATTCCTGGTTTGGATTTTCAGCTAGCTGGAAAGTTCTGAATATTTTGACCGTAGGAACCTCTTACGATATGTTTATTGAAAATGACCCCGACGGAAATATTGAAGACATAACTTACAATGCCCGTCCGTTTTTTTCATTGACACCAATTAACAATTTAAACTTCAGGGTTTATGTTGATAATGTTTTTGTTAAATCAACCGATAGGATGGAAAGAATTATCGGAGGATTTTTATTCAGCTGGAACTTTCTGCCAAAGAGTTGGATTTATCTTGCAATAAACGAATTTCGTGATAGAAGCGATGAATACGATGCGAACAACAATTTGCTTCCAAACAGAATGCACACAACAGATCGTGCCGGAGTTTTAAAGATAAAGTATTTGTATTACTTCTGATCTAGGTTTTACGAAACATTTTTTATGCGTCAGGTTAGTCGTTAAATATTTATAATGTAAACCTATTTTTTTCTGGTTCACGTGTAAATTTTGGCGTCAATAAATGCATCTATCCGTTAAAACATAACTATTTAATAGCCAGCCAGTTGTACAAAATTTGATAAAATATTTTTCTAAATGGAAATTAAATAATTTATCAAATTATAAATCAAGGGAGTCAAATAATGCCTCGGAAAATTTATTTATTAGTCAATGTACTGTTGTTAATAATCGTGTTCGAAATATATCCGCAGAAAGTTCCGCCTTTAGCTGCAAATCCTAAATATTCATTTGGTGTTCTGGCAGGATATACAAGAAATTTTGGTGTTAATGTTTCGGGAACTATTTCTGATTTCACTTATGATTTGCCCTTATCGATAAGATTAAGTGCCGGCTATAATGTTAGAGATGCTGGCAATCCCTGGGATGCAAGAAAGATTTTTATAAATGATAATACAAACGGAGACCCTGATAAGTCCGGACATACAATAGATTTTAGATTAGACTTTGCACTTCCTGTTAATCTGTTTTCAATCAGAAAATCCTTGCTGTATATCGGACCGCGTTATTCAATGCTGACATCAACATTTGAGTTTATCGGGGGCAATGAGTTTTTTGATATAACAGCATCACAGTTTGGATTAGGAACAGGATTAGATTTGTATTTCGGTATAAATCCGACTTTAAGTTTTGTAGTTTCGGGTGGATTTGATTATTACTTTAGCAATAAAGTTGGTGGTCACGATTCGTTTTATATGCCTGATGGAACAGATATTAACGGAAGACAGGGATACGGTTATGATGATGCAGCAAAATCTGTTAATCTTCCCAAGTATGAAGTAAGATTTATGGCAGGATTAAGTTTTGGTCTTTAATATTAAAGATGAGAGCCATCCGGTAATCAGGATGACTCTCATTTAAGTGTTTATTTCATAAGCAGCATTTTGCGGGTTTCAATAAATTTACCTGAGGTTATTTTATAGAAATAGACACCGCTTGATAAACCGGATGCATCAAAGTTAACTTCATAACTACCGGCGGGTTTAAATTCATCAACAAGTTTTGCAACTTCATTTCCAAGTATATCATAAACTTTTAATGTAACAAATTGTTTGCTGGCTATTGTATATTGAATACTGGTTACCGGATTAAACGGGTTGGGGTAATTCTGTTTAACAGAAAACTCAGCAGGTAAAACAAAATTAATTTCTGCAATATCGGAATACTTGTAAGTTCCATCAAAATCAATTTGCTTAAGTCTGTACTGATATTTCCCAACTTCAAGGTTTTTGTCATCAAATAAATAAATATGTTTTTCGGTTGAAGTTCCAAAACCAGGAACAAAACCAATAGTATTCCACATACCGGTTACAGATTGATTGCTGCTGGTTCGCTTTTCAATTTCAAATCCGGAATTATTTAATTCCGCAGCAGTAATCCAGTCAAGCCTTACATACTCATTGATAATCCGTGCTGTAAATGATGTTAACTCAACGGGGATAGAATTTGAGAACGGCATAAATTTTACCAAACCAAGCAATGTATCATCTACGATATGGAAAATATGATCTTCAATAGATGCTGAGTCATAAACACCCCAGTCATTGTTTTGTGCATAAATCATATCTGGTGTATTGTTATATAAATCATAAACATTAGAACCCTGTATATTACCATATATAATATTTAGCCCGTCATCAGTTGTATCCGGGTTTTCAATATTACCAAGATTAGGATTAGCCCCTGGCTGTCCGGTTATTCCAACCTGAATAGTAATCCCCCACCAGTTGCCATAAATTCTATTTCTTGTAATTATAGGTGCAACGACAGCAGTTCCGTAGGTATTTATTCCGCTGCCGGCAACCATAACATCAGGATTTATATTGTTATTATATATGATGTTATCATGAACATAACAGGTAATTGGATTACTGCCTGTCATTGTTATACCAAAGCTGTTATTATAAATTTCATTAAATGCAATTTCAGATGACGATGAAGAACCACTAATCAAAGTTGATATACTAATACCGCCTGTTCTGTTAAACATACCGCCGCGGATGATGTTGTGTCTGATTGTTGGTGAATTATTATTTTGAGTTCCAACAGTAATTTGGTTTTTAGGGCTGGTATTCTGAGAGTTATTATTAATAAGTTCATTCCATTCAATTAACGGAGAGCTTCCGGTGGTTACATAAATTCCATACTCAAAAGTTCTTTCTATTCTGTTATGAGAAATTATTGGATTAGAACCGGATTGTAGATAAATACTTCTTCTGCATTTCCACAAATACGAATTTGATAATGTTGGGCTTGCACCTGAGCACCTTAAACCGTAGTTAGCATATTCAATCCTTGCATAACTAATAGCACAAGCAGAATCTACAGAAGGATTCATAAAATAAAAACCGTTGTATGCAGCGCCGGTTGAATCCTGAGTTAATGATGAAAAGATAATTGAATCAGTTGCGGTACCAACTGCCCAGAATTTTCCGTTTATATCAAAACCGGATGAAGAGTCTGAAAAGAGAACAGTTGTACCCGGGTTTATAAAAACTCTGTCATTTGCCGCAATAGTTACTCTGGCATTAATTGTATAATCAGGAAATGTGCCGGTAACTACTCCGCCGGAATTTGCAACAAGATCATCAAGCCCCCAATTCACACTTGTGTTCGGTGTTGTATATTGCGCAAACAGTTGTGAAGAGATTAAAATAAAAAGTAAAAGCAATTTTTGCACAGTTAACTCCTTTTTGTTATTAAATAGTTTATAAAAGATTTTAGTTATTTTTTAGTCAAAAGCAGTTTACATTAATTGTAATATAAGTATTTTTTTTATACTTTAAATTAGAGCTTGAACAAATTATTAAACTCTTAAATAACTCAAATATACTTAAAAACATTTACTGAGAGGTATCATGAAAAACCTAATTACTATTGTTTCTGTTATTCTCATTTCATTTTTTCTCTTTACTGTTTCTGTTGATGCACAAATAAGAACAAGCTTTATCCCGGATATTGATCAACTTATTACATCTTACGAAATAGTTGCTGAGTCAAATCACTACAGCGATATGTATGATCCCGGTTATTCAGTCTATCCGGGTTTTCCAAAGCAAGGGATGTACAGTATTTTATCTCCTAAGACAGGTGCTATATATTGTAATCTTGATGCTGATGCTGAAATGGAAATATTATTTGGAGCCGGTGAAACTTTATATGCTGTAAAACTTGATGGTTCTGCTGTACCGGGCTGGCCTAAAACATTCACTCAATATTATGAAGTTGCCTGGGGCGTATCCTTCGGAGATGTTGATGGTGATGGTCAAGGCGATGTAGTCGTTAGTGCCGGAGGTCCGCTTGGAGGACATATTCACGCTTTCAAAAAAGATGGAACGCTGCTAGCTGGTTTTCCGGTGAATGTTGGTAAATATGCAATGAATCCTACATTAGCAGATTTGGATGGTGATGGTGCAATGGAAATTTTAATTGGTACAAGAACTAAACAGGCATTTGTTTATAAAGGTGATGGAACTGTTTATCCCGGCTGGCCTAAAATGATGGATTGGTATGTTGCTGCAGCCGCAGCTGCTGGTGATGTAAACGATGATGGGGTTATAGATGTTGTAATGGAATCGAGAAATCTTTTATATGTGTGGAATAAAGACGGACAGATACTGCCCGGTTTTCCTTACGCAATTATGGATTCAACTATTGGCTCCAATTCATATTCTGCTCCTGTTCTTGTTGATCTTACAGGAGATGGAAAGCTGGAAATAGTTTTCTGTTCACATTCTGATTCTGCTAATGCTGGCGGAATTGTTTATGCAGTAAAACATGATGGAACGAGTCTGCCTGGTTTTCCCAAAACAGTAAATGACTGGATATACGGGGCTCCGATTACTGCTGATATTGATGGTGATTCTGAACTTGAAATAATTATAGCTGAATATGGGTCTTCTCCAACTCCTCAATTCTATGTTTACGCATTCAATTTAGATGGAAGTATGGTAACAAATTTTCCGATGGGACCATATCACGGTACAGCAAATCAAATTCTTGTTGCTGATATAGATAATGACGGACAGTTTGAAATAATTTTTGATGAGAACGTTGTTGAAGGAGTAACGGGCAGATATCGTGCATTAAACATGGATGGTTCTCAGGTTACGGGCTGGCCGCTTGAATTAACTCAAAATACAAGCTTTCAGCAGCCGCTGCTTGGAGACCTGAATAATGACGGCACCCTTGATATGGTAGGAGGCAGTTTTAATTTTGATCCAAGCAACAAACAGGTTTTTCTGTATGTCTGGAATACCGGTCTGCCTTACAACCCGGCAAAAATCGTTAATCCGATGTATCAGTTTAATCCTCAGCATTCCGGTGTTTTTGTTGATCCTTCGCTTATACCTGTTGAGCTGGAATCATTTTGGGTTACAATAAACGGGAGTGAAGCAGCTCTGCAATGGATAACAGCAACAGAATTAAACAACTCAGGATTTGAAGTTGAAAGATCAGCTGATAATATTAACTGGGATAAAATTGGTTTTGTTCAGGGGAACGGATCCACCACAAATAAAACCACATATACTTTTGTAGATGTAAATCCTATTACCGGAAAGTCTTATTATAGATTAAAGCAGATTGATTATGATGGAACACATTCATACTCTAATATTATCACTGCTGAGTTTTATCAGATTATCAATTACTCAATTGAACAAAACTATCCCAATCCTTTTAACCCGGCTACCATTATAAAATATAATCTGCCCGAAGAAAGCAGTGTTCAGGTAAAAATATTTAATGCTGTCGGAGAGCTTGTAAGCACACTGGTTGATGAAATACAAAACGAAGGAAAGTATAGTAAATTATTTGATGCTTCGAAACTTTCATCAGGAGTTTATTTTGCAGTGTTAAATGCAGCATCGTTAAGCTCAAACGCAAGTAAAACTGAAATGATAAAAATGCTGTATCTGAAATAATTTTTGTTTAACTATTATTGAAAACCCGGTTCAGACTGAATCGGGTTTTTTATTTTAGTTATTTATGAAAATAATTTTTACAAGATGTACCATTCAGCCATATTTTATAAATTTGTAATGTAATAAATAATATATACGGTCAGGGTTAAAATGAAAACTCATATTAAGAATGTTGTTAAAAGATCCGGTGCTATTGTTCCTTTTAATCAGGAAAGGATTTCAAATGCAATTTATCGTGCTGCTGTTGCTGTTGGCGGAAGAGATAAATCAACTGCACAAAGTTTGTCAGAGCAAGTTGTTGAACTTCTTAATAAACAGTTTCCTGAAGGCAGCCTGCCGCATATAGAAAATATTCAGGATATCGTAGAAAAAGTTCTGATTGAAAACGGGCATGCAAAAGTTGCTAAGGAGTACATCCTGTACCGCGAAGAAGCAGCTAAACGAAGAGAAGCTGAAGGAAGATATGCTTCTAAGATTAATGAGAATATTCCATGGCAGAAAATCTGGCGTAACCTTGATTGGGCTGTTTCACACAATCTTCATACAGTTGATCATCTGAATGAAAGAATTGCTAATAATGAATTTCCACACATCGTTCATGAATCTGAAGCTCTTTATGAAGATGATGTTAATCTTGCTGCAAGTTTAATTATTGAACGACTGGACTCGTTAAGAATGGTGATGATAAGCGGTCCTTCATCATCAGGGAAAACAACAACAACGATTAAGCTTGAACAAAAGCTGATTAAGAAGGGATTTAAATTTAAAGCATTAAATGTTGACCACTACTTTTTTGATCTTGAGTTTCATCCGAAGGATGAGTTCGGAGATTACGATTTTGAAACCCCTCAGGCTTTAGATCTGGAACTGATTAATGAGCATCTTGTAAAATTAAGTACCGGTGAAGAAGTGATGATACCACATTACGATTTTAAAACCGGGACAAGAAAATTAAATGTTACACCAATGAAACTTGCGAAAGATGAACTTCTTTTGATTGATAGTTTACATGGACTTTATCCGGCATTTAGTAAAGATATTTCTTCCACCGTTAAATTTAAACTATATCTTGAACCGCTGCTGCAGATGAAAGGGAAGGATGGGAGATATATTCGATGGACCGATTTAAGACTGATAAGAAGAATGCTTCGCGATTCAGTCTTTCGTGCTTATAATCCGCAGCAGACTTTAGAGCATTGGCACTATGTTCGCGGAAGTGAATTGAGAAATATTATTCCGTACTCTAATACAGCGGATTTTGTTATCAGCAGCGGAATGCCTTATGAAGTTCCTGTTTATGCAAACAGAATGCTTAAGCTTTTTGAAGAGTGGAAAGAAAAATATAAAGGCGATCCTCTTAAGGCAGATGCGCTTGAAAGATCAACCAGAGTTTATGAGGTCTTAAAAACTGTAACACCTGCTGCAGATGAAACCGCAATTCCCGGCGATAGTGTAATACGGGAATTTATTGGCGGAAGTACACTGCAGTATCATTAAAAGAGTATCATTTTAAAATACTGGTCAGGAAATTATCCGGTTTAATACACTAATTTACTGCTGACTTAATATTTATTTGAAATTTACTTAATTTTACTTTGGAATAAGTTTTGTTAAAATCTGTTTGCTAAGTTTAAACTATTTCATTCATTATCAGAAATCAAAATAAAAATGAAAGTTCTTAACAGGATAACTTCCGCGTTGTTAATAGGAATTATCTTATTTGCTTTTACAGATATCAGAGCACAAAGAAGTTATTACGATAAAAGACAAAAAAGTTCTTCATTAAAAAGTTCTGCATCTGAGACATACCATCCTATTAATAACAAATCTACCCGAAAGAGAAGTACTGAACCTGACTTATCTTACTCTGATAACAAAGTAAAAAACAGGAATGACCAAACTTCCGAAACAAATGATAGCTACTCAGAAAATTATTTCCGGATTGATAGAAGCCGCAACTCACTTTGGGATGGAAAACACTGGGAGGATTTCAGATTTCCGCTTAACATATATGTAAAGGATTCCAACTCTGATTATTTTAAATCATCATATAAAGATTATGTAAAATATGCGCTTGATGTTTGGAGAAAGGCTGATGACCGGATAATGTATAATTTTGTAAAATCAGTCAATGAAGCTGATATCTCAGTTATCTTTGTTGAAAATTTGGGCGAAGAGTATGAAGAAAATTATCTTGGCTTAACAGATTATAATGTAGATAGAGATAAAATAATTGATTTTTCTAAAATTCAGATCAGCCTGCTGAAAAATGGTAATGAAAAAGTGCCGGCTGGTGAATTGAAGGCAACAATTATTCATGAGTTTGGGCATGCGTTAGGATTAGGACATAGTAAGAACGAAAAGGATCTTATGTATCCATACATTTCACCAGAGCACAATTCAGAAATGAATTATGATGAACTTTCAACCGGAGATAGATTAGCGGTTAAAACACTTTTAGACCTTAGTTTTAATAAAAAGTACGTTTGGAATAATTATTAAACCTAAGATTACAGAATAGGTAATTAAATTATATCATTCCTGTGCCGGCATACCAAACTCAGCCCATTCTTCTTTTGCAGGACCATAAACACCGGGAACTTTAAGTCCGTTTAATCTCATTACAACAGTTAATTGTGCACGATGATGAATCTGATGATCAACTATAACTTTAAGTGTAGTTCCTCTTTTCCACATCTCACCATATATATTATCTTCAACAGATAATGAATCATCATTCCAGTTTGCTTTGATTGCAGCAGCTAAATTTTCTGACGCTTCTTTATAAGCAGTAAAGATTTCTTTAGCGGTATGCGGAACAGGTAAATCACCTTCTACTGCATTAAATGATAAGCCGGTCTGATGAGCCATTTCTCCGACTGATGTTGTAATATGCCATGCTAACTTACCGGCGGTTCTTATGTTTTCATTTATCTTTTTATTTAGTGATTCATCTGTAAGATTGTTGAATACTTTTAGGGTTAACTCAGATTCGGTTTTCCAATCGTTTAGAAAGTCTTGCAGTTTGTTATACATTTTTTCCTCTCTTTATTGGTCACACTTCAACTCAGTTCAGTGCAACAGTTGTTTTAATTCAGCAGCCATCCTGAGCGAAGCTGAAGGATGGATGTTTGATATTTTAAGTTTAGTAACGTTTCGACAAGCTCAAAGCTACAGGCTTTCTGTTATCCTAAGTATGCCGAAGGATGAGAATTTTACCAAAATACAGTTAGAACAATTAGTTAAGATTATTTAAAATCTCCTTTAACTTGTTCAAATTCTCCAGCCAGTCCCGCTGCTTTGCTCTTTCTTTTTCAACAACATCAGATGCAGCGTTGGCAATAAATTTTTCATTAGAAAGTTTTTTTTCAATTCCCGCAAGAGAACCTTCAAGCCGGGTTATTTCTTTTTGTAATCTTTGCTTTTCTACATCAAGATCAATTAGACCTTCAAGCGGAATAAAAATTTCGATATCCTTTAAGACAGCAGAAGCACTTGCTTTAGGTTTAGTTAAACCTGAATCAACTTTTAAGTCTTCAACCTTAGCAAGTCTTTTAATATAGTCTGTCTGATAATCCTTAACTGATGAAGATTTAATCATTGCATTAACTTTCTTAGATGGAGCAATGTTCATCTCTCCGCGGATATTTCTAATTGCAGTAATTATATCTTTTACAAAATCCATTTCTTCATCGGCTGAATCTTTAATCAGATTTTCATCAATGGATGGGTATGATGAAGTTGAAATACTTTCTCCATCTTTTCTCTCATCAATCAATTGCCAAAGCTCTTCTGTAATAAAGGGCATAAACGGGTGAAGAATTTTTAATGCATTTTCAAAAATCAAGATTGCACGTGTAAGAACAGCCGACTTAACTTCATCATTATCGGAATACAATCTGTTCTTAATCATTTCAACATACCAATCACAGAAGTCATTCCAGATAAAACTATAAATCAGTTTGATCGCATTATTAACTTCAAACTCATCCATTGCTTTATTTAACAGGGAAAGAGTTTTATTGAACCTGGAGATTATCCAATGATCAGCAAAATCTTTGTGTTTATCTGCAAGAGAAGAATCAAACCGGATAGTTTCTTTATTCATCAGTAAAAATCTTCCCGCATTCCATATCTTATTTGCAAAGTTTCTTCCAAGCTCACATTTATCAGTGCTGAAAAGAACATCCTGCCCAAGCGGTGCAAGGTAAATTACAGTAAAACGTAAAGCATCGGCGCCGTATTCTTTAATTACATCAAGCGGATCCGGTGAGTTGCCAAGTGATTTACTCATCTTTCTTCCCTGTATATCCCTAATGATACTTGTAAAGTAAACATCGCTAAACGGAATATCCTGCATAAAGTGCATACCAGCCATTATCATACGCGCAACCCAAAAGAAAATTATATCTGGTCCTGTTACAAGAGTATTAGTCGGATAATAATATTTTCTCTCTTCTTCAGTTTTAAAAACTGCATGTGCCCACAACCAGCTTGATGCCCAGGTATCAAGCACGTCTTCGTCCTGCCTCCAATTGTTAATGTCTTTAGGCGGATCAACATTACAATAAATTTCATTTTTGTTTATATGGTACCAAACCGGAATTCTATGTCCCCACCAAAGCTGACGAGATATACACCAATCTTTAATATTTTCCATCCAGTGGAAATAAGTTTTTTCCCAATGGTGCGGATAAAATTTTACCCTGCCTTGCTGAACAACTTCAATCGCAGCCTTAGCAAGCTCATCCATTTTCATAAACCACTGTTCACTTAAATATGGTTCGATAGGAACGTTACCGCGCTCCGAATATCCAACTTTGTTCTGATAATCCTCAGTCTTATATAAGAAGCCAAGCTCCGACATTCTTTCAACAACTTTTTTTCTTACTTCGTAACGGTCGAGTTCCTGAAAATCAGTTGGAACATTTCCGTTTGTTGTCGCATCGTCGTTAAAGATGTTAATCATTTCAAGCTTATGCCGCTGTCCCATTTCATAATCATTAATATCATGTGCGGGAGTAACTTTAACCGCGCCCGTTCCAAATTCCATATCAACATATTCATCGGCAAAGATTGGAATTTCTCTTTCAGCAATCGGGAGTAAAACTTTTTTACCAATTAAATGTTTATATCTTTTATCATTCGGATTAACTGCAATTCCGGTATCTCCAAGCATTGTTTCCGGTCGTGTTGTTGCAACAATTACATATTCATCAGAATTGATAACCGGATATTTGAAATACCACAATTTGCCATTAACTGTTTTATAAATTACCTCTTCATCTGAGATTGCAGATTTATTTGCCGGATCCCAGTTAACCATTCTGTAACCGCGATAAATTTTTCCTTCTTTGTATAGATCAACAAATGCTTTTATCACTTCGTAATAATATTCATCATCCATAGTAAAGCGTTCACGCCGCCAATCGCAGCTAACACCGAGTTTTTTTAATTGCTGAATGATTATACCGCCGTATTCTTTTTTCCATTCCTGACAATACTCTAAAAACGCTTCACGCCCAATCTGATATTTATCAATCTGCTTATCGGCTAAAAATTTTGTTACTTTAGTTTCGGTTGCAATTGAGGCGTGATCGGTACCGGGAACCCAGCAGGCGTTAAATCCCTGCATTCTTTTTGTGCGGATAAATATATCCTGCAGCGTGTTATTGAGAATGTGTCCCATCGTTAACATACCGGTTATATTTGGCGGCGGTATTGCAATCGTGTATGGCTTTTTTGATTTGTCTATGTCAGAATTAAAAATATTGTGATCATTCCAGAATCTATACCATTTATCCTCAACATCAGCGGGGTTATATGCTTTGGGAATTTCTGTAAAACTTTTTGCGGACATTTATTACTCTTTATTAAAAATTTGAGTGCAAATATAAAAAAAATAAGGATGGAATGATTTGTGATTATTTCTATTTATCCGGTCTTTTGAACATATATCATTTGTAAGATATTTTCGAGTAGGGAAGACTGAGTCTTTTAATTTTAATTCATTTATAAAATTAGTTGGAGGAATCAGACCACTATCCAAAGAAATCAAAACAAATATCGCATTGAACGGGAACGATATTACGAATCATCTGAGCAGCAATATGGATATCAGTTTCTTTTTCTTCAAATGTTCTAATTTGTTGACCATTAAAATTTATAGTCTTTTTTAAAACCTTATCCAAGAAGAATTGAAATTTTGGATTTTACTTTTTAGTCAGAAATAAAAAATTGAATTCATCGAAATAATAGATAATCTTCTGTTTTTTATCATTCATCAGATTACCATATTCTATTAAATAATGAAGCCCCTCTGCAATTGAGTGGTTAAACACAGTACTTTCTCATCCTGCGGGGATAAACGTGATGCAAATAAATCTAAAGATAATATTTCACTGCAACGAAGTTTTGTATCAAACTAAAGAGAAAGAATATCAAATGTTAAAAAAATAAACTGATTTATCTGATCTCATACAGATAATTCGGGATTTTAATTTTAATACCGCTATAGGGTCCATCTAAATCGCTCCACTGATCACCAACATTACCTATAATCTCATATCCTTGCTGTGTCAATGCAGTTCTTATATTGGATTTAAATTCAATAGCTGATAGTTTTTCTTCTTCAGGTTTTCTGACAATTAAAGTGTCAAACTTTGAATACCCTTCGTTAATAAGATTCCGGAAAGTATAATCATATTCATAATTATATCTGCCGGTAAGGAAAACTATTTTAACATTTCTGCTCAGCAAATATTTATACAAATCTCTTACCTGATGAATAGCCGGCACTTTTGCATTCGATACCAATTTATCAACAATATCTCTAACATATCCAAAGCCCATCTTCTTACTTAATTCATAATTTAGCAGTGCTGTATCGTCAACATCAAAAATGACCGCAGAATTTTGTTTTACTTCAACCTTACTGAACTTCATTTTAGCATCAGCAATAATTTGATCAAGCTCTTCATCAAACTGCCCGTCTTCGTAATATTTCTGAACCTGTTCTTTTGCGGCGGAAAGATTTTGCAGTCCGGTTGAGCAGCACGAATAAAAACCAATTAAAGATGTTACAATAAAAATGAAAATTATTACTCTATTCATTAAAACTTCCATTATAAATCTTTAACATTAAATGTATCACCCTGCCTGATATCACCTGTGGTATAGCCTTTATAAAACCATTTTTTTCTTTGTGCAGAAGTTCCGTGAGTAAAAGATTCGGGAACTACATAACCCTGCATTTGCTTTTGAATATTATCATCACCTACTGCACTTGCTGCATTCAACGCTTCATCCAAATCACCTTCTTCAAGAAGTCCTTCTAACTTATCTGTATAATGAGCCCACACTCCGGCATAAAAATCCGCCTGAAGCTCCAATCTGACCGAGTACTGATTATACTCTTCTTCACTTAATCTTGAACGAAGACTCTGAACTTTATCCATTGTTCCCAGAAGATTTTGTATATGATGTCCAACCTCGTGAGCAACTACATAAGCCATTGCAAAATCACCCGGCGCTTTAAACCTCTTTTGCAGCTCATTATAAAAACTTAAATCAATATAAAGCTTTTGATCACCGGGACAGTAAAATGGTCCCGTAGATGAGCCGGCAACTCCGCATGCAGATTGTACACTACCGTTAAATAAAACTAATTTTGGTTCAACATATTCTCTTCCCAAATCAGAAAAGATATTATGCCAAACATTCTCGGTTTCGGCTAACACAACAGAAACAAAACTTGCAAGCTCTTTTTCTTCTGCTGTTTCTGTATAGTTAGAAGTAGCTGACTGATCAGTAGTTTGAAGGTTCTGCAGCAATGCAGAAGGATCTCCTCCTAAAAGCATCACAATAAGAATAATTGCAATTCCGCCTATACCTCCGCCAATAACTCCTTTTGGTGAAAGACCGCGTCTGTCTTCAACATTCGAACTTTCTTTTCTTCCCTGCCATCTCATAAAATCACCTTTGGTTGTAATAAATAGAAATACTTTTTAAAGCTTTATCTGCTATTAAAGCCACATAGTAATTTAATAATTTCTTAACGATAATTGAGCAATTACAAATAAATATTTATCCGGTATTTTTAAAAAAGAAAATTAAAGGTCGTTCCAATCTTGCAGCCCATTCTTTTTCATTGTGCTCTGCGCCCGGGGCATAATAATAATCTATATCCTGTCCAATTACATATCCTTTTTTAGAAAGTGCAACAAACATCCCTTGTCCGCGTATTGCTCCGTCTTCGCCATGATCAATGTAGAACCTAATGTGTTTTTTTGGTCCTTTATAATCTTCTACCTGCTTTATACTTCTATCATTATTATAATAGAACGAACTTGACATGCAGCCCGCCATTGAAAAAACTTCGGGATAATGCCATGCAGCATAAAACGAAATCAATCCGCCCATAGATGAACCCATAATTGCTGTGTTATCTTTTCCGGGTAAGGTTCTATAAGTTGCATCAATAACCGGTTTAAGTTCTTTTGATAAAAACTGCAAATACTTTTGTCCTTTTTCACTCCAGCTATATTCATCAAGTCTATCGGGAGTATTATAAATTCCCACAACAATAATTTCTTTAATCTTTTTCTGTTTGATTAGCCTGGTAACAGTCTCATCAACACGCCAATCTTTACCAACAAAAGCAGTTTTAGGATCGAGAATATTTTGTCCATCGTGCATATAAAGCACAGGATATTTTTTGTTTTTATTTTTTGAAGAATCGTAACCGAATGGCATCCAGACAACAACATCCCGTTTGTTATCAAGAATAGCTGAATAAAATTCTTTATGATATTCAACTTTTCCAATTACTTCATCAATTTCCTGACCTGGTTTTCTGCGGGTTTTTTGCAACACCATTTTTCCTTTAAATTGCTTGAATTACATTTAATAAAAATCTAATTTTACTTTAGGGAAATATATGACTAAGATTTTTAAGTTATATCTCGTTTCATTGAAGTGTGTTTTGCACAAAACACAACCTCCAACTTACGCTCATATTTATATTAATCACATAACTGATACGTTTCCAACGGGATTTATATAACTAAACTCAATAGTTAATTTTAATTAATATTTTAATAATTATTTTGGGAGATTTTAATATGTACAAAGAGCTTTATTCTATTTTTGCAAAGATTAGTTTATTCTTTGCTATAATAACAATGTTTAGTTGTGAATCTTCAAACTTACCTACCGAATTAAATAATCAAGGAACATTGAATAAGAGGCCAAATCAAGAAATCGTTACTGATGCTGCCACAACATATTCTTGGGAAACTGAATACTATAATAATGGTAACGGAAAAATTGAGGGATGGAACATAAGAACAAGTGATCGGTTTATTCCTGGATATTACTATTATGGATCTGGAACAACAGCAGGAGACGAACCTTTGATGATGGTAATTCATCCTAATGATTTCTACGGAATTTTTAATAAAGTTGGTCATTTTTCTGATTTTAATAATTATTCTTCAATTGGTGGTTGGAACATTAGCACAACAGATAAATACAGTTCATATGTTGGAAATGGAAACAGACCCTATTTATTAGCAGTCAACCATTCGAGCCATTGGGCTGCATTATTATATAATCATCCAGTTGCTGGTTGGATGAGTCAATGGACAAATTCAGGGAATGAACTGTACCCCATTTAGTAGACAATAAGAAAAGCAACTATATTTAAATAGTAATAATAAATATAGGAGCAAAAATGACAGAGAAAATACTCAGAAGAAGCTTTGATAAAGAATTCAAAGTATCCG